>Ga0209253_10002098_pt1 | contig 17603 bp, 8 predicted proteins | sample FrelakmetBRP12BR_FD_187145 | JGI IMG/M metagenome (GOLD analysis project Ga0209253, IMG submission 187145) | Freshwater lake sediment microbial communities from the University of Notre Dame, USA, for methane emissions studies - BRP12 BR (SPAdes)... | ecosystem: Environmental > Aquatic >...
TGCCCCTTGGAAGGGCCGCTTTGGTACACCAGATGGCGCGCGGGGGATCGAATCGCGCGCAGGTGCTGCCGGCAGGCAATCCGACGACGGATGGCGGCGCCGGGCGGACACAAGACCGTCGCGCTCCGGCGCATTCGGCCGCGCGCGGTCAGCGATCTCGGCTCTTTGCAAGGTCCCGGCCGTCACTACGCGGCGGCCGCGACGCCGCGATGTACGCGTCGCACCGACCTCTGCGCGACCGGCCGTATCACGCAAGGCTGCGCAACTCGCGCAGTGCCACCGACAACATTGCGGCGTCCGGCGACGTGGCGGCGCGCAGCTCGGTCATCAATTGCGCCGCGCGCTCCAGCGCGCGGCGGTTGCGGTCCTGCCAGGCCGCGACGAGCTTGTCCGGCGCCGCAACGTCGCCGCCGCCCGCCACGACCTCCGCGGTCACCGCGCGCGCGAGTCCGGACAGGTCGTCCTGCATTGCACTGCGTGCCAGCATCCGCCAGTGTGCATCGGCGGGCAGTGCGGCGATCTTCTCGCGCAGCCACGCGAGACCCAGCCGGTCGACAATGTCGAAATACACCGCCGCCACCGGCTCCACGGGCTTCTTCGCCGTCGCGGCCACCTCCGCGATGTCGAGCGCCGCGTAGAGCGTGTCGAACGTGACGACGCGCTCCGCCAGCTCGCGCGGCACGCCGGCGGCCGCCAGCTTGCCCACCTCGGCGTCGACGCGCGCGCGCTCGCCGGCGGCGAGCAGCTTCGGCAGGCGCGCCGACAGCGCATCGACCAGCGGCCGGAAGTGCGCGATGGTCGCGGCGATGTCGTCGGCGAGCCGGCGCGAGCGGAGGAACCACGTCGTGCCGCGCTCGAGCTGGTGGCTCGTGTGGATCAGCATCTGCGACTGCACGGCGTCGTCGACCTTGTTGTCGAGCCCCTCGATCGCGAGCCACATCGGCACGAGGCCGAAGACCTCGCGCGACAGCAGGTACGCGCGCACGACCTCGTGCGCGCGCGCGCCGGTCGTCTCGGTGAGCCGGTGCACGAACGTGCTGCCGACCCGGTTGATCATGCTGTTGAGCATGTGCGTCGCGATGATCTCGCGCTTCAGCGGATGCCGCGCCATGTACGCGGCGTACTTCTCCTGCAGCGCGCCGGGAAAGTACCGCGCAAGCGCCGTGGCGACCCACGGATCGTCGGGCAGCGTCGACGTCTTCAGTTCCTCGTCGAGCCAGACCTTGCTGTACGCGAGCAGCACCGCGCGCTCCGGGCTTTCGAGGCCGCGGCCCTGCTTGCGCCGCTCGGCCAGTTCGTCGTCCGACGGCAGGAACTCGAGCGCCCGATTGAGCTTGCCCGCCTTCTCGAGGTAGTGCATGAACCGCGTCTGCGCGTCGAGCAGCGCGGGCGCGATGCGGCCGGTGACGGAGAGCACCTGCGTCTGGAAATAGTTGTCGCGCAGCACCAGCGCCGCGACGTCGTCGGTCATTTCCGCGAGCAGCGCATTGCGCTGCTTTTCCGTCAGTTCGCCGTCGGCGACCGCGAGGCCCAGCAGGATCTTGATGTTGACCTCGTGGTCGGACGTGTCCACGCCGGCCGAGTTGTCGATCGCGTCCGTGTAGATGCGCCCGCCCGCCGCCGCGAACTCGATGCGGCCCAGCTGTGTGCAGCCCAGGTTGCCGCCTTCCGCGAACACCTTGCAGCGCAGATCCCGGCCGTTCACGCGCAGCGCGTCGTTCGCGCGGTCGCCGACCTGCGCGTGCGCCTCGCCGCTCGCCTTCACGTAGGTGCCGATGCCGCCGTTGTAGATGAGGTCGACCGGCGCCTTGAGAATGGCATTGACGAGCTCGGTTGGCGTGAGCGCCACGGCCGTGATCCCGAGCGCCGCCTTGGCCTCCGGCGTGATGGTGATCGATTTCGCACTGCGCGCAAGCACGCCACCGCCTTTGGACAGCAGTCTCGGGTCGTAGTCCGCCCACGACGAGCGCGGCAGCTTGAACAGGCGCTCGCGCTCCCGGAAGCTCGCCGCGGCGTCCGGCGCGGGATCGATGACGATGTGCCGATGGTCGAACGCCGCGACGAGGCGGATGTGCGGCGACAGCAGCATGCCGTTGCCGAACACGTCGCCCGACATGTCCCCGATGCCGACCACGGTGAAGTCGGTGGTCTGCGTGTCGAGGCCGCGCTCGCGGAAGTGGCGCTTCACCGACTCCCACGCGCCGCGCGCCGTGATGCCCATCGTCTTGTGATCGTAGCCGGCGGATCCGCCGGACGCGAACGCGTCGCCCAGCCAGAAGCCGTACTCGGCGCTGACGCCGTTCGCGTAGTCGGAGAACGTCGCGGTACCCTTGTCCGCAGCGACGACGAGATACGGATCGTCCGCGTCGTGCCGCTTCACCTGCGGCGGCGGCACGATCCTGTCGCCGACGCGGTTGTCGGTGAGGTCGAGCAGGCCGCGCAGGTAATCGCGGTAGCAGGCAATGCCTTCCTTCATGTACGCATCGCGATCGGCCGGCGACGGCGCGCGCTTGAGCACGAAGCCGCCCTTCGAGCCCACGGGCACGATGACGGTGTTCTTGAACATCTGCGCCTTCATGAGCCCCAGCACCTCGGTGCGGAAATCCTCGGGCCGGTCGGACCAGCGCAGGCCGCCGCGGGCGACGGCCCCGCCGCGCAGGTGGATGCCTTCGAACCGCGTTGCGTACACGAAGATCTCGAACATCGGCTTGGGCTCGGGCAGTCCGGGTACTTTGGCCGGGTCGATCTTGAACGACAGGAAGCTCCGCCGCTTCCCGGCGGCATCGCGGCGCCAGTAGTTCGTGCGCGTCGTCGCGAGGATCAGTGCGAGGTACTGCCGCAACACGCGGTCTTCGGACAGGTTCTCGACCTGCTCGAGCGCCGCTTCGATCGCACGCCCGTGTTCCGCCGCGCGCGCACCCGCGCCGGCGCCACCGTCGGGATCGAACCGAGCCCGGAACAATTCGACCAGCAGGCGCGCGATGACGGCGTGCGCGGCGAGCGTCGCCTCGATGAACGTCTGCGACAGCGGGAAGCCGATCTGGCGCATGTACTTCGCGTACGCGCGCAGCACGACGATTTCCTCGGCGGGAATCCGCGCCGCCACCACCAGCCGGTTGAAGTCGTCGCTCTCCACTTCGCCGCGGAAGATGCGCCCGAATGCGTCTTCGAACACCTCGTGCAGCGTGTCGACCTCGTGGTCCGCGTCCGCCGCCTGCGCCGGCTGTATGCCGAAGTCATGGATCGACACCGGCGGCATGCCGTGCGGCGCGATGCGGTGCGGATGCTCATCGAGCACGCGCAGCCCCATGTGCTCGAGCATTGGCAGGCTGTCCGACAGCGTGACCGAGCGCCCGAGGTGGAGCAGCTGGAAGCGCAGCATGCCAGGCGCGGCCTCGAGGGGATGGTACAGACTCATCGCCAACGGCTCGGCATCGGTCAGCCTCGCCATCTGTTCGATGTGCGGCACCGCCGCGCGCGCCGGGAACTCCTCGCGGTAGCCCGCCGGGAACGCCTGACCGAACTGGCGGAAGCGTTCGTTGCCCTGCGCTTCGCCCAGCGCCTCGACCAGCGCGACCTTCAGGTCGTCGGTCCAGCGGCGCGCCGCTTGCACGAGCCGCGCCTCGACCTCGCGCACGTCGAAGTCGGGTATCGCGCCCGGCGTCGTCCGCACGGTGATGTGGATGCGCGCGAGAATCGACTCCGACAAACTCACGTTGAATTCGGAGCTCGTTCCGTTGAACGCCTGCATCAGGATCGCCTGCCACTTCTGGCGAATCTCGGTCGAATAGATCTCGCGCGGCGCGTAGATGAGGCAGGACAGGAAGCGCCCGAAGGGGTCGCGGCGGACGAAGAGACGAAAGCGCTGGCGGTCGTACAGGTGCAGGATGCCCATCGCGGTCTGCAACAGATCGTCCTCGCCGGTCTGGAACAGCTCGTCGCGCGGATACGTCGCCAGGATGTTGAGCAGCGCCTTCCCGGCGTGGCTGCCCTCGGCCAGGCCGGCCCGCGCGATGACGTTCGCGACCTTGCGGCGAAGCAGCGGGATCTCCGCCGGGTTGGCGCTGTACGCGGTCGACGTGAAGAGCCCAAGGAAGCGGTCCTCGCCGACCACGTTGCCGGCGGCGTCGAAGCGCTTGACGGCGATGTAGTCGAGATACCCCGGCCGGTGGACGGTCGATCGCGACGTCGATTTCGTGATGACGAGGAGCTCCGGCCGCCGCGCGTACGCGCGGATCTCGGACGGAAGCGCCGCGAAACTGGTCGCGACGTCCTTCCCGGCCTTCTCGCGCAGGATGCCCAGGCTTGAGTCGGGGACGATCTTCAGCGCGTCCTGGCCGTCGACGGTGACGAGGTCGTGGCGGCGATATCCCAGGAACGTGAAATGGTTCCCGGCGAGCCACGCCAGGAACGCGCGGCCCTCGGCAAGTTCGGCCGCAGGGATCTTCGGTGGGCGCTGCGCGAGCTCGGCCTCGATGCGACGCGCCGTGTCCTGCATCGCCTTCCAGTCGGCGACGGCGATGCGCACGTCCGACAGCACGCGGGCGACGTCGGCGGCGAGTGCCTCGAGCGCCGCGTGGCCGCTGACGCGATCGACCTCGACGTGGATGAACGACTCGCGCGTCTCGCCGGCCGCGCCGTCGTCCGCCACGCCGGTCAGCGTCCCATCCGCGGCGCGGGTGACGCCGATGATCGGATGGACGATGAGGTGGAGCGTGAGCCCGTGCCGGTTCGCTTCCATCGTGACCGAGTCGACGAGGAACGACATGTCGTCGTTGACGATCTCGACGATCGTGTGCGTCGACTGCCAGCCGTGTTCCTCGATCGTCGGATTGAACGCGCGCACGCGTGCGCGGCCCGGCTCACGCCTGCGCGCAAAACCCCAGTGCGAGAGCACCGCGCCGTAGAGATCGGCCAGCTGGCGGTCGGCGAGGTCGTCGGGATCGACCTGCGCATAGTAGGCGCGCAGGAACGACTCCAGCATCGCGCGCTGCTCCGGCGCGACCTTCGTGCGCACGAGCGCGGCCAGTTCGTCCAGGCGCGCCGTCCGCCGGTCCTGCTCGACCGTGTTGGCCTTCATCGTTCCTCCTCGTGGGCCCGTCGTCCGCGGAAACGGCAAGCGTAGCCTTGCGGGCTCTTGGTACCGCTATTATGTCGGCAATCCGTGACAGCGTGAATTGACGCGCCGTGCCGCCGCCTCCGGCACGCTCGGCGTCGACCGCGAGGGCGTCGGCGAAAGGGTCGGCTGCGCCGCGATTTCCCGCGTCGTGCACGGGACGCGACCGCCCCGGCAGTCGGCGACGCCCGGCACGAATGCCGGCCGCCGGGCCATGCCACGCAGCAGCAGCGGATAACCACGGGTTTCGCGCCCGCCACCGGTTGCGTTCCTTGCGCCGTTCGGCCGGCGCGAAGGCCCCCGGGCCACCTCAAAAAAGCGGGATTCGATCGATGCCCGTTGATCGCGCGCAGAGCGGCCGCGTCCGTTTCGCCATAAACTTCACGAAAAGGGCGACATACGCGAAGTGATCCCATGAAATCTCTGTTGGTCGCATACGGCACGACGGAAGGGCAAACCCGCAAGATCGCGGAATTCGTCGCTGACGCCGCCAGGACCCGCGGCGTGGAAGTCGAACTGGTGGACACGGCAACGGAACGCGCGGCGTCGGTCCAGCCGGTTCATGCGGCAGCCATTGTCTGCGGCTCGCTGCACCAGAACCGCTACCAGGCATCGCTGCTGCATTTCGTGAAGGACAACCGGTCGTGGCTCGCGGGAATACCGACGGCCTTCGTCAGCGTCAGCCTCGCGGCGGCGATGGAAGACGCCCGGGGACGCACCGAGATGGCCGGCGCCGCGGACGCGTTCTTCGCGGAATGCAGGTGGACGCCCGTCATGACGAAGCACGTTGCGGGCGCGCTGCGCTATACCGAATACGATTACTTCAAGCGGCTGATCGTGCGCCTGGTCGCCAAGCGCCACGGCAGCGAAGCGGACACGTCGCGCGACCATGAATACACGGACTGGAACGACCTCACGCGCTTCGTCGACGAGTTCGTCGCGGCGACCGCGCTGCGCGAGGGTCCCGGCTGACGCGCGGTCGCGTGTGCGCGCCAACCCCGCAGCCATGACCATGGCCGGCTTCCAAGCCTATTTTCCGCGCAGTGTCGAATCGCGCGCGGCGCCAACGCCGGCCGCAAGACGCAGGAGCCCATCGTGACGAACAGGATCTGGTTGAAGAGTTACCCGACCGGCATGCCCGCCGAGATCGACCCCGATGCGTACGGGTCTGTCGCCGACATGTTCGAGAAGACCGCCGCGAAGTTCGCGGACAAGCCCGCGTACCACAACCTCGGCCATACGATCACCTACGCCGAGCTGGAGGCCAAGTCGCGCGCGTTCGCCGCATTCCTGCAGGGCCTGCCCGGGCTCGCGAAGGGCGAGCGCGTCGCGATCATGTCGCCCAACGTGCTGCAGTACCCGGTCGCGCTGTTCGGCATCCTGCGCGCGGGCATGGTCGTCGTGAACGTCAATCCGCTGTACACGCCGCGCGAGCTCCAGCACCAATTGAAGGACGCCGGCGCGCGCGCGATCGTGATCGTCGAGAATTTCGCCAGCGTGCTGCAGCAGGTATTGCCCAACACCGCCGTCAAGCACGTGATCACCACGCAGCTGGGCGACATGCTGCCGCTGCCGAAGCGCTGGCTGGTCAATTTCGTCGTCAAGCGGGTGAAGAAGATGGTGCCGGCGTGGCACATCGACGGCGCGATCGAGTTCCGCGACGCGCTGGCGCGGGGTACGGCCGCGAAGTTCACGCCGACGGCCGTCGCGCGCGAGGACATCGCGTTCCTGCAGTACACCGGCGGCACCACCGGCGTCTCCAAGGGTGCGATGCTGACCCACCGCAACATCCTCGCGAACCTGGAACAGACGGGCATCTGGGTGTCGAACGACTTCAGGCAGGGGACCGAGATCGTCGTCGCGCCGCTGCCGATGTATCACATCTTCTGCCTGACCTCGACGCTGTCGTTCATGAAATGGGGCAGCCTGATCGTCCTCATCACCAACCCGCGCGACATGCCGGCCTTCGTCGAGGAGCTCCGCAAGTGGAAGTGGAGCGTGATGACGGGCGTCAACACGCTGTTCAACGGCCTGCTCAACGCGCCCGGGTTCGACCAGCTCGACTTTTCCGGCGTGAAGGTGATCGTCGGCGGCGGCGCTGCCGTGCAGAAGGCGGTGGCCGAGCGCTGGAAGCAGGTGACGGGCAGCTACATCACCGAAGCGTACGGCCTGACGGAGTCCTCGCCGGGAGTCTGCGCCAATCCGATCGGAACGCCGTGGAACGGCACGATCGGGCTGCCCTTCCCGTCCACCGACGTGACGATCCGCGACGACGCGTTCAACGTGCTTCCGGTGTGGACCGGCGAGGGCGACATCGAGCGGCACACGGGCGAGCTGTGCGTGAGCGGGCCGCAGGTGATGAAGGGCTACTGGAACAACCCGGCGGAAACCGCCAAGGTTCTGCAGGACGGTTGGCTCAAGACGGGCGACGTCGGCCATCTCGACGCCAACGGCTACGTCTCGATCACCGACCGCAAGAAGGACATGATCCTCGTGTCCGGCTTCAACGTGTATCCGAACGAGATCGAAGGCGTGGTCGCCGAGCATCCCGGCGTGCTCGAGTGCGGCGCCGTGGGCGTGCCCGACGAGAAGTCCGGCGAGGCGGTCAAGGTCGTCGTCGTCAGGAAGGATCCGGGACTGACCCGCGAAGGCGTGCTCGACCACTGCCGCGCGCGGCTCACCGCGTACAAGGTGCCGCGGCAGGTGGAGTTCCGCGACGCGCTGCCCAAGTCGCCGATCGGGAAGGTGCTGCGACGGGACCTGCGCGGGCCGCCGCCGCCGCAATAGCGGCGGTCGTTGCGCCGCCATCCTCGCGCAGCGCAATCGTTCGCGCCGTCATGGAAGCCGCGCCGACATGAAGGCGTCCGGCGAATCGCGGTGCGGCGCTATTTCAGGACCGCGAGCTCGCGGTTGGCCTGTCGCAGCATTCCCGTGAGGCCGAGCGCGAGATTTTCGAGCAATCGGATCTTGATCGCCGGCGCGTCGCGGTCGAGCGATGCAAAAGCTTCGCGCGTCAGCACACGGCATTCGACGTCGCCGATCGCCGTCACGTTGGCCGAGCGCGGCGAGTGGTCGACGAACGCGAGTTCGCCGAACGTCATGCCGGAGGTGAAGGCGTCGAGCCGCGTGATCCCGTCCAGCGTGGGAATGCTCACCATCGCCCCGCCCTCCGCAATGATGAAGAGTTCGTCGGACTTGTCGCCCGCCGTGATGATCGCCTGCCCTCCGTGATAGGACCGCCGCTCGAGCAGGCGCTCCAGGAACGCCATCTGTTCGCCGGTCAGACCGGTGAACAGCGCGCAGTTCGCGAGCGGAACCTTCGCCTCCCATCCCCGGTCCGGAAACCGCTGCGCCAGCAGCATGTCCTCGCCGTACTCCAGCGCGAAGTCGTCGTCGGCGAAGAATGCGTCGCGATCGAAGCCGCTGTCGATTAGCCGCTGCCACCAACTGCTGGCCTCGGTGAAGACGAGCATCTTGCCGCGACCCAGGAACTGCGTTCGTATCGCCGCGAGCATGCGGATCGCGGCGCGATCGATGTGCTGGACCATCCTGAGATTGACGATGAAGCAATCGGAATCCGCGGCGTGTGCCATCAGCTCGCGCACGACCGGCTCGATCGACGCGAACTCGAGCACGCCCTGCAGGTGGTAGAGGCGCAGGCGGTTTCCGACGTGGCGCAGATGCTCGGCTGCCGCGTGCGAGCGGCGCCGCTTCGACGCGACGCTCCGGCGCGTCGTGGAGAGGCGGATCGCGGGCACCGCGCGTTGCGATGGGTCGAACAGGTGCAAGCCGAGATCGGCGGCAAGCTCGCGACACACGGCGATGCCGCGAACGCTGTTGCCCTGCGCGTCGAGGCGCGGCGAAAAGACGCCGATGCCGAGCCGCCCGGGCTCCACCGCGAGGATGCCGCCGCCGACGCCGCTCTTGGCCGGTAATCCGGTGTGGTACATCCATTCGCCCGAGAAATCGTACATGCCGCAGGTCGCCATCACCGCAAGGACATTGTCCACGTACTCCTCGCCGATGGCCCGCGTTCCCGTGACCGGATTCACGCCGCCGTTGGCGAGCGTGGCGCCGATCAGCGCGAGATCGCGGCACGTGACGCGGATCGAGCATTGCCGGAAGTAGGCTTCGAGCGTCGGTGTCGGATCCTCCTCGAGGATCGAGAAATTCCGGAGCATCCAGGCAATCGCGCGGTTGCGGTGCCCGGTCGCGCTCTCGGACGCGTAGACCCGCGCGTCGACGTCGAGCGCGCGGCCGGCATACCGGGAAAACGCGTCGAGGATATGGGTCGATTTCTGCTCGACGGTGGCGCCGGCGACGAGGCCGCATGCCGCGATTGCACCAGCATTGATCAGCGGATTGCGCGGAGCACCAGTTTGGGCCTTGAGGCTGATCGCATTGAAGGCGTCGCCGGAGGGCTCGACGCCGATCTTGGCGAGCACCGCAGCCTCGCCTTTGTCCTCCAGCGCGAGCCCGTACGTGAGCGGCTTGGACACCGACTGGATCGTGAACGGGTGGCGGGAATCGCCGACCTCGTAGACGTGTCCATCGCGCGTAGCGATGCAGATGCCGAACCGGTCGGGTTCGACGCGCGCCAGCTCCGGGATGTAGTCGGCGACGTTGCCGTCCGAAAGTGCCTGGTAGCGGGCGCGAACGGATTCGAGATAATCGAGGATTGGCGAGGGAAACACGGCGGGGTTCCGGGCAAGACAACCCGGACAGCATTGCAAGTTTGGTGCCCGCAGACGAAATCGCGGCCAATTCGCTCGACCTGGCGTCCGCAATGGCGCGAAGGGCCGTGCGGCCCCGAAGGGTCGGTGGCATCGATTGCTTCCTTGTCGGACTGCCGCGAGCGGACTCGCCCCTTCGTGTGGCGCTCGGGTCGCCCGAACTGTGCGACAGGGGCCGCGGCTTCATGCCCGCGTTGCACCGACGTCGCGGTGGGGGTCGGCCGCAAGCAGCGCGCGCCACGCCCGTTGCACCGGGAGCACGGGGAGCGCGTCGTCACAGAGCGCGCGGGTCAGACCCTCGTCATGGATTCGACGGTGCTGGCCCCGCCTGCATCGGCCGGGGCGCCGTCGCCGTCCGCCGCGCCTCGCTCGGGCTCATGCCGTGGCGAGCGCGGAACACGCGAGCGCAATGCGCGGGACTGGCGAAGCCCCACGACACCGCGATCTCGGTGATTGCGACCGCGCCCTTGCCAGGATCGCGCAGGTCGCGCAGGCACGCATGGAGGCATGAAGGGAGTCATGACGGCAATGTCGAGTCGTCAACTCCCCCGCCTCACCTTCCAGCGCAGTGCGCGCATGCCGCCGCGCGGCGATGGAATGCACGCATCGCCCGCGCGAATAGGGCGCCGGTGTGCGAGCCGGCGCCCTTCCCTTGTCACGGACAACTCACCGTGTAGTTCCACGCCGTTCCGCTGCCGCCCTTGCAGTTCGGGATGACCTGCACCGTGATCTGCGACGACGTTCCCGCGTAGGAGAGGGACTTCGAACCGTTCGCGCCGACGCAGCCCGTGTCGAACAGCGTCGCGCCGTTGTAGCGCACGATGATCTGGTCCTGCTGCGAGAACGTCTCGTAGGCGAACACGAAGGTGCCGGACGTCTTGCCGAGCTCGATCGTGCGCATGTCGGGCGTGTCGGCGCCCGCGTTCTGCGTGGCGCTGCACTGCGCGACGATCTCGAAGTTCACGCCGTTGCTCTTCTCGCCGTTCACCGTGACCACCACTTCGCCGCTCGACGCGTTCGTCGGCACCTTCGCGACGATCTGCGTGTCGCTCACGTAGGTGACCGAGGTCGCGGCGACGCCGTTGAAGGTCACGGTGCGGGCGTCCGCCGCCGCGCCGAAGCCGGCGCCGGTGATGGTCACCGACGTGCCGACCGCGCCCTTGGCCGGATTGAGCGAGGTGATCGTCACGCCACCGCATGCGATTTCGAAGCCGAACGATCCAGCCCCGGCCGGGTCCAGATTCGACACCAGGAGGACGATCTCCTCGCCGGCCGTCTTGCCGAAGTCCGCGAACTTGTTGACGGCCGCCAACGTCCCGGTCTTGCCGACCCGGCTCGTGAACCCGTTCCAGAGTGCGCCCACCGAACTCGCCGCCGGCGTGATCTTCACGACCAGCGTCTGCCCGGAAACGCCGGCAGGCAGCGCGCCGGTTGCCTTGGCAACGAGCGCGCTCGTCGAGAAGGCGAGGCGGTTGGGCCACGTCAACGCAATCTTGTTCTTCGTGCAGTTCGCGACGTCCACCGCCTGCGTGTATTGCCCGCCTGGGGCGACGAACAGGTTGGACGCGAAGCCGCTGACCGTTTCGCCGGCCCTGCCGAACTGGCTGTTGGCGTTGTGGTCGAGCGCGCGCTGCCGGACAAAGTCGAGGTACACCGACTGCAGGGACTGCGCGAAAGCGGTCCTGAAGTACGCGTCCATCGCGCCATACATCGTGCTGGCCGCGGGATCGTACGTGCCCCCGAACGTTGCCTGCATCTGCGCCCACAGTCCGGCAATGTAGTTCAGCTTGCCGCCGCCGTACTGCCTCCCCACGTAGGCGAAGAAGTCCTCGTTGTTGTAGCGCTTGCCGACTTCGGGCGCCATCAGGCTGTCGCTCAGCATCCCGATCTCCGAGCGCACGGCGATCGTCTGGTTGTTGTCGATCGTCTGGCCGTAGGTAGTGGCCGACCCCTCCCTGTAGCCTTTCGGCGTGAAATTGCCGCTGATCTGATAGCTCGACTGGATCGCATGCTGCATCTCGTGCGAGATCACGTTCAGGATCGTGAAACGGTCCTGCGCGATCGTGTTGTCCATGTAGTTGTACTGGATGTAGAGGCGGCCGTAGTGCGTGTTCGCGGCGTTGGCCTGCTCGTTGGGATCGTTCGCCGTGAAATGGCTGCCGGCGTTGACCATGTGGATGTTGTACCGCGCGACGCTGTCGCGGCACGCGGTGCGCCCGATGTAGAGATCGGGCCCGATGAATCCGTCGGCCTGGTAGATCGCCTGCGACCTGCGCGCGCTGGCGGCGATCTTGTCGATGATCGCGGCGCGCAGTTGGGCGGCCGTCGGGACACCCGCGATGCCGTAGACGTTCTTCACCGCCGCGACGAGCTCCGGCTCGGTCCGCCGGTAGATGATGCACCACGCCTGCGCGGACCAAGTGGTGGCGGCCTTCGCCTCGATGCCTGGCGGAATGTTGAGCGCCGCGCTCTCCGACGTGACCGTCTCCATGTTCGGGCTGTAGACGACGACGACTGTGAACCCGAGCGGGAGGCCGCGCGTCTCGACGGTCAGCATGCCGCTCGCGCCGTTCACCACGATGTCGCCGGTCAGGTCGGCCACCGATCCCTTCGACGGATCGAAGATGCGCATGAGCACTCGGGCGGGATTGGCGAGGTCGGCCGCCGGAATCGCCGCCGCGTTGAAGGGTACGCTGATGGTCACGGCACCAGCCACGGTGATGCTGAAGTCGGCGTCGCCCGTCAGCGTGAAGTCGTACGCCGCCGCCCCGAGCGTGACGTTGATCTCGCCGTCGGCAGTGTCGATCGTCAGTCCCGTGGGGACGCTCTTCGCAGGCGTGGTGGCAGGTGCCGCGGCGTGCACGTACGCCGGAATGCCGCCCGCCGCGACCGTGACCGCCGCTCCGCTCGCCGGATCCTTGAAATTGCCACCGGTCACGCCGGCGGGCACGCAGGCGAACACGCCGTCCGCACCGTTGCCTTCCGGTACCCAGCCCGCCGCGATCATGGTCGAGCGGAGGACCGGGTCGGTCGTGTATCGGTGGTTTGGCGATTCGCCCTGTCCGTTGTTGTAGAGCCGATAGAGCGGAATGGTGCTGGCGGGGCAGGTTCCCGCCGGCGACGCCATCATGTAGAACGCGTCGGAGGCCTCGAGCACCCACGTGCTCCCCTTCTGCAGGCTCGCCGCCTCGGTCGCGTTGTTGGTGTAGAAGTGCCCGCTCTTCGGCGCGAACGACGCACTGAAGAATCGCCAGACGTTGCCGACGCTGGTACCCGCGCCGGACCAGACCTTGAACACCTTGCCCGTCGGCACCCACGGCGCAAGCTTGCCCGCGGCCAGGTTGTCGGCCTCGGCCTGGTACGCCGTGATGAAGTAGTGATCGAACGGCGGGTGATAGAACTCGGTGACCTTCATCTCGCCCGCGGGCAGGGTTCCCGACCCGCCGCCGGCCGCGGTCAGCGTAATCGTGTAAGCGCCGGTCTGGTTCGCAATGGACGTGTTGGCCCAGATGTAGTACGTCCCGGTCGCCGGAAGCGTATAGAAACCGCCGCCCGGCGGTATCCGCGCATTCGTCCCACCGCCACCGTCATCGTCGGAGGTGAGCGCGTTCGCCGTGACGTCGTTGACGCTATAGAGATCGAGCCACGCGTCGACTGCGCTCGAATTCATCGCGATCGCAATCTGCTGCCCGGCCGTCCCGCTGAACGAGTAGACGTCGGTGTAGTAGAGATTGCTCGTATCGCCGCCGAAGTAGTAGGAGCAGTCGCTCGTGGCGAGCGTGCCGCCGATGGACTGCCCGGCGACGATCGGTTGAATGCAGCCGGAAGGCCAGGGAGTGGCTGCCTGCGCAGCCGTCGCAACGGCGAGGCAAAGTACCGCCAGCACCAAGAACCGTTTCATCACAGACTCCGTTCGCGTGGTCATGCGAACACGGCCGGCGCGTCTGTCGGCCGTCACCTTCGGCAATGATCACGCGGGAGGCGGGTGTCTTTCCTTGACGACCGGCAATGAAGGTGTCGAATCAGAGTGCGACGCCTGCACATCGTGCGCGAGGCAATGCCATGCGCGGCCACTTGCACTGCACAACATGCAACGAGCAGTTTGGGAGCGGCGTTGGCGGACAATGCGCGCGGAGTGGCGCCGCGCATCGTCCGGCGGGAGTCAACTCGGAGGGAATGTTGCGCGCCGCTGCGCGTCACGCGAAATGTGGTGGCCAAGGGCGGAATCAAACCACCGACAAGAAAGGATCTTCAGTGGAAGGCATAGGACATGCCGCATCTACCCGGCAGTTCCCTCTCCTTTGAAATTCAGCAAGTTGGCGTGCAGATGCAGGCAAACAACTTCCCGCGGTGTCGCGCAAGTACTCCGGATTCGACTGCACGAGTACGCCAGACTTGGATCGTCGTGTGCACCTTCCAGGTCGCCACCGCCTCAGTCAATGCGCATGTCTGCATGGCGCCATCGGCTGCCGCCCGCCAATCCGCGCCTGAACCCAGTGCTTGAAATTCCTTCCGGCAAAGCGTAGCCTGAATCCGTAGGCGATTCGAGCGATGGATCGGTGCTCGCGGAAAGGGTGGTAGTGATGGGCGTCGGCATTCGCGGGCAGACCGGCCCGCAACCGGCAGTTCCCCGCAGTTTCAAGCCGCGAGGTAGCGCCGTTGTTGTACGCAACCACCACGGGGAGGCACTCTATCGATGACATTTACTACTGCACTACCCCTACGCCGGTGACCAATGCCCGGCACACGTTGCGGTAACGCAACGAAATGAGGCCACAGTGATGTGGCGATCCTGCGAAGCCCCGCGAATATCGTGGGGCTTTGCATTGGCGGTGGTCGTGTCAAACCCGCAGACGTGCGATGCCCCCGAAGCGCGAAGGGCCTAGTCCCGCTTCGGCCCTTCGCTCTTGTGGCGATAGTCGTCGTAGGACATGTTGGCGTTGCTGAGGCAGCGTGCGCGCTCGGATTCGTCAGGAACGCGATAGCAGGCGTTGCGTTGCCATCCCTGAGCGGAAAAATACGCTTGCTGCCATGTGCAACCCGACGCGACCGACAGGATCGCGCCCGCGATGCCGATCGACGCGGTCAACCGCAGCATCCACGTTGCTCCTGAATCGGCGGACACTTCACCGAGCCAAAGGAGCAGAACACGCAACAGTCCCCCGGCTTCGGACGCAGCAATCTCTTGCAGTTACGGCACTCGTAGAAGAACTGGCAGGCATCCGTGGGCATCGTTTCCTGCGCGGAGAAGCCGCAGTGCGGGCAGGTCAGCACGGATTCGAGCGTCACGTTCACGCCGGGGCTCACTTCCCGGCCGTCATCTGCTTCAGTTCACCACCCTTGATGAGGCGCGCCAAATCGTTAGCGCCACCGATCAGCACGCCCTTGACGAATACCATCGGGAAGGTCGGCCACCCGGTCCACATCTTCAATGCGTTGCGACGCCGCCAGCCGTTGAGGTAGCTGCCGTATTCGAGATACTTGTACGGCTGGCCCGCCGCGTCGAGCGCCTTGCGCGCCTTCTTCGGGAAGGGGTTCTGCTTCATGCCCACGACGACCACGTCGTTGGCCGCTATCGCGGCCTGCACTTCGCGGACGATGTCCGCGTGGTGATTGGCGACGGTCTCCCGGATGGCGGGATGAATGTGCGATTCGTCGAGAACGCTGCGGGACATGGCTTGCCTTTCGAGAACGTACGGGCGACAGCGCGCATCGGCTTGCCATCCTCCACGCGGCCGATGGTGCGCCGTCGCCGGTGACAAGTCTTGCTGCGGATGAAGTGGTCATGGAACTGCGTGCGGTGCGTACGCGCCTCCGCATGAAGAGAAAAGGCCTGCCGTCGAGGAGACGCGCAAGCCTTTGGTTGTTTGGTGGCCAAGGGCGGAATTGAACCACCGACACACGGATTTTCAATCCGCTGCTCTACCAACTGAGCTACTTGGCCAAGGGCGCGATTATACCAAATCCGGCGGGGCCGCCGCGGCGCCGCGAACGGGCCTGCGGCCATGCCGAAAATCGCCGGTGGATCAATCCACTTTCGCGCCAGACCGCTTGACGATGTCGGTCCATTTCTCGCGCTCGGCGTCCAGGAACTTCGCGAACGCCGCCGGTCCCTGCACGTTGGCTTCGGCGCTCTGCGCGGCGAAGCGCTCCCGCACGTCGGGCAGTTCCATCACGGCGGCAAGCTCGGTCGCGAGCCGGTTGACGATCTCGGGCGGCGTGCCGGCCGGCGCGAGGACGCCGAAGAACGACGCGACGTCGAAGCCGGGATAGCCGCTTTCCGCCAGCGTGGGCGTGTCGGGAAACGCCGGCAGGCGCTTGCCCGACGTCGCGCCGAGCACGCGCAGCTTGCCCGCCTGCACGTGCTGCGAGACTTCGATCGGCGTGGCGAACATCATGTTGACCTGGCCGCCGACGAGGTCGACGATCGCCGGTCCGCCGCCCTTGTACGGCACGTGGACGATGTCGACGCCGGCGCGCAGCTTGAAGAGCTCGCCGGCGAGATGCGGCACCGTGCCGTTGCCGGCCGAACAGAACGTCAGCGTCCCCGGCTTCGCCTTCGCGAGCGCGACGAGCTCGGCGATGCTCTGCGCGGGCACCGCGAGGTTCGTGACGAGGATGAAGGGCGACGTCGCGAGGAGCGACACCGGCGTGAAGTCCTTCTTCGGATCGTAGGGGAGCGTCGGGTAGATGACCTGCGAGATCACGAACGGCGTCGGCGCGAACAGCAGCGTGTAGCCGTCGGGCTTCGCCTTCGCGACCTCGGCGTTGCCGACCGTCGTGCCGGCGCCCGGCTTGTTCTCGACGACGACGGACTGGCCGAGGCGCTCGCCCAGCTTCTGCGCGACCGTGCGCGCGATGATGTCGGTCGCGCCGCCGGGCGCGAACGGAACGACCATCTTCACGGGCCGGCTGGGATAGGTCTGCGCGAATGCAGGTGCCGCGACGCCGGCGATCACGGCCGTCGCGGCGATCACCGCGAAAATCATGCGAACGATACGGATGCGTCCCATGCTGCCTCCCCATCCTGGCGTTGTCATCGTTCCGCCGCGAAGAACGCGGCGAGTTCGCGCAGCGTTTCCTCCGGCACTTCCTCGGCCAGGTAATGGCCGGAGGGCAGTGCCCGGCCGCGCACATCCACGGCCACGGTACGCCAATCCTCGACGGGCGAGAAGTACCGGTGCACGACGCCCTTCTCTCCCCACAGCACGAGCAGCGGACATGCGACCTTGCGGCCGGCTGCGACGTCGGCGTCGTCGTGCTCGAGATCGATGGAGGCCGCCGCGCGATAGTCCTCGCACGTCGCGTGGATCGTCGCCGGATCGGCGAAGCACCGCGCGTACTCAGCGAACGCCCGCGGGTCGAAGATGTTCGCGGCCGATCCCCACCCCGCCGTCTTTTTGCTTAGGTAGTAGAGCGGATCCGCGCCGATCAGTTTCTCCGGCAGGTCGAATGGCTGGATCAGGAAGAACCAGTGATAGTAGGCGGTCGCGAACGCCTGGTCGGTCTGGCGGAACATGAGCCGCGTCGGCGAAATGTCGAGCACTGCGACGCGCTCGACGCACTGCGGATGATCGACGCACAGCCGGTGCGCGACGCGGCCGCCGCGGTCGTGGCCCGCCAGCCGGAAGCGCGGAAAGCCTAAGTGGCGCATCACGTCGACCATGTCCTGCGCCATCGCGCGTTTCGAGTAGGCGGCGTGCGTCGCGTCGCTCTCGGGCTTGCCCGAATCGCCGTAGCCGCGCAGGTCGGCG
>Ga0209253_10002099_pt1 | contig 17602 bp, 18 predicted proteins | sample FrelakmetBRP12BR_FD_187145 | JGI IMG/M metagenome (GOLD analysis project Ga0209253, IMG submission 187145) | Freshwater lake sediment microbial communities from the University of Notre Dame, USA, for methane emissions studies - BRP12 BR (SPAdes)... | ecosystem: Environmental > Aquatic >...
GGAGCCGTTCTGGGAACCGCTCATCGAGGTAATCGACTGGGCCTACGCCAATGTCACGTCCACGATCTGCTCGTGCCTGGCCACGCATGCGGTGTTGCAGTTCCGCTACGCGCAGAAACGCAGGCATCTCGGCTTCAAGCGCTGGGGCGTGTTCCCGCACCGCGTGATGGACCGGCGCCATCCGCTGGTGGCGGACGTCAACACGCGTTTCGATGTGCCGCACTCGCGTTTCAACGACGTGACGCGCGCGCAGTTCGAACAGGCCGGGCTGCGCATTCTGGTGGAAAGCGAAACCGCGGGCGTGCACCTCGCCACCAGCGCGGACGGTTTTCGCATCGTGTTCTTCCAGGGGCATCCGGAGTACGACACGGTGAGTTTATTAAAAGAGTACAAGCGCGAAGTGGCGCGCTTCTCAAAAGGCGAGCGCCCGGACTATCCGCCGCTGCTCGACAACTACTTCAGCCTCAAGGCGCAGGCGATTCTCGATGAGCACCGCGAGCGGGTGCTGGCCGCCCACGCGCAGGGCAAGATCGTGCCGGAATTTCCGGAGCCGCTGATCAGCGCCGGTCTCGACAACACCTGGCACGATACCGCCGAGGCGGTAATCGATAACTGGGTGGGCAAGGTCTACCAGCTCACCAACCACGACCGCAAACTGCCATTCCAGCCGGGCATCGATCCCGCCGACCCGCTCGGGCTGCGGCGCGACGCGGCCCGCGCCTGACACTAACTCCACCCGCGCCTATCGGTGTTGACAGGCTGCCGACCGACCGCTGTGTCCCCGTCGCTGCGCATCAACCGAACATCAACCACTCCGGCCGCAGCAGCAGCAGCACGCCGAGGATCACGAGCACGATGCCGCCGAGCAGGTGCGAGATGCGCGCATAGCGCGTGCTCAGACCGGTGACTTCGAGGGTCTTCATGACCGTGAAGAACACAATCAGGTCATCGAGCATGAAGACAACGATATAGAGCAGCAGGTACAGGTAGTACTGCCACACCGGCACATCACTCAGGGTGAGTAGGCGCGTGTACACCGCCGGGATACCGGCCGAGCACAGCAGTTCCACCAGATTCACGGCGAACGCCAGCAACACGATGCCGGTCAGCGCCAGCCAGAACTGCGCCTGCTGCGACAGCTGCCGGAGGCGATCGAACACCCGGCGGCGCCGCGCCGGCGCCGTTACGGCACACACGTCGTCACGCTTCAACAGATAAGTACGCAGGTAAAAGCCGCCGCCGGCGATCGCTACCACGCCGATGGCGAGCCGCACCCACAGCAGCATGCCGAGGAACAGGAACAGGTTGAGCCACGCGGCCATGAACAGGAAGTACACGGCGGCCGAGGCCACGATGAAGGCGCCGCCCAGAATCCAGCGTCGCCGCTTGTCTTGCATGCCGATCAGCAGACCGAGCAGCAGCATCAGGGTCCACATGGCGCACGGGTTGAAGCCGTCGAGCGCCGCCAGGACAACCGTCAGCATCGGCAGTGACAGGTTTTTGGTCGCGACCTCCCCGACCAGCGGCAAGGTGATGCGCGCCGGTATTTCCCGGGTTTGCGGCGGGGCTCGTGCGCTTTCTTTTGCCACCGGCGTCGTGCCAGTGTTGTCTGCGGACAGAAACGGCTTCACTGAATCCGGACAGGGGTGGGCAAGGCAATGCAGCGCACGCTGGCGGATAGCTTCGCCAGTAGTGGCGTCATTCAGGTAGCCGGCAAAAACTTCGTCGCCCACCACGGTGAACGGCACGGACGAGATGTCCGCGGCCAGCAGCTCGCCGGTGCGCACCAGCAATGTGCGACTGGCGACATGACTCCCGACATCGAAATAGTGCACCCGGATCGCCGGGTTCCCGGACTCGAGTCGGCGCAGGAATGCAATTTCCCGCTCGCAATGCGGGCAGCCCTGGCGCCAGAACAGATAAATGTCCGTACCGGTGTCCGCACGCACCGGCGCCGCAATCCAGAGCGCGAGCAACAAGGCCGCACGAAAGGCATGGAAGACGATGCGCCGCATGCGTCAAGTATTGCACAGGCGGCTCGCCACCGGGATGCGCGCCGGCTGGACCCTGCCCGGCGCGGAAATCTGTATCTTGCACGGCGCAGCGGTGCGCAGCCGCGCTCCGAAGTCCTGGGCAAAAATAAAGCGTTTCTTGAATGTCTCGCGACGGATGAAATCAGCAGGCCGCTAGGGACGAATGCGGATCGGATCGAAGCCGGTGAAAATATAGATCGCCACCAGTGTCACGATGACAAGGTTCAGCACCACGCCCACCGCCACATGCCCGCCCAGGCCACAACTGCCAAACGTGCGGATGTGCGCCACGGAACGTGCCAGCGCCGTGATGCCAAACGCGACAAAGAGGATGTTGAATGCGCTGACCACCGGGTAGCGCATCCCGGCCACCAGCACCACCACCGCGGCCAGTGGCGCCACCCACGAAACCACGGCACACTTCAGGCCGCCTTCGCCGCCGACCCCGCAGACGGGCGCCGACTCGGCAGCGGCCTGGACCTTGGCATTCTTGCTCATGCTCACCCCACGTCTATTTATGCATGGCTGAAATCCACCCGCCAGCGCTTGTGGACGAAGCAGACTGCTCAGCGTTGCTCGCCCTTTACGGCGCGCCGGAATTCCTTGCCGCCTTCCTTGGCCGCGCCGCCGACGGCCTTGCCGGCCTCCTTGGCGCCCTGGCCGATTTCCTTGCCAACCTTCTTGGCGCCCTGGCCGATGTCATGCACAACCGAACCGGTGGCGTGGCCCGCGCGCCTGGCGCCGTCCTTTAGACTCTGCTCCTCGGCGGATGCCGGGGGCAAAGCGGCAAAAACCAGCACGACCGCACACAGGCGGGCGAACGCCTGTGACCAACTGCTTGCTGCAGACTGCATTTTCTTCATGACAGAAGACCCTTTTCGATTTTTTCCCAGGCGCGTAATCCGGATTCTACCCATCCCGAATCGCGCAGACACGCTCCCATTCACGCTCCCATTATTATAGGCTGTGTCATGGATATTCTCCGGCCAGCTGTCGGATCAATGTCTTCCTGCGTGCTAGGCTAGACCTACAATTCGCTCCGAACGCTCCTGTCCCGGGTTACCGTGAAAACCGCTATTGCATTCCTGCTCCTGATTATTGCCGTCATCGCGGTGAGCGCACTCCTTCGCTCCGGCGACAAACCCGCTGCACAACCGGTTGACGGGCTACCGTGGCAAATCGAAATCCTGCCAAACGGGGAAACCAAAGTATTCGGCCTCATCCCGGCGCGCAGCAGCCTCGACGAGGCGCGCGGGCGCTTCGGCATGGACATGGAAATCGCCGTGATCGCCGCGCCGGGTGAACCGGGCGCGCTGGAGGCATACGCCAGCAATGTGACCACCGGCATGATCATGGGAAAAATAATCCTGGTCGCGGACGCGGACAGGGAAACCGTGGCGCGCCTGCGGGAGCGCGCCGTCAAGGCCGAATACATGGACGGCACCACCCGCAAACATGTCCTGCATCGCGATGATCTGGCGCTGGCGTGGCGCACACCGATCGCAAGCATCACCTTCATTCCCGCTGCCAACCTCGACGAACAGACGGTGCTCAGCCGCTTTGGCGCACCTGCCGAACGCATCCGCGTCGATGAACGCGTCGAACACTTTCTTTATCCGGACAAGGGCCTGGATCTGGCGCTCGACAGCAAGGGCAAGGAGGTGCTGCAGTACGTCGCGCCCCGGCAGTTCGCGCGCCTGCGCGCACCCCTGGTCAAGGCAGCGACAGCGGACACGCCTGGCCCCTGATTCCTGTTCTGCGGTTTAACGCGATGGCGGCAGTACGCGCAGCGCCTTCTCGATCTGGTCGCGCTCCGCGGCAGTCGGCGCGCGATAACCGCGCGGCCAGGGCCAGCCATACCCCCAGCGAAAGCGCGTCGGCCAGTACGGCGAGCCGCCCACCCGTGCACCCGCGAGCATCAGAGCGGCGATACCGGGCTCGCCAACATTGGCGACGCAGCGCTGCAACGCCTTATCGGCCTTGCGGCGTTCGTCGTAGGTCCCGCCCTGCCAGTAGGCCTTGTCATGTTCGGTGCAGCAGGCAAGCCACAGGGTCTTGTGTGACGGCGTTCCGTCCGGGAAGTCACTGCAACCGTCGGTCGTAAAGGGTTGAAGCGGCGCCGGCGTAGCACAACCGGCGCTCAGGCTGAATGCGAATACGGCCGCCAGGACGTGCCAATGATTTTTATTCGCTGATCTCAAGCAGCTCGACCTCGAAGACCAGCGTGGCATGCGGCGGTATCAGGCTGCCCATGCCGTTTTCCCCGTAACCGAGCTCCGGCGGAATGGTGAGCCGGCGCTTGCCGCCAACGCGCATCCCGACGAGCCCCTGATCCCAGCCGGGAATGACAAAACCCACACCGAGCGGAAAACTGAACGGCTCGCGGCGCTGGCTGGAATCGAATTCGGCGCCGCTCTCCAGCCAGCCGGTGTAATGCACCGTGATGAACTGGCCGGGCCCGGTGGCAGGCGACCCTTCGCCGACAACAAGGTCTTGAGTATCGATTGAGGTCGCAGATGTTGTCATGGTGTCGAGGAATTATATTGAGCTGGCAGTTATCTGCCAGCACGCAACGCGGAAGGACGGTACGCAGGCTGGACTGAATGAAATGAAAACCAACGCCTTGTCGCACACATAGCCCCGCAACTACCGTAGCAGTCTATCTCAACTGGTTGCCGTTGGGCTTCACGAGCGCCGTTCCGTCCAACTTGTACACGCTTGGCGACGTTCATGCTTTCTTGGCAAGCTTGTTCAGAAACCGGTCCAGCTGATTGGCAAATGCCTGGCGGTCGCTGTGGCTGAGCATGGAGGGCCCGCCGGTTTGCACACCAGAGCTGCGCAACGAGTCCATGAAGTCGCGCATGTTCAGGCGTTCACGGATATTCTCGCGGCTATAGAGTTCGCCGCGCGGATTGAGCGCGTGCGCGCCGCGCTCGATCACGGCGGCGGCCAGCGGGATATCCGCGGTAATCACCAGATCGTCCGGCTGCACCAGTTCGACGATGCGGTTGTCGGCCATATCGAAACCGACCGCCACCACCATGCTGCGGATATGCGGCGAAGGCGGCGTGCGCAGCGGCTTGTTGGCAACCAGGATCACTGGCACGGCCAGGCGCTCCGCGGCCCGGAACAGGATGTCCTTGATGACCTTGGGGCAGGCATCGGCATCGACCCAGATCTGCATGGTCTTTATTCTCAACGCACAGATTTTATAAACCGGCCAGCCACAAGCGCAGGCGCAGACCGATGCCCGTGGTGTAACCGACTTCCACGTAGCGAATCTGGCCGGCACCATCCACAACAAAGCTCGCTGGCACGGCGCGCACACCCCACTGCGCCGCGATCACGCCATCGGGATCGTTGAGCACCGGGAAACTCAACGCCTCCTTGCGCAGGTGCTGAACGACCGCCTCGCGGTCACCGCTTTGCATTGCCACGGTGATGACCGCGGCGTCGTGCGCCAGCGCATCGATGCTGCCCTGTTCGGCGCGGCAGACCGGACACCAGGTGGCCCAGAAGTGCACCAGCAAAGGTCGCCCGGCGTATGCCGCCAGCGTCACCGTTTTACCATCGAGCAATACGCCGGTCAGCGCCGGTGCCGGCCCGCTCGCGACACCGCTCTGTTGCCAGGCGCGCACGCCCAGAATCAGCAGCAGCACCACTACCGCCTCGCCCGCGCGCCACAGCCAGCGGCGTGCAGTGCCGGATTTTTTCGCAGCGGGTGATGCGGGCTCTGACGGGGGCTGGGTGTTCGACACAGTTACTCTACAAATGAAAATGCATGGGCCAACGGGCGGTGGCGATAAATCGGACACAACGGCGATCTACGACTCTGCCATGGATGATGGATGTCGCAGGGTGGAGCCCTGCCCTACAAACAGCCGGCACTGAAACAACAGAACTAAAAAGCTCCTCAACGCCGATGCCGCACGACAATGACCTCGATCCGCCCGCGCGGGCCGATGAAGTAGGAAGCGAGCCAGCCGGTAATACTCACGACGATTGCCCCGAACAACGCTGGCCAGAAACCGGTGATCGTAAAGTTTTCGAGCATCCACGCCACCAGCCCGAGCGTGGCCGCATTGATGACCAGCAGAAACAGGCCGAGCGTAACAACCGTGATGGGCAGAGTCAGAATAACCAGCAGTGGCCGTACGATGGCATTGACAATGCCAAGCAGCAACGCCGCTCCGAGCAGAGTCCATGCACCCTCGATCACGATGCCAGATACCAGCTCCGAGGCCAGCCATAAGCCGAGTGCACCGATGAGCAGACGTAATACGAAACCGGCCATGTGGTTATAATTTCATATCTACTGCGGTTACGATATGCCCCAGGCTGTCTCCATACGGTTCATATATACTCTCTTGGGTGCGAGAGCAGCCTGTTTATCATACACATGCCGGAACAGTGCGTTACATCGCTATTGCAGCCATCGATGTATACAGAGATATACTAATAAAAATTGGTAGAGTATATAAGTGTGGTGGTTTTATGCGGTATAAAAACCGGCAAAAAATAATTAACCATGATGGAGGAAATATGGATATTAAGACGTTATTTATGATTCTAGCCACAGCGCTACCAACTGTCGCAGAGGCATCAACGATACTGGTAAATGATCCAGCGCTATCCTCAGGTTACACGGTTTCTACCTACAATAATCCGTCGCCGACATTTCCCGAGCTGTTGGTTATCGGTGTGTATGAGACGCGTTCAGATCATTCGTACAACTACCACCCGCAGGGGACAGCAACTGTAAACATCGTGAACCAGGGTGCCGCGCCCCTTACTTTGGTATTGTCATCCTATGAGCCAACATTGTGGAATCTGAATATAGCTTCCGGGGTAAACATAAGCGAAATTATACTTAATGGTTATTCAGACCAGCAGATATCTGGCGTCTCAGGAATAACGGTGACGAACAGAAGTGGGCCAGGAAACTATTTTAGTGCTTGTGCATATGCATGGCCTTCGAGCACAGGGGGCTGCGATACTCCTGGACTCATCTCGGGGGTCGAGGCATATACCGGATTAACGCTTACTGCATTTTCTGGTGTGTACCGGGCAACCGACTTTACCGTGACAACCAGTCCTGTCCCCTTGCCACCTGCAATACTCCTGTTCGCCAGCGGCCTTGTCGGTCTACTTGGTCTTAGAAGAAAGAAGAAATAATTGCCGGCACGAGCGGGACGCGGTGACTGGACACGCCGCGTCCCTCGACTGCACGTGTTAAATATTTCCCTCCAGTGCAGCCTTGCGAAACGCCCCAACCACCCTGCCATCCCGTTCAGCCTGCGTTCAGCCAGTCCTGGCTATTCTTCGCCTGCCAATCACGGCAAACCCGGCGCAAACCGGGCCGACAAGCAGGAAGGAGACGAACCATGAAAAACATGAAAATTGTCACGATTGCACTGCTGATCGCCGCGCTGCCCCTGGCCCCGGCGGCCTTCGCAGGCGAGCGGGATCACGGCCGACACGAATCCCGGGGTCCGGTCCACAGCGGGGGACATGATGACCGCGGCCGTCACTGGGGCCATGAACATCGTCATGATCGCTACTGCCGCCACGATGATCGCCGTTATCGCCAGACTTCTTACCGCAATTACGATAACTACGAAAACCGTGGCTGGGACAACCACCGCACCCAGGTTGTCCTGCCGCTGCCGCCCCTGCCACCGTTACCGGTGTTCGTCGTGCCCAAGCAGCACAAGGGGCATCTGGTTTTGCGTTAAGCATACAGACAGATGCAACCGGTTCGCTGGTTGCTGGCGACAACCTTGGTTATGCTTGGGAAAATCCATGGCGGGCGGCCGCTGGGGCCGTTGCGCCCCGGCGGCCACAGCCAAACGCCGGAACCGGCCCGGGACTGCGATGAACGTAAAGAAACAGCTGATTGTCGTGTTGCTGGCCACACTGCTGGTGCTGCCGGGCACATCGGCGATTGCCGGCAACGGACGGCAGCATCTCGCCCAGCGCGGCGGTGAATCGGACACGACCCTCAATCAGGCCGTGCAGCAGGTACAGCGCGAAACCGGCGGGCGCGTGCTGTCGGCCGACACCGTCAACCAGGGCGGCCGTGCCGTGCATCGCATCAAGGTGCTGACGCCCTCCGGGCAGGTGCGCATCGTCACCATCGATGCGCAGGCCAGGGGCCGTTGAGGCGGCAGGCAACGTGCGCATCCTGGTGGTGGAAGACGAAGCCAGTCTGCGCGCCCAGCTCGAAGCGCAGCTGCGCAAGGCCGGTTACGCCGTGGATGCTGCGGCCGACGGTGAGGATGGCTTCTATCTCGGGCGCGAGAATCCCTTCGACCTGGCCGTGGTCGATCTCGGCCTGCCAAAGCTTTCCGGCATCGACGTCATCCGCCGCTGGCGCGCGGCCGGTCGCAGCTTCCCGGTGTTGATTCTCACCGCGCGCGGGCTTTGGCAGGACAAGGTGGAAGGCCTCAACGCCGGTGCCGACGACTATCTCACCAAACCGTTTCAGGCCGAAGAGCTGCATGCCCGCATTAACGCCCTGCTGCGGCGTGCAGCGGGCGTGGCCAAACCGGTGTTGCAGTGCGGCCCGATCAGCCTCGATATGACCGCGCACACCGTGCAAGTCGATAACCTGCCGCTGGAGCTCACCGGCTATGAGTACAAGGTGCTGGAATACCTCATGCTCAACCGTGGCAAGGTCATTTCCAAAACCGAACTGACCGAGCACGTCTACGATCAGGACTTCGATCGCGACAGCAATGTGATCGAGGTGTTCATCGGCCGCCTGCGCCGCAAACTCGATCCCGAGAACCGCACGCAGCCGATTGAAACGCTGCGCGGACGCGGCTACCGCTTCACCCTGGAGTGCGGCGAAGGGTGACGCTCTCCCTCAACACGCGCCTGCTGCTGGCGAGCAGCATGGTGCTGGCCGCCTTTCTCGGCATCACGGGTCTGGTGCTGGACAGCGCCTTCCGCGCCAGCGCCGACACGGCGCTGCGTGACCGCCTGCAGGGCTATGTGTATGCGCTGCTTGCGGCCTCCGATCTCGATGCGCGCGGCAAGCTGCATTTGCCCGCCGAGTTGCCGGACGCGCGTTTTTCCCTGATCGGCTCCGGGCTGTACGCGGAAGTGGTAGACGGCAGCGGCAAGCCGGTCTGGCGTTCGAAATCGCTGCTTGGCCTGAATATTCCCTTTACCAAGACCCCGGCGGTCGGTGAGCGCGAGTTTGTGAAAATTGAAGTCGAGCGCGACCTGCCATTATTGAGCCTCGCTTTTACCGTCGGCTGGGAGGCAAACGGCAACAGCGACCGGCGCTACACCTATCGTGTCGCCGAAAATCTTGTGAGCTTCAACGCCGAGGTAAGCCGCTTCCGGCAAAACCTGTGGGGCTGGCTGGCCGGCGCGGCCATCCTGTTGTTGCTGGTGCAGGGTGCGGTCTTGCGCTGGAGTCTGGCGCCGCTGCGGCGCGTGGCCGGCGACCTGCACGCCATCGAAGCCGGCCTCGCACAACGCCTGCGCGGCGATTACCCGCGCGAGCTGCGCCAGCTAACGGATAATCTGAACGGCCTGCTGACCAGCGCCGACAACCATCTCAAACGTTACCGCGATTCGCTCGGCAATCTCGCGCACAGCCTCAAGACACCGCTCGCGGTGCTGCGTGGCGCGGTGGACGGCGAAATGAATGATGCGGCGTTGCGCACCATCGCCCGCGAACAACTGAGCGGCATCACACAACTCATTGAATACCAGCTGCAACGCGCCGCCGCCTCGGGACGCACGCCGCTCGCCGCGCCAGTCCCTGTAAAACCGGTGGTCGAGAGTATTGTGGCCGCGCTCGCCAAGGTCTATGCGGACAAGGGCGTGGAAATTACCCTCCACATCGATGCCGCGGTGACCTTCACCGGCGATGCCGGGGATCTCACGGAAATGCTCGGCAACCTGCTGGATAACGCCTGCAAGTGGTGTCGTCGCCGCGTGCAGGTAAGTGCACACATGCGCCCGCCGGCCGTGGCAACCCAAGCCGCGCTCGACATCACGGTGGAGGATGACGGACCGGGCATTCCCGCTGACTTGCGCGCCCGCGTCATGCAACGTGGCGCGCGCGCCGATGAATCCACCCCGGGTCACGGCCTGGGTCTCGCCATGGTGCAGGATCATGTCGCGTTGTATCACGGCCAACTGCAGCTCGACACAAGTTCGCTCGGCGGCCTGGCGGTGCGGCTGTATTTTCCGGTGCCGCCATAACCGCTGGTGGGCAGCTTTGGGACACAAAGGCTGTCAATAAACACGTCTCGGCCTCGTGCCGAACTCATACAGCAGCCTGCCAGCACTTATTCCAGGCATGGAACTTGCAAGTTACCTCCTTTAGTCGACAATCAACTTATATGCAGACCGCACCCGGGGCTGTGACCAAACCACGGGTGTTGACCGCGAATTTGCACGCAGTCCGCTGTCACGGTCCCTGTGCCACATAAAGGATATCTATGCGCGCGCACATTGCTGCCCTGCTTGGCCTTGTCCTGCTTGTCCAGCCCCCTGCGCATGCCGCGCCCCCGGCCCGCTGCCTGTTCGTGTCCTCTTACCACGCCGGTTATGAATGGAACGACGGCATCGAACGGGGCATGGATGGCGTTCTGCAAGGCCGCTGCGAAGTCCGGAAATTCTACATGGATGGCAAGAACCATCTGGACGCGGAGTTCGCCAAGGCCAAGGCGATTGAAGCGAAGGCACTCATCGACAAGTGGAAACCGGACATCGTCATCGCTGCCGACGACAACGCCTCCAAGTACCTGGTCATGCCGTATCTCAAGAACAAGTCGCTGCCGGTTGTCTTCTGCGGCCTGAACTGGACCGCCGAACCGTACGGCTACCCGTATCGCAACGCCACCGGCATGATCGAGATCGGGCCGATCGAGCCCCTGGTCGCCGAGGTGCGGGCCGTCGTCAAAAATGCGCGGCGCGGCGTATTTCTTTCGGCCGACGAGATTACCCAGCACAAGGAGTATGCAATGGGCCGCGAGATCTACGGGCGCCAAGGCATCGAGCTCAGCCATACGGCCGTGCGCACCATGGCCGAGTGGGAGGCAGGCTACACGGCGGCGCAGACACAGGCCGATTTTCTCGTGATCGGCAACAACGCCGGAATCCGGGACTGGGATAACGAACGCGCCCGTCGTTATGCCCACGAACATGGCCGGCGATTCAGCGTGGCCTACCTCGAGTGGATGGCGCCCTACGCCATGCTGACCATGGCGAAGATCGCCGACGAACAGGGCGAATGGGCCGCCAAGGTTGCGCTGCTCATTCTCGACGGCACGCCACCCGCCAAAATCCCGGTCGTGGCGAATCGGCGCTGGAACATGTACGTCAATCCCGGGCTGCTCAAAAAATCCGGCCAGCGGCTGTCGCCCGAGGTGCTGCGCAAAGCCGTGAAGGTGGAATAGTGTCAGGCCTCCCGCGCTGGCTACGGCCAACGCCGGCCTTGTTGGTAGCACTGCTCGGCGCGGCGCTCACCACATATCTGGTCGTGGCTTCCTGGGGCGCCGCGCTGCATGAGCACGAGCAGCTCTTCACCGCCCAGTCCGAAGCCGTCCGCGAACAGGTGCTGGAACGCATCAAGGTGGCCGACGAAATGGTCACCGGACTGGCGACGTTCATCAACTCGGCGGCGCATGTGGATGCAGACCAGTTCCGGTTGTTCTCCGAGGAGCTGTTACGTCGTCATCCGTATCTGTTGTCCACATCCTATCTGCCCCTGGTCGTGGCCGGCGAGCGGCGCGACTTCGAACGCTCACGCCATGAGGCCGGCTTTCCCGGATTCTCTGTCAACGATCGCCGCGACGGCAACTACCATGCGGCGGCGGCGCGCGCGCATTACTTTCCGCTGCTGTTCATCGAGCCGTTTGAACCCGAATCAGTCACCATGATCGGATTCGATGTCCTGTCGGAGCCGTTGCTCGCACAGGCGGCACAGGCGGCGATCGATACCGCCCAGCCGAACGCCTCATTACCGCGTCTGCTCGAAGGACGCGTGCGCGGTTACTGGCTGTTCACGGCAATCTATACCGGCAAGGCCGCACCCACGGCAGTGGCCGAGCGCCACGCCGCGGTGAACGGGCTTGTCGCGCTGCGCATCAACGGCGAGCAACTGCTCGCCGAGTCAGTGGCGGCGCGGCCGCTGGCGGCGCGACTGCGCATGCTGCCGGCCGACGATACGGTGCCGCTGGACCTGGCGACGAGCAGCCACACCGACGGGCAAGCCGGGCAGTGGGCGGCAAAAATCTTCACCCGCAGCGCCGTGATCGACTCGGGCGGGCTGCGCTTCCGGCTCGACCTGGAACGCGCGGTTTCCTGGCGCGAGGTGAATTACCTGCCGGTCACCGCGATGCTCATGGCCGGATTGCTCGCGACACTGCTCCTGGTGCTGGCGGTGCGCCGCGCTGCCCAGCGCACCCGGCAGCTGGAGCAACGAAACATGGAAATCGAACGCCAGGTAGCCGAAAAAACCGCCGAACTCGCTCTCGAAAAGGAACGCGCGCTGGTGACACTCGCCTCGATCGGCGATGCGGTCATCACCACCGACGCCGCCGGACGCATCGAGTACCTCAATACCGTGGCCGAGGCGCTGACCGGCTGGAGCCATACCGAAGCACATGGCCGGGAACTCGCCGATGTATTCCAGGTGCGGCCGGCCGGCGAGCAGGCAATGGTCGCGGGCTCGCCGGAGACGCCGGCGCGCGACAGCCTGCTCGTGAACCGCGCGCTGCAGGAAATCGCCATCGACCAGTCGGTCGCGCCGATTCGCGGTCATGCCGGCGAGGCGCTCGGCTCCGTGGTGGTGTTCCACGACGTGAGCCAGCAGCGCCTGCATGCCCAGGAAATGTCCTATCAGGCCATGCACGATGCCTTGACCGGGTTGTACAACCGGCGCGTGTTCGAAGATCGTCTCGGCCAGTTGCTGTTGAGTACCAAGTCGGAGGGGACACAGCATGCACTGCTGTATCTCGACCTCGACCAGTTCAAGATCGTCAACGACGCCTGCGGTCACTCGGCCGGCGACCAGCTGCTGCGACAACTGTCGACGCTGCTGCGCAAGCAATCGCGGCAGAGCGATACCCTGGCACGCCTCGGCGGCGATGAACTCGGTGTATTGCTGCAGGACTGCCCGGAGAGCGAGGCCCTGCGCGTCGCGCAGAAGCTGCTGCAAACCATCAACGACTTCCGGTTTGTGTGGAAGGAGCGCACCTTTACCATCGGCGCCAGCATCGGACTTGTGCCATTCGGCAGCGAGTCGGAGAGCGCCGCAAACATCCTGAGCGCGGCAGACGCCGCCTGCTATGCCGCCAAGGACAAGGGCCGCAACCGGGTACTGGTCTACCAGGCCGACGACATCGAACTCAGCCAGCGCCGCAGCCAGATGCAGTGGGTAACGCGCCTGAAGCGAGCCCTGGCCGAAGACCGTTTTGTACTCTACAGCCAACCCATCGTTCGGCTCCCGCTGCTGGCAGTCTCGCCCCCGGATCATCAGGAAGTGCTGCTGCGCCTGCGCGAGGACGATGGCACGCTCGTGCCACCCGGTGCATTTCTGCCGGCCGCCGAGCGCTACGGTTTGATGCCGGAGATCGACCGTTGGGTCGTACGCTCGACTTTGTCCTGGCTCGCTGCACACGCCACTGATCCGGGCCTGGCGACAAGCTATAGCATCAATCTCTCAGGGCAGTCCCTGAACGATGCGCCGTTCTTTGAGTTCGTCCTGCATGAGATCGAACGCAGTGGCGTCTCGCCCGCGCGCGTGTCCTTCGAGATCACCGAAACCGCCGCGGTTGCCGCCTTCGACAACGCGATACAGGTAGTCCAGGGGCTCCGCGACAGGGGCTGCCGGTTCATGCTCGACGACTTTGGCAGCGGCTGGTCTTCATTCGCCTACCTCAAGAATCTGCCGGTGGATTTTCTCAAGATCGACGGCAGCCTGGTGCGGGACATGGCCCACGACGTGCTCGACGCGGCCATGGTGCGCACCATCAACGAAATCGGCCATGTCATGGGCATCGCCACAATTGCCGAGTTTGTCGAAAGCGGGGAGGTGCTTGAGCAGTTGACAGCCCTGGGTGTCGATTACGCACAGGGCTATGCGATCGGCCGGCCTGTGCCGATCGACACGCACCTCGACAGCACGGCAAACACACATCCACAAGCCTGACGCCGGCCTGCGGCAACGAGAAACCGGCAAAAGATCTACAGGTTTCCTGCGACCGGTTCGCTTTCGTTACCCGCGCCCATGTGCGTCAGAATCACTTCGAGAAACTCGGCACCATAAGCCGCCAGCTTGCGCTCGCCAACGCCGGAGATTTCCGCGAACTCGCTGAGAGTCTGCGGACGGCGTTCGGCCATGGCCGCGAGTGTGGCGTCGTGAAAGACTACATAAGGCGGCACGCCCTGCGCCTTGGCAAGTTTCAGGCGTCGGGCACGCAAGGCCTCCCACAGTGCCGTGCCGACCTCTCCCGTAACCGCAACGCGGGACCGCGCAGCGGATTTCTTTGATTTCTTCCCGGGCTTCAGTTCACGCCGCAACATCAGGCGTGCTTCGGCACGCAGCACCGGGCGGCAGGCGTCGGTGAGCTTCAGCGCACCATGGCCTTCGAGATCGACAGCCAGCAATCCGCGCGCGATGAGCTGGCGGAAAATGCCGCGCCAATCCTGCTGGCCCAGGTCCTTGCCGATGCCGAAGGTGCTGAGCTGGTCGTGGCCGAAACGCTGGATGCGCTCATCGGCCTTGCCCATCAGCACATCGACCAGATAATTCACGCCGAAGCGCTGGCCGGTGCGGTGCACGCAGGACAGCGCTTTTTGTGCGGGCTCGGTGGCATCCCAGGTCTGCGGCGGTTCGAGACAGGTGTCGCAGTTGCCGCAGGGCTCCGGCTGTGGATCATCGAAGTAGGCCAGCAACGCCTGGCGGCGGCAGGTGGTAAGCTCGCACAGCCCGAGCATGGCGTCCAGCTTGTGGCGCTCGACGCGCTTGCGCGCATCGTCGGATTCCGAGCTTTCCAGCATCTGGCGCAGGGTAATGACATCCTGCAGGCCGTACACCATCCAGGCATTGGCCGGCAGGCCGTCGCGGCCGGCGCGGCCGGTTTCCTGGTAATAGGCCTCGACACTCTTCGGCAGATTGAGATGCGCGACGAAACGCACGTTCGGCTTGTCGATACCCATGCCGAAGGCGATGGTCGCGACGATGATCACGCCCTCTTCGTTGAGGAAGCGCGCCTGGTTGGCGGCGCGCACCTCGTTGGCGAGACCGGCATGATAGGGCAGCGCGTCCAGCCCCTGACTGGCGAGATAGTCGGCAATTTCTTCCACGCGCTTGCGCGACAGGCAATAGACGATGCCGGCATCGCCGGCGTGTTCGGCGCGCAGGAAATGCAGCAACTGCTCGCGTGCACTGCCGCCGCCTTGCGCAATGCGGTAGCGGATGTTGGGACGATCGAAGCCGCTGATGAACACGCGCGCCTTGCCCAGGCCCAGGCGCGCGATAATTTCGCGACGCGTGGGTTCGTCGGCGGTGGCGGTCAGCGCGATGCGCGGGATGTCCGGGAAGCGTTCGTGCAACACCGACAGCTGCATGTACTCGGGGCGGAAGTCGTGGCCCCATTGCGACACGCAGTGCGCCTCGTCGATGGCGAACAGCGCCAGTCTGGCGCGCGCCAGCAGATTGAGCGTGCGTTCCAGCATCAGCCGCTCGGGAGATACGTAAAGCAGATCCAGTTCGCCGTTCAGCAATTGCTGCTCGATGGCGCGCGCGGTTTCGGCATCCTGCGTGGAATTGAGAAAGGCGGCGCGCACGCCGGCCTGTTTGAGCGCGGCGACCTGGTCCTGCATGAGGGCAATGAGCGGCGAGATGACCAGCCCGGTACCCGGCAGGGCAATGGCCGGAATCTGGAAGCACAGCGACTTGCCGCCGCCCGTGGGCATGAGCACCAGCGCATCGCCGCCGTGCATCAGCGTGTCGATGACCTCTGCCTGCGGCGCGCGAAACTGCGGGTAGCCGAAAACAGTATGCAGGATATCCAGTGGCTGGTTGTTCACGAAACGCCCGGCGTCCCGCCGGTGCAATATGGCGCGGCGCGCATGGCCGGCAATGCAGGTTTCATCGTCCTCTCCCCAAAGTCATCACACAGGCCAAGCCGGGTGATTGGCGGGACGATTATGCCAGAAACTGCGGTGTCGATGCAGACGGGATAGGCGTCTGACTACTCAGGCTTCGATCAGGTGAACAGATTCTGTTCTGAGGCAAACTGCTCCTGGGTGGCACGCACAACCGGCTCGATCACTTCTTTCCCCAGCCCGGCCACAGTCCAGGCGGCGGAATCGATTCGCTCGGCATCGCCCTCCGACACGCTGTTGATTTCGGCCAACGTGGCAATGCTGTTGGCAATATGCACCAGCGCGGTCTCCAGCGGGTGTTTCTTCGCCTGCTCCGGGACATGATGGAACTCCACGCACTCGACCAGCAATTCCGGGAAATTCCAGTGGCGCAGCAGCGCGGCGCCGACCTGCGCATGATCAAAACCCAGTATCTGCTGTTCGGCCTTGTGCATGGCAAGCTCGTCCGGCCCTTCGATCGACATCATCAGCGCCTGCTTTGATTCGTGCGGCGCCTTCTTGAATAGCACCAGTTGCCCGATGTCGTGCAGCAAACCGGCAATGAACAGGGTCTCGGCGTTTTTCATGTTGCGCCGCTCGGCAAGCAGGTGCGCCGCCAGGCCGCAGTACAGACTGTGGCGCCAGAAGTTCTCCATGGTGACCAGTTCGTTCGGGATCCCTTCGAACGCGTTGATTGTCGAGGTGGCGAGCGCCAGATCGCGGATACGCTTGATGCCGATGACAGCCACGGCACGCGAAACCGTATCAACCTTGTTGGAGAGTCCATAGGCTGCGCTGTTGGCGATGCGCAGCAGGCGCGCCGTCAGGGACGGATCCTGACTGAGAACCCTGCCGATATCCGCGGCGGAACAGGCCGGGTCGTTCACCATCTCATTAACGCGCACACCGACGCTGGGCAGCGAAACCAGATTGTCGATATCCTTGGTGAACTCGGTCAGCGAAACAGGCATGGCGGCATCCCCAGTGTGTCTTTCTTTCCCTGCACCCAAGTATAGTTCTCATTCCTGGCTGCAGGTGGCCGTCAAAACGTCGGCTGAAATGGCTTGATTCTGACCCCCCGCAGGACAGGCCGTGCCCGTCCCGTCGCCGAGCTGGCGGTTCCCGTTCCTGCCCCAGCCCCACAGGCTGCCGTCTGTCTTGATCGCGAGACTGGTGTCCCGGCCGGCGTAGACCGCCGCCCAGTCGGTGTCGGTCCCGACCTGGATCGGCGCGTCGCGCTGGGTCGTGGTGCCGTCGCCCAACTCGCCACCGGAGTTGTCCCCCCACGCCCAGAGTGTCCCGTCCGCCCTCAAGGCGAGCGAGTGATCGAAGCCGGCTGCGACGTCGATCCAGTCACTGGCGGCGCCGATGCGCTGCGGCGCGGCGCCGTTGATCGTGGTCCCGTCACCCAGCTGGCCGACGTTGTTGTAGCCCCAGTCCCACAGGCTGCC
>Ga0209253_10002100_pt1 | contig 17601 bp, 17 predicted proteins | sample FrelakmetBRP12BR_FD_187145 | JGI IMG/M metagenome (GOLD analysis project Ga0209253, IMG submission 187145) | Freshwater lake sediment microbial communities from the University of Notre Dame, USA, for methane emissions studies - BRP12 BR (SPAdes)... | ecosystem: Environmental > Aquatic >...
ATCCCTGTTCTCTGTTCTCCTCTTTCCTCAACCTTGTACTATAATCACGTTATCATTGACTGATCGTTTCTAGCAATAATGGAGGCTGGCATGCCCTTCACTCCCAAGACTCTCTCCCAGCGTGATCCTCAATGGACGGATGAGAAACTCGGCTTCGATGAAACGCACACCATCGGCAGCGATGGCTGTGCCCTGGCATGCCTGACCATGCTTGTCAATGGGTATTGTTTTTCTGAAACGCCCTCCAGCATGAATCGCAAGCTCAAGGAGTTGGGCAGCGGGATTGGTTTTCTGGGCGGCCTGATCGTCTGGCCCGGGTTGACGCGTGCTTTCCCAAAGATCGCTTTCCAGCGTATCATTGTCTGCCGGGACAGCCCCGCTCCAATGGATGAGATCAATCACTGGCTTGATTCCGGCCGGCCGCTTGTCATTGAAATAGCGCGCTCTCCCTCGCCCGGTCTGCTGTACCATTGGGTGGTGCTCTACGCCCGCCAGGGCGACGACTACTTGATGCTCGATCCCTGGTCGCAACCACCCGATACTCTTCCCGCGCGGCTGCTGGCGCGCTACGGTTTTGGACAGGATCCAGATGATTTCATCACGGCAGTTGCCTGGTACGATACCGGGGAAATCCTGCCGCCCGCGCCTGCTCCCGGAACCGGCCTGTACGTGCTCGTCCAGGACGCCGTAATGTCTGGTTTGCGGTTGCGTTCCAGTTCGACTGACGCCAACACCATTGCCATCGAACCACCCGGGACGCGCCTGCTCTGCCTCGAACCGGAGTCACTGGCACTGCCTAAGATCGGGGTGATCAACCAATGGCTGAATGTGCGCGATCCGGGCGGAGTGGAAGGTTTTGTGGCTGCCTGGTACGTGGAAAAAGAGATCTTGCCTGCACCGGCGCCGACCCCTGCACAAAAGCCAGTTCCAACTCCTGCAACCACCCTGCCTCAGGGCTTGGCACCGACACCTGCACCAGTAATAGAACCGCCTTCAAGTCCCGCACCCAGCCCTGCACCAGAGCCGGCGTCTGCTGCCGCACCACCATTGGAACCGTCCCCAGGTCCCACACCCAGCCCTGCACCAGAGCCGGCACCTGCTCTCACACCAGCATCGGAACCACCTACACTTCTTTCACCTACCCCTGCACCAGAACCGGCGCCTGCCCCAGTAACTGAATCGGAACCACCTCCTGGTCGTGCAGCCACCCCTGTACCCGAGTCGGCACCTGCTCCAGCACCCACTTCTGCTCCAGCGCCCTCCTCCATTCCCGCCGGACTGAGCGTGCTTGTCTCCCAGAGTATCGGATCGGTGGGCATGCGTTTGCGCGACGGGCCGTCCACGAACTCCAACACCCTGGTGATCCTTTCGGCTGGTGCGGAACTGACCGTCCTCGAACCGGCTGATCAGGCTTCCCCGAAAATCGGGCAGGTCAACCAGTGGCTTTATGTGCGGGATGAGAACGGTAACCTCGGTTACGTGGCGGCCTGGTATGTCAGGCTCAATCCTGCACCTTCGCTTGCATCCACAACCAAGCCGCTGACAGTGCTCGTCTCCAGCCAGGCCAGCGCAGGCTTGCGCTTGCGTGACCGGCCGAGTGTCTATGGCAACATCCTGGAAGTTTTGATGCCGGGCACTTTATTGGTCGTTCTGGAACCTGCCAGCACGGCCCAGGCCAAGATCGGTGTCGTGAACCAATGGCTGAACGTCAAGCTGCCCGGCGGAATGGCCGGTTACGTGGCAGCCTGGTATCTGACTGCCTGAGAGTGCCAGACAAAACTCAGCTCTAGGCGGTGTGCCCCTCCGGGGTACTTTCCTCGCCGCCGAGGACGGCGGCGTGAGCGGGTTTTGTAATGGGTGATAAGGATTTATTATGGATAACATAACACGTCAAGGTGTACTTGATCTATTAGAGGGAGATTGGGCAAATTACGTTGACCGCTACCAGAATCTTCCAGCTGCCGGGCAGGCGCTCTTCCTGGAGAAGCAGGGGTATAAAAGGCTGGCGGATCTGCTTGCCCATATTGTCGCCTGGTGGGAAGTGGGTCTGCAAAATATCCAATGCTATCGGAGTGATCCCACCGCCCTCCAGCCGGAAATCGACGTGGACAGTTTCAACGCCCAGGCTGTGCAGGCGGTCAGCGGAGTTACCGATGCCGAGGAAATCCGGGTGTTCGAAGATACCCGGCGGAAATTTGTCAAACTCGTGCAGGAGCTATCCGGGAACGACTTCCAGGACGAAAGGGTGCTAGACCAGATCAGGTGGGAACTGGTCAACCATCTGGAGGATCACCGGATCCAATAGGACTCATTCTGCGTGGTATAAACCTTACCATCCGGGGGACCTGGTGTGCCGGAGGTTGAAATGGATACTATTGACGAGATAATTAATGATAATGCCAGGGAAAATGCCCATCCCATGCAGCTGGTGGAAGGATTGTCAGATGAGGAATTACGCCTGCCCCTGGAAGCCGGCTGGACCGTATCGGCAGTTCTGGCGCATCTGGCCTTTTGGGACAAGCGGGCGGTCACGCTGATTGGTAGGTGGAAAATGGAAGGGGTCGGCCCTTCGGCGATGGATACCGACGTGGTGAACGCGGCCACCCGGCCTTTGTGCCTGGCCATTCCACCGCGCCAGGCCGCCACGCTGGCCATGGTTATTGCTAACGAGGTGGACAAGATCATCGCGGGCCTGGCTCCCGAAATGGTGGAAGCCATCCAAACCAAGGGGACAACTGTCAAACTGAGGCGTGCCGACCATCGCCGGACGCATCTTGGGGAAATAGAGAAGGCGCTTTTATATCGCTGAAAATAGGCCGGATAAACGGATGGAATCGCTTTTCAAGGTGACGAAAGCCTGGAAACTTACTTTCCCAGGTGCTCACGCTGGGGTGTTGGTAATGAAAGATGTGCTCAATCCAGCCAGTCATGCTGGGCTGGAACGCCGAAAAAAAGCCTTGTTGGAAGAGATCCGCTCGCGTTATGGCGGGCTCGACCGCAGCCAGTTGAAAACGCTTCCCCACCTGCAGCTTTATGATGCTTACTACAAGCGCTTCAAAAAAACGTTCCACATCCAGCTCCAGTTGGAGTCGATCGCATTCAATGGGAAATCCATCCCAAGCGTATCCGCCCTGGTGGAGGCCATGTTCATGGCCGAAATCAAGGATATGTTGCTGACATCTGGACATGACCTGGATGTTCTTCAACTACCCATCCGGCTGGATGTGACCAAAGGGGATGAGACCTATACCCTGATGCGCGGCCAGCCCCAACAGGTCAAGCCCGCGGATATGATCATCTTGGATGGCACAGGCATCATTTCCAACATCATTTACGGTCCAGACCAGCGCACCCAGATCCAGCCGGGCACGCGCAATGTGCTCTACACCACCTACGCTCCGGCTGGCATCCGTGAACAGGCAGTCATGGAACACCTGCAAAATATCCGGGAATACGTGCGCTTGTTCGCCCCGGATGCCCATACGGAAATGTTGCAGGTATTCGGATAGGAGGTTTGCCATGTATGAACATCACAGCCAACCGCTGTTGCCGCGGGTAGCGTTTCTGCTGCGACTCGCTTCGCACGTGGGCATTGCCATGGGGGTCGTATCAGGATCCCTCGCCATAGGCATCCTGGGCTACCACTTCCTCGAAGGCCTGGCATGGATCGATGCACTGGTTAATGCCGCCATGATCCTCGGCGGCATGGGCCCGGTGGATGCCTTGCACACGAGCGCAGGAAAACTGTTTGCTTCTTTCTTCGCCCTCTATTCCGGCATTGTCTTTCTCCTGGCAGTGGGGATCATCTTTGCCCCGGTCTTCCACCGCATCCTGCACCATTTTCACCTGGAATCTGGCAAGGATGATTCACAAGACAGCTCAGGATCTTCCTGATCGGTTGATGGGAGAGCCAATGCTATGAAAATAACCATCATTGCACCAGGAAGCCGCGGCGATGTACAGACCTATGTGGCGCTTGGAAAGGGTCTGAGGGAAACGGGGTGATTTATTTTTCCTGCCCACTAAGTCCGTGGATCATTAGCATTCCCAGGTTCTGTACCAACTTGGGATCACTATAAAAACGATATTGAAGTTGGGGATTAATAAAAATTTCCATAAAAGCCTTGAAATAAATACCAAATGCTTCTTCGGACAAATCCGAATCGATCTGCCCCTGGTCCTTGCCTTCTTGTACCACTCCCAGAAGCAGATTCGTCATTTTACTCTGGGCTGCGTCGCGGATTTTCTTAATCTCGGGATCATTAAGAAGGTCAAAACTGGTAGTGAACACTGTCCCATCAGCCTCGGAGGGCCTTTCGTGAGCCATGATCTCGGCTATTAAGTTAATAAAGGCTGCCATCTTTTCCCGATAAAGTTTGTTGGGAGTCAATATTTCCTGGATACGATTAATAAGCTGATCGACCACCGTCGTCACAAATTCGCGTGCCAGAGTTTCTTTACTCCCGAAATTATTATAGATGGTTGCCTGGGAAACACCGGCTTTGCGGGCAATATCAACGATGCTGACTCTCTCCACGCCAAATTGGCTGAAGAGTTCCCAGGCCGCTTTGCGGATCTCTTCTTTGCTTTGTTCTTTTCTGCGCGTAAAACCATCCATGGTTTTACCTTTTAGTTGCTGATCCGGGGATTTGGACATTGCGGCCTTCTTTGCAAATTCACTAGAATTTTTAGACTTTAGCGCATTGACAATTCTAATCATTTGAATATAATCAACTTTTGGAATTACTGTAGCATTATATTACAAAATTACAGAAATTAGCAAGCGGAGCCACTAATGACCCAGGAAGCAGAAAAATCAATCAAAACAATCTTTTCGTTTACATCAAGTGAACTAACGCAGTTGGATCAGGCCGGAGGCAAAGCACTGGCTTTAATCCAAATGACCAGGATAGGCATGCCTGTCCCGCCTGGGTTTGTCTTGACAGTGCAATTCTTTGAGCCGTGGATGAACGCCCTGCAGGCGACTCCCGAATGGGCTGTTCTGATAAATTCCGGGGTTGATGGATTTGGCGAGGCGACAAAAGCGCTCCAGGGGTTGTGCCGCGCCCTCCAGTATACCGATCAACAAAAAGAGGAACTTGAGATTGCGCTGAAAGCCTTCCGTGAAACCTATCATGGGCATCTCTTTGCAGTCCGATCATCCTCCCCGGAAGAGGATCTGGAAGGCGCATCGTTTGCTGGCGGTTACGAAACAACCCTGGGGGTCACGGTTGAAGCCATCGCAGCGGCGATTCTGCATTCGTTCACATCCAGCTTTGATGAACGGATTTTTCTGTATAAAAATGAACAAGGTTTCCCGATCCAACAACCCCGCATCGCGGTGGTTATCCAGCAGCAGGTGGATGCTGACAGCGCCGGGGTGGCGTTTTCGCTGAATCCACTGAATAACTGCTTCGATGAGGCTGTGATCAATGCGAATTACGGTCTGGGCGAATCGGTTGTTTCCGGGAAGGTGGACCCGGATGTTTTTGTGGTGGACAAACTCAAGCGGGAGATCATCGAGACACGCATCGGCGGCAAACAGACCGTTATCAGACTGAATCATACAGGTGGCACCGCCAAATCTACTCGCGCTAACCACCAGGAAGCGTCGATCACGCCTGCCCAGGCATTGGAACTGACCGGGTTGCTGGAGCAGGTTGAGGCGTATTACCAGAAACCGGTTGATATCGAGTGGGCCATCTCGGGCGACAAAATATTCCTGCTCCAGGCCCGCCCCATCACCACCTACCTGCCGTTGCCCTACGAAATGATCACTGCCCCTGGGCAGCCCAAACGCCTGTATTCCAACTCCACCCTGATCGAGCAGGGCCTGCAGGAGCCGCTCTCGGTGCTGGGCACGGATTTCCTGGGCTACGTGCTGAATGAAGTGGGCGGCCAAATTGCCAGAGGCGCGATCGGGCCGGACGGAATAACATTTACCGCCGGGGGCGGTTATTACATGAATATTTCATACGCGCAGAAACTGGGGATGCGCGGCGCCAGTCTTGCGCCGGGGAGTATCGGCGACCCGCGCGTGACGGCCATCCTGGACAGCATTGACATGGCGCAATATCTGGGCATCGAACTGCCCGCGAAGCTGAAAGCGATGCGGGGCAAAATGATGTTCAGCATGCTGCCAATGGCCAAATCCGTTCTGGGAGCGTATCTCAAGCCAGAACGACTCCTTCAACGATATCAGGCTGCCCTGCCTCAGGAGATCCAGCGCCTTGAAACGTTTTCCGGTGATGGCCTATCGTTACAAGCGCAAGCCATTGAATTGACCGGATTGTTGAGCTTCTTTTATGATGATTACGGAATCCCGATGATCCTGGCTGCGCAATTTGCCCAACAGCGCATCCAGAACCTGTTCAAACATGAGACCAGCCAGGTGCAGGATCACTTGATCAACCTGGGGATTTCGCTGCCAGGCAATAAGACGGCGGAAATGGGAGAATTGATGTATGCCCTGGCGTCTTCGGTCGAAATCAGCCGCTGCGACTCTGCCGCCGACTTCCTAACCGCCCTGGAGCGCGGAACGTTATCCACGGACTTTGTACGCCGTTGGGAGCATTTCCTGGCTGAATTTGGGATGCGCTGCCCGGCCGAAATTGACCCCGCCACGCCGCGCCCGAGCGAACAGCCTGCCCTGTTCTTTGAGCAACTCAAGAACATGTCGTTGTCGGTGAATGGTTCCCGCTCGTTTTTTGACGAAGCCCGCGCCAAACGTGAGGCCGCTTATCAGGCGATCTATGAAATTGCACTGAAAAAAGGCAAAAACCAAGTCCGCGCGCTGGAAAAGTATTACAAAACCTGGCTGACCTTCGGCGGCTACCGCGAAACGCCCAAACATTATGTCATCAAGGTGGTTGAACTGTTCCGCCGCCAGGCGCTTGCAATTGCCCAAAGCTTTGTGGTGGATGGGCGATTGGATACCCCCGAACAAATCTTTGACCTGACCATCGCCGATATTGATCGGGCGGGAATCGACCTGACGCTCGATCTGCGTACGCTGGCGCAAGAGCGCACCGTGCTCATCAACAAGATCAGGAAAAGCCATCTGGTGGCGCGGGTTATTGATTCGCGCGGAAAAATCTATTTTCCTCCTCGCCAGGCGGCCACAGATGGTGAACTGACTGGCGTCCCAATCTCACCAGGAGTTGTTCAGGGACGAGTCAAGGTGTTCCGCCATGCGACCGACAAGAAACTATTCCCCGGCGAAATCCTGGTTGCCCGAGTCACTGACCCCGGCTGGACGCCGTTGTTCATTAATGCCAAAGGCATCATCCTGGAAATCGGCGGCGCGTTACAGCATGGTGCAGTCGTGGCGCGGGAATACGGCATTCCGTGCGTTTCCGGGCTGGATGATGCCACCAGCAAGTTGAAGGATGGACAACTTGTTGAAGTGGATGGCTCGAACGGTATTGTCCGCATTTTGGAAGAAGCAGTTGGCATATAGGAGATATTCGTTATGAGTACATTTATCGGCATCATCCTGGGGATGTTCGGCATCAGCGTCATGCAGTTGATCCTGGCAATCGCCATGCCGTTCATCGTTACGGAGATCGGTGGTGATTATCTATATGGCTGGGTCTTTTCGAGTTATATGCTGGCTTCCCTGCTAACCATTCCTATTTTCTCCAAGCTGGCAGACCTCTACGGAAAAAAGAAGTTTTATTTGCTTGGCATGGGTATCTTTGCCATTGGCACCCTGTATGGCGGGTTGGCTCCCATCATGGAGCACCTGATCGTTGCCAGGGTGATCCAAGGCCTGGGCGCGGGAATGATGGTTCCCATCTCCATTGCCTTGATCTCAGATCTCTTTCCGGCTGAAAAAAGAGGCGCGATGATCGGCGGCCTGAGCTTCATCCAGCTCCTGGCTAACATCCTCAGCCCGATCCTGGGAAGCGTCATCACAAAACAATTAGGATGGCACTGGATTTTTTACATTACTCTAGTAATGATTGTTGTCGCGATGCTTTTGGTGGCAAGGGCCAAGCAGACAGCCCAGGTTAGCCAGAGTATCCGCTGGTCGGAAATTGACCTGATCGGGGGCCTCGTTTTTGGTGTCTTCTGCGCCCTGACTGTCAGTTTTTCAAATGCTGTTAGTGGTCAAAGCAAACTTGGAATATCGGGGGTTTTGCTCCTCGTCGGCGCGATTACCACCGCGATCATACTCGTGTGGAATGAACGCCGGCATAAAGCCCCGATCATTAAAGTTGCTTTTTTTAAGACAAGAATCCTACGTCGATCGATCATTAGTTCGCTCGTTGCCGGTGGGATTATGTACGGGCTGGTCACCATCCTGCCTTTGTGCGGTGATGTCCTGAAGCAGCAGGGATTCAATATTGATGAAAGTAAACTATTGATGTTGTTTATGTTGGGCATCACCTTTGGTCTTCTCATTGCCAGCCGGCTCGTGACGAAACTCAATGCGACTTTTCCAAAAGTATTATGGGGGGCATCGGTCCTCAGTGCAGGGTTAATGTACTATGCCATCAGTGTGAGTAATTTACTCATGTTCTATATCGTCACCGGTGTTCTTGGATTGTTTCTTGGTGGGATCATGGCAACGCTGCTGATTAATTCTCAAAATGCAGTCAACAGCGAAGATAGAACCGTCCTAAGCGGTCTCGTTCAATTGGGGCGCTATTTGGGAGCTGCGATTGGTGTGACGATTCTGACCGGTATATTGCCGGAGATAAGTCAGATTAGTGGTGTGGCGCAATTCCTGGGAGCGTTTGGTTTGTTGGTAGGGATGTATATCCTGGGGCTGGTGAATGAATTGATATAGTAGGCTGGAAATGAAAATCATCGCCCGGGCAGTACTGGCCGACCCGCGTATCCTGATCCTCAATGAAGCAATGAGTTCTGTCAATACCCACACGGAAGTCCTGATCCAGTGGGCAATGGACAACCTGATGAAGAACCGCACCAGATTTGTTATTGCTCAGCAGCTGTCCACCATCCGGGACGCCGACTTGATCTTGGTGAAGTGAGATGGGAACATCGTTGAGCAGGGAAGCCATGAGGAGCTGCTGGCGCGCGGCAGTCTCTGATTTTTCAATGCAAGAGAAAGCTGCCCGCCTGGGGGAACGCATCCGAGTCGAGAATGGGGTTGCCCGGGCGGTGGCAGTCATTGAGCATAGTAGAAGGCACTTGTAATACCCCCAGACAATTGTGCCGGGCAGACTGCCCGGCTGGTCACCCTTGCCGTCAAGGTTTTCGAATTTCGTACTGATCGATCAGTTCACCCGTTCGGCTGGTGAATTCGAAGCGCAATTCCCTCTCGCTGGCGGACCCCAGCATGGCCCCATAATTGGCATTGTAACGGAACTTGCTTTCGGGGAGGATAGCCACGAAATTGTAGATCCCGCCTCCGCCCAAACCATTCACGAAATAAGGGATGCCATCTACCATTAGGCGCTCGTAGGTGTGGTCATGGCCGGCCAGGACCGCGTCTGCGCCCCAGGCGGCGAACGGCCAGCGCATCCAGGTCGTGGAACCATGCATCCCGGACGAGTACGGGGGATAGTGAAAATAGACGATATTCCAGGAACTGCTGGATGCCGCCAGCCCCTGGCGCAACCAGGCAGCCTGGACCGAGGTGCTGCCGACACCGTCCGGTTCGTTCTCGTCGCTGTCGAGGGCGAAAAAGTGCACCGGCCCGCGCACGAAATCGTAATAGCGTTCGTTGCCTGGCAGGCTGAAATATTCGAGGTAGGGCTGCGCCCCCGGCGTATACCAGTCGTGGTTGCCGAGAGTCGGGAAGAAGCGGTTCTCGGGTGCACCCGGGCCAAATGTGCCGGTATAGGGAAAAATGAAATCATGATAGTACTGGCCGATATTGGCATCAATGGTACTGGTTTTACCGCTTGGGTAATTGTTGTCACCGACCGTGAGAATGATATCCGGACTCCAACTGTGTACCAGCGTGGCGACATCTGCTTCGGCTTGGTTGCCCTCTCCGAAGTCACCAATCACGGCAAAACGCAGAGATAAATTCGGCGTTGCGGATGGCAGGAGCGTTGCCGAAAGGGTTGCTAATGGAGTGGGAGAGACGGGCGAAGTCGTCGGTGATGGCTCGAGCAGGGTGGGTGAGGCGGTGGCTGTACTGGTCGTGGCAGATGGAGGTGTGACAGAGGCTGGCGCACAGGCCGCCAGCAACGCCAGCAGGCCAAACACCAAAAAAAGCGAATATTTATCCTTGGATTTCATAGGTTCATTTTACCCCATTCCATCAGCGCATCCTGCACAACACCCCCATATTTCCCTATATCACAGAATTTCCAATGAGCCAATGGGCTCCCGGTATTGCTCAAGCGGCGGCTCACCGGTGGCGCTTCAACACCTCCCACCCGGCCAATTGCCGGTTGTCTTCGTCGTATAGACACAGCCGTAACGATCTCAGGCTGGAGAGCAGGGTCAGAGTGGCCGGGTGTTGGAGGTCAGGGTTTTCTCGGTAGCAAGTTTCCAGGCGATAGTTTGGGATTTTCGCACTGGCGTGATGAATGTGGTGAAAGCCGATGTTGCCTGTGAACCATTGAAGTATTTTGGGAAGTTTATAATAGGAGCTGCCTTTCAGCCCGGCCTCGAAAAAATTCCATTTCTCGTGCCGTTCCCAGTACACTCCTTCGAACTGGTGTTGTACATAGAACAGCCAAACGCCAGTTACCGTCCCCAGCCAGAAGACCGGGATCTGAACCATCAAATAGGCTTTCCATCCAACCAGCCAGACGAGCAGGCCGATCAACACCACCAGGGCGAGATTCGTCCACAGGACACTAGCCCGTTCGCGTTTTCCCGTTCCGGGTCCATACAGGCGCTGCGTTATCCCAAAGACAATTGGCGCCCCGATGATGAATAAATCGAATGGATTGCGCATCAGCCGGTAACCGGCCTTCTTCCACCAGGGGGCGGCCAGGTACTCTTTAACCGTCATAACATACACATCGCCGATCCCGCGTCGGTCGAGGTCCCCCGCTGTGGCATGGTGCACCGCATGATCGTGCCACCAGCGCGTCCAGGGCGTGAAGGTCAGGATACCGGTGAGGATGCCGACGACCTCGTTGGCTTTCCTGGAAGCGAAGAATGAGCCATGCCCGCAGTCATGGAAGATGATGAAGGTCCGTACCATGAAGCCAGCGGTGGGTATGGACAGGACCAGCGTCAGCCAGTAGGATACCTTCAGGCTGAGGAACATCAGCGCCCATAAAGCGAGATAGGGAATGAGCGTATTAGCCAGCTCCCACAAGCTGCGGCCCGTATTGGGAACCTGGTAGGGGGTGAGCATTTTGTGCAGGGACAGTTTCAAGTCTTGCATCTCAGGAGTAGTCATGCCGGACTCCTTTCAACATGGTTAATTGTACAACAAATTAAATGATAAAAAGCCATCCCAGAGGGCTTGACAAGTTTGAATTATTGTTGTAGAATACTCTGTAATGTAGAGTTCTCTTTATTCCACACAACTCTAAAGGAATAATCCCATGAACATTTCCCCTACCGAAGCCGAGGAAGCCCTGGCAGCCATCCATGCCATGATGAAGAAGGCCCGCCGGACCATTTCCAGCAGCGGCGCCTACCTGTTTCTGATCGTTTGGGGCCCGGTCTGGCTGCTGGGGTTCCTGGGGCAGCAGTTCCTGTCGCAAGAGGTCGCCAGCAAAGCCTGGATGATCTTGGACATCCTGGGCGGGGTCCTCTCAGTCGTCCTTGGTGTCCGTCTGGGCCGTGGCGTGCGTCGTTCCTCCTCCACCGCTTCTGGGTGGCGCATCGCTGCCTTCTGGCTGCTGCTTTTCCTTTACAGCTTCGCTGCCGTCACCATTGCCTGGCCATTGGACGGCAAGCAGTTTGCAATGTTCATCATCCTCTTCGTAGGGGTTGGCTGGCTCGCCATGGGACTGCTGCTGGACTCCGCATCTGTCTGGTGGGGGTTGGCTCTTACTGCCCTGGCGCTGATCGGCTACTTCCTGCTGCCCGGCATCTTCTACCTGTGGATGGCCATCCTGGGTGGCGGCGGGATGATCGCCCTCGGTCTGTACATCCGCTCCAGGTGGTAAACCATGGCTGAACTGAATGAAACCATCCACCAGCCGGTGCGTCTGCGCATCATGGCCGCCCTGGTAATCCTTGGCGCAGGCGACGAAGTCGACTTCACCTACCTGCGCAATCTGCTCGAGGTCACCGACGGCAACCTGGGCGCCCACCTGCGCAAACTGGAAGAGGCCGGCTACATCGCCGTCAACAAGGCCTTCGTCGAGCGCAAACCGCACACCTACGTCTCCGCCACCGCCGGGGGACGCCAGGTCTTCCAGGAACACGTGGCGGCATTGGAATCGATCTTGAAAAGCAAGTGAGGCAAGTATGGACACCATCATTCAAGTTGAAGGACTTTGCAAGACCTACGGCAAAACTGTCGCCGTGAATGAGGTTTCGTTCGATGTAAAGGAGGGTGAGATCTTCGGCATGGTCGGCCCGAACGGGGCTGGCAAGACCACCACCATTGAATGCCTGGAGGGCCTGCGCAAGCCGGACCATGGCACGGTGCGAGTACTGGGTGTGGATCCGCAACGTGATGGCCAGATCCTGCGTACCCGCACAGGAATGCAGTTACAGCAATCCAATCTGCCAGAGCGCATGAAGGTCTGGGAAGCATTGGACCTGTACGCCTCGTTCTACCCCAAGGCGACGGACTGGCAGGAAATGCTCGTCCAGCTGGGATTGGAAGAGAAACGAAATACCCCTTTCTCCAAGCTGTCCGGAGGCCAGAAACAGCGTCTATTCATCGCCCTGGCGCTGCTCCCGGATCCGCAGTTGATCTTCCTGGACGAGCTGACCACCGGACTGGACCCGCAGGCGCGGCATGCCATCTGGGACCTGGTGCGGGAAGTCCGCTCGAAGGGCAAGACCATCCTGCTGACCACCCATTTCATGGAAGAGGCTGAGCGCCTGTGCGACCGGGTGGCCATCCTCGACCACGGCCGGATCGTGGCGCTCGAGACTCCGGCGGCCCTGATCCGCAACCTGGGGTCGGAGGAGCGCGTAGTTTTCAGCGTGGACGGATCCCTGCCCCCGGCGTTTGAGAATGCCCTCTCGGGCGGTAACCGCCTCGAGATCCAGGGTGAGCGCGTGACCATTCACGGCAAGAACCACCGCGCGGTTCCGCTGGTCAGCGAGGTAGTAGAGCTGCTGACCGCCCATAGTGTCCCGTTCCGTGATCTGCGCACCGAGCAGCCAACCCTGGAAGATGTCTTCCTGAGCCTGACCGGCCGGGAAATGCGAGAGTGAGGTGCATGATGAAAAGTCTGTTGAAAATGACCTGGATGGAAGCCAAGCTGTTCCTGCGCGAGCCGGTGGGGGCCTTCTTCACGCTGGTCTTCCCGCTGATGATGCTCTTCCTGTTTGGAAGCATGTACGGCAACAAGCCGATAGCAGAATTCGGGGGCCAGGGGTCGATCGACATTTCGGTGCCAGCCTATACAGCCATGATCATCGCCACCACCGGGTTGATGGGCCTGATCATTACAATTGCCACCTACCGTGAAAAAGGCGTGCTGCGCCGTCTACGGACCACTCCCATCAGCCCGCTGGTCGTCCTGACCGCCCAGATTATCGTCCTTTTTTCGATGACGACCCTCGGCATGCTGCTGCTGGTCATTGCCGGGAAGTTGGTCTATCACATGCATTTCGAAGGGAATGCCTTTAGCGTTCTGGCGGGATTTACCTTGAGCACCCTGAGTTTCTATGGGCTTGGGTTTGTCCTGGCCGGTTTGATGCCGACGGCGCGCACTGCCCAGGTGATCGGGATGGTGATCCTGTACCCGATGCTGTTCCTTTCAGGTGCCGGCATCCCGCGCGAGCTTCTGCCGGAGGCTATCAAGAAAGTCTCGGCGTTCCTACCGCTGACCTACGTGGTAAACCTACTGCGCGGCCTGTGGATCGGCGAAGCATGGGGCGAGCATCTACTCGATGTTGGCGTGTTAGCTGGCATCCTGATCCTGGGAGTGGTGCTTTCCAGATTCACTTTCCGTTGGGAATAAAAAAGTGAGGCCTGTCTCTCCCAGGTCGCACTCCGATCAGCAATTCATCTTTTTGAACTTTGGTGTGTATTTTCCTTCCTCAAACGTTCCTGGCGATTGTTGGATTCGATCAGTTTCAATAGATCTTCCAATGGCAATTCCGCCAGGGAGGAAAGCACCAGGCTGGCCTCTTCGATCGTCCCGAGCGCCGTAATGGGATTGGGGACCGCCACCACGCGCAGCCCGGCGCGCCTGGCGGCCAGCACGCCGTTCTGGGAATCTTCAAGGATCAGAACGTCCTCGGCCTGGAGCTTGAGTGCTTCCAGGGCTGCCAGGAAAAGCTCCGGGTCGGGTTTGATGTGCCGCACATCCTCCCGGCAAATGAGCAGCTCGAATACGTCCAACAATCCGAGCTGGCGTAAATACTTTTCCACCCAGGCATGTTCCGAGCTGGAGGCCACTGCCAGCCGCAAACCGAGCCGTCTGGCTGTTATTGTATAATCCATCACACCCGGCAATGCCGGGGAGATGCTCAACTTTTGGAGGCGGTGGCGGCGCACCCGGGCGCGCAGGGTGGGCAGGTCAAGCTCCCGGCCCAGCCTGGCAGCCAGGTGGGCTGCCGGATCGAAGTTGGTAATGGTGGAACCGACCACTTCCTGGAGCCAAACCTGGAGCGGGAAATCCTGCCCGTATTCGGCGTAAATCGCCTTCCAGCCGTCCACTTCAGGCGATTCAGTATCCATGATGAGACCATCAAAGTCAAAAATAAGCGCTTTAATCACAAATCCTCCGGGAAAGGAACTGGCCCATTATAACCGAGACAAATATTCGGCTGGTAGCAGCCTTGGTGGAAAAGAAAATCGATTAAAATGGATTTCGCTTCCGGCGGGGAATGTCTGCCCGATCCGGATAAGGAGAATCGTGTGTCGAATTATGCCCATCCTCACTCCAATCTGTGGCAAATATGTGTCTTTTTCCTTGGCGCGATCGCCCTGGTATCCTGTGGAAAAACGGTTCCTTCGGTGGTCGCCATGACCAGAGTAACCACTTCTACCACACCAACTGTCGCCCAGACTTCGCAGGTGACCCCGGTGACCAAGCCACCCATTTTTGGTAATGTCATCCCCAGGCCGGTCTCAGAGATTCCTGCGGGAGGGTCCTTTCGCCTGCTGGCTGAGACTGGCATTTACGTGGAACCAGAAACAAGTGAGATGAGAGCCATCGGCCATTACTTTTCCGATCTCCTCAACCCTTCCACCGGTTTCACTCTCAAGGTTCAGGGGACGAAAGGCATACCCGACAAGGGGAACATCTACCTGATCCTGACCGGCGCGGCTCCGATGCTTGGTGACGAGGGGTACGAATTGACCATCACGCCAGAGTTGGTCAAGGTGGTGGCAAACCAACCAGCCGGCCTCTTCTACGGCATCCAGACCATCCGGCAGTTATTGCCTGCTGCCGTTGACAGCACTTCCTCCCAGCCCGGACCGTGGCTGATAGGCACGGGCAGCATCACCGACTACCCTCGCTACGCCTGGCGCGGTGCCATGTTGGATGTGGCCCGGCATTTCTTCAGTGTCAAAGATGTTACCCGTTTCATTGACCTGCTGGCTTATTACAAGATCAACCGCCTGCATTTGCATCTGACCGATGACCAGGGCTGGCGAATCCAGATCAATTCCTGGCCGAACCTGGTGCTCTATGGCGGCAGTCTGGAAGTGGGAGGCACTCCTGGTGGATACTACAGCCAGGATGATTATGCTTACATCGTGGATTATGCACAGCTCCGCTATATCACGATCATCCCTGAAATCGACGTGCCGGGGCATACCAATGCCGCCCTGGCTTCCTACCCCGAACTCACTTGTGATGGAGTCGCCCCGGAACTTTATACCGGCACGCGCGTTGGTTTCAGCTCCCTGTGTGTCACCAAGGATATCACCTATACCTTCATGGAAGATGTAATCGCTGAACTCGCTGCGCTGACGCCGGGTCCATACCTGCATATCGGGGGTGATGAAGCGCAGTCCACCAACCAGGTCGATTACATCAATTTCTTCCAGCAAGTTCAGCCTATTGTCGAGAAGTTTGGCAAACAGGTGGTTGGATGGGAGGAGATTGCCCAGGCCAGGCTCCTGCCCGGCTCCATCGCCCAGCATTGGAACCTCGAGAAAGGCTTTACAGCGCAGGCGCTGGGACAAGGCGCCAAGTTAATCATGTCCCCGGCAGATAAAGCCTACCTGGATATGAAGTACCAGGCCTCCACTTCGCTCGGGCAGGACTGGGCCGGTTATATCAACCTCGAGACGGGTTACTCCTGGGATCCAGCCGCCCAGGTTGACGGGCTCACTGAAAAGAACATCCTGGGTGTTGAAGCCCCGCTCTGGTCTGAGACGCTGAACACAGTGGATGATCTCGAGTATATGGCTTTTCCGCGCCTGCTCGGCTATGCCGAGATAGGTTGGACACCGCAGGACATGCGGGAATGGAACGAGTATAAAACCCGTCTTGCAACCCACGGGCCGCGCCTGGAAGTTCTGGATGTGCATTTCTACCAGTCTCCGGAAGTTATCTGGCCATAATAGTGCTGACCTCCCTGTAATGAAGACCTCCCGGCCACATTATGGCTTTATCTGACCACTTTGATCTTATCATCGTAGGCGCAGGTCCGGCCGGGATTTCCACTGCCCTCCATCTGGCCCAGCTCGAGCCGGAAATGGCGAGGCGTACTCTAATCCTGGAAAAAGCGCAACACCCGCGCCATAAACTGTGTGGTGGGGGCATCCTGCCGGATGCCGAAATCATTCTCCACCATCTGGGGTTGGATATTAGTGAAATACCTCATTGCGACGTGGATTGGGCGCATTTCGATTACAACGGCAAGGGCATGCGGATGCGCGCAGAAAGGAAAGGAAAGTTCGCCTTCCGTACCATCCGCCGTTACGAATTCGATGCCTGGCTGGCCGGCAAGGCACGCGAACGCGGCTTTCTCATCCGAGAGAATACTTCCGTTAAACGCATCTCGGTTAATGGATCGGAAGCTGTACTCGATACCGATCGAGGCGAGTTCCGCGCCACGATCGTGGTTGGTGCGGATGGGTCGAACAGCGTGGTCCGGCGTTTTGTCCTTCCCCACGCGGCTACGCACACTGCCCGCTTGCTGGAAATCGTCACTGAACCCAGGCCGGAGCTCTCCTTCCACATCCAGGCGAATTCCTATTTCGACTTTCTTTATGTTCCCCAGGGGATGCTTGGTTACAGCTGGGATTTTCCCGCCCTCGATCATGGTCGTCCAGTGCGGGTGCGCGGCATTTACGACAGCAATGTCTACCCGGTCAAAAAGGATATTTCCCTGCGGGAGGCGCTGGCAGACGAGTTCGAACGCCACGGCTGCCGCCTGGAGGATTATCGACTGGAAGGTCATCCGCTGCATTGGTTCGAGCCGAAAAATGTCTTTTCCACCCCACACGTCCTGTTGGTGGGGGATGCGGCTGGCGCAGATGCCCTCTTCGGCGAAGGGATCAGTATTGCCCTTGGTTATGGCCAATTGGCCGCCCAAGCCATCCACGCAGCCTTTGCCGGACAG
>Ga0209253_10002101_pt1 | contig 17601 bp, 12 predicted proteins | sample FrelakmetBRP12BR_FD_187145 | JGI IMG/M metagenome (GOLD analysis project Ga0209253, IMG submission 187145) | Freshwater lake sediment microbial communities from the University of Notre Dame, USA, for methane emissions studies - BRP12 BR (SPAdes)... | ecosystem: Environmental > Aquatic >...
CAGTGCCCCGCGATGAAACCCGAGATGCCGGTCACGAGAACCGTAGGCTTGTCCATTCCATCCCCCTTGCGGCGCAATGCCGCGCGCCTAGGATAGCAAGTCGGAAGGCCGCCCGAGCCTCGTCGCTCGGCCGGTGCTCGTTGCGCCGCTCGCCTCAGGAGTAGAGCTGCTCGATCTCGGCCGCGTACTTCGCGGCGATGGGACGGCGCTTTAGTTTCGAGGTCGGCGTGAGTTCGTCGCCGCCGGGCTGCCACTCGACCGGCAGCACTGCGAACCGCCTCACCTGCTCCACCCTCGACAGCGCGGCGTTTGCCTGCTCGACCGCCGCCGCGAGCACGGCGTGCAGGTCTGCGTCGGCCGCAAGGTCCGCGACCACGGCGGAGCGGCCGCGCCCGGCGGCCCAGCGTCCCGCGGCGTCCGGGTCCAGCACCAGCAGTGCGACGTTGTACGGCCGCCGGTCGCCGATGCACACGGCCTGCCCGATGAGCGGGCTCGTCGCGCGCAGCCGGTTCTCGATGTTCGCCGGCGACATGTTCTTGCCGGCCGAGTTGATGATGAGTTCCTTCTTGCGGTCCACGATGGTCACGTAGCCGTCGGCGTCGACCGTCGCGACATCGCCGGTGTGCAGCCAGCCGTCCGGGCCCAGCACCTCGGCGGTGCGCTCGGGGTCGTCGCGATAGCCTTTCATCACCAGTGGCCCGCGCACCGCGACTTCGCCGTCCTCGAGAACCTTGATCTCGACGCCGGGCAACGCCCGGCCCACGGTCCCGGGACGCGGCGCATCGACGGGATTGACCGTGACGAGGCACGAGGTCTCGGACATGCCCCAGCCCTCGCGCACGCGCAGGCCAAGATCCTCGAAAAAGCGCAGCACGTCGGGGGCGATCGGCGCGGCGCTGCTCACCGACCAGGCCGTGCGATCGAGGCCGAGCCTCGCGCGTACTGCGGCCTTCACCAGCTCGGGCAGGCCTGCCGGGTCGCGCACGCCCGCGGCCTCGACGGCGGCCTTGAGCTTCTCCCAGACGCGCGGCACGCCGCCGAACACCTCGGGCCGGACCTGCACCAGCGCCTCGCCGATGCGCCGGTAGTCCTCGATGGAAACGATCGTCCTGCCGAGGCACATCGAGGCCAGGTAGTGGTTGAGCACGCGGTCGCCGACGTGGGCGAGCGGCAGGTAGGAAATGGAGCTCCCACCGGTCGGGTGAGGCATGACGCTCACGAGCCCGCGCGCCTCGGCGAGCACGCTCGCGTGCGTGAGCTGCACCGCCTTGGGCGGGCCCGTGGTCCCCGAGGTGTAGATGAGCGTCAACACGTCGCCGGGGTCGACCTCGCGCCACGCGTCCTCGAACCGGAAGCCCGGCGAGTGGCGCGAGCCGAGCTCGGCCAGCGTCATCGCGCCCTCGGCCGTGCCGTCCACCAGCACGACGTGCTCGAGATCCGGCGCGTGCGCCGCCAGCGCGCGCGGCAGCAGCATCAACTCGGTCACCAGCACGCGGTTGCGCGCATTGCCCATGATCTGCGCGATCTGCTCCGGGCTCGAGGTGTTGTAGACCGAGAATGCGACGGCGCCCAGGTGCATCGCGGCCGCGTCGACGACCGCGAACTCCGGCCGGTTGCGCAGCATGATGCCGACGGTGTCGCCGCGGCGCACGCCGAGCGAGTGCAGTCCCGTGGCGACGGCGCGGATGCGCTCGGCATACTGCGCGTACGTGTACTCCACCGCTCCGTCGAGGGTGCGCTGCGCCGGCTGCCCCGGCCGTTCCGAGATCGTGCGCGCGAGGGCACCGCAGAGCGTGGCCTCCTCGAGCGCCGCGATCGGGCACCCGGTGGCGTCGGCAACGGGCCCGTTCATCGCGGCGCCCTCCGCGGTGCCAGTGGGCGGCTCGCGTCCGGCGCGATTGGTGCGCCACCATCCCGCTCGCGCACCGCCTGCTTGAATCCCGCCTCCTCGGCCCGCCGCTTGAACCACAGGCCCTCGGGACTGTGTCGCGTGATGCCGTCGAAGAGCGTGGCGAAGCGCTGCGTGTTGGCGAGCCCCATCGCGTCGAGCGCCTGGTTCACCATCAGCTTCTGCATCATGAGCTGGTTCTTCGGGACCGACCCGATGCGCGCGGCGAGCTCCGCGACGCGGCCGTCGAGCCGGTCGCGCGGCACGGCCTCGAGCACCAGGCCGATGCGGGCTGCCTCCCGTCCATCGATGAGATCGCCGGTGAGCAGCATGCGCTTGGCGCGTTCCGCGCCGAGACGGTAGATCCACATCGCCGTGGTCGGGCATCCCCACACTCGCGCCGGCGGGTAGCCGATTACCGCGTCCTCGGCCATCACGACCAGGTCGCAGCAGAGCGCGATGTCGCTGCCGCCGGCGACGGCGGGACCGTGCACGCGCGCGATGGTCGGCTTGTAGCTGCGCCAGAGCGACATGAACTGCCGGGTAAAGTCGTACATCGCGAAGAAATCGGCCATCGGGTCCCAGGGCGCGGCCGCGCCGCCGGATCCGATCTGCGAGCCCGGCTGCTCGCCGGCCGCTTCCGCGAACTCGACGAGGTCGTATCCGCTGCAGAAGCCCTCGCCCGCGCCCGTGAGCACGATCACGTGCACCGCGTCGTCGCGGTTCGCCGCATCGACGGCCGCCTCGAGTTCGCCCGGCATGTCGAGGTTGATGGCGTTCATACGCGCGGGACGGTCGAGCGTGATCGTCGCGATGCGCCCCTCTACCGAGTACTTGAGCGTGCGGAAATCCATGACTCCCCCAGGCGGCGACGACCGGTTCCCGGGCCTTATACCAGACTCTCCGCCCGGACGACCCGCACGACGCCTCGATACGCAGCCGGCCCGCAATGGAGTAATGTCCGAAACCGACGTGCACGCTCGATACCGCTACCCGCTCGCCCTCCTGGTCGCGTTCACGGCGATCTGGATCGCGCTCGCCATCGCGCCCTGGTACCGGCAGGACTGGCTGCTCGAGAACGTCATCGTGTTCGTGGCGGTCCCGCTCTTCGTGGCCACGTGCCGGAGGCTGCGCTTTTCCAACCTGGCGTACACGTGCCTGTTCGTGTTCCTGGTGCTGCACGAGGTCGGCGCGCACTACACCTACAGCGAGGTGCCGTGGCGCGAGTGGCTCTCCGCCGTCACGGGCGATGACCCGACACCGGCCGGCCGCAACCACTACGACCGCTTCGTACACTTCTGCTATGGCCTGCTGGTGCTTCCCATCGCCTGGGAACTGTTCGCGGCCCGCGCCTCGCCGCGGGGACTGTGGCGGTGGCTGATGCCGCCGCTGTTCGTGATGTCGCACTCCGTGATCTACGAGCTCATCGAGTGGCTGGCGGCGGCGCTGTTCGGCGGCGACCTCGGGATGGCCTATCTCGGCACCCAGGGCGACGCCTGGGACGCGCAGAAGGACATGGCGCTGGCCGCGGCCGGAGCCGTCGTGGCCACGATATTGACGGCGGCCACGTCGGCGCGGACCGGGCCGACCTGAGCCGGCGGGCTCGATTAGGCGACGCAGTTCGCACTTCCCGTGCTGCCGAGGCGCACGGCCTCCCGGATTGTGTGAACAGGTTCACCTCCAGGCGAGGCACGGGGCGCTAGTTTGCACGGCATAACTGACTCAGGTCCCGGAGTGGTACGTCACGTGAGCCTGTATGCCGAAACGGCACTGCCGTTCTGTGCCGGATTCGCGGCTCGCGGCACGCGCGGCCATTCCGTCACCCCGGCGGGCATTCTGGCCGGCACGGCGACACAGGCCCGGCGGGGCAGCCCATGACTCCCGATGTGACCGCGCCAGTTCGCGTGCTCGTAGTAGACGACGAGCCGGCAGTGCTCGACGCCTACCGGCGGGTCCTCGATCCGACCAGCACCGATGCCGGCACCGCGTTCCTCGGTGAACTGCGCAACCGGCTCCTCATGCCGGGCGGCAACCCGGCGCTGCTCGCGAAGCCTTCGCCGCGACCGCGGGCCTTCGACGCCACGTACTGCGACAACGCGGTCGGAGCCGTCGCTGCCGTGCGCTCCGCCAATGCGGCCAATGAGCCGTTCGCCATCGTATTCCTCGACTCGAACATGTCCCCGGGCCGCGACGGCCTTTGGGCCGCCCAGAGGATCCGGGAGATCGACCAGCAGGTCGAGATCGTGATCTGCGCAGCCGACTCCGACGTCAACCCGCTCCGGTTCAGCCGCAGCGTCGCCCCGGCGGAAAAGCTCTTCTACCTGCAGAAGCCGCTGCATCCTCACGAGGTCCGGCAGATGGCCGTGGCCCTCGGCGAAAGGCAGGTCAGCTTCAATCGACGCATGACCGAGCTCGCAGACTTCGACAGCCTGACCGGACTGCCCAGCCGCACGAAATTCGTCGCCCGGCTGAGGGAAGCAGTCGACAACGCCGGGCGGCTCGGGCACTCGATGGCCCTGCTGTACCTCGACCTCGACAGTTTCCGGTGCATCAACGACGAGTTCGGCCAGATCGCCGGCGACGAGATGCTGAAGCGCGTTGCAGTGCGCCTGCGCGAGGTCCTGCGTCGCAACGACGACGCCCGCCACGTCGACACGGCCGGCTCGGGTTTCGACGTGGCTCGTCTCGGGGGCGACCAGTTCATCGTTCTCATGCACTCGTTCGAGAACCCGACGGATGTCGAGTCCATCGCGCAGCAAATGGCGAGCCCGTTGCTGACCGCGGAGCATGCAGGATCCACGTCGGTCATGCTCACGGCCAGTATCGGTGTCTCGCTCTACCCGACCGACAGCCTGGACGGCGATGCCCTGCTCCGCCAGGCAGGTATCGCCATGTACACGGCGAAGCGGCAGGGTCGGGGCCAGATCGCGTTCTTCAGCGCGACGATGAAGGAAGGCTCCCAGGCACGATTCCGTATGGAGCAACGCCTCCAGCGAGCGCTGAAGCGGGACGAGTTCTCGCTCTACTACCAGCCCCAGTTCGACCTTGGCACCGGCTGCATCTCGGGCGTCGAAGCGCTGCTGCGCTGGACGGATGCCGAACTCGGCAGCGTCTCGCCCGAGGAGTTCATACCGCTTGCGGAGGAGATGGGCCTGATCATGCCAATCGGCGAGTGGGCACTACGGACCGCCTGCCGCCAGTTCCGCGAATGGCTGGACAAGGACCTGCAGGCCGGTCGCGTGGCCGTCAACGTCTCCCCGGCCCAGTTCGCGCAGCCGGGCTTCCCGGCGATGGTCGCCTCGGTTCTGAACGAGACCGGGATCGACCCGTCCATGCTGGAACTCGAGATCACCGAGTCGCTCGCGATGCGCGACGACGAACGGATCCGGGAAATACTCGCGGAACTCCGCCAGATCGGCGTCTCGATCGCGATCGACGACTTCGGCGTGGGCCACTCCAACCTCGGGCGCCTGAGTTCCATTGCCGTCAACCGCCTCAAGATCGACCGCACACTCGTGCAAAGCATCGACTCGGTCGGCCGGCGCGCGACCATCGTCGGTGCCATCGTCTCCATGGCGAGGGCGCTCAGCCTGCAAGTCGTGGCCGAGGGCGTCGAGGACTTCGCGCAACTCCTCAACCTGCAGGAGCGGCAGTGCAACGAGGTGCAGGGTTTCCTCCTCAGCAGGCCGCTGTCCGCCGACGAGACGACGCAGCTGCTCGAACGCCTCGAGACCAGCACCGACACCAGCCGCACCATGCGGCTGCGCACCCTCGCTGGATAGACGCGCCCGCGACCGCGGGGCCTGCGCCCCGGTACACTCGACGGCGACGATTCGTACGCCGCCACGACCTGCGAGTGCCCATGACCAAGGCCCCGCGAGCCCTCACGCGACAGGCGCTGCATCACGCCGCTGGCGAGCTCGCCTCGCGTGACGCGGTCCTTGCCGGAGTCCGGGAGCGGCTGGGCGCGCCACCCATGTGGGGCCGCCGCCCGGGTTTCGCGACACTGGTGCGGATCATCCTCGAGCAGCAGGTGTCGCTCGCCGCGGCGCGGACCCTGTACAGGCGGCTCGACACGCACCTGGGCGGCCTGACGCCGGAACGCGTCGCGGCATCGTCGACGTCGAGCCTCCGCGAGTTCGGCCTCACGCGGCAGAAGGCCGCCTACTGCCACGGCCTCGCGCTCCGCGTGCAGGATGGTCGCCTCGACCTCGCCGCGGCGGCGCGCGGTCCTGACGAGGCCGGACGTAGCGCGCTCCTCGCCGTGCCGGGCCTGGGCCCGTGGAGCGTGGACATCTACTACCTGATGGCCCTGAGAAGGCCGGACGTCTGGCCTACGGGCGACCTGGCGCTGGCGGTCGCGATTCGACAACTGAAACGGATGCGGCGCCTGCCCACGGCGGACGAACAGTGCAGGCTGGCACGCCGTTGGGTGCCGTGGAGATCCGTCGCCGCCCGCATGCTGTGGGCGCACTACCTCGAGGCGCGAGGCCAGTATTCTGCCGATCCCGGGCCATGAACCATGCCGGACGGAGCTGGTCAAACCTTGAACCGGACGGGGACGGACCCAATGCTGGGACCGTCAAACGGGGCGGATTTCGTGAGAAACTTCGCCCGGCCGGGCCCGGACCCAATCGCAGCGGAGACTATCGATGAAGCGCATATTCCTGTTCCTCGCCACGAACATCGCCGTGCTGGTGGTCATCTCCATCGTGCTGCGGGTCCTGGGCATCGACCAGGCGATGGCCAGCCGGGGCGGCATGGGACCTCTGCTCGCAATGTCCGCGGTGATCGGCTTCACTGGCGCGTTCATCTCGCTGCTCATGTCGAAGTTCATCGCGAAGATGTCCACCGGGGCCAAGGTCATCACGGGCTCGGAGGGCGAGACGCAGGCCTGGCTGGTGGAAACGGTACGCAAGCTCGCGGAAAAGGCCGGCATCGGAATGCCGGAGGTCGCAATGTACGAGGGCCCGCCGAACGCATTCGCCACGGGCGCGTTCCGGAATTCCGCGCTGGTCGCGGTTTCGACCGGTCTGCTCCAGTCCATGAACCGCCAGGAGGTCGAAGCCGTGCTCGGCCACGAGATCGGCCACGTCGCGAACGGCGACATGGTCACGCTCACGCTGATCCAGGGCGTGCTGAACACGTTCGTGGTATTCCTCTCGCGGATCGTCGGGTCGATCGTGGACAAGGCAATCTTCAAGACCGAGCGCGGGACGGGGCCCGGATACTTCATCACGGTCATCGTCTGCCAGATCCTGCTCGGCATCCTCGCTTCCATGATCGTGGCGTGGTTCTCGCGCCGCCGTGAGTTCCGCGCGGACGCGGCTTCCGCCGGCCTGCTCGGATCGCCGTCGCCGATGGTGAGCGCACTCAAGCGCCTCGGCGGCATCGAGCCCACGGCACTGCCCGAGTCCATGAAGGCGCTCGGCATCAACGACAAGCCGGGGTTCATGTCCCTGCTCTCGACGCACCCGCCGATCGAGCAGCGCATCGCCGCCCTCGAGCAGCGGTAGGAATCGCCGGTCGCCGTACCCGATGCGCGCCGCACTTGTCGCGCTGGCGGCGCTCTCATCCGCGGGCGCCCTCGGCGCGGAGCCGCTCGAGGTCATCCAGGTCACCGCCACGAGGCGCCCGGAGTCGACCTTCGACGTGCCGGTCGCAACGAACGTCGTGCGATTCGAGGAAATTCGCGCCTCGACACCGCAGACCGTGATGGACCTGCTGCGCGGCCACACCGGAACCTACGTCCAGCAGACCACCCCCGGCCAGGGCGTGGTCATCGTGCGCGGGCTCAAAGGCTCCGAGGTGCTGCAGCTGGTCGACGGCTTCCGGCTGAACAACGCGATTTTCCGCAATGCTCCAAACCAGTATGTCGCGCTGGTGGACAGCCAGATGCTCGGGCAGCTCGAGGTCGTGCGCGGCCCAATGTCGGCGCTGCACGGCAGCGACGCAATGGGCGGCGTGGTACAGATGTTGTCGGAGGAGCCCGTATTCACCGCCGACACCTGGTCCGGCGGTGGTGCACTGCGGACCATGTACGGAAGCGCCGACGACTCGACGCTCTCACGCGCCGAGACCGCGATCGGACGCTCCGGCCTGGCGATCAGCGGCGGCGCGACATACCAGAGCGTCGGCGACCGCCGGGTCGGAGGTGGCGAGACCCTGCCCTACACGAGCTACAGCTCGCGCGCCGCGGACCTGAAGCTCCGCACCGTCATTGTGCCCGGCCACGAGATCATGGCCTCGGTGCAGTACTCGGAGCAGCCAAAGACACCCCGGTACGACGAGCTCACTCCGGGCTTCGGACAAGCCCAGCCGAACTCGGCCGTGTTCTACTTCGAACCGCAGCGCCGCGATTTCGCGCAGCTCCGCTGGCGCGGCACGAACACAACCGCGCTGTGGGACAACGCCGAGGCGCACGTCGGCCGGCAGGTAATCGTGGACGACCGCCGCACGCGTGACTATGGCTCGAACAACCGGGACAGGGAAAAGAACAGCGACACGAGCTGGGGAGTCACCTTCCAGGCGGGCAAGTCGCTGCCAAGCGGACACTACCTGACCTACGGCGCGGAGTACTACGACGACACGGTGGATTCCTCGCGGGTCCGTACGAACATCGTCACCGGGGTCGTGACGGACCGTCCTCCGCGTTTTCCCGACGGCTCGACAATGAAGCAGTTCGGCGTGTTCGCAGTGGACGACTGGAACCTGGGCGAGCGCATGGACCTCGTTGCTGGCCTGCGCTGGAGCAGCGTCGAGACCCGGCTGCCGCCGAGCGGGGTCACCGTCGGCACGACGGTCGACGCAAACGACCTGAGCGGCAATCTCAGCGTCGCGTATGCCGTCCGCGACGACGTGCGCCTGGTCGCAAACCTCGGCCGCGGCTTTCGTGCGCCAAACGTGTTCGACCTGGGCACGTTCGGCGACCGTCCGGGCAATCGATTCAACATCCCAAACCCGGACCTGACCTCCGAGACCGTGACTACGCTCGACGCCGGCGTGAAGGTGGACGGCGAGCGGCTGCAGGGCGAACTGGTCGGGTACGTATCCCGATACTCCGACAAGATCACGAGCGTGCTGACGGGCGAAGTCACCGAATCGGGCCGACTCGTCGTGCAGAACCGCAACGTTTCGAAGCTCGACCTCGCAGGCATCGAAGCCGGCCTTCGCGGGCAGCTGCGCGACGACCTCGAGTGGTACGCGACGGCCACGTGGACCCAGGGTGACGAAACCGTGGCCGGCACGGAGACGCCGGCAGACCGGATTCCGCCGATCTTCGGAATGGCGGGCCTGGTCTGGGCGGCGCGTACGAATCTGTCCCTGGAGGCCTACCTGGTGTATGCGGGATCGCAGGACCGGTACAGCCCGCGCGACGAAGTGGACCCGCGCATCGAGCCGGGTGGCACGCCTGGGTGGGTCACATGGAACGTGCGCGGCGCATGGCAGGCAACGGAAGCCTTCAGCCTGTCGCTGCGGCTCGCCAATCTCGGCGACCTGCGTTACCGGGAGTTCGGCTCGGGCCTCGACGCACCAGGCTTCGACTGCCTGGTGACGCTCGACTACGGATTCTGATTCCAGACGCGCATGGTGAGTACCAATGCAAGGACGACAAGCCAGATGACCAGGAAACTGATGCCCGCAGGTCACAAGACGCAGAAACCGGCAGCGCTGCTCGCGCTGCTCGCCGCCGGCGCACTCGGTGCGGCCGCCGCCCTGGCGGGCGAAGGCGTGCTCGTCAATGCGCGCATCCACACGCTGGACGACGCACATCCGGCCGTGGAGGCCATGGCCTGGAACGGCGCCGGTCGGATCATCGCGATCGGCGCACGCGACACCGTCCTGGCGCAGGCAGGTGGATTTCCGGTGCACGACGCGCAGGGCGCGACGGTGGTGCCGGGCCTCATCGACGCGCACGCGCACCTGATGGGCCTTGGGCTTGCGCTCATGGAGGCCGATCTCGTCGGCACCCGCAACAAGGCCGGGATCATCGAGCGACTCAAGGCATTCGCGGCAACGCTCCCTGACGGCGCCTGGCTGCTCGGGCGTGGCTGGGATCAGAACGACTGGCCGGAGCACGAATTCCCGACGGCCTCGGACCTCGACGCGGCGTTCCCGACGCGGCCCGTCTGGCTCGAACGCGTGGACGGCCACGCGGGCTGGGCCAACAGCGCCGCAATGCGCCTCGTGCCCCGTGACCTCGGGGGCGACTGGCAACCACAGGGCGGCCGCATCCTGCGCGTGGGTGGCAAGCCGACGGGCGTGTTCGTGGATACCGCCACGGATCTCGTGGACGACGTCGTACCGCCCCCGGACGAGTCGATCCGCACGGAGGCCCTGAAGCGCGCGCTCGCGGCCACGGCGAGCGTGGGACTCACCGGCGTGCACGACATGGGCACGTCGCTCGACGACCTCCGGCTGTACCAGCGCTTCGCGGACGAGGAGGCACTGACCCTGCGGGTCGTCGCCTACGCAGACGGCGACGGCGCCGCGTTCGACGAACTGTGCCGCAAGGGCGCGTATCGTCACCGCAGCGGACGGGTACGCATGCCGGGCGTCAAGTTGTATGCCGACGGCGCGCTGGGCTCGCGCGGCGCGGCGCTCCTCGCTCCGTATGCCGACGATCCGCCCAACCGCGGGATCCTCGTCACCGCCCCGGACGCCCTCGCCCGCAGCATCGCCAGGGCGAGGCACTGCGGACTGCAGGTCGTGACGCACGCCATCGGCGACCGTGGCAATCGCATCGTGCTCGAGAACTACGCCCTCGCCCTCAGCGACGGGGCGCGCAGCGATCACCGCTGGCGGATCGAGCACGCTCAGGTCGTCGCACTTTCCGACATCCCCATGTTCGCCGAGCTGCGCGTGATCGCGTCGATGCAGCCCACGCACGCCACGTCGGACATGCCGTGGGCGGAGTCGCGCATCGGCCCGCAGCGCCTCGCCGGCGCCTACGCGTGGCGTCGGTTCCTGCAGGCGCACGTGCACATCGCGCTCGGCTCGGATTTTCCAGTGGAGTCGCCGGACCCGAGACTCGGCCTGTACGCGGCCGTAACCCGCCAGGACCTCAAGGGCTTTCCTCCTGGCGGCTGGATGCCGGCACAGCGCCTGACGCCCGCGGAAGCGCTGCGCGGGTTCACCACGGACGCAGCCTGGGCCGCCTTCATGGAGCGCGAGGTCGGTCACCTCGCACCCGGCATGCGTGCCGACTTCGTCGTGCTCGGCGGAGACCCGCTCTCGATGCCGCCGGCTGGGTTGCCGTCGCTCAAGGTGATCTCGACCTGGGTCGACGGCACGAGGGTCTACTGAGGCGCCCGCGAACCGGGCTAAGCTAGCGGTCCCGTCCCCCCGGCCCCAGGTCCGAACGATGACCCGAACGGCACGCCTTGCCGCAAGCCTCGTATTGTGTGGCGCTCTCGCGCTGGTCGCGTGCCAGCAGGCGCCCGTTGCACACGACGCGCACCCCGCCGCCCAACGCCCGGGCGCACCGCATACGCAGTCCCGTGCGGGCGTCGGTGCGGCCAACCCGCTGGCGGTCGAAGCGGGCCTCGCGATCCTGCGCAAAGGGGGCAGCGCCGTGGACGCCGCGGTCGCAGTGCAGGCCGCGCTGGGACTCGTCGAACCACAGAGTTCGGGGCTGGGCGGCGGCGCGTTCCTCGTCTTCCTTGACGGAAAGACCGGCAAGGTGACCGCGTTCGAAGGACGCGAGGCGGCACCGGCAGCGGCAACCCCGGACATGTTCATCGGCGAGGACGGCAAGCCGCTTTCCTACGCCGACGCAGTCACGAGCGGCCGCTCCACGGGCGCGCCGGGCGCGATCGCCATGCTCGGGCTGGCCCACGAGCGCTTCGGCCGCCTGCCGTGGCGCGATCTTTTCGAGACGGCGACGCACGCAGCCGACCAGGGCTTCAGCGTACCGAAGCGACTGGCGCGCTTCGCCGGGGGCGACATGCCGCAGGCGCGCCTGCAGGACGCTCGCGCGCTCTTCGCGCGGCCCGACGGAACACCGGTGCAGGCGGGCGATACGCTGCGCAATCCCGCATACGCGCAGACGTTGCGCAAGATTGCAGCCGACGGACCGCGCGCCCTGCTCGAAGGCCCACTCGCGGAAAAGATCGCAGTGCGCACGCACGCGGAACCAAGGCCTGGCACGATGACGACCGCCGACCTCGCGGCCTACCGCCCGCACGTGGTCGAGCCGCTGTGCCGCCCGTATCGGGTGTACGTCGTGTGCGTGCCCCCGCCCCCGTCGAGCGGCGTGGCCCTGCTCGAGATGCTCGCGATCCTCGAGCACACGGACATCGCATCGCGCGGCCCGGACGATGCCCAGGCGTGGTTCCTGTTCGCCGAGGCCAGCCGCCTCATGTACGCGGATCGCGACCAGTACGTCGCGGACCCCGCGTTCGTGAGGATCCCGGTGGATGGCCTGCTCGACCCAGGGTACGTGGCCGCGCGCGCGACGCTGATCGGCACCACGGCCGGGCCTGCCCCCGCGGCAGGCGTTCCGCCCGGCCTCACTGCGCGCCTCGGCCGCGATTCAACGAACGAGGCCGCAGGGACCAGTCACTTCGTGGTCGTGGACGGCGATGGCAACGTGGTCTCGATGACGACCACCGTGGAGTCGATCTTCGGGTCGGGTCGTGCAGTGGACGGGTTCTTCCTCAACAACCAGCTCACCGACTTCTCCTTCCGTGCGGTTGAAGACGGCAAGCCCGTCGCCAACGCAGTCGCGCCAGGCAAGCGCCCGCGCTCATCGATGGCGCCGGTCCTCGTGCTGGATCGCGCGGGGCATTTCCTCGCGGCGCTCGGCTCGCCCGGGGGCTCGGCAATCCTCACCTACGACGCGAAGACGATCGTGGGCGTGCTGGACTGGGGACTCACCATGCAGCAGGCGATCGACCTGCCGAATCTCGTCTCGCGCGGCAGCGATTTCTTCGGCGAGGCGTCGAAGTTCCCACCCGAAGTCCTCGCTGCGCTGGCGACGCGTGGCGTGGTCGTGAAGGGCGGGCGCGGCGAGGAATCCGGCCTGCACGGCGTGATCCTGCGTGCCGGCGGCGCGCTGGAAGGCGGCGCCGATCCGCGACGCGAGGGGCAGTGGCGCGAACTCGAGCCTAGATAGGGACCAACGTGCCCACGCCGAGTTCGACGGCCCGACGGTAGACCAGCGACGCGGCCGCAAGATCCTGCGCGGCCACACCCAGCGACTTGTACACGGTCACCTCGGAATCCGACCGGCGACCGACCACCACGCCTGACAGCACCTCGCCGATTTCCGCCACGATGTGTGCCTCGGCGACCACGCCCTCGCCGATCGCGTGCAGCAGCTCTCCCGCCTGTGCCATCGCGCTTGCGCGGAAGTCGACGAAGAACCGCGACATGGCGACGCAGTCGTCGTCCACTTCCCGGCAGGACGGGATCGATGCCCCGACGAGGCAGAGGTGCGTTCCCGGACGGACGTCCGCGCCGAAGAGCAGCGGGTCCGGCGAGGCCGTCACCGTGCAGACCACGTCGGCCTCGGCGAGCGCGTCACGCACGCTCGACACGACGCGTGCGTCGTTCATTCCCAGGCGGCGCGCGCGCTCCGCGAGGCCCTGCGCGGCCGCGGGATTCCTTCCCCAGATGAGCAGCCGCTCGAAGGGCCGCACGGCATGGAACGCCTCCACGTGGGAGACCGCCTCCTCGCCGGTGCCGATGACCGCGAGTACCTTCGAGTCCGCACGCGCGAGCGCGCGCGTGGCCACGACGCTGGCCGCCGCGGTACGGATCGCGGTCAGGCGGGACGCATCCATCAAGGCGAGCGGGCGGCCATTCCGCCCCTCGCACAGCACGTACAAGCCCAGGTGCGACGAGAGGCCGACGGCGGGATTCCCCGGAAACAGGCTCAGCAGCTTGATGCCGAAGCACTCGGGTTCGCCGAGGTACCCGGGCATCATGCCCAGCGCGCCCTTCCCACCCGGCAGCCGCATGACCTGGCGCAGCGGCATGAGCACGCTGCCCGCGCTGACGGCACGCATCGCGGCCTCGACGGCCTCGACGCAGTCCAGGTACGGCAGCAGTTGCTGCAACTCCGATCCCGATATGACGCGCAGTTCCATCGGCCTCGACGGCTTCACGTCATCCGTTCGACGGCGAGCGCGATGCCCTGGCCGACGCCGATGCACATCGTGCACAGCGCCCGCCGCCCGCCGCTGCGCTCGAGCGCATTGATCGCCGCGGTCACGAGGCGCGCGCCGCTCATGCCCAGCGGATGACCAAGCGCGATGGCGCCGCCGTTCGGGTTCACGTGGGCCGCATCGTCGGCGAGCCCGAGTTGTCGGGTGACGGCCAGCGCCTGGGCCGCGAAGGCTTCGTTGATCTCGATCACCTGGAAATCCGCCAGCTCGAGCCCGAGACGCTCGAGCAGTCGTCGGGTCGCCGGCACCGGGCCGATGCCCATGATGCGCGGCTCGACGCCGGCCACCGCCGCACCGAGGAATCGGGCGCGCGGCCTGAATCCGTGACGCTCGATCGCGCTGGCACTGGCGAGCACGATGGCGCAGGCACCGTCATTGACGCCCGAGGCATTGCCGGCCGTGACGGTCCCGCCGTCACGGAACGGCGCCGACAACCGCGCCAGCGCCTCGAGTGAGGTCTCGCGCGGATGTTCGTCGCTGCTCACCACGACCGACGTGCCCTTGCGTCCGGCAATGGTCACCGGCGTGATCTCCGCGTCGAAGACGCCCTCGGCTCGCGCCCGCAGCGCGCGTTGCTGGCTGCGCAGCGCAAACGCGTCCTGGTCGGCCCGCGAGATGCCGAACTGCTTTGCCACGTTCTCGGCGGTCTCCGGCATGGACTCCACTCCGTACAGCCGCTCGAGGCGCGGATTGGCGAAGCGCCAACCAATGGTCGTGTCGTAGATGCGGGCATCGCGCGAGAACGCCTCGGCTGCCTTCGGGATGACGAAAGGCGCGCGGCTCATGCTCTCGACGCCCCCGGCGACTACGAAGTGTGCCTCGCCCACGGCAATGAGCCTCGCGGCCGTGGCCACCGCGTCGAGGCCCGAGCCGCAGAGACGGTTCACCGTAGCTGCCGGCACACCGACGGGGAGACCGGCCAGCAGGGCCGCCATGCGCGCAACGTTGCGCGAATCCTCGCCCGATTGATTGGCGCAGCCGAAGATCACGTCGTCCAGCGCGCTCCACTCGACACCCGGATGCCGCTCCATCAGCGCGCGAATCGGTATCGCCGCGAGGTCATCCGGTCGTACGGCCGAGAGTGCCCCGCCATAGCGGCCGATCGGCGTGCGCAGGGCATCGCAGATGTACGCCGGCTGAACTGTCGCAGCTGAGGGCATGTCGGTCGATTCCGGAAGATGGCCGCAGAATGATACAGGATGCCATCACGGCCCCTGCCCGCGCGCACCGGCTGCAAGCAGCGCCAGCGTCGCCGCGCGCGCGGCCGCCGAATGTACCGGCAGCGCCAGCACGTCGCCGGGCCGGGCCCAGGCCAGCGCGCATCGCACGGCCGCGAGTTCGTTCGCGCCGAGCGCGAGCGAAGATTCGGGCACGCCCTGGGCAACAAGCGCGGCGCGGATGATGCGCGGAATCTCTCCGGGCTCGCGGCCGCGCAGGTGCGCCTCGGTCTCCTTCACCACGATGAGGTCGGGGTGGAATCCAGCCGCCACGCGGGCGACGCCCTCGATGTCCGCGTCCTGGCGGTTCCCGGCGTGACCGAGCAGCATGCCGAGCCGGCCCCGGTCACCACGCAGGTGCCGGGCGACGCGGAGCAGGCCCGCAAGGCCCGCAGGGTTGTGCGCATAGTCGATGAGCACCGTAACGTCATCGATCTCGAAGCGCATCAGCCGCCCCGCGTTGTCGGCAGGATCGCTGCCGAATCGCGCGAACACCAAGGCAATCACTTCCGGCGTGATGCCGATGGCGGCGGCGGCCAGCGCAGCAGCTGCGAGATTCGCGACGTTGTAATCCGCGCTGCCATCCACGGTGATCGGCATCGCGGCGACGGGACCGAGCTCGTGCTCCGCGCTGCCGAGTGAGAGCCGCAGGATTCCGTCGCGAACGCCACAGGTCCAACCGCCATGGTCGCGGTGCTCGCGAAGAACGGATGAATCTGCTTCGAGCGCGAACCACCCCAGCCGCGGGCAACGCCCGTACCGCTGCGCGAGGCCGCCCGCCCTGCGCCGCAGGAGCGCGTCGTCTGCATTCAGCACCAGGAGACCGTCCGGCACGAGGACCGACGCGACCGTGAGCTTCACGTCCGCGAGCCCGTTGAGGTCGTGGATGCCGTACTCGCCGAAGTGATCGGAGCTCACGTTGGTCACGACGGCCGCGTGCGCGCGACTCACCGCGATTCCACGCCTCAGGATCCCACCGCGCGCCGTCTCGATCACCGCCGCCTCGACGCGCGGGTCGCGCATCACGAGCCGTGCGCCCGCGGGACCGGCGTAATCGCCACTCGCGAGCGTTTCGCCGCCCACGTCCACGCCGTCGGTGCTGTTGCAGCCGGCGCACCAGCCCTGCTCGCGCGCGCAGGCCGCGATGAGGCGCACCGTGGTCGTCTTGCCGTTCGAACCGGTGACGACGGCCGTCGGAATGTCCCGCAGGTCGTCCCAGGGAACCTCTATGACGGCGGGCAATGCTTCGATCGGGTAGCTGCGGCCTCCCGAGCCGGCTCCCAGGGTGAGTGTCGTTTCGTCGAGCACCTGCGGCAGGCCGTGGGCTTCCGCCGCGCTGATGAGCGCGCGCAGCTGCGGCCGGGCCTCTCGGCCCGCCAGCCGACGCAGCCGGGCCAGGGCCCGTGGCTCGTCGAGCATCGGAGGGTCCTCGACCACGCCCCCGTCCGCCGCCTCGACGGCCGCGGCCACGAGCGCGTCATGCAGGCTCGCCCAGTGCAGCGGGTCCCGCTCCAGCAGCGCGGAACAGAGCGCCCACTCGTTCACCTCCGTCGCGGTGAAGAGCTGGTCGCAGGGCGCTGCGAGCGCAAGCGACGCCCCCGTCGCGTGTAGCCTCGCCACAATTTCGGTGACGCCGCCCGCGCGCCAGTCGCCGGTCGAGGTTGCGGGCCACGCCCAGCCAAGGTGTTCGGCCGCACGGGCGACGCGCTCTTCCCATCCCGCGAGCAGCACATCGTCGGCAGGGACCCGCACGAGTTCGAGCACGGCGCCCGTGGAGGCGAAAAACAGGTTCCCGCCAGTGAGACGCCTCGAGTCCTCGAACGGCAATGCGAGCTGGACCGTCAGTCTTCGGTCTCCGGGGCAATGCGCACGCCGCGCTCGTCGCGGATGAGGCCTTCGAGATTGAGCCCCGGCGATACAGTCCCGCCTTCGGCGAGTCCGCGCCCGGCCTCGCCCGCGGCGAGCTGGCCGGGGCGCGACACGGGCGCCGCCGCGTCGGATCCATCCGACGCGGAAACGCGCAGGCTGGCGGACGGCGTGACCGTGGAACCGGCCCCTCCTCGGCCGCCTCCCTGGTCACCGGCCGGCGAGGAATAGGCCGCGCCCTCCATCCGGAACTTCGTGACCTGCTTCCACGAGCGCACCAGCGCGTCGGCGAAGACGAGCAGCAGGTCGCCCTCGCGGCCCATGCGCAGTGCCGCCTCGATCGCCTCCTGCTCGTCGGGGATGATCGAGATCGCCTCCTCCCGCACGCCCGCCGCGCGCAGCGCCGCGGCCTGGATGCGCGGCACCTCGTCCGGCGCGCGGTCACGCAGGCTGTCGTCGC
>Ga0209253_10002102_pt1 | contig 17600 bp, 17 predicted proteins | sample FrelakmetBRP12BR_FD_187145 | JGI IMG/M metagenome (GOLD analysis project Ga0209253, IMG submission 187145) | Freshwater lake sediment microbial communities from the University of Notre Dame, USA, for methane emissions studies - BRP12 BR (SPAdes)... | ecosystem: Environmental > Aquatic >...
GGCGTCGCCGCGGGCGACGCGCTGCCGCTCTATGTCCGCCATCGCGTGGCGCTCACGGCGGCCGAACAGGACGCCGGCGTCAGGCTCTGACGCAGCGCGCGCATGGCGACACTCCCGGCACACGTTCCCGCGCCTGCGCTCGAGTGGCGGCCGCTGCGCGAGGGCGACGTCGCGTACGTCGCGGCGCTGGAAGCGCAGATCCATGCGGCGCCGTGGACGCTCGGGAACTTCCGCGACGCGCTCACCGCCGGCTACTCGGCGCGCGTCGGCGCGCGAGGCTGGCGGATCGTCGCGTACGGCGTGCTGATGTTCTCCCCCGGGGAGGCGCAGATCCTCAACCTGTCCGTCGTGCCCGACGCGCGCCGCGAGGGCCTGGGTCGCGCGCTGCTCCGCCAGTTCGTCGACGATGCGTGTCGGCTCAACGCCGAGCAGGTCTTCCTCGAAGTCCGCGCGTCGAATGTCGCGGCGATCAGCCTGTACGAGGCCGAGGGCTTCGCGCCGGTCGCGCGCCGCGTCGGCTACTATCCGGGCGCCACGCCCGACTCGCTGCGCGAGGATGCGCTGGTGATGCGGCGCGCGCTCCGCGCGGCGCAGGCTCCCGCGCCGTGAACGCCGGCGCCCCCTCACCGTGCCGAAGCGCGACGACATCCTGACCGAGCTCGGCCTCGTGCCGACGTGGCGGCTGCGCGGCGACGCCGGCGCAGCGGCGCCCGCCAAGCCGCAATCGGCCGTGCAGCCCGAGCGGGACGCGCGGGCCGCCCTCCGCGACGACACGGCCGGGCCGCGGGGCGCCGGCGCCGCACCGGACGCCGCCTCCTCAGGTCGCGCGCAGCGGATCGCCACGCTCGAGTGGCGCGACTTTGCCGCCGACGTCGACGCGTGCACGGCCTGCGGGCTTGCGCGGAGCCGGAAGAAGTCGGTGCCCGGGGTCGGCGACACGCGCGCCGAGTGGCTGTTCGTCGGCGAGGCGCCGGGAAGCGAGGAGGACGCGAAGGGCGAGCCGTTCGTCGGACAGGCGGGGAGGCTGCTCGACAACATGCTCGCGGCGCTCGCAATGAAGCGCGGAGCGAACGTCTACATCGCGAACGTCCTCAAGTGCCGTCCGCCCAACAACCGGGCGCCGGCGCCGCGCGAGATCGACGCGTGCCGCCCCTACCTCGACCGGCAGATCGCGCTGATCCGGCCGAAGCTGATCGTCGCGCTGGGCAAGAGCGCGGCGACGACGCTGCTCGGCGTCGACGCGACGATCGCGAGCCTGCGCGGGCGCGTGCACCGGTACCGCGACGTGCCGCTGGTCGTGACCTACCACCCGGCCTACCTGCTGCGCAGCTTGCCGGACAAGGCGAAGGCGTGGGAGGATCTGCTGTTCGCGCGGCGCACGCTGGAGGCCGCCGCCGATGCCGTGCCCGGCGGGCGCTGAGCCCGGCAGAACCGCAGTTCGTCGCAGCCGTGCTTGCATCCGCGCCCGAAGTCCCCCATTTGTCGCCGGGAGGCCCAATGCCCTTGCTTCGTCCCTTTACGGAGGAATCATGATTCGCAAACTCGCCGTCCTCTTCGCCCTGTTCGCCGCGCTCGCGCTCACCGGGTGCGGGTACAACGACCTGCAGCGCCAGGATGAAGGCATCAAGGCCGCGTGGTCGGAAGTGCTGAACCAGTACCAGCGCCGCGCCGACCTCGTCCCGAATCTCGTCAACACGGTGAAGGGCTACGCCGCGCAGGAAGAGAAGGTGCTGACCGAGGTGACCAACGCGCGCGCCAGCGTCGCCGGCATCAAGGCGACGCCCGAGCTCATCAACGATCCCGTGGCGTTCCAGAAATTCATCAAGGCGCAGGGCGAGCTGCAGGGCGCGCTGTCGCGCCTGCTCGTGGTGGCGGAGAACTATCCGCAGCTCAAGTCGGACGCGCTGTTCCGCGACCTCACCGCGCAGCTCGAGGGAACGGAGAACCGGATCGCGGTCTCGCGCAACCGCTACATCAAGAGCGTGCAGGAGTACAACACGACGGTGCGGACGTTCCCCACCAACCTCACGGCGATGGTGTTCAAGATGGACGTGAAGCCCAACTTCACCGTCGAGAACGAAGCCGCGATCAGCGCGCCGCCGAAGGTCGACTTCAACAAGCCCGCACCGGCACCCGCACCCGCGGCACCCGCCGCGCCAGGGGCTCCGAAAGCCGACGCGAAGGGTGCGCCGTCGGGCGACGCCGCGGCTGACTTGATGAAGAAGGGCTACTGACGCCCCGCGGGCACGCGCCGCTTCGCCGCCGCACCGCGGTCGCAGCGGTCGCGCATGCGGTGCGCCTGCCCTCATCGCCGGACGATCGTCTAACGTGAGCGCCTCCTTGTCGCGACCGCTTGCCGTCGTGCGCGCGGGCCTCGCACGCGTGGCGGCCGTGCTGCTCGGCTGCGCGCTGCTGGTTGCGGGCACCGCCGTGCCGGCGCAGGCCTGGGAGGCGGGCACCGACGGCCTGCTGCCGATTCCACCGCTCACCAAGCGCGTCACCGACCTGACGCAGACGCTTTCCGCGGCGGACGCCGCGGCACTCGAAGCGAAGCTCGCGGACTGGGAAGCGCGGACCTCGAACCAGCTCGTCGTGCTGGTCGTGCCGGCGACCCAGCCGGAGCCGATCGAGTCCTACGCATTGCGGGTCGCCGAGAAGTGGAAGATCGGCCGCAAGGGACAGGACAACGGCGCGCTGCTGGTCGTCGCCAAGAACGACCGGAAGATCCGGATCGAGGTGGGCTACGGACTCGAAGGCACGCTGACCGACGTCACGAGCTCGCGGATCATCCGCGAGGACATCGCGCCGCGCTTCCGCGAGGAACGTTACGCCGCGGGAATCGACGCCGGCGTGAATCGGATCATTTCCGTCGTCGCGGAAGGGAAACCGCTGCCGCCGCCGAAACCGGTGACCGGGAAGCAAACAGGGGGTGGCGGCTTCAATCTCGAAACGGTCCTCGTGCTCCTCTTCATCGTCGTGCCCGTCGTCGGCGGCATCCTGCGCAGCATCTTCGGGCGGCTGCTCGGAGCGACGGTCGGCGCCGGCATCGTGGGCGCCGCCGCGTGGGTGGTCGCGGGCTCGCTCGCCGTTGCGATCCTCGCGGCCATCGCCGGCTTCGTCGTGATGATCTTCTTCGGCCTGGGCGGCGGCACGGGGCGCCGGGGCGGCGGGTGGACTCCCACCGGCGGGGGCTGGGGCGGCGGCTCGGGCGGCGGAGGCGGCTTCTCGGGCGGTGGCGGATTCTCCGGCGGCGGCGGCAGCTTCGGCGGCGGCGGCGCGTCGGGAAACTGGTGAACGGAACCACAGCGATGACCGAACGAAGGCGCGACCGCTTTTTCCGCCACCTCGCGACCGACCACGGCAGCGTCCGCCGCCGGTTTCCCGACGCCGTGCTCGCGCGGATCGAGGCGGCGATCGCGGAGGGCGAGAAGCTCCACCGCGGGCAGGTGCGCTTCGTCGTCGAGCCTTCGCTGCCGCTCGCGCGCATCCTGCGCCGCGTCACGCCCCGCGAGCGCGCGCTCGAGGTGTTCGGCCTGCTGCGGGTCTGGGACACCGAGGAGAACTGCGGCGTGCTCGTCTACCTGCTGCTCGCCGACCGCGACGTCGAGATCGTCGCCGACCGCGGCATCCACGGGCACGTCGGCACCGCCGCGTGGGAGGACGCCTGCCGGAAGATGGAGACGGCGTTCCGCGACGGGCGCTTCGCCGAGGGCGTCGCGGCGGGGATCGCGGAAATCAACGCGCTGCTCGCGCGGCACTACCCGCGCGAACCGGGTGCCGGCGCCGACGAGCTGCCGAACCGGCCGGTCGTGCTGTAGGCGGTGCGCCGCGCGGGCGGCGTCAGTCGCTGCGGGCGCCGGGGCCGGCGGGCCCCGTGTGCGCGCCGGGATGCGGGTCCGTCGCGATCAGGTGCAGCAGGTCGCCCTTCGCCTGGTTCTGCCGGTGCCGCAGCATCACGAGCGCCATGGTACCCGCCACCGACAGTCCGAACAGGATGATCGCGGTGTCGACCGACAGGCCGGAGCTCACCATCAGCGAGTACAGGCCGACCATCACCAGGATGCCGATGTTCTCGTTGAAGTTCTGCACGGCGATCGAGTGGCCCGCGCCCATCAGCACGTGGCCCCGGTGCTGGAGCAGCGCGTTCATCGGCACGACGAAGAAGCCCGCGCAGGCGCCGATGCCGACCATCAGCGCCATCGCCAGCGGCACCTGCGTCACGAAGATCATCGAGATCACGATGATCCCCATCGTGACGCCGATCGGCAGCACCTTGACCGCGCCGCGCAGCGACACGTAGCGCGCGGCGATCACCGCGCCGGCCGCGATGCCCACGGCGACCACGCCCTGCAGCATCGACGCCTGCGACAGGTTCATGCCCAGCGCCTTCGCTGCCCAGTCGATGAGGATGAACTGCAGCGTGGCTCCCGCGCCCCAGAACAGCGTGGTCGTCGCGAGCGACACCTGCCCCAGGCGGTCGCGCCAGAGCAGCGACACGCAGTGCGCGAATTCGCGGATCAGGAACACCGGGTTCCGGTTGACCATCCGGTGGTCGACGCCGGTATGCGGAATGAACCAGTTGAAGATCGCGGCGACGACGTAGAACAGCATGATCACGCTGATCGCGGCCTCCGGCGGCGTGTCGACGCCGGTGTCGATGAAGGGGACGTCGAATCCGAGGAGGGCCGTCGCGACCCGCGGGCCGATCAGCGTTCCGCCGGTCAGGACGCCGAGGATGATCGAGGCGACCGTCGTGCCCTCGATCCAGCCGTTGGCGGTGACGAGCTGCTGCGGCGGCAGCAACTCGGTCAGGATTCCGTACTTGGCGGGCGAGTAGGCGGCCGCGCCGAAGCCGACCAGCGCATAGGACAGAAGGGGGTGCAGCGTGAACAGCATCGCCACGCAGCCGGCCACCTTGATCGTGTTGGTGATCAGCATCACGCGGCCCTTCGGCATCGAGTCCGCGAACGCGCCCACGAGCGGCGCCAGCAGCACGTACGACACGACGAAGCTTTGCTTGAGCGCCGGCGTCATCCAGCCCGGCTCGTTCAGGTCGCGCAGGAGCGCGATCGCTGCGATCAGCAGTGCGTTGTCGGCGAGCGAGCTGAAGAACTGCGCCGCCATGATGGTGTAGAAGCCGGACTTCATCGTTCTCCGCGGCGTGGCGGGAGCCCCGCGGATGGCGCGAAGCGCGTGACGGGCATTGGGTATAATTCCCGATTGTCGCCCGGAGCCCGCGCTTTATACCACGATTGCGGCGGCGATTGCACCGCGCGGGCCCCTGCGATCGTCGTGTCCCCGTCGCCCATCCCGGTCTCCGCCCAACCAACCAGCATCGCGCGATGGCCCGCCCGCTCCATGCCCAGCTCAGCCTGCCGGCGCTGCGCGCCAACGTGGCCCGCGCGCGGCAGCTCGCGCCGGGCACGCAGCTCTTCGCGGTCGTGAAGGCCAACGCCTACGGGCACGGCCTGATGCGGGTGCTCCCGGCGCTGGCCGATGCGGACGGCCTGGCGCTGGTCGAGCTCGACGCGGCAGTCGCGCTGCGGGGCGCGCACTACACGCGGCGGATCCTGCTGCTCGAGGGCTTCTTCGAGCCCGACGAGCTGCCCGAGATCGCGGCCCGCCGTCTCGCAGTTGTCGTGCACAACGAGGAACAGGTGCGGATGCTGGAGCACGCGAAGCTCGCGCGGCCGCTCGAGGTGTTCGTCAAGGTCAACACCGGGATGAACCGCCTGGGGATCGCGCCGGCCGACGTGCCGCGCCTCGTCGAGCGCCTCGACCACTGCGACGCGGTGGCCGTTCTGCGCCTGATGACGCACCTCGCGCGGGCCGACGAGGACGACGGGGTCGCGGACGCGGTCGCGACGTTCGACGCGGCGTGCCGCGGGCTGCCGTATCCGCGCTCGATCGCCAATTCGGCCGGCGTCGTCCGCCACGCGCAGGTCGGCGGCGACATCGTGCGGCCGGGCATCATGCTCTATGGCGCCACCCCGTTCGCGTCGCGGTCGGCGGAAGCGATCGGCGTCGCGCCGGTGATGACGCTGCGTTCCGCGATCATCGCCGTGCAGGCGCTGCGGCCGAACGACAGCGTGGGCTACGGCGCGGCCTTCACCGCGTCGCGCTCGATGCGGATCGGCGTCGTCGCCTGCGGCTACGCCGACGGCTATCCGCGCCACGCGCCGAACGGGACGCCGGTGCTCGTCTGCGGGAAGAAGGTGCGGATCGTCGGGCGCGTGTCGATGGACATGATCACCGTGGACCTCACCGACGTGCCCGAGGCCGACGTCGGCAGCCCCGTCGTCCTCTGGGGCAACGGGCTGCCGGTGGACGACGTCGCGACGGCGGCCGCGACCGTCGGCTACGAGCTGCTGTGCGCGGTCGCTCCGCGCGTGCCGTTCGTCGTGAGCAACGTCGGCCCCATCGACCTCGAACTCTAGGAGACGCTCGTGTACATCGTCGTCACCGGCGCGGCCGGCTTCATCGGCGCCAATCTCGTCCGTGCGCTGAACGCGCGCGGCGAGACGCGCGTCCTCGCGGTCGACAACCTCGCGCGCGCGGACAAGTTCGCCAATCTCGTCGACTGCGAGATCGCCGACTACGTGGACAAGGACGAATTCCCCGTGCGGCTCGCGGACGGCGAGTTCGACGACGACATCGCCGCGGTGCTGCACCAGGGCGCGTGCTCGGACACCATGGAAGCTGACGGCCGGTACATGATGCGCAACAACTACCGCTACTCGGTCAACCTGCTCGAGTGGTGCCAGGACAACGACGTGCCGTTCCTGTACGCGTCCAGCGGCGCGGTGTACGGCGGGGGCACCGAGTTCCGCGAGGAGCGCGCGTGCGAGGCGCCGCTCAACATCTACGGCTACTCGAAGTTCCTGTTCGACCAGTACGTGCGCGGGATGCTGCGCGAGCGCACCGCGCAGGTCGCCGGATTCCGCTACTTCAACGTCTACGGCCCGCGCGAGCAGCACAAGGAGCGGATGGCTTCGGTCGTGTGGCACTTCTACCGCCAGTATGCGAGCGAAGGCCGCGTCCGGCTGTTCGAGGGCTCCGGCGGCTATGGTGCCGGCGAGCAGCGCCGCGATTTCGTGTCGGTCGACGACATCGTGAAGGTCAACCTCGACTTCCTCGACCACCCGGAGCGCAGCGGCATCTTCAACGTCGGCAGCGGGAAGGCCGCGACGTACAACGCGGTGGCCGCCGCGACGGTCAACGCGTGCCGCGCGGCGGCCGGGAAGCCGCGGCAATCGGTCGCAGAGCTCGTCGCCGCCGGGACGATCACGTACATCCCGTTCCCGCCGGCGCTCGCCGGCAAGTACCAGAGCTTCACCGAAGCCGATCTCACGCGCCTGCGCGGCGTCGGTTACGACGCGCCGATGCAGGGCATCGACGAAGGCGTCGCGCGCTACGTCGAACGGCTGATTTCCACGCCGGCATCCTCCGCGTAGCTTGGGTGGCACACGGCGGAGGGCCGCGCATGCCGCGCGGCGCCCGGCCTGCCGTGCGACCCAACCCACGATGGAGGACTGCATGCAACGAATACTGTTGGCGCTCGCGCTCGCGCTGTGCTCGGGAGCGGCCCTGGCCGCGATCAACCTCAACACGGCGACCAAGGACGAGCTCGTCGCGCTGCCCGGGATCGGACCGGCCAAGGCACAGGCGATTCTCGACTACCGGAGTGCGCACGGGCCGTTCAAGTCGGTCGAGGAGGTGAAGGACGTGAAGGGCATCGGCGCCAAGCGCTTCGAGAAGCTCAAGGCCGAGCTGACCGTGGCGGCCCCCGCGACGGCGAAGGCCGCGCCGCGCCCGGGTGACAACGTCGCCGGGGCGCCGCAGCGGGCGGCCAAGGGCGACGTGACCGGCGCACCGAAGCGGGACGCCGCGGCGGGCGGCAAGCCCTGATCGCCGGGCCCCGGATTCCGTAGGGGAGCGGTGCGCCGCGCTCCTGGCACGGCAAGTCAACCCGTGGCAAGCCGTCCGCGTTAATGGTCGCGCGCCAGCATGTGTCGGGCGCCGGTGCGGCGCACCCGCTCATCACCCCTACGGAGAATCCCCATGAAACGGTTCTTGCTGTTCATCGTCACGCTGCTGTTCTCGGCGCTGGCGCTCGCCGCGGTCAACATCAACACGGCGACCAAGGAAGAGCTCGACGTGCTGCCCGGCATCGGCCCGGTGAAGGCGCAGGCGATCATCGATTACCGCAAGGCCAACGGCCCCTTCAAGTCCCCCGAGGACATCATGAAGGTCAGCGGGATCAAGGAAGGCGAGTTCGGCAAGCTCAAGGGACTGATCGCGGTTTCGGGTCCCACGACGGCACCGGCCGCTGCGGCGGCGGCGCCGATGAAGGCGGAAGCGGCGAAGGCGGCGGCCCCTGCGGCGGCACCCGCGGTTCCGGCGGCGGCAGCGCCCATGAAGGCCGAAGCGGCGAAGGCGGCAGCCCCTGCGGCGGCGGCACCGGCGGTTCCGGCGGCGGCGCCGATGAAGGCGGAAGCGGCGAAGGCGGCGGCCCCTGCGGCGGCGCCCATGAAGGCCGAAGCGGCCAAGGCACCCGCGGCAGCGCCCGCTCCCGCGGCGGCGAAGAAGGACGACAAGGCCGCGACGGACAAGGCGGCGAAGGAAGACAAGGCGGCGAAGGACAAGGCCGTCAAGGACGAGAAGGCGGCGAAGGACAAGGCCGCCAAGGACGAGAAGGCCGCCAAGGACAAGGCGACCAAGGACGAGAAGGCCGCGAAGGACAAGGCCGCCAAGGACGAGAAGGCGGCCAAGGACAAGGCGGCCAAGGACGCGAAGGCGGCGCCCAAGGAGAAGGCCGCCACCGAAGCGAAGAAGGAAGAGCCGGCCAAGAAGTAATCGCCGTCTCGGCAGCGTCGAAAGGACCCCGCCCGCGTGGCGGGGTCCTTCGTTTGCGCAGGTCGATATCGGCACGGGCCCCGCACATCGCGCGCCGGCCCGGCCGGTGCGCGCGCACCGAAGGCGGCGCGCCGCGCATCGCCCCGCATCGGCTCCGCTACAATAGCTGCGCCAATCCGGTTGCCGCCCATGTATCCCACGCTCGAATCCGCTGTCGGCAACACGCCGCTCGTCCGGCTCACGCGGATTCCCGGCGATACGTCGAACGTCGTCCTCGGCAAGCTCGAGGGCAACAATCCCGCGGGCTCGGTGAAGGACCGCCCCGCGCTGGCGATGATCGTCGAGGCCGAGAAGCGCGGCGACATCGCGCCCGGCGACACGCTGATCGAGCCCACGTCCGGCAACACGGGGATCGCCCTCGCGATGGTCGCCGCGATGAAGGGCTACCGGATGGTCCTCGTCATGCCGGACAACCTCTCGCTCGAGCGCCGGCAGACGATGCGCGCGTACGGCGCGGAGCTCGTGCTGACGCCGAAGAGCGGCGGCATGGAACACGCGCGCGATCTCGCGGCGAGGATGCGGGACGAAGGCAAGGGAGTCATCCTCGACCAGTTCGCCAACCCCGCGAACCCGCTCGCGCACTACCGCGGAACGGGTCCGGAGATCTGGCGCGACACCAACGGGACGATCACGCACTTCGTCTCCGCAATGGGGACGACGGGCACGATCATGGGCGTGTCGCGGTTTCTCAAGGAGAAGAACCCCGCGGTCCGCATCGTCGGCGCGCAGCCGGAGGAGGGGTCGCAGATTCCAGGCATTCGCAAGTGGTCGGACGCCTACCTGCCGAAGATCTACGACGGCGCGCGCGTCGACCGGATCGAGCCGGTGTCGCAGGGCGAGGCGGAGGCGATGGCGCGCCGGCTCGCCGCGGAGGAGGGCATCTTCGCCGGGATCTCCGCGGGCGGCGCCTGCGTCGTCGCGCTGCGCATCGCGCGCGAGGTCGCCGACGCGACGATCGTGTTCATCGTCTGCGATCGCGGCGACCGCTACCTGTCGACCGGCGTCTTCCCCGGGTGAGCGCGTGACGCCGAGCCTGGTCTTCGACATCGAGACGGTGCCCGACATCGCCGGGCTGCGCCGCGTGCACGATCTGCCGCCCGACCTCCCGGATCCCGGCGTGCTCGACTGGTTCACGCAGCGGCGGAGGTTGCAGACGGGCGGCGACTTCCTGCCGTTGCAGTATCAGCGTGTCGTCGCGATTGCCTGCGCGCTGCGGGACGGCAGCGGCCTCAAGATCGCTTCGGTGGGCACCCCCGACGATTCGGAGCCCGAGCTCATCCGCCGCTTCTTCGACCTGATCGACAAGCACACGCCGCAGCTCGTGTCGTGGAACGGCGGCGGCTTCGACCTGCCGGTGCTGAACCACCGCGCGCTGATCCACGGCGTCACCGCCGCGAAGTACTGGGACTGGGGCGACGACGACCGCGACTTCAAGTACAACAGCTACCTCGGCCGCTACCACACGCGGCACCTCGACCTGATGGACGTGCTCGCGATGTACCAGCCGCGCGCCAGCGCGGGGCTCGACGCGATCGCGCGCCTGTGCGGCTTCCCGGGCAAGCTGGGGATGGACGGCAGCGAGGTGCACGCGGCGGTCGTCGCCGGCCGGCTCGACGCGGTCCGCCGCTACTGCGAGACCGACGTCATGAACACGCATCTCGTCTACCAGCGCTTCCGGCTGATGCGCGGCGAGCTGTCGGCCGGCGAGTATGCGAAGGAAATCTCGGTCGCGCGCGAGCGGATCACCGCGATCAATGCGCCCCACTGGGCGGAATTCCTCGCCGCCTGGGACGCGCGCGCTACAGCGTGACCGTCCCGCGGGCGAGCTCGACCACGCGCCCCGACACCCGGATGCGCTGATCCGCGGTCACTTCGAGCCCGAGCCGGCAGGGGCGGCTGACCGCATCGCCCTGGGCGACCGTCACGCGCTGTGGCAGCGGCGCGCCGGTCGCGATGAGCCAGCCTCCGAGGTTGGCGCAGGCGGAACCGGTGCCGGGGTCCTCGACCACCGCGCCGTGCTTCGGAAAGAAGAATCGCGCGATCACCGTGCGCGCGCCGGCGGCGGCCGGCGGTGAATCGGGCGCGAACACGTACGCCATCGCGCGCTGGCCGGTGTGGCCGTGCGCGTGCAGGAGGTCCGCGCGCGGCGCGGCGCGGCGGACGGCGTCCGCCGAGGCGAGCGGAATCACGAGCTGCTCCGATCCGGTGTCGACCCAGAGCGGCGGCGCGGCGGGATCGGGTGCGACGTCGGCTTCCGCGAGCACCAGCATGGCCGCGAGCTCGGGGCGCGTTGCAGCGACGCTCCGGTGCCGCGGGGCGTTCGCCTGCAGCGTCCACACGTCGCCGCGCGCCTCGACCGGGATTATCCCCGCGCGCATCTCCAGCGTCACGGCGTCGCTGCCCCCCGTCCTTGCGCGGACGACGTGCGCGGTGCCGAGCGTCGGGTGGCCCGCGAACGGCATTTCGAACGTCGGCGTGAAGATGCGCACGCGTGCACTGGCCCGGTCCGAGGGCAGGACGAAGGTCGTCTCCGACAGATTGAACTGCAGCGCGAGCGCCTGCATCGTGGCGTCGTCCATCCCGCGCGCGTCCTCGAACACGGCGAGCGGGTTGCCGGCGAGCGGCGCCTCGGCGAACACGTTGACGATGCGGAAGGCGTAGGCGGTCATAGGCTCTTGCTCCGGGATTGCGCCTGCACGCGCGCGTCGAGATCGCGCGCGAGCGCCCGGAACGCGCTGTCGGTCAGCTCGTCCAGGGCGACGGCGATGGCTTCGCCGATCCGCGGGAAATTCCTGTCGATCGACCGCCGGTACGTGGGATCGTAGTGCAAGTCGAGCAGCTCGCCCACCAGCGCGTCCCAGTCGCCGGCCTGCGCGGCGTCGGTCCAGCGCTCGACCGTCGCCTTGCCGTGCAACGGGACCAGGTGGCGGAGGCGCGCGATCAGCGTGCCGCGGTCGGCCAGGAAATGCGAGTAGTCCTGCTTCAGCAGCTCGATGCGAAGCGGTCGGGGCAGCTCGATGCGAATGCAGGGGGCGGCCCGCATCGCGGTGAGCAGCGCCTCGGGAACCTGCACGGTGCCGATCTTCCGGCTCTCGGACTCGACGTAGACCGCCCGCGCGGGGTCGAGCTGCTCGAGCGCGGCGAGCAAGCGCGTGTCGAACGATTTCTGCGACGGCTGCGCGCCTTCGGGCAGGTCGCCGAGCAGCGATCCGCGGTGCCGGGCGAGCGTCTCGAGGTCGAGCACCTGCGCGCCTTCGGTGGCGAGCGCGGCGAGGAGCCGGCTCTTGCCCGAGCCGGTGAGCCCGCAGATCACCTCGTAGCGGAATCCCGCCGGCAGCGTCGCGAGCAGGGCGACGACGTGGCGCCGGTACGCGCGGTAGCCGCCTTCGAGCTGCACGGCGCGCCAGCCGATCTCGTTCAGCATGTGCGCGAGCGAGCGGCTGCGCTGACCGCCACGCCAGCAGTAGACGAGCGGGGCCCAGTCGCGCGGCTTGTCCGCGAACGCCCCCTCGAGCATCGTCGCGATGTTGCGGGCGACCAGCGCCGCGCCGGCGCGCCTCGCGGCGAACGCCGACTCCTGCGCGTGCAGGGTGCCGATGCGCGCGCGCTCGGCGTCGTCGAGCACCGGGTGGCTGGCGGCGCCCGGGAGGTGATCCTCGGCGAACTCCGACGGGCTGCGCACGTCGACGCGGTCCGGGTAGTCGGCGAGCGCGTCGATGCGCACCGTGTGCCCACCGCGCGGCGACGGGGCGGCATTCATCGCGGCCTGCCGAGCAGCGGGCGCAGCGCCGGCCAGACGTTGTCGAGGAGCAGCGGCTGCGCTTCGACCGACGGATGGATGCGGTCCGGCTGGAACATTTCGTTGCGCTCGCCGAACCCTTCGAAGAAGAACGGCACCAGCGGCACCTTCTGCGCCTTGGCGACACCGGCGAACAGCGCGTCGAACTCGCGGACGTAGGCGGCGCCGTAATTGGGCGGCACCTTCATGCCCACGACGAGCGTCTTCGCGCCCGCGTCCTTGACGGCCGCGACCATCGCGGTCAGGTTGTCGCGCGTCGCGGCGAGATTGCCGCCGCGCAGGCCGTCGTTGCCCCCGAGCTCCAGCACGACGATGGCCGGCTTGTGGCGCGCGAGCAGCGCCGGGAGCCGGGCACGGCCGCCGGCCGTCGTGTCGCCGGTGATGCTGGCATTGACGACGCGATGCGGGTAGTGGTTCGCGGCGAGGCGCACGCCGAGCAGATCGACCCACCCGGTGCCGGCCGGCAGGCCGTACGCGGCCGAGATCGAGTCGCCGACGACGAGCAGCACCGGCGCGGCCGTTTCGGCGCGCAGCTGCGGCGTCGCCGTGACCGCGACGGCGGCGGCGAGGAGCGCGCGGAAGAGGTGGCGGAGGGCGGGACGGCGGAGCATCGGTCGGGTGGGCGTCACGGGCGAAACGAGCGGCGATTGTAGAGGCTCGCGGGCGACGGTGCGAGGGACGCGGTAGAATTCGACCCGTGCCGCCCGCAACCGTTCCGTCGCCGGACGCGATGCTCCCCGCACGCGCCGCGCCCTTTCGGCGGCGCGATCGCGCACCCGACACGCCGGTCCGCGGCGAAATCGGGTGCGGCGATGCTTGTGCGCGCGCCTTGTCGCCCCCATCTGTCGCCTGACGCGCCGGCCGTTGCGCCGGTCCCCGCCGCTCGTCGACCGCCCATGCCCGAACCCATTCTCCGCGCTTCCCGCCTCACCAAGACCGTGACGAGCGGCGACGCGCCGCTCACGATCCTGGACGACGTCGGCTTCGACGTCGGTCGCGGCGACACCGTCGCGGTCGTCGGCGCGTCGGGGTCGGGCAAGACGACGCTGCTGGGCCTGCTCGCGGGGCTCGATCGGCCGAGCGACGGCGATGTCTGGCTCGACGGCACCGCGCTCTCCGGTCTCGACGAGGACGCGCGCGCCGCGCTGCGGCAGCGGCTGCTCGGCTTCGTCTTCCAGTCGTTCCAGCTGCTGCCCGCGCTGACCGCGCTCGAGAACGTGATGCTGCCGCTCGAGCTGGCGGCCGCGCCGGACGCGGCGGCACGGGCAAGGGAATGGCTCGCGCGCGTGGGTCTCGCGAAGCGGACGACCCACTATCCGAAACAGCTGTCGGGCGGCGAGCAGCAACGCGTCGCCATCGCGCGCGCCTTCGCCGGGGAACCCAAGCTGCTGATGGCCGACGAGCCCACCGGCAACCTCGACAACGCGACCGGCGTCGAGGTCGCCGATCTCATGTTCCGCCTCAATCGCGAGCACGGCACGACGCTGCTCCTCGTCACCCACGACATCGGCCTCGCGGCGCGGTGCGCGCGGCGGCTGTCGCTGTCCGCCGGCCGGCTCGTCGGCGACGAGCGGGTCGCGGTGCCGGCGTGAGCGTGGGACGACCCGCCGCGGACCTCGGCATGCGCGGCGCTCCTCGCCCGGCCCGGGACGGGCGCGGCGACGCACGGGGCCGCCGGCGCGCATGAACACGCTGCGGCTCGCGTTGCGGATGCTCTCGCGCGACTGGCGCGCGGGCGAGCTCACGGTGCTGATTGCGGCGATGGTGCTGGCGGTCGCGAGCATCGGCACCGTGGGGTTCTTCGCCGACCGCGTGAAAGGCGCGCTCGCGCAGCAGGCGAACCTGCTGCTCGGCGCGGACGCGCTGATTTCCGGGGACCGCCCGCTGCCGGATGCGTACGCGGCGGAAGCGCGCAAGCGCGCACTCGCGTCGACACCGGTGCTCAAGTTCAACAGCATGGTGCAGCGCGGCGGCGGCGATGCCGCGGCGGGCGGTGCCGTGCTGGCCGACGTGAAGGCCGTCGCGCCGGGCTATCCGTTGCGCGGCGCGATCATGCTGGTCGACGCGGGCAGCGCGGGCGGCGTGCGCGCGCAGGGCATCCCTCCGCGCGGCGAAGCGTGGCCCGACGCGCGGCTCGCCGCGCGGCTGGGGGTGGCCACGGGCGACCGGATCGCCGTGGGGGACGCCGTGCTCGCGGTGGGCGCGATCGTCCAGCAGGAGCCCGAAGTGGCGAGCGGCCTGCTCGCGATCGGGCCGCGCCTGCTGCTCAACCTGGACGACGTTCCCGCGACGAACCTGCTGCAGCCCGGCAATCGCGCCGTGTGGCGCCTGCTCGTCGCCGACACGGCGGGGCGCGGCACCCTCGACCCCTATCTCGGATGGCTGCAGCCCGAGCTCAAGCCCGGCCAACGGATGGAAAACGTCCGCGACCTGCGGCCCGAGGTGCGGCAGACGCTCGAGCGGGCGGAGAAGTTTCTCGGGCTCTCGGCGCTCGTCGCCGTGATCCTGGCCGCGGTCGCCGTCGCGCTCGCCGCGTCGCGTTACCTGCGACGCCACCTCGACACTGCGGCGATGCTGCGCTGCTTCGGCGCGTCGCGCAACCGCACGCTCGCGCTGTTCGTGCTGCAGTTCGGCGCGCTCGGGCTCGCCGCGAGCGCGGTCGGCATCGCCGTCGCGCTGGGGGGGCAGCAGCTGCTGGTGCTGCTGCTGTCGTCGATCACCGCGACCGAACTGCCGGCGCCCGGACCGCTGCCGGCGATCGCCGCGTTCGGTACCGGCGTGCTGCTGCTGTTCGGCTTCGCGCTGCCGCCCCTCGTCGCGCTCGCGAGCGTCCCGCCGCTGCGCGTGCTGCGCCGCGACCTGCCGCGCCCGCGGCCCGGCGGCGTCGTCGCGTATCTGCTGGGCGCCGCCGTCATCGCGATCCTGATCGCCTGGCAGGCGCAGGACGCGAAGGCCGGCGCGATCATGATCGGGGGCATCGGCGCGCTGCTCGCGCTCGCCGCGCTCGTCGCCTGGCTGCTCATCGTCGCGCTGAAGAAGCTGCCGCAGCGCGGCGTGACGTGGCGCTTCGGGCTCGCGAACCTGCGCCGGCGCCCGCTCGCGTCGAGCCTGCAGATCGGCGCGCTCGCGCTTGGGCTGATGGCGCTCTTGCTGCTCACCGTCGTGCGCGGCGACCTGATGCAGAACTGGCGCGCGAGCCTGCCGCCCGACGCGCCGAATCACTTCATCATCAACGTGCTGCCGGAACAGGTCGACGGCGTGCGCGCGGCGCTGCGCGCGGCGACCGGCTCCGACACCGTGCTCTACCCGATGATCCGCGGCCGGCTGACCGAGATCAACGGCAGGCGGCTCGACACCGCGCAGTACGAGGACGCCCGCGCGCGCCGGCTCGCCGAGCGCGAGTTCAACCTGTCCTGGGCGAGCGCGTTGTCGAAGACCAATCGCATCGTCGCCGGCAAATGGTTCGACGGGGCGACCGGGCAGGCCGCCGGCATTTCGATGGAGGAGGGCATCGCGGAGTCGCTGAAGTTGAAGCTGGGCGACACGCTGACCTACGACATCGCCGGCACGCCGGTGAGCGCGACGATCACGAGCCTGCGCAAGGTCGACTGGGACAGCTTCCGGCCGAACTTCTTCACGCTGTTCGCGCCCGGTGTCCTCGAGTCGATGCCGCAGACCTTCCTCGGCGCCGTGCGGGTCGCGGACGGCCCGGCGTCCGCGGCGTGGCTGTCGGCGCTGGTGCAGCAGTATCCGAACGTGCTCGCGATCGACGTCGGCGAGATCATGCGGCAGGTGCAGGCGATCATCGAGCAGGTGGCGAGGGCCGTCGAGTTCGTGTTCCTGTTCACGTTGGCCGGCGGGCTGCTCGTGCTGCAGGCGGCGATCGCGGCCACGCAGGACGAGCGCCGGTTCGACGCCGCGATCCTGCGCACGCTGGGCGCATCGCGCGCGCAGCTCACGGCCGCGCAGATTGCCGAATTCCTCGTGCTGGGGTCGCTCGCCGGGCTGCTCGCGGCGGCGGGCGCGACGGCGATCGGGTACTTCCTGTCCGACCGGGTCTTCCAGATCCCGTTCGCCGCCAACCCGACGACGTGGCTGTACGGCGTCGGCGGCGGCGCGCTCATCGTGACGCTCGCCGGCTGGCTCGGCACGCGCGGCATGATGCGGCAGCCGCCGCTCGCGGTGATCCGCCAGCTGGGGTGAGCGCCGGCCGCCGCGCGCCGCACGCGCGTGGGGCCGCCTTCAGGCGGCTTGCGACCACGCGCCGCGTGGCGTCCGGCTGACGCCGGACCCACGACGGTTGCGACCCGCATCCCTATCTTCCGGCCAGCAGCGACTCGCGCGAGAAGAGCCGCGCGACGGCGACGAGCGCCGCCACCGTCAGCAGACCCGGCGCCGCGTACGACTGCAGCAGCTCCGCGACGGGCAGCGCCTCCCCGCGCAGCGCGCGGGACAGGAGCGCGTACTGGCCGGAGATCGGGATCCACGTGAGCCAGCCGGGCTCCTTGCGCTGCAGGAACATCTGCATGATCGGGATCAGAGAGACCACGAACAGCAGCAGCGAGAGGTTGGACTGCGCTTCCTTGAAGGTCCGGCTGCGGCAGCCGACGTAGAGCAGGATCGCCGGCATCAGCAGGATCAGCGGAACGAGCGCGATCACGAATCGACCGAGCTCAGCCAGCCCGAACAGGAACGGTATCCCGACGGCCGGCAGCGGCGCGAAGCGCAGCATCAGGTAGAAGCCCGAGAGCGTCAGCAGCACGACGGTGGCGTTGAGCACGACCACCGCCAGCCACTTGCCCGCCGCAAGCTCGAACGGCGCCACCGGCGTCGTCAGCAGCGGCTCGAGCGACGCGCGTTCGCGCTCGCCCGCCGTCGTGTCCAG
>Ga0209253_10002103_pt1 | contig 17598 bp, 19 predicted proteins | sample FrelakmetBRP12BR_FD_187145 | JGI IMG/M metagenome (GOLD analysis project Ga0209253, IMG submission 187145) | Freshwater lake sediment microbial communities from the University of Notre Dame, USA, for methane emissions studies - BRP12 BR (SPAdes)... | ecosystem: Environmental > Aquatic >...
CTTCATCAAAGTAGACATCTTCGTCGCCGACCTTTAGGATGAACTGATCCGACGTCTGGATCTCGATCCCGCTGTTGACCAGCGACCTTATACCCAGGTCAAGGACAACCCTTCCTTTCTCTCTTTTCATCCCGAAAAGCATGATCTCCATGGTCTTTCCGTCGATGTGAGACGCCGCCGCCTTGGGGATTTCGGGCAGAACCGCCTTTCCGAGGTTGAGCGCATAAACTTTGTTCTGAATGCGCACTCCGAGGGCAAAATCATTCTTCCCCGCGGGCACAAGAAAGCCAAGAGTCTGGCTTTGGTAGACTTCCGGGGTGAAGCGGATGTAGCCGTCCTCCGTGGTCGTCGCTCCGCCGCAATAATAGAGGTAGCCTTCTTTTGTCTGCAGCCAGATGTATTCTTTGGGTTCGATCTGGATGATATTCCCCGCGGACAGGCTTCGCCCGCCGAGCTCGACAACGGCATACTGCCAGCCAGCGGGTCCCTCCTCGCCTTGGAACTCACTCTGAAAACTCAGTTTGTTTGCCGCAAGCTCTACAAAATTATCCTTGAACTGGTCCAACGCCTTGCCCGCGCCGCTTCCCGCTCCCCGCGCCAGCTTCAGGTCTCCCTTAATCGGGATAAGGATGTGGCCGTAGGAATAATCAAAAAATTGAAAAGCCAGGTTTTGGGCCTCTTTCGGGACAGCATAGACCAAGCGGACCGGCTTTTTATCGCCGAGTTTTTCTACGGCAAAAGCTTTTTGTAATCCTGTGCCCCCCGGAACCCGCTCGGTCAGCTTGTCCAGCGGGTAGCTTTTCCCGTCAGCAAGGCAGTAGGCATGATCAAAAAAATTTGGAATCAAGTAGACGACATCGGCATCGACGTATTCCTCTTTCTCGGTACCGCCCATCAGACCTCCGACCCCCATGGTCCGGTCCGGCTTCCCCTCTAGATCCTTTTTCCTGACTTTCTGTTTGGGGTGGATGTTTTCCCATTCAAGGCTGAGCGCCAGATACGTCTCTCCTTCAGGAGCTAGGGTACCTTCAAGCGTTTCTTCGAAATCAGCCTTGAGGATTCTCAGCTTCGCCGCTTTGTTGGACGGGCTCGCTTGAACATCCTGGCCGTCAATTTTGGCAAAAGAGAACAGCAAAAGAACCAGAACAAAAAGTAGACCGATTTTTGTGCGCATTAACGTTTCCCCTCCGAATTTATTAAGACTATGATTCCAACCATAGAGCATTATATTTTATGAAAAAATGTCGCGTTTTTTTCTGCATGATTTGCTCCCGCTGCCTTATTTTTTATTGAATTTCGCCGGATTTGTCAACCAGTGGGGGACGTTCCCCAAGGGGACACTTCCTGAACAGACCTGGCACCTTGGGGAGCGTCCCCAAGGATCGTCAGATTTCTTCAGGGCCGACGATGCCGCCGGAGATGATGGAATTCATGGCCTCGGTCACGCTCCAATCCAGGTCTCTGACCTGAGACTCCTTGACCACAACCACAAATCCCGTCGTCGGGTTGGGCGCCGTGGGGATAAAAACCCGGACCATTTTTTCTTCCTTTCTTTCCCTGTCTGTAACGGCGCTGGTGACAAAACCGACGGACCAAACTCCCTGCTTGAAATGTTCCACCATGACGGCCCGTTTGAGGCCCTGCTTCTCCGGAAGGGAAAAGGCATCGGCAAGCTGCTTGCCCAGCGTATAGATGGTCTTGATGAGAGGGATGCGCCGCGTCACCTGTTCAATCAGCACAAAGGCTCTTCTTCCGATCCAATTGCTCGCCACTAACCCCAGAAGATAGAGCAGGACAAGCACCAAAACGATTCCCAGCCCGGGAACATTAAACCCAATGACTTTGGACGTGATCCTAGTGACGCGCGTGTCGACGGCGATATAAAGGAAGCGGATGAAGAGAAAAGAGAGTCCTAGAGGAATGATCGCCAGGAATCCTCTGAAAATATATTTTCCCAGATGCTTGAAAAAGCCCCTCATTTTCTGCGGCCCCTCTCAGTCCTTCTGACAAAGTACCCAAACAGAAACCCGAGCAGGACCGCGAGCGGCACCAGGATCACCTGAGACATGCTGATCGTCCAGAAAAAGATGCGGAAGACGACTTCCTGCGTGTTCTGGACAAGAATGATCAAAAGCAGGACCAGCAATACAACGACGATTAAAATCTTAAATTTCATCACCACTCCTCCGTCTTGATAAATTCGAGGTCTTTCTTTACAACCATTTCTTTCTTTTGAAGAGAATCAGCATAAAAACGCCGATGCCGGCCATGAAACTAAGAATGGCGAAATAACCCCAAGGCCACTCCAGCTCGGGCATGTATTTGAAATTCATCCCGTAGACACCGGCGATAAAAGTCAAGGGAATGAAGATCGTAGCGATAATTGTCAGGACTTTCATCACTTCGTTCATCCGGTTGCTGACGCTCGAAAGGTACATGTCCAGCATTCCGGAGAGCATGTCCCTGTAGGTCTCGACCGTGTCAATGACCTGGATGGTATGGTCATAAACGTCGCGGAGGAAAATTCCGGTTGATTGCTTGATCAGGCTGGATTCTGCTCTCTCCAGACCGCTGACGACTTCCCTCAATGGCCAGACGGATTTGCGCAGGAAAATCATTTCCCTCTTCAGGACATGTATTTCCTGGAGAGTCTTCCGGCCGGGATCGCTTACCAGCTCTTCCTCGAGAAATTCAACCTTTTCCCCGAGTTTTTCCAGGACCAGGAAATAATTGTCCACGATGGAGTCAAGGAGTGAATAAGCCAGATAATCCGGCCCCATCTTGCGCACACGGCCCTTTCCCGTCCTGATTCTATCCCTCACAGGATTAAACACATCCCCGCCGTTCTCCTGAAAAGAGATGACGAAGTTGGGCCCGATGATCAAACTGACCTGCTCCGATAAGACCTCCCTCTTCCCGCCATCATAACTCAGCATCCGCACAACAACATAAATATAGTCTCCCATATCTTCTATCTTCGGCCTTTGCTGCGTTGTCATAATGTCCTCAAGGATGAGGGAGTGGATACAGAAATGGGTGCCGATCTTGCTGACAACTTCACTGTCGTGGACGCCGTTGATATTGATCCAAGTGACCGTTGCCGTTTCTTTGAACGGGAAACACTCCTCGATCGTCTTGGCCTCTTTTTCCTGAAAATTCTGCTCATCATAATCGATAATCGTGATCTTAGTGCGCTCCGCCTTTTTCTCGCCAACATGCACCAGGCTCCCGGGCGGCAGCCCGGCCTTCCTTGACCTTCTTTGGGAATTCTTAGCCATTTTTGACCTCATATTTTTTCACATAGGCATCGGCGTCAAATTTCCGGCGCAGGCCGGACGCCTTCATCGTCCTGACTTTGCCAAGCACGGGACGTCCGGGCCAGGGCCGATCATGCTTGCCGAAACACCAGGCCACGCCGGTGAACCCGTTGGCATCACGGCCGTCGAGCTCATACTTGTTGTTGAGATATAGAGCTGTCTTAAAGGCCTCCTCGGCCGTTCTCGACCATTCGATGAGCCGCTTTCCCCAGTACATCCTCATATACCCGTGCATCTTTCCAGTCAACAGCATCTCTCTTTGCGCCGCGTTCCAATATGGATCCGCTGTCCGGGCGTTCTCAAGCTCTTTCAAAGTATAGATGGATTCTCTTTTGTCCCTCTCGTGCTCTTTCAGGGTCTGCTTCGCCCAGCTGGGCAGGCCTTCAAAATCGTCATAGCGCTCATTATAGTAGACAAAATTCATGCTCAACTCCCGCCGGACGATGAGCTCTTCGAGATAAACTTCGCCCGCCTTTTTTTTCGCCTTGAGTACCTCGAGGGCGATATGGAGGGGAGAAATCTGCCCAAAATGGAGATAAGGACTCATATGGGAAACGCCGTCGGCATTCGGGTCGTTCCGCAACTCCGGATAAGCGGGAAGTTTTTTGGCGATGAATTCCCTTAGCCTCTTCTGGGCTTCCGCGGTTCCTCCGGTGTAACTTTGGACGCGCCCAACGCTTCGGTCAATGGTCAGCCGGGCCAAACCGTCATTCACATCATCAAGTTTGAATGAATCAAACTTCAGTCCGGTCGAGTCCTTCTTGACCCGGCGGGCCTTGAGGGGGAGAAGAAATTTCGGCAGCTGCTTCCATATTTTTGGCCGGAGCGTCCTCGCGGCAAATTCTTCTTTCGGGGACGCCTGCTCTAAAGGGACGATGACATTGGTCTCGACCTGAATAAGCGGGCAGTCGATCTTCCGGGCCACGAAACTGCGCCACTGCCGCTCTATCCGGGTGTAGCCCCGGTCGACGACGACAAGGCAGGCGCGCCGGGAGAGCTCAACGGCGCCGGTCTCAGGAGATGTTGCCGAGACGACAAGCTTGATCCCCCTCTCCCCGAGGGAACGCTCCACCTCCCGCAGTCCTTCCAGCATGAAAGCATAGTGCCTTTCGTTTGCCTCGGGGTAATGCTCGGTGAGCCCGAAAAAAACGAGGAGGGGCTTCCCTCTTTCATTGGCCTCGTCGATCGCATGTTCTAGGGCATGGTTGAAAATTGTGCGCTGCGAAGCTTGCATCCAGTAAACCACGCAATCACGGGTCCTGGCTGCTTCATTGTTGAGCGGTCTGAGGCGCTCTTTCTGGATCATCAGAACGTTCGGCCGAGAGCCAAGGCCTGGCTCAAGCTCTTATTTGAGCCGTGTTTCCGCGGCTTTCCAATCGATGTTCTTGAAGAACGCTTCGATGTAATCCGCCCTTTTGAGGCCGTAGTCGACCATAAAGGCGTGCTCGAAGACATCCATGACCAGGACGGGAGCGCAGCCGGCCGGATGACCGGCATCGTGCTCATTGACCCAAAAGTTGATCAGCCTGCCGGTGGCGCTGTCCTGATAAAGAACGACCCAGCCAATCCCCCGCATGGCGCCGACAGCCTTGAAATCTTTTTCCCAGGCTTCGTAACCGCCGAAGTCTTCGCTGATTTTTTTCCCGAGCTTCCCGGCCGGGTTGAGGGATTCTTTTCCACCCAGATTCTCAAAATAATACTCGTGGAGCCGCATCCCGTTGAACTCCCAGCCGAGGCGCCGCTTAAGCTCCGCAAATTCAGGCGTCGCCGCCTTCCCGTCCTTGAGCATCTGGGCAAGAATGTCCAGGACTTTGTTCGTGTTCGTGACGTACCCCTGATAGAGCGTGAAATGATTCTTCAGCAGGGTTTCGCTTAAACCCGGCATACCGATGAGTTTGGAATAATCTTTGGCCGTGTAAGCCATTTGTTTTTCCTCCTGTAAATAATTTGTTTTCAAGGCAAGAGCCGGCCTCGCCAGCAAGGCCGCTCCGCCCAGACCTGCAATTCTTAAAAAGTCCCGTCTTTTGGGCATTCTATTTCTTCGCTTCTCTTTCCTTCTCCTCTTTCTCGTCACGAATCATGCCGGCTTTCTTTTTGATCTGCAGTTCTAGCTCAGCAGCCACTTCGGGGTTTTCCTTGAGCAGCTTCTTGACGTTGTCCCTTCCCTGGCCAAGTCTTTCTCCCTTGAAGGAATACCAGGTTCCCGATTTCTCGAGAAGCCCGAAATCGACTCCGCAGTCAACCAGGTCTCCCTCTTTCGAAATACCGTAACCATAGATGATATCGAACTGGGCCTCTCTGAAGGGCGGGGCCATTTTATTCTTGACGATCTTCACCTTGACGCGGTTCCCAACCACGGCGTCCCCTTCTTTCAAGCTGGTGACTCTTCTGATATCGATTCTCATTGAGGCATAGAACTTCAGCGCCCGGCCGCCCGTGGTCGTCTCCGGGTTTCCGATGAAGATGCCTATTTTCTCCCTGATCTGATTGACGAAGATAAAACAGGTCTTGGACCGGGCGACGATGGCCGTAAGCTTGCGGAGGGCTTGGGACATCAGCCTGGCCTGGAGCCCCATGTGGGCGTCGCCCATCTCGCCTTCGAGCTCGGCCTTGGGGACGAGCGCAGCTACGGAGTCCACAACGATAACGTCCACGGCTCCGCTCCGGACCAGGACTTCGGCGATCTCCAACGCCTGTTCGCCATAATCAGGCTGAGAGATGAGGAGGTTATCCACGTCTACTCCGACGCTGCCGGCGTAGGTCGGGTCGAGGGCGTGTTCGGCATCGATGAAGGCGGCCTGGCCGCCCAACTTCTGCGCCTCAGCGATAACGTGCAACGCCAGAGTCGTTTTGCCCGTGGCCTCGGGCCCAAAAACCTCCACGACCCTGCCCCGCGGGAATCCGCCGATCCCCATGGCCAGGTCGAAAGCGATGGAGCCGGTGGGGATGGCGGGAATCTTGACTGCGGCTTCTTTCTGGCCGAGCTTCATCACCGCGCCCTTGCCGAATTGTTTTTCAATCTGAGAGACAGCCGCCTCGATCGCTCGGGCTCTGGAGGCCTGCTTTTGTTCCGTGTCTTCGACTTTGATCATCTCTCCCTCCTCAAGCGGAAGAATACGCCATGCTTAGGCTTTATATTCGTAAAACCCGCGGCCTGTTTTCCGTCCCAGATAGCCCGCATCCACCATTTTCCTGAGCAGAGGGCAGGGCCGGTATTTGGGGTCCTTGAAGCCCTCATAAAGGACCTCCATGATGTCCAGGCAGACATCGAGGCCGATGAGGTCGGCTAGAGTCAGGGGACCCATCGGATGGTTCATCCCCAATTTCATCACCGTATCGATCGCTTCCGGGGTTCCCACACCTTCCATCAGGGCATAGACCGCTTCATTGATCATCGGGATCAGGATGCGGTTGGAGATGAACCCTGGAAAATCGTTGGCTTCGACCGGCACTTTGCCCATCTTCTCCGCCACGCTCTTTACGGCCGTGAATGTTTCCTGAGATGTGGCAATTCCCTTAATCAGTTCGACCAGGGTCATCAGCGGGACGGGGTTCATAAAATGCATGCCCATGAATTTGGCCGGACGGCCGGTCAAAGCCGCCAGCCGCGTGATCGAGATCGAGGACGTATTTGAGGCCAGGATGACTTCCGGCCTGACGATCTTGTCGAGCGCCAGGAGCACTTTCTTTTTGACCTCGAAATCCTCAAAAACAGCTTCTATTACAAGGTCCGCCTTGGCGAACTCCTCGAGGGCCGTGGTCGTCTTTATCCGGCTCAGGATCAAGCCCTTGTCCCCGCTCACCTTGCCCTTTTCTATGAGCTTAGCCAGGCTCTTGTCCATGGCCTTCAGGGACCTTTCAAGATAGTCCTGGCCGACGTCATGGAGAATGACTTGAAACCCTGTTGTGGCGGCCACCTGGGCGATCCCCCCGCCCATGGTGCCGGATCCGACTATTCCGATAGTTCTAATATCCATTGTCTCTCCTTTTTTGTTATGAAACTAGCTCTATGGCCATCGCCACGGCATCTCCTCCGCCCAAACACAGGGAGGCGATTCCTTTCTTGAGCCCGCGGTGCTTCAAGGCATAAATGAGTGTCGTCAGGATTCTGGCTCCGGTCGCGCCGATGGGATGACCGAGCGCAACGGCGCCGCCGTGAACATTGACCTTTTCCCGGTCAAGGCCGAGCTCCTTGATTAAAACCACAAGCTGAGCCGAGAACGCTTCGTTGATCTCCAAAAGGTCGACGTCCTTGACTTTCCAGCCCACGTTGGCCAAAACTCCCTCGATTGCACCCTTGGGCGCATACATCACCATCGAAGGCTCCACTCCGTTTGTGGCCGTCCCCAGGATCCGGGCCAGGGGAGCACACAGCCCCTTGCTCTTGATTCCGTCCGCCGAGGCCACGACCACTGCCGCTCCGCCGTCATTTAAACTAGACGCATTCCCCGCCGTGACTGTCCCATCCTTTTTAAAGGCGGGTCTCAGCTTGGCCAGTTTTTCCAGGACCGTGTCCCGGCGCGGCCCCTCGTCAACGGCAAAGATGACCGGGTCGCCCTTTTTCTGAGGGACGGCAACAGGAACGATCTCATCCTTGAAATAGCCTTTCTCGATGGCCTGGACGGCCTTCTGGTGACTGCTCAGAGCGTATTTGTCCTGCTCCGCCCGGGTCGCGCCGAATTTCTCGGCCACGACCTCCCCCGTGATCCCCATGTGGACATTGTCGAAGGCGCACCAGAGCCCGTCGAGGATCATCGAATCCCTGATCTGCGCATCCCCGAACTTGACCCCTTCCCTGAGCCCCCAGAGAAGGTGCGGCGCCTTGCTCATGCTTTCCATGCCGCCGGCGACGACAATCTCTTTCTCCTCGAGCCGGATCGCCTGAGCGGCCAGCGCGACCGCTTTCAGGGCCGAACCGCAAACCTTGTTGACCGCAAAGCAGCTCACCGAATATGGAATCCCCCCTTTGACGGCAGCCTGCTTGGCCGGCGCCTGGCCGATGCCCGCAGAAACGACATTTCCCATGATGACTTCGTCCACGTCCTGGCCCTGGAGATTAGCCCTGGCGAGCGCCTCTTTTATGGCCAGGCCGCCCAGGTCCGGAGCGGTGAAATCCTTGAGCGCCCCCAAGTAATTGCCTATCGGAGTGCGCGCGGCACTGACGATGAAAACATCCCTGAGTTCACACATTTATAATTCCTTTCGCATAAATTTTTATGGACCCTTCTTTTTTATCACAATTGAGCGGCAGTGTAAATAATATCGCGATAAGCGGAAGTAACAAATCTCAAGGGGGCTACACAGTTATTCATATCAACTCGGTAATCGAAGTTATCTCCTCTGGGCGGGATGGAGCCGTTCCCTGCCCCCGCACCCCGGGGAACCAGTCCCGTCGGTTCCCCCCATCGAGGCTCAGGTTTGGGTTCGTCAGGCCGCTCGTTTCCCCAACGAGGAAACTCGCTTCGACTCATCCTTCGCTCTTCTCTCTCTTCGGTCGAGAAACCGTGCCCGCTCAGTCTTCGACGGGCTTCCTCGCCCAATACCCTCGCCTCTTCCCCCGGGGGCTTCAGGCCGGCATCCATCCCGCCCAATACGAAATGCCATCGAATTATTGCCCTCGCTTCCCACTTTTTATTAATTACGTGATAAACGTCGAGACAAAAAGGGCCGACCGTGATAAAATCGCATCGCTTCACGAATGTTGCTCCTAACCAAGCATCTCCGGGCCAAAAAATGTATGCGCTTGGCCATAGCTCAGGCGTCTCGGGGCGCAAGACGAAATCATGGCGGCCCCTTCGGAGCCATTATTGCGAGCGGCGCACGGATTGTGGCCAAAGCTCATAACGAAGTCATCAAAACCAAAGACCCGACCGCTCATGCCGAGATCGTGGCCATCCGGAAGGCCTCGGCCAAGCTCAACAGGTTTGACCTTTCGGATTGCGAGCTGTACTCGACCTGCGAGCCCTGTCCGATGTGCCTCGCCGCGATCTATTGGGCCAGGATTCCGAGAGTTTATTTCGGCTGCACGAGAAAGGACGCCGAGAAGATCGGCTTCCGGGACAGGCTGCTTTATAACGTCATCAGGAAAAGAGCACCCCGCGGGCTGGACATGATCAAGACCGAGCGCAAGCAGTGTCTTAAGCTGTTTGAAGAATGGCAGCAGAAAAGAGACAAGGTTACGTACTGAATTAGGAGAGCCCGACGATTTCTCCATCGTCGTTCACGTCCACTTTTTCGGCAGCCGGGGAGGTCGGCAGGCCTGGCATCGTCATAATGTCACCGCAATAAACCACGACAAACCCGGCCCCGGCGCTCAAGGAGACATCGGTCACGATCAAGGTGAACCCCTCAGGCCTCCCCAAGGCTTCTTCATCAGCGGAAAGAGAATATTGTGTCTTGGCGATGCAGACGGGAAGGTTTCCGAACCCGTCCGCCTCCATCTTGAGAAGCTTACGTTTGATCTTCCCTTCCATTGCCACGTGAGCTGCACCGTAAATTTTTATGGCGACGGCTTCAATCTTATCCAGGATCGGAACGTCAAGCGGGTAGATGGGCTTAAACTTTTTTTCATCCTCGGCCAGAGCCTTAAGGACTTCCCGGGCAAGTTCCATGCCGCCTTGTCCGCCCCGGCCATACACGTCGCTCAGGGCGGCGCGCGCTTTCTCGGCCCGGCAGAGCCCGAGGAACTTTTGAATTTCCCCGTCCGTATCATCGGGGAACCTGTTCAGGGCAATAACAAAAGGAACGCCGAAAGCCCGGATGTTCTCCATGTGCTTTTTCAGGTTCTCGAACCCTTTTTCCATGGCAGCGGGATTCTCGGCCTTGACCTCCTTCAATTTGACTCCGCCGTGGAGCTTCAGAGCCCGGAGTGTGGCAACGAGGACGCACGCGTCGGGCGGAGGAATATTTCCTGTCCGGACGACGATATCAAAATATTTCTCCGCACCGAGGTCGGAGGCGAAACCGGTTTCCGTGACCACATAGTCGGCCAGGCTGAGGCCCAGGCGCGTGGCGATCACGGAGTTTGTTCCGTGGGCGATGTTGGCGAACGGTCCGCCGTGGACAAGCGCCGGCGTCCCCTCGAGAGTCTGCACGAGGTTAGGCTTCATGGCGTCCTTGAGGAGGGCGGCCATGGCGCCCTCGGCTTTGATCTCGCGGGCGAAAATGGGCCTGTTGTCGGGAGAATAGCCGATGACGATATTCCCGAGCCGCTGCTTGAGCTCCTTCAAATCTGCCGACAGGCAGAGGATGGCCATGACTTCGGAGGCGGCCGTGATGTCGAACCCGGTCTCCCGGGCAATGCCGCGCAGGGGACCTCCGATGCCGACCACGACCTCACGCAACACCCGGTCATCCATGTCCATGACTCTCTTCCAGGTTATCGTCCGGCAGTCGATCAGGCCGCAGACGCCGTCAAAATGAAGCCGGTTGTCGACCATGGCCGCCAGCAGGTTGTGGGCCGCAGTCACGGCATGGATGTCGCCGGTGAAATGAAGGTTGATCTCGTCGCGCGGGGCGATCTGGGCATGTCCGCCGCCGGTCGCGCCTCCTTTGAGGCCGAAGACCGGGCCGAGCGAAGGCTCCCGGACAGCAGCGATGGCTTTTTTTTGGAGATGGCCGAAGGCGTCCGCCAGCCCGATGGCCGTGGTCGTCTTCCCTTCGCCGGCGGGCGTCGGTGTCATAGCGGTAACCATGATGAGCTTCCCCCGGACCGGCAGACTTCTTATTTCCTGGGGCCAAACAATTTTAGCTTTATAGGACCCGTACTTTTCAAGATACCCAAGCGGGATTCCGGCCCGCTCCGCAATCTCCTCGATTGGTTTCATTTCGTAACTCTGGGCGATTTCTCTGTCATCCGGCATGGCTACCTCCATCGCTGAGTTTATAGAATCGGGGACACAATATCAATTTCCGGATTATCAAGCCTATAAAATGGGAAATTCATATGCTGTCCCCATTTTTTGGGTGTATACTATTCATGGAGCGATAAAATGTCTAACGCACTCTTGATATTGGCTCTCGTGTTTGTCGGTTTGTTCGTCATCTTCTCCATGATGATCGTGCAGGAGGTCTCCAAGCGGGGCGTCAAAATCAACTTCGTTCTATTGAGACTTTACCTCATTAAATATATCTCCCAGTACAAGCAGATCACTCTGAAAGAGACCGGAAAGACCGGCCCCCTCTATTACCCCTGTATCGTATCGGTCAACCTGGCTCTCGTGCTGGCCATTGCGGGCCTTGTCTTGAGGTTGCTGTAGTCCCCACCATTAGTTCTGCAAATTTTGATTATCTTGAAAGCAACACCCATACTATGAAAATCCCCTTCCTCCTAATGGGCAACTTGGGAATGGCGAAGCGACCTCGAAGGTTTAGCCTTTCCGAGGCTTTTTTCGAGGGGAGCTGCTCTCTTCTGTTTAAGCGAAGGCGAGGGGGAGTCCCTACAAAGGCCCTTCGCAGCGGAGCGGGCACGGTTCCTCTCGGCTTGCCGAGGGGAGAGCGCAGCGAGGACAGGGAGCGGACTTTTCTCGCGGGGAAAAATTCGCGTCTTTCGGAGGGACTCTCCCGAGCCTTATCCCGAGTGCAAAAAGGCGAACTCGTATTCCTCGATGAGCCCGTGGTCGGCGAAGCTGAAAAAGCAATTGTTGCCGATGATGATATGGTCCAAGACCTTGAGTTGCATCACCCTGGCGGCAAACACAAGATCCCTGGTGATTTCTTTATCACAAGGAGAGGGCTCCGGGTCTCCGGAGGGATGGTTGTGGACAAAGATCAGCGAGGAAGCGTCGTACCGCAGCGCGTCCTTGATGATTTCTCTGGGATATACCGCGCTCGAATCAACCGTCCCCTCGAACAGAGTTTTTTCTTCGAGGATCTGATTTTTCGCGTCCAGGAACAGGACCTTGAAACTCTCCCTCTTCAGATCACGCAGAGCATGAAAAAGATAATCAAAAACCTCCCCGGAGGAGCGGCAATAGACCTTCTTCATCATCTTCTCCCGGAGAAAACGGCGGGAGACTTCCTGAACGAACTTGAGGCCAAAGACGTTGTGGGGGCCGATTCCCTCAATTTTCTGAAGGTCGTGAGTGCTCGCCTCCAGGACCCCTCCGAGCGTTCTGAATTCCTTGATGGCCTTCCTGGCCGACTCCTTGCAGTCCCTGCGCGGGGTCCCGATGGTCAAGAGCAGCTCGATGATCTCGTAATCGAGAAACCCGTCGAGGCCTCCCTTGAGGAATTTTTCCCGCAAGCGAAGGCGGTGGCCCTGGAAGCCTCTCTTTTTCTGATCACGTACGGCAGGATGGTGTTCCATTGCGGCTATAAAAATGACGAACGCCAAGCTCGAAATTTCGCAGAAGAGAAGCCCTCCGGCCCTAGTTTTTCCGAGGTCGAGCGCCGGGCGAGAGCCGAAGGCGAGGTCAATCTTGAGGCGGCGTCGGCCGCTGTCTGAGAAACTACTTTTTATCCGGCAAGAAAAACTTGATTTCGTGAAGCCTGTCCACTTCTTTGATCTTGAGCCTGAGGAAATAAATCAAGACGGCAATGGACACCCACATCCAGCCCAGAAAAACATAAATGCGGCTGGCCTCTTTAATATTCTGAGGAGCGGCAACGATTTTCTCGCTCTGGGCTTGGGCCTGTATTTCCGGCGCCTTTGCCGGAGGGGCCGCCTGCTGGGCGAAGCTGAGGACCGGAAGAAAAAACTCAACTGTCAGGAAGACACACAAGATAAGCGCGCCTGCTTGCTCTCGTTTCCTCAACTCAGGAGGCTCCAAACGCTCATGGCCACAGCATAGAGAATGAAAAGATAAGCGGCGAAAGTGATGAACTTGCCCTTGCGCTGCTCCGGTTTATTATCGATCAACGGAAGGCAGAAGAACAGAATCACCCCGGCGAAAATCACCAGGACGGCCACGGTATCGCCGTTCACAAATAATATTTTCGGCGGAAAGATTTTCAGCGTCTGAAAAAGAAACAAAAAATACCATTCCGGCTTTATCCCCTCAGGGGCGGGGGCCATCAGGTCAGCTGCTTTGCTCAAAGAGGGGGGCAACAGAACAGCCATGGTTATAAGGACCCCGGAGAAAATGAGCCAGACAATCGCTTCCCGGAAAACGAAATTGGGCCAGAACGGAAGCGCCCGTTTCTTGTCCACCCTTTCTTGAGCACCGAGCGGCAAGCTCATCCCCTGCTTCTGGATGAGATAGATATGGAAACACAGCACCGCCAGAAGGCAAAGCGGGAGAATCGAGATGTGGAAACTGAAGAAGCGGCTGAGCGTGTCGCCGGAAATATCGTCCCCGCCGCGGAGAAACTTTGTCACCCACACGCCCACCAGTGGAATCGAACGCGGGATGTCAGTGCCGACCTTGGTGGCCGCCAGCGAAAGGTCATCCCAGGGCAGCAGGTAGCCGGTAAACCCGAAGGCCAGGGTGAAGACGAGCAGGAAAACTCCGCTCATCCAGGTTAATTCCCGCGGTTTCCGGTAGGACTTGATGATCCAGATGCTCAGGAGATGGATGAAGGCGATCGCGATCATAAAAGTCGCCGACCAGAAATGAACGGACCGGATGATCCAGCCCAGCGGCACTTCGGTCATGATCCGGCCGATGCTCTTGTTGGCGAGTTCGAGCGTCGGCTTATAATAAAACGCCAGCATGATGCCGGTCACAACCTGTATCCCGAAGAACAGAAGAATAAGGCTTCCTGTATAGGTCCAGATCGTATCCTTGTTCTGAGGAACCTCTTTCCGCTTCAGAAGCTCCATAACGGCGTTGAGGCCGAGCCGTTCCTCGAACCACGCCGCGGCGCCCCTGGAAATTCTCCTTAGGTTCACTTGGTCACTTCTCTCTTAACGATCAAGTTTGCTCCTTCCTCTGCCAGCACAAGCCGCCGAAGAGGCTTGGGAGGGGGCCCCCCGATGTTGGTCCCGTTATCGTCATACCAGCCGTCATGGCAGGCGCAGAAGAATTTTCTCTGGTCGGCAAGATAGGCGACGGTGCAATCAAGATGGGTGCAGACGGCGACAAAAGCCACCAGCGTCCCGTTGTCTGATTTTTTGATAAACCCGGGCTTGCTCCCCCAGGCAAAAGGCTTTATAGAATTCGGCGGGATGCTGCTATAATCCGCGAGCGGCAGGATGACCTGTTCGGGCTCCGGAGTCGGCGGGAAAAGGAATTTGACAATCGGGTAGGCAAAAGTTGCGGCCAGCGCACCCAGCCATCCACCCAGGAGCCCGTTGAGAAACTGGCGCCGCGTAAAAAGAGACTGCTTGAGCTTCATTTTCTCAGCCTGAGTACCCTGGTAATTCTTTCCACCACAAGTTTCCGCCTCAGCCCCTCTATGCCATCGGCCGGCCTGACCTTCTTGGGGCAGACGTCGTTGCACTTGAAAACAGTATCGCACCCCCAGGCCCCGGCTTCCGTATTCACCCGCGACCAGCGCGCGTAGCCTCGCTTGTCCCTGGGATCCTTGACGAACCGGTAGAGCTTGGCCAAGGCCGCCGGGCCCAGATATTTTTCATCGCGTGCAACCACCGGACAGGCGCTGTAGCAGCAGCCGCAGAGAATGCAGGCGATGTACTGGTCGATCTTCTCCATTTCCTTATCTTCGACCCTGTGCCCTTTCTCGGGCCTTTCCATGCCGGCAAAAAGATAAGGCTCGACCTTGTCCAAGGCCTGCCAGAAAGGCTCCATGTCTACGGCCAGGTCTTTTTGGATCTCCAGGTTGGGAAGCGGCTCGATGACGACGAGCGTGGAGTTGAGGGATTCCACCATGGTCCGGCAGGCCAGGTCGGGCTTCCCGTTGATCACCATGGCGCAGGACCCGCAGATCGCCTCGCGGCAGCTGTACCTGAAGGAAAGCGTGCAGTCCTGTTCGTTCCGGATATCCATCAAAGCTTCAAGGAGCGATTTTTTCTCCTGGGTCTTATAGCCAAAGTCCTGGAAATACGGACACTCGTCTTCGACCGGATCAAACCTCAGGATCCTAAAAATACATTCCATTCTAATATTTTCTCTCTTGAGGCTTGTATTTGGTGATTTTCACATCCCGATAGCCGACATCCGGCCGGCCATCCTTGAGACTGACCAGGGTGTGTTTAAGCCAGTCCCGGTCGTTGCGCTGCGGAAAATCGAGGCGGAAATGCGAACCGCGTGTCTCCTCGCGCCGGAGAGCGCCCAGCGTGATGGCCTCGGTCAAATCCAGCATATAGCCGAATTCGATCAGGTTGATGATGGCCTGGCTGTAGCGCAGGCAGCGGCCCGGAAGACAGGCGTGGCCATAATCTTCTCTGATCTGACGGATTCCTTCCAGGGCTTCGGCCAGCTGCTTTTTCGTCCGGAAGAGCCCCACCTTTTCGCTCATGATGACCTTGAGCTTGTTGAGGAGATCGTGCGCTTTTTCTCCCGAAGTCCGGCTCATCCAGTCTTCGACTTTCTGCCTCTCCGCCGCAGCCTCATCGAGAAGAATCTTGTCGTCTCCATCTTTTCTCTCGAGCCCCTGGATAAAATGAGAGGCCTCCTCGCCTGCGATCTTCCCGAAGACGATCGTGTCCAGCAGCGAATTCCCGCCCAGGCGGTTCGCGCCGTGGACGCTGACGCAGGCGCATTCCCCCGCCGCATAGAATCCCTCCAGGCTCGAGGCGCTGCGCACGTCCACATCGATGCCGCCCATGGAATAGTGCTGGGCCGGCTGGATGGGAATGGGATTTTTCACCGGGTCGATCCCGGCGAAATTGAGGCAGATCTCTCTGACCGCAGGAAGCCTTTTGTTTATTGCCTTCTCTCCGAGATGCCTCAGGTCCAGGTGGACGTATTCATTCTCGAACCCGTTGCCTTTATCGATTTCCGTCTGGATGGCCCGGGCCACGATATCCCGGGGGGCCAGCTCCATGGCGGTGGGCGCGTAATCTGCCATGAATCTCTGTCCTTTATTGTTCAGGAGATACCCGCCCTCGCCACGCGCGCCTTCGGTTATCAAAATATTCTTGCCGTAGAGGGAAGTCGGATGATACTGGACGAACTCCATGTCTTTGAGGGCGACCCCAGCCCGGTAAGCAATTCCGATGCCGCTCCCGTGGTTGATATAGGCGTTGGTCGTCTTGAGATAAACACGGCCATAGCCGCCGGTAGCAAAAATGACCGAGCGCGCCCTGAGAGGCAAAATCTCTCCTGTAGCCAGGTCATAGACGATAACTCCCTCGCATCTTCCGTTATCCACAACGAGCTTCGTCACCAGGGCTTCGCTGTAGATTTTGACCTGCTTCTTTAACGATTGCTCGTAGAGCGTATGCAAGATAACCAGGCCTGTGCGGTCGGCCGCGTAGCAGGTCCGGGGGAAGCCCGCCCCCCCAAACGGCCTCTGAGCGATGACGCCGCCGGGAAAGCGGCTGAAAGGGACACCGTGGAAGTCCAATTCATAAATGGCCGGGACGGCTTTCTGGCACATCAGCTCGGCCGCATCCTGGTCGGCGAGATAGTCGCTGCCCTTGATGGTATCAAAGGCATGCCGCTCCCAGCTGTCGTCCCCTGCTCCAGGGTTATTTCCCAGGGCGGCATTGATTCCGCCCTGAGCCGCCACCGAGTGAGACCGAAGGGGATGGACCCGCGCGATGACGGCCACGGAAAGATGGGGGTCAGCGGCCAGGGCCGCGGAGAGGCCGGCCAGCCCGCCTCCGACAACCAGGATGTCGTGAGTGATCATTCAATAATTCCTGGTGAAATAAAGGACGAGCAGGGCCCCGCTCAGGATGACCGCGAGAATCGTAAAAATCCAGAACAGCAGTTTTTCCTTGCGCACACCGCTGTCAATGAGGACGGTTCTCAGGCCGTAGAGGCCGTGGAAAACGACGGTGACAAGAAGCAGTGAGTCGATCAACGGATTGGCGTGAAGAACGAGGGCCCAGTCGGGCTTCTGCTGTTTGGTCATCAAAAAGAAAGAGGTCAGAAACTTGAAACTGAGAAGAACGATGAGGAGGAGCCCCGTCACCCGGTGGAAAACCCAGACAAACATGGATGTCTCCCTTCCCGAAAGACTATTAATACTCGAAGTCAAAAAAGATTGTCAAGAAGATTCCCGGGGGCTAAGCATCTTCTTTTATGTGATTCTATGTGACGCAGGAAGCCGCCCCTTGCCCCCGCACCCCGGGGAACCAGTCCCGTCGGTTCCCCCCATCGAGGCTCGGGTGTGGATTCGTCAGCCCGCTCGTTTCCCCAGCGAGGAAACTCGCTTCGACTCATCCTTCGCTCTTCTCTCCCTTCGGTCGAGAAACCGTGCCCGCTCAGTC
>Ga0209253_10002104_pt1 | contig 17595 bp, 17 predicted proteins | sample FrelakmetBRP12BR_FD_187145 | JGI IMG/M metagenome (GOLD analysis project Ga0209253, IMG submission 187145) | Freshwater lake sediment microbial communities from the University of Notre Dame, USA, for methane emissions studies - BRP12 BR (SPAdes)... | ecosystem: Environmental > Aquatic >...
GCAAACCATTTTGCCGGAGCTGAAAATCAACGTGGCGGTCTTCGGTCTCTTGATCCTGAACACAAGCCCTGGAAACTGTTCTGGACGATACTCGACACCCAGATTGCTCTTCACAACAGCGTCCAAATCAATTCTTTGGTTCAAGGTGACAGAAGCAACGACGTTCTGAATGTTTATTACGGCTTTTGTCTTTGGCATTGAACACCGATTCTTATAGTGCAGGGGATGCTTATATGCACGCGCGAAACGCCAGTCGAAAACCGAACGACAATCATAGCGCGCGCACAAACGACGATCATGATGTTAATGAATATGGAGAGACTGCAAAGATGCTGGTAGTGCACCCGAAGTGCGCTTGATCCCTCATCTGGGAACAGCGCTCGTTGCCATCAATGAGATGCTAGTGCACGCTATCTGTTGATTGTCTGAGCTGATTTGTCGGCCCCAGGATATCGAAGCGAGAAAGGCTTGATCATCAGCTCAGGGCGAGTTAGACTTACGATGAAGGTTTCTGTATCTCTGAGGTTCGGTTGCCAGTCGCGTCTAAGACGAGTAATCAGTCTCGAGTAGCTGCCATAGTCGCTATGAACTGATATCATAATGCTGTTCATTCCGAGACCTTCACCGTTGGCTGCAAAAAGTATGGAGGGCTGATTCCTCGTCCATTCTCTTGCTTTTTCGAACAGCTCAGGCTTATCCTCAGCAAACGAGAGAAATGTCACCGCTATGAAGTCACTTCCCATCCTAGCAAAGTCTGGAATAATCGTGTATTCCTTGATTAAGCCTTCCTTCTCAAGCTTCTTGAACAGCCTGCTCACAGTTGGTTGCGAAACGCCCAAGGCCTTTGCAAGTTCCCTGTCGCTCCTGCGGCTATTCTTTAGGAGTTCAAAGAGCAATTCCATCTCAATTGGTTTCATTCGGCTCCCACTCATTGTAAGGGCAAGCTTTATTTACTAATTTTGGTTTGCCAAGACACGGCATGTGCGTCCCGAAATCTAGTTGCGTGTGTGTAAGAACACGTGCGCGCGCAACGGATTTGCTTCAATCAGTTGCGCTAGATTTCTTTGCCTCATCGAGTTCTCTCACGGCGGGAACTGTCACAAGTCATAAGAACTAAGCAGAGGAACAAAGGGTAGAGGATAGGAATGCGCCCATCCAAATGCGTGAAGTGTTCCGATTTCCCATGTTCTGATGTGAGAAAAGAAGCCTACTTGATTCCAGACGTGGAAATTGAGCCTGAGAAGATTAGAACGATAATGATTTCTGAAGCTCCACCGCCAGATGCAAATGACTACTTCTATGCCAAGAGCAATCCTTTCTACATGCAGACAACTGTTCAAGCATTCAACGATGCAGGCGTCAAAATCTCTTCTATGAAAGATGTGCTTAACCAGGGAGTCTATGTCACGACTGCCATAAAGTGCGCAAAGACTGCTTATGCAATACTCCCAGAAACCATAGAGAACTGTTGTTTTCGCATACTTGAGAAGGAGATTGACTTGTTTACAGGAATCAAGGCTGTCTTGCTTATGGGAGACACTGCAATAAAGGCGATGAATTACATCGCCAAAAAGGTTACTGGCAAAAGACTAATCCCCAGTGGTTCTACGTACAGAATTAGGAAAGACGAATATTTCTTCAAACAACTCAGAGTCTTCCCCTCATACTTGCAGACAGGAAGAAGCTATCTGATCGAGAAATCCAAGAGAAAGATGATAGCGGAAGACATCAAAGCAGCCTTAGAGCATGCCTTGCCAAAAGAAAAAAGCGCGCGTTATGCTACTCAAAGCTGAGTTCAAAGCTTATTGGAACTCTCTCTCCCCATGACTGCCTCAGTGGGCATACTCCTTGGGCTTTCTCATAGATGATGTTGGCCTTCTTCCTTTCCCGTTCGCTGTCGTTTTCAAGTTTCAGGTTGATGGTGAAATGTATGTGAGTGAAAATCAGTTTCTCCAATCCTTCAGCGTTCATTTTCACAGCGGCTTTGGTTTCTAGCTTCTTGAGCAGCAGTTTTGAATTTCCTGCAATCAGAAGGAATATCGTATTCATGCAAGCTGCAAGAGAAGCGGCAAACACTTCTTCTGGAACGCAGTATCCTCGTTTTCCACCGAACTCAGGCGGAGGACTGACAGTGATGAAATGTTCTCCTCTAATTGTCAGATCGCATTCAGTTCCGCTTTTCCAGCTAGCAGTGCCTTCGAAAGTAAACTCTTGCATAGGCCAACGTGTGTTTGTGTTTTTCTTAAAGTTTTTTGTTTTGTGTCGATCAGGTGAGCGCGCACTAGCCACGTATAGACACTGAGGAGACGTTCTTCGATGTGCCTTGTAACGTCGAGAGGAATTGGGCTGGCGTCACGTGATCTATTATGCGCTCGTTGGAGGTCGGGCTTTCAGCTTGACTGCCACCGTCATTGCCGCGTTGTTTCGCACTATTGTTACGTCGATTGTTTGTCCTGAAAGAGTGTGCTCCTCAAGGTAGGTTGAGAGGTCGTCTATGCTTCTGATTCTCGTCTGGCCGATAGCGGTTACGATGTCACCGCCGATGGTCACTACTTCTCCCGCAATTACGACCTGGCGTGTTCCCCCCTGCAGGTTTGTCTGGTTTGAGGTCACGATCAGCCACCCGTAAGTTGTGTCTGTGTTCATAGCTTGAGCTATCTCGTAAGTCATATCCGTCCCAGAGGCTCCCAGTGCAGGATGCTGATTGTATGAGCCATCAGTTATGAGAGAGCCGATCTCGCGCAATATAGCGTTGGACGGAACTGCGAAGCCCAGTCCTTGTGAATCAGTCACGATGGCCGTGGTTATACCAACAACTTGGCCTTGGTAGTTCAGAAGCGGACCTCCCGAGTTGCCAGGGTTTATGGCGGTGCTGGTTTGTATAACGCAAGCTATTGGATAGCCGCCTGTCATGTCTTCCGTTATTGTTCTGCCAAGCGCGCTCACTATTCCTGTGGTCATTGACCCAGTCAGCCCGTAAGGATTGCCGACGGCTATCACGGGGTCACCGACCTCGAGCGTTGATGAGCCGGCGATTCCTAGAGGCATCAGTTCCGCAACGGGCACGTTTGCCGAGAGGATTGCCAGATCCACGTAAGGATCATGTCCGAGTACGCTTGTGGAATATTCGTCTCCATCCGCGAAAGTTATGGTGATATTTATTGCCTTTTGCACGACATGGTAGTTTGTGACTATCACGACTGTTCCAGCATAGTCATAGACGAACCCTGAACCTTGGACTTGCGTGTAGTAGGGGCGATAGAAAATGTCGTATTGCACTGTCAGTCCTCGGATGGTGACAACGGAGTCTTTGACTTGCGCGTATAGCTTTGAGAGTGAAACGTTTTCGTCCAGTATGTAGGTATTGTTTTGGTATGTTACGTTCTGCGTGGATTGGAGATTGGCTACTTGGCCTTGGAGTGCTGAGATCTGGCTTCTGAGGGCATTGATCGTCTCTGAAATGGACGAATTGTTTGCTGAATAACACAGCACACCTCCGACTATCAAGCTTACTAGAACTGTCGTTGCTATGAGAATCGCTAGCGCACGCGCGCCAAAACGAGTTGTTTTCGGTTTGTTTAGGGTTTCCATTTTGATACCTCATAGGTTTCTATATTGATTTCGATCGATCGCTATTAGACTGTTTTTCAGAATCATATCCGATTCTATCCCCAATCACACACATGCCATCTCGACCGCATAGGAACGTGCATTGCCTGATCCAAAGGGGGAAAATGACAGGTTCCCACCTTCCACATCCTCAGTGCCAGTAGCTCTGTCACGGTCATTTGTGTCCATTGCTATCATCCTTCCGGCCGTTATGTTGTCTATTCTTCTTTGGTTCCCGTTGAAATCCAGAGCAGCCGAAGGAGAAAGGAGAGGAAAGGAAGTATTCAGCTTCTCTGGGATTTCGCGAGACCTCTTTTTGAAGAATAGGGTGTTGCTTGTTTGTTCTCAACCTCCAACCGTCCAATGAGGCACGGGCACTACTAAACCGTTTTTCAGAATTAGACCAGACTTTGTTCCTAATCCGACCAGACTCTTTCGTCGGATCTTACAGCGAGAACTCGGTGATAGCGCCTGCAATCTGACTGCTGAAAACTCAGGCATGTATTTATTACGCAGTTCGAATAGGCTTAGCGAAAACGGGTCTTTGTGGAGCGGTGTGGATGGCTGCTAGCGGGCGTCCTTTGAGGTATTTGCTTGGGTGGCTGATCGCAGGCACGAGAGGAGGCGCGACGCGTGCCAGAATTATCGAGACTTTGAAAGAAACGCCCCGAAATGCGAACCAACTGGCGAACTTGCTTTTGATGGACTACCGAACCATAAGGCATCATCTCGGAGTCCTTGAGAAAAACAGGATAATCACTTCTGCGGGAGAAGGCTATGGCAAAACGTATTTTTTGTCTCCGGCACTTGAGGAGAACTATGCTTTGTTTGAGGAGATTTTGAAGAAAATATGGAAAAAGTAGAAAAAGGAGCAGAACAGATGAACCATCGCATGAACAGAAACACGAGAACTTGGCTAATACTGGCAACCCTGATAGTGGTGGCCATACTTGCAGCATTCTGGGCCACCACCAGGTTTTGGCCTCCGCTCTCTCCCTGGGAGCGCCATCTACCGCCTCAGGAGAGTATCCCTGGCGACATCGAGTTTTTCTATACGGCAAAGACTGTGGTTTCCACGGTCAACGTGACCCTTCTAGTGATCCTGCTTATCACGTACTTCGACATATACAGGAAGACGCGGTCAGAGTTCACGATTGGGCTAATGATAATCTCAGCGGCATTCCTTCTGAATGCTCTAGCCTCCAACCCATTAGTAACATGGGGTTTCGGTTTCCGAGCATTTGGCCTGGGACCGTTCGCACTGCTACCAGACCTGTGCACGCTTGGAGCATTAACCGTGCTGCTGTACCTCAGCATCAGATACTAAGAGCGAGATCGAATTCCTCACGCGCGTGAACATGATTACGCTGTACACCCCTCAATTTCCACGTCTCTAAGTCCAATAAACCTGAACTGGCGATCGATCGAACTGATCCCTTCCGCAAGACATAAGAATGTTTCAAACGATACTGTGGGCACAGCCAGTCAATATACTCAGTTGGGAAGACTCGCATTGAAGACGTGGAAATTGTCGAGACAATCGGGCTCAGATGGCAGGCCAGGAGCGTCTGTGGAAGCCGGCCGGTCAGGCATGCTTGGTTTCACGATAATCTGGGTCGGCCAGATGCTGTCTCTGCTGGGAACGTCTATGACGGGTTTTGCTCTGACGATTTGGGCGTGGCAGGAGACAGGCCAAGCCACGGCTCTGGCATTGGTTGGCTTCGCAAACTTCGCGCCCGTTGTGCTCTTCAGCCCCGTGGCCGGAGCAATTGTTGACCGTTACGACCGCAAGAGGATAATGATGCTGGCTGATTTGGCGGCGGGCTTGCCTACGGTGGCCCTGCTGCTACTTTACTCGACGGGAAACCTCCAGATCTGGATGCTATACATAACCGGCGCCATTGCAGGCACGTTTCAGTCCTTCCACTTCCCCGCTTACTCAGCCGCCGTCACCATGATGGTGCACAAGAAGCATTATTCCCGCGCGCAAAGTATGCTAGCCACGGCCGAGTTCGCTTCAGGCTTCTTCGCACCCATAGCGGCCGCAGTGCTACTGACGATCATAGGCATCGAAGGCATAATGATGATCGACATCACCACGTTCATGGTGGCCATTCTGATGTTGCTGCTGGTGCATGTGCCTAGGCCTCCGGTGACTGAGGAGGGCCGCCGCAGCATGGGAAGCCTCTGGAAGGAGTCTCTGTACGGCTTTTGGTACATCATAAAGTACCCCAGCCTCCTCGGCCTGCAGCTGACATTCCTCGGCAACAACTTCTTGGCCGGTATCTACTTCACTCTTCTCGCGCCTATGGTCCTCTCGAGAACGGGCAACAACTCGATCATGTACGGCAGCGTCATGTCGGCAGGCGCCATCGGCGGACTCATCGGAAGCATCGCCCTCACCGCATGGGGAGGACCGAAACGCAAAATCCACGGAGTCCTCATCGGCTGGACCCTGTCCCACCTCATCGGCGCCGTGCTCATGGGAATAGGTGGCGACCTCACGGTTTGGATCCCCGTGTTTTTCACCGCGATGTTCGTGAGTCCCATGATCAACGCCTCCAATCAGGCCATTTGGCAGTCCAAAGTCGCTCCTGACTTACAGGGACGAGTCTTCGCCACCAGACGCCTCATAGCACAAGTCTCAAGCCCGCCAGCAATGTTGGTCGCAGGCTTCCTCGCTGACGCGGTATTCGAGCCCGCAATGAGAACCGGAGGCTCGCTGGCACCGGCCTTTGGCTGGCTGGTAGGCACAGGCCCAGGCGCAGGCATGGCCCTCATATTCATCGTTACCGGACTGCTCGGCACAATCTTCTCCCTCGGAGTCTACGCTATCCGCACCGTACGTAACGTCGAGATTATTATGCCCGATCACGACGCCCAGAAACCAGCATCCGAGCCCTCGACCGCCACTTAGCACGCACTCGTAATGCTACTACGGCTGAAAGGTTTCAAAGATGCAGTCAGTGGCGCGCGATTTCAGTGGTCCAAACCAGTGCACGCTAGCGAGCAGACTCGTCGCTTTCAATTATGCCCCAGAGGTTTCCTTCAGGATCTTTGAAGTAAGCCATCCAACCTACTCCGGGAACAGCCATTTTGGGTCTGACTATCTTGCCGCCGTTAGCTTCAACTTTCTTCGCGAATTTGTCAACCGAAGGAACATCGATTGTATTGACCGTTGAAGGCTCAGCTTCAGCTCTTCTTGACAGCCCACCGTCTATACCCGGCTCCTTTTCTTTGCCAGTCTTTATCAACCAGTAGTCAACAGGTCCTTTCCACTTCTCGATCTTCCAACCAAACACTCTTTCATAGAACGCGATGGCCTTTTCAGGTTTCTTTGCGTCGATTTCGAAATGAACAACTCGTGGCATGAGCTGCACCTCAATTGCGTGCTATTCTCGGTCTTGATGCCGATATATGGATTTCCGTATTTTTGTCTTCACGCGCGCGGAACGCACAAGGCTTATTTCCATTAGAGACTTCTCAGAGCTAGGGAAGATGGAAATGGAAGACTTGCCAAAGGGTTTGGCGGCATCCAACGCAAGCAAAATAGCGAAAAGGTTGGGATCAGTTTCTGGCGGTAAGATATTGGATGTGGCCACAGCGGGGGGAGGGTTTATTGATACTCTGATGAAGACTTTGAAGGATTATGATTCCTTTGTGGGAATAGACTATTGCGCTTCAGCCGCCTCAAGAAAGGAGATAGAATCCGCAAAAAAGCGGTTTGAAGGAAAGCCCGTGATATTCTTCGAGATGAACGCCGAGGATCTGAAGTTCGAAGACGAGTCTTTTGACACTGTTTGCATATCTCATTCGCGCGCGCGGAATTCTTCAAAACGAGCAAGGTGTGACCCATACGGTGTTCGGGAAGACCCCAAGGATGCAGATCAAGGCGGTTCTGGGCAGCGGTCTTTTTGAGATATTGGCGTGTGTAGTCTATTTCCTCAGCATATTTTTCCATATATTGCTCGTAGAGAAGCAGGTATCTTGTCGTACAGGGCATCTCCACTGATTTAGGTGAGACAGGCAGCTTTAAGGCATTTCATGCCGAGACAACCTGGTTCGTCGGTATTCGGTTAGATAGCGCGCGCCTCGAAGCATGCAGGCGTACAAGCAAAGAAACCATTAGCGTGTGCCCTCGAAGTGTGCGGAATCCAGATGCTATTTCACTGTTTTGGGTTTTGCGGAAAAGCTATAGCTGTGCGACTTGAACAGCTAGATTGGTGGTCAGATTTGCTTGAAGGCAAGAATGTGAATTTGAAGGTTATGGAGAAAGAGGATCTCCCAGTCTTGCAGGAATGGGACAACAATCTCGAGTTTATGGGTGAATACGAGCCTCTTAGGCAAGAGACAAGGATAGATCTAGAAAAGACCTACGATGGTCTCAAGGATGCGCAGTGGCTTTTTGTGGAGAAGAAGGATGGAACAAGAATCGGTTACATAGCTCACTTTCTAGCTGCGGGAGAGATAGAGCTTGGATATTTCATTGTACCAACTGAACGAAGCAAGGGTTTTGTTGGTGAAGCTATCAGGATAATCGTTGACTACTTATTCCTCTCAAAAGATGCTGTGAGGATTCAGGCAAAGGCTGACCCAGAAAACACAGCATCATGGAAAGCTCTTGAGAAGGCCGGATTCAGGAGAGAAGGTGTCCTAAGAAAAACGTTCTACTGCAGAGGAAAATGGAGAGACGACTGCATGTACAGCATTCTCAGAGAAGAATGGAAAGTACCAAAAATACTGACAAAAATCATGTGAGAAATCAGGATAAGACTTAGCGCGCGCACACGGGTTTCACACTGGCCTACCAAGACGCAGCAATGAAAATATACAGTAAAGACTAAGACAGCGGCACGTATCGATCGATCTAGTGCGTGCTGATAAAATGGCTCAGAGCATTCACGTAGTCGGGGAAAGTCAGCGCCCTTTCTGATCTGTGTTTGAACTGTGGAACTCTTCGGCGGAGTTTTCTCATCATCTGTATTTCAAGAAGTGCGGCTGCATTGCCGAATATTCGTTCGAGCGCTTCGGAAAATTCCATCATATGATCTGCAATGTCGTTTCCCTTCAGTTCATATTCCTTTTCCAGGTAGTCGTAAATGGCCTGTCTGCAAACAGTTCCCAATGAAGAGAAGACATCGTCTATTGTTTCGTTTACGAGTTGTTCGAAGACGAGCCTGGATGGTTTTTTGTCCACCGAGCTTGTTGTCTCGAAGAACAGGATTTGTCGGGTTGTCAATCTTCTTGCCTCAGAGTATTTGTGTTGTACTGTTCACGTGTTACACTTGGATACACATTGTATCGCGAATCTTAATATATTGGTTATTTTGAGTTCCGACATATATCGAAAAACGCAATATTGCCGCAATTCGGACATATAGGCTTAGCGCACGTCCTGATAGAACTAGGATTGGAAAGAGGTAGGCGCGTCGCGCGCACCATCGATTGATCGATCGATAATTGCCTCTCTCAATCTGCGCACGTTAAGCTGTGTGTTTAGTTGTCGATTTGTGTAAGCGCGCTATGTTTATTCGTGCTCTTTGTCAGCTTCGATTTCCTTTTTTCTACGTTTTCGCATCTGCTCATAGATTTTCGTGGATTCCTTGCTTTGCACATCAACGCCTGACGCAAATTCCTTTCCACACTCTTGGCATGTGGTGGAGAATATCGCTGTTTCAGGGGCTGCGTGTTTTGCCCCGCAGTGAGGGCATGTCCATTCAATATGGCGTTCCTTCTTTCTCTGACTTGCCATATTATCGACCCCATAAGCTCTATCGAGTTTCTGTACCGCTTTAGGTATGAGAAGGTTTATATGTTGTGTATAGCGTGCGTTGACGCGCGCGTTTGAGAACGGCCTTGCCAGTTCCGGTAATCTTGTAGACCTTTATTTTTCGGCTTTTTTTGGCTAGACCATTCTCCTTCGAAGTATCCTGATTCTTCTAGGTCTCGAAGAATTGGATAAACACCGCCGGCTGTTGGTTTCCAGAAGCCTTTGGTTTTGTCTCTAATCTCTTTCATGATTTCGTAGCCGTGGTGTGGCTTTTGGCTGAGGAGATTGAGCACTGCCACTCGTGTGTAGCCTTTTTGTGCCTCCTTCATCCAATGTACGCGCGCGCTTTTCTTCACTTCCGACGTACATGTGCGTTTCAGAGTTGATGTCGTCTACGGGAATGTTCATATTCTACCTCGATATATTGCAGCGATTCATACCGGATGTGTTTGCCTTGGGCAATGAGTCTATAATCGTCGTCCAGAACCTGACGAAGGCATTTGGGGATTTCGTGGCAGTTGACAACATCACGTTTGACGTGAAAAAAGGCGAGATCTTTGGTCTACTTGGGCCTAACGGCGCGGGAAAAAGCACAGTCATTCGAATACTTTCTACTCTGACCAGACCCACCAAAGGTACGGCGACGGTCGGCGGCTTCGATGTTGTTAAACAGGATAATGAAGTCAGGAAATTGATCGGTATAGTGTCAGAAAAAATGATAATGTATAATCGTCTGACGGCTAGGGAAAATCTCTGGTTTTTTGGATCCCTGTTTGCCATGCAGAAGGAAGAACTTAAGAGGCGAATTGATGAACTGTTGGAGCTTGTCCAATTGACCAAATGGGGAAAAGCTCAGGTGGGCAAGTTCTCAACAGGCATGAAACAGAAAATGAACATAATAAGAGCACTACTCAACATGCCGCAAGTGCTGTTTCTTGATGAACCAACTCTAGGTCTTGATCCTCAATCAACGGTTGAGATCCGCGAGTTCATCAGGAAACTCAACCGGGAGCAAGGCACGACCGTCCTTATTACGACTCACATGATGAGTGAAGCGGACTTGTTGTGTGACAACATTGGCATAATTGACCATGGAAAAATCGTAGCTCTCGACACGTCGACAAACCTAAAAAATGCGATTGCAGGCGCAAACACGACGATACTCACCTTGGAAATTGCCAACCTGACACCGGACCTGCTAGCAACAGTGCGAGCTCTCAAATGCGTAGAGGCTGTTTCTCAGGAGAATTCCAGTCATATGAAGATTCATGCCCACGGTGATGGCGCTTTTGACAGCATAATTGATTCAATCCGCGCGAAGAAAGGTAACATAATCTCGATGCAAAATATCCAGCCTACATTGGAAGATGTATTCCTGCACATAACGGGCCGCGAGGTAAGAGAGACCGCGGATCAGAAGATACCCCTAGCGGAGCATCCACGCTCCGGCCATGGTTTTGGCAATGCATCCCGAGGAAGAAGGCGATGAAGATGCGTGGAAAAACATTGATGTCAAACAGCCTGCGAATTGCCTGGAAAGACCTGATGGAACTTTTCCGAAACAGATTAGGTCTAGTCATGCTTATTCTGATGCCCATATTCATGATGGGAATGGTCGGATTCATATTCCCATCCAACAACTCACTGAACCACGTGAAAGTTGGATTAGTTAATCAAGATGGCCTGCTCGGTGGCCCAACAAATGCAAGCCAAGCTTTCCTCAGTGTCTTGGATCAAATGAATAGTCAGACGGGCATGCTGGACATTTCGAACGCCAACGACTTGGTCGGGTTGAAAGATTCTGTCCAAAAAGGCGATATCCAAGGCGGTATAGTCATACCGAGCAACTTCACGCAATGCCTAATGAGCCACCGACAAGGCACTTTGATTATTGTAACCGATAATTCTAACCCTCAGATTTCAGCAGCAATGCAAACCGCGTTGACCGCCGTGTTCCATCAGATGGGCACAATGTTGGCTCAGGGAATCGTCGCGAACGCGACAGACAGCAGTCCAACAGACGCTTTAGCAATGGTGCAACCTTACAACATTGAGGTGGAAGGCGTCGTTTCTGGGCATACCAGTTACTTTGACTTCATTGCTCCCGGCATAATGGCTATGACGGTGATGATGAGTGTCATGACAGGTTTGCCTGCGGCTATATCTCAAGAGAAAGAGGTCGGTACCCTGGACGGGATGATGGTGGCACCGATCAACAGGCTCTCCATCATAGTCGGCAAGACAATCGCTCAAACCGCAAGAGGCCTGCTTCAAGGCGTGCTCATACTGATTCTGGCCTCAGTCCTATTCGGAGTCTCTATTCAGGGAAGCATCCTTCTAGTCTTCGGCCTATTGTTGCTGGGCGTGTTCAGCTTCGTTGGCCTAGGCGTTGTGCTCACGTCATTCGCCAAGGATCAAGAGACAGCCATGATGATCATGATGACGCTAATGTTTCCAATGATGTTTCTAAGCGGTGTATTCTTCCCGGTACAGCAGATGCCATGGTACATGCAAAGCATATCCAAAGCCTTGCCGCTCACTTATGCGGCTGACGCCTTGAGAAAAGTGATGGTTCTCGGAGCTGGTATACCGCAAATAACCACTGAACTGACAGTATTGATAACGTTCGGAGTAGTCATGACCGCCATAGCAGTGCCCGTGTTCAAAAGAGCAATGACCAGATAGTCATCAGATAGACGTGATCTCTAAGGAGCGAGGCCTTTTGATAGCGTACACTTCTATTTCTGATCGACCGGACAATTGTCACCTACTTCGGCTTCAAGAAAAAGTAACTACGATCGATCGGGCGCAAGGCACCGTCGAACTAGCCCACGCAGATCTACTTGTTCTTCCTGTATTTCTTGGGAAGCTCAACCTTAGATTCCTGATTGATACGTCGTTTGTTCTTCATTTCTTAGTCTCTCCTTCTCCACTCCGAGGCTTGTTGCTTGACTGCAACCGCGCGCTATTTAATCATTTTCGTCCAAAAGCGTGAAGTGCGCATATGCATCAGGCTTGTGGCAAGCACGTATTCCAGATAGATCAATCGATTGGGAGTGTCAGAGACCTATGTTGATGCATTCTTTGGCAGAGTTCCAAAATCAGTGTTGACAAGAGATTACAGACTTCTCACCTGCGCGCGCGCTGTTTAGTTGACTTCGCCTGTTCTTGTAAGAGCTATTTCGCTTGTCAGGTATTTCTGGTTGCTCATCTTTTTGATCTTCAGACATTTCTCTGAGCCTTTTTCGGTCTCTTTCTCGTAGATGTTGATCTCTCCATCAAACAGTCCTAGAATGGCGTGAAGCTCCTCTGGAGGGTGCATCTGCGGATCAACCACTGCCAGAGCTGTGAATCCATTTGACTTCAATTCTGCAGTGAGTGCGTTCAGCCATTTTCTGGTTTGGACTGCATGGTGCTGCAGCAGAACATCTGAGACGAGGCCTATACAGATTCTTCTTGGCCCCTTCGGCGAAGGATCTAGTCTGCGAATTGATGAGGTCAAGGCAATGCTAATGTCGGTGAGATTTTCAACTCCCTTCAACGTAAATATGTTGGGCAAGCTCTTGACGATGACGTCTGCCTGAGGGTTGCAGACGAAAAGGTGGAAACTGGCTTGGAACTTCCTTGCGAGGGATTTTGTTGCGCTGGGGTCGACGGTGATGTAGAATGTCACTTCGCCTTGTTCTGCCCCTGTTTCGAGAAAACTCCTGACCAGCGATTCCCTTTCGTCGCATGAAGGTGAGGTCAATGCAACCGCGTAGTTCTCGGGTATTCCACCACGCAACAGCTTGTCTAGATCCGGATAGCCAGTGGCGATGCGACCTGGAACGCTCGCTGAGATCTCCGTGGATTGGAGCTTTGAGGCTACTTCCTGTGCGCGCGTTTTTCGGGAATGAAGTGTAATTCCCCAGCAGCTGAAGGCGTGGGAATAGGGCTCCTGCATTAGATGGGTGAAGGACAGTTCGCCGTACGCTAAGAACCCGCTTACCTGTGTTGACGAAAGCCCTTCTTTAAGTATCTCAGCCTCAGTTCCCAATTTGCATCCCGCCATCAGCTCGTTGAGTCTTCTGTTGATGCAAGTGACGAGGATAGTGGCGTCGTTTGTGCTGAAACCTTGATCTGCTCTGAGCATGTCATACACGCGACGAGCCCCTTTTTGCACTTTCTCATGGTCACCCATCATGATATATCCAGGCATCTCAGGAGTATAGCTTCTGATCGGAAACATGAGCTCGATGTCTTCTCCGACTACTCGCATGCTAGCGGCACAAGCATAGTTGCCAAAGGGGAAAGCAAACGAGTATCTGGCCATAACTGGATCGAATATCAGTAACCTTTTCTGTGCTCGAGAAAGTTGTATTGCTTCTTGAATTGCTTCCATAATTGCTCCCTTACCAGGCGTGGGAAGCCCTTTTTCCCTTGACATTTTGACTTCGTTTTCAGAAGCCACTTCAGCGTACTCAGTGCAGGGATCTTTGTTGCCGATGCGTTTGACGTACTTGAAGTGAGGTTCCTTCTCCTTGTTGAAATGAAATGTGTGTTCTCTTCCAACTCTGGTTATGGCGTTTACGTCTAAGCCTATCGAGGTTTCGCACAGGTTTGGGATCAAGGCGCATACGGCTTCTCCGTCAAGGGCTTTTGACTGGGGATGCTCTTTCAGTCTTCCATAGAATTGATGAAAAAGCTTGGCGTTGACTCCATCACCGCTGGCTCCTCCTATGACGTTCATTATCCTTGCCTCGCGGGTGCCGCCCATGAAATTGGCGATTCCCTCCGCCAAGAAATGCTCATAACCTGGAGTGTCAACCTTCGACCCCTGAGTTAACACAAGCAGAGTTTTTCCCATGTGAAGATGCTCTTTGATGGTGGCCTGCTGGGAGAAATCAACCCATGCATCACGAGCCATCTCTCTCCCTTGTTCTCCTGCTTCTTCTGCCGTTCGAAGACCCCAAGTTCGCCCCACCCCTATTGGAAGGTTTGTAGCCAGAGCTAGGAGAGACAAGCCGTTGTAGCCTATTCCCGAAATCTCCTTCAGTTCAAGGTCTTCGTTTTCTAATTCTCCACCAGTTGTATGACCGATGATTCTAAGCTGGTTTGAACCGTGTTTCTTGAATCTGTCTTCTATGGCTCTAAGAATCGAGCCGCATATCAGTGCATCCTTCTCTGCAGGTTCTCCTCTGTAACTCAGATACAAGATCAGCAGCTTCACATCTTCAGGACTACAGCCGCTTTTCAAAAGGTCTCCTTCAAGTTTGTCAAGAATCTTGCCGATTAGTTTCTGGGCTTCTTCTGGGCTGTTCCTTCTCCTCAGCTCCAACTCCCTTCGTTGGTCAGTTTCCAGCTCATTCATCGTGTGTGCATGGGCAGCGAAACCCATGAAGAAATGATCATCCATACGACATCCAACCCTGTGGTGAGTAGTAGTATGTCAGTAAACCTTAAAAGGCTCACCGCGCGCGCTGATTCTCTATTTCTTCTTTAATACGTAAATGACCCAAGGCGCAGTCCTTGTTTCATTGACCCATTTGTACGGTTCGCTCTCTTTTGCCAAAGGCTTGTAGGTCCTGATTAATTCTAATCCAGCTCTCTTGTAGGTCTCTCGATAGTACTTGTCCGTCCAGATTATGTCCTCTACTGGCCTTTTGTCTTCAGTGTCAGTCTGGATTATTCGTACTCTGTCTCCGCTTTTTGCGTGTCCATTCCCTGGAAAATCCTTGGTGGAAAACGACGCCCACTCATGTGTATATATCTCAGGCGAAGAGACCAAGTTAACTATCCTGCCTTCATTTCTCAGCAGAATTCCAAGTCCTTTGAAATTTCTAACCTTCTTTCCCATCGTGGGTACGTTATCAAATGTGAATGCCGATAGAACAAGATCGAAGGCGTTGTGTGTGAACTGGCTGAAGTCGCCGTCTTCAATGAGACGATAATCTCCTTTAGAGTCCAATTCTCTTGCTTTCTTTATCATGTCTTCAGCTATGTCAACGCCAATAATGTTAAACCCAAGTTTTTTCAGAAAACGTGTGGAGCGTCCTGTGCCGCATCCGAAATCCACTGTATTTCTTCCTTTAACGTGTTGAGATATGATTCCAGATAGATCCCCGTATGCCAAATAGTACGTGCCAGGAAATTCTAGTGTTGAATAAGCTTCTGCACGTTTGGCATCCTCGTAAACATTGGAAAATCCCATAGCTACCCTTTCTCTCAGCAGTTTATTTCCTTTCCCTACACGCGCGTAATTGCAACACGATCGATCTTCTGCGGAAGAGTGCCAAAACCAGTCTTAGCCAGAAATCATACTGACTTCTCACCTGAGAAACTGATAGAAATCTACTGAAAAGCACGACTAGAACTGCTTAGCTGAGTTCGCTGACTTTTGTCAGAGCCATTTCGTTTTCCAGGTATTTCTGATTGCTCATCCTCTTGATCTTTAGGAACTGCTCTGCTCCTCTCTCGTAGATGTTGATCTCTCCATCAAACAATCCTAGAATGGCGTGAAGCTCCTCTGGAGGGTGCATCTGCGGATCAACCACTGCCAAGACTGTGAAACCTGCTGATGTCATTTCAGAGGTGAGAGCAGTAAGCCATTTTCTAGTTTGGACTGCGTGATGTTGAAGCAGGGCGTCTGAGACTATCTCGATACAGGCTCTTCGTGGGCCTTTCGGCGGTGCGTCCTGTTTATGAATGGCTGAAGTCAAAGCAATGCTAATCTCTGTAAGGCTTTCGACACCTTCAGCTTGAAGAAGTTAGGTGAACTCTCGGCGACCGCATCTGCTTGAGGATTGCAGACAAAGACATAAGAGTTGCCTTGGGACTCCTCCGTAAGAGTTTTCGCTGCCCTGACACTAGTGGTAAGATAGAATGTGACCTCCCCTTTCTCTGTCCCCCTCTTAAGAAAGCTCTTGATTAGCGAGTCCCTCTCGTTGCATGATGGTGAAGTCAACACTACAGCGCTGCTTGAACGTAGGCCGCCCCACAGCAGCTTGTCAAGATCTACATGGCCCGTACAAACAAATTCTGCAGGCTTAGGCACTGAGGTGACCCTGCCTGTCTCTATGTAAAGCAATTTTGCCTCCACTTTTTCAACGTCTTTTTTGGCTCCCATCTTCTGAAACATCTCCAAGGCTTGGTTCAGTAGATCGCGGGCCTTCTCTCTGTCGCCTTCCTGGCCTCTTTCTAGATAGACACGAGCGTATTCGCAAAGGGCGAATATGGCGAACCAATAAGCATTCCATCGTCTTGCATTTAGAACCTCGAACTGCTGAAGACTCTTTTCAGAAAATTCGATGGCTTTTTCCCACTTTTTCTGCGCACGGAATAGCATTGCTCTTAATATGTCTGCGCTCAGTGGCTTGTCGTAGTCTTCCTGCATGTTTTCAAGGCTTTGCAGGCTGTCAATTTGGTACTCGATTTTCTCGATTTCTCCAAGCTCTATGCTCGTCAGAATAATACCTTGAAAGGACAATAGTTGGAAGTATTTTGTCCCAGCCTTTTCGCCCACTTCATTCCCTTTTTGGTAGAATTCCCTCGCCTTGGCGAATTCTCCTTTGGCAAGATGGAGAGCTCCTAGAGTCAAGTAGATATTGCTCATTGCTTGGAACTGGTTAAATTTCTGAGCAATGCTAAGCGCTTCATCGCAGCATCTTTGGGCTCTTTCCCATTCTCCCAATACTTGGCGGGCGCGCCACTTTGGCTGCGGTTGCTTTGACTATTTTGGAGCATGGGAAGGCTGGATTACGCTCTCTTTTTGGCCGATTTGTCCGTAAGGGTTTCTCAAAGCTGTGGTTTTTGGCGCGCGCTAATGCTAGTTCAACATTCAGAAAACACGTCAGGCACGAGGCACCTGAATCTATAGGATGCGATCGATCGAACAAAGAGGTTAGTCGTTAGTCAGCTCGAAGAGCTGGTTGATTGAATAGCGCGCGGCTGCAAAAAAACGCGCGAGTTGGAATAAGACTGGTTCTTGTGCGTACATAAAGGGCATATAAGCATCTGCTATACTATAAGAAGTGGTTCTGATGCCAAAAACCAAGGCGGTAATAAAGATTCAGAACGTTGTTGCTTCTGCAGCCTTGAACCAGAAGGTCGATCTGAACGCTGTTGTCAAGAGCTTCCCAGGTGTCGAGTATCGTCCAGAACAGTTTCCAGGGCTTGTGTTCAGGATCAAGAGACCGAAGACCGCCACGTTGATTTTCAGCTCCGGCAAAATGGTTTGC
>Ga0209253_10002105_pt1 | contig 17589 bp, 16 predicted proteins | sample FrelakmetBRP12BR_FD_187145 | JGI IMG/M metagenome (GOLD analysis project Ga0209253, IMG submission 187145) | Freshwater lake sediment microbial communities from the University of Notre Dame, USA, for methane emissions studies - BRP12 BR (SPAdes)... | ecosystem: Environmental > Aquatic >...
TTAAATCTATTTCAGGTACTCGAGGACCCGCCCCGGCACGAGCCCCGAGACGTCCTCGCCGCGCGCCAGGCGCGCGCGGATCTCCGTGGAGGAGACCGCCGGCAGCGGGGGCGTGCCGGCCGGCCCGTCGTGCCCGGCGCGCCCGACGACGACGAGGCGCGCGAGCTCGCGGACCCGGTCGAAGCGGTACCACTTGTCGGTCTCGCCGAGGATGTCGGCCCCGATGACCAGCACGAAGCGCCGCTCGGGGTGCTTGGCGACCAGATGCTCGAGCGTGCGAACGGTCTTTCCGACCAGGGGGTCGGCGGCGAGCTCCGCCTCGGCGGCACAGACGTGCACGCCGCGCACCGCCGCCGCGGCGAGCTCGCACATCCGCACCCGGTCCAGGAACGGCGCCAGCACCTTCCCGAAGGGATGCCGGTAGCTCGGCAAGAGCCACAGCTCGGAGATTCCCTGCGTGGCGAGCACCCAGTAGGCCGCCATGATGTGGGCGACATGCGGCGGGTTGAACGAGCCTCCGAGGATGGCCGTCTCCCTCATGGTGGCATCCTCGCCCATGCGGGCCGGGTGCGCCAACCGAGGCCCGGCCCCGCGCGCTGCCGGGCCGCCCGCCGCCGAGCTCGGCGCGGCGCTCATCCGTCGTACAGCAGGTAGGGGCGCCGCCGCCGGGCGAAGGCGCGCTCCTCGCTCGAGAACCCGGCCGCGAGGTCCCGCACTCCGGCCCCGGCCTCGATGGCCCGCCGCTCCCGGTCCGACCCGCACAGCAGGTCGAAGGCCGGGACGTCGGCGACGAACTCGTAGGGCTCGGTGCGCCAGCGGAAGCGCGCCGGATCCTGCCGGCGGGCGTGCACGACGCAGGCGAGGCCGGTTCGGAACGGGCGGAAGGCGCGCGGCTCGTGCACGTGCAGCTCGACGCCGCCGCAGCCCACGCCGGCGTGCTTGTCCCAGGTCGGGACGAAGCGGGCCGGACGGAACCGCACGCCGGGAAGCCGCTCGGCGTTGAGCCGGTCGGCGAGCGCGTCGGCGTCGAGCCAGGGGGCGCCGAGAAGGTGGAAGGGCCGGGTCGTGCCCCTCCCCTCGGAGAGGTTCGTGCCCTCCAGCAGGCACGTCCCCGGATAGACGAGCGCCGTGGCGGGCGTCGGCACGTTGGGCGACGGCAGCACCCAGGGCAGCCCGGTCTCGGGGAACCCCGTCCCCCGCCTCCAGCCCTCGACCCCGACGACCTCGAGATCGAGGTCGAGCCTCCGCTCGGTGCGGAAGAGCAGCGCCAGCTCACCCACCGTCATGCCGTGGCGCACCGCCAGGTCGTGCAGCCCGCAGAAGCTCTCGAAGCCCGGCCGGAGCGACGGTCCCTCCACCTCGACGCCGCCGATGGGATTCGGCCGGTCGAGAACCAGGAAGCGCAGCCCCGCCTCGGCGGCCGCCTCCATGCAGAGCATCATCGTGGCCTGGTAGGTGTAGTAGCGGGTGCCGACGTCCTGGATGTCGAAGACCAGGGCGTCGAGCCCGGCCAGCTGCCCGGGCCTGGGGCGCAGCGAGGCCGCGGTCCCCCCGTAGAGCGAGTAGACGGGCCTCTCGGTCCGCGGGTCGCGCCCGTCGCCGACCGCGGCCATGTACTGGACGTCGCCGCGCACGCCGTGCTCGGGGCCGAACAGCGCCTCGAGCCGAACCCCGGGCGCCGCAGCGAGCAGGTCGGCGGCGTGGCGCAGGCGCCGGTCCACCGCGGTGGGGTTGCACACCAGCCCGACGCGAACCCCGCGCAGCGCCGAGAAGCGCCGCCGCGCCAGGACCTCGAGGCCGGTCCAGACCTCAGGGGGCGGTGCCACCCCTCGCGGGCGGCGGCGCCGGGCGCCTCTCGGCGGCCGGGGCGTCCGGGCCGCTCCTGGAGACCGGCCCGGCCCCGGCGACCGTGAAGCGGAACGTGTAGCGCCCCGGCTTGCCCTTCGCGTAGTTCGCATCCTTCAGGTTCCAGTACGCCGAGGCCACCACCCACTCGTCGCCGAGCGAGTCCCGGACGACGGTCACCTCCGAGGCCTCGCCGGCGTCGTCCACCGAGACGCGGAGCTCTACCACGCCGGGGCCGCGGCGGTCGTCCGGCTCGTCGCGCCGGACCCGATCCATGCGCACGGCCACGGCCCGCTCGATGGCCTTCAGGTCGCTGTGCCGCGTCTCTGCGACCCGCAGCCGGCGCTCCAGCGCGGCTCGCTCGGGCCGCGCCACGTCGCCGGCGGCCCGGAGCTGCTCGAGGGCCTCGCGGGGCTGGTTCCGCGCCAGCATGATCCGGCCCAGCGCCAGCCGGCTGGCCCCGTCGCGCGGGTCGCGCTCGACGGCGCGCCGCAGCGCCCCTTCCGCCCCCTCCTCGTCCCGCACGGCCATCCGCAGGTCGGCGAGCCGCTTCCAGTTCGCGGACGGGCCCGGCTCCATCTCGGTGATGCGGCGGACGGCGAGCAGCTCCGAGTCCGGGTCCTTCGCCGCCTGGGCGGCCGTGGCCAGGCCGTGCAGGCCGTCCAGCGTCTCCTGCAGCGCGAGCGCCACCTTCCACTCCGCCACGGCGCCGGGTGCGTCCCCCGCGGCGAGCCGGGCGCGGGCCAGCGCCGCCCGGAGCGACGCGTCCCGCGGGGCGCGGTCCGCCGCCTTCGCCAGCCACCCCACCGCCTCCTGCCGCTTGCCGAGGTCGAGCGCCAGCGCCCCCAGGAGGGTCGGCGCGGCGGTCTGCTCCGGCAGCGCCTTCAGCGAGTGGGCCGCGTCGAGGTACGCCGCCTCGGAGTCTCCCTGCTGCCGGTGCAGGCGCGCCATGCCGAGGCGGGCCGACGGGTTCTCCGGGTCGAGGCGCAGGACGTCGCCGTAGTCGGCGCGGGCCTCGGCGAGGCGGCCGCGCCGCTCCTGGGCCTCGGCGCGCAGCGAGAGCGCGATCCAGTTCCGGGGGGCCGCCGCCATCGCCCGCGCCAGCTCCGCGTCGGCCTGGTCGAAGGTCCCCCAGCCGATGTAGATCCGGGCCATGCCCAGGCTGCCCCAGGCCGCGCCGCCCGGTGCCTCCGAGAGGGCGCGAAAGGCCTTCCAGGTCTCCTCGTCGCGCGGCAGCCGGTAGAGGGCGAGGAAGCGGTGGCTGGGGTCCTCCGCCTCGGCTCCGGAGGCGGGTGCCGCGGGCAGCTGCGCCCGGCGCTCGGCCGACGGCAGCGTGGGCGGCGAGAGGTCGACGCGGGACATGGCTCGGCTCACCGCCACCAGGTCGGGCCCGGGCGGCGCCGACGTACCCTCGGGCGCGGCGGCGAGCGCCCAGGGCGCCAGGGCGGCGGCGGCAGCGAGCAAGCGGGTCCTTCGGTGCGTCCGTCGCAAGGCGTCTCCCCCGGGGCGGGCCATTCTACGCATCGGCGCCCCGGGCGCCCTCCCCCCGGGCGGGTCATAGGGGATCTCGGACCGTCGGCTGTGGCATCCTGCTCCTCCGCGAGGCCCCCGGCTCGTCCGCCGAGGTCCGGGCGACGCTGCGAACGCGCATGGAACAGCCGAAGCGGGGCGCCGGCGCCCTCCTGCTCCTCGTCACCGCCCTGGCGGTGAACCTGGCCTTCGACGGGCTCGGCGCCCTCGTGCCGGGAGCGGCTCCGCCCCACCTGCTGCTCCGCTACGCGCCGGAGTTCGTACGCGACATGCTCTCCACGGCGGCCGTATCCCCGGCGGCCGCCTTCGTGCTCTCGCTCATCGACCTCCTGCTCCTGGGGGTCGTGCCGCCTGGCACCCCGCGGCGCACGTGGGTGGTCGCAGCCTGGTTCTTCGGCTTCTGGTTGCTCGCCGAGGGGCTGCTGGCGCTGGTCTGGCTGTCCGCGCCGGCCGGCGAGGTGCTCGCGGGACTGGCGTTTGGCGCGGCGCGCTGCCTGGCGGCGGCGTGGGCCATGGTGCGGCTGTCGACACCGAGCTAGTGAAGGACTACCGGCACCGGCCGGGTGCCGGAGGAACGGGGGCGGGCCCATGCGACTCGAGGACGACGGCGATCGCAGCAACGTGGAGGACCGGCGAGGCTCCGAGCCGGGGTTCGGGGGCGCGCGGCTCGGCGGCCGGGGGGTGAGGCTCGGCCTCGGGGGGACGGTGGTGGTCCTCGCCCTCTCCCTCCTTCTCGGGCGGGACCTGTTCTCCGACCTCGGCGCGGCGCCGGCCGGGGCTCCGGTGGCCGTTCCCGGCCCAGCCACCTCCCCGGCCCAGGCCGAGGGTCGCGCCGCCGCCGAGAAGCAGCTGGAGCGGACCGCGGTCGCCTCCTTCAACGACACGCAGCGCACCTGGGCGTCGGCGCTGTCCAGGCGCCCGGACGGCTACCGGGACGCCAAGCTGGTCCTCTTCTGGGACGAGACCCGGTCCGGGTGTGGCGAGGCGGGCGCGGAGATGGGGCCCTTCTACTGCCCGGTCGACGAGCGGGTCTACATCGACCTCGGCTTCTACCGGGAGCTCGCCTCGCGCTTCGGCGCGCCCGGCGAGTTCGCGCAGGCCTACGTCATCGCCCACGAGGTGGGCCACCACCTCCAGAAGGTGATCGGCATCGAGCCCAAGGTCCGCGAGGCGCAGCGCCGCCGCCCGTCGGAGCGAAACGCGCTCTCGGTGAGGATGGAGCTGCAGGCCGACTGCCTGGCCGGCGTCTGGGCCCGTTCCGCGCAGAGCCGTCAGCTGCTCGACCCGGGCGACATCGAGGCCGGGCTCGGCGCGGCGGCGGCCGTGGGTGACGATCGGCTCCAGAGGGCCGCGACCGGACGCGTCTCCCCCGAGAGCTTCACGCACGGCTCGTCGGCGCAGCGGAGCCATTGGTTCCGGCGAGGCCTGGACACGGGGCGCCTCGACGCCTGCGACACCTTCTCCGGCTCGCCCTGAGGCGCGGCAGCCCCGAGATCCGCGAAGCCAACGCCGAGGACGAGCGCATGTCTGGCCATCTCCGGGTGAGAGCCTCCACGGCGCGAGAGCGTGCTCGCGGACCGGCGGGCCGTCGGATGGGATCTCCGTGAGCGACGCCCCGACTCCCACCCCGGCCCCGCCGCTTCCAGCAGCGGCGTCCGCGGCGGGCGAGCCATCGGCCGCCTTCCAGGGGCGCGACCGCACGCTCTCGGAGCTCGGCTGGCCTCAGCTGCTCGAGGCCCTTGCCGGGCGATGCCGGACCCCCGGCGGCCGCCGCCGGGCTCTCGAGCTCGGGTTCCTCGACGACGCGGCCGTGGTCCGCGAGGCGCTGGCACGGGTCGGCGAGGCCCGGGCCCTCTCCGAGTCGGGCACCGCGCTCCCGCTTGGCGGGACTGGCGACCCGGCGCCCCACCTCGACCGGGCCGGGCGAGGCGGCGTGCTCGACGCGCTTTCCCTCCGCGAGGTGGCGGCACTGGTGCGGGCCTCGGTCCGGACCCGCCGCTCGCTCCAGGGGCGAGCCGACGACCTGCCCAGGCTCTGGGCACTGGCGGCGGCCCTCTCCGACGCCGAGCCGCTGGCCGAACGCATCGAGTCGTCCGTCGAGCCTTCCGGCACCGTCTCCGACCGCGCCAGCCCGGTCCTGGCGCAGCTGCGCGACCGGGCCCGCGGCCTCCACCGGGCGCTGAAGGGCAAGGTCGAGGCGCTCCTCGCCGACGCCGAGGTGGCCCCGCACCTCCGCGACGCCTACTTCACCATCCGCAACGACCGATACGTCCTCCCGGTCCTGGCGAGCGCCCGCGCCCGGGTGCCGGGCATCGTCCACAACGCCTCGCAGTCGGGACAGACGCTCTTCGTCGAGCCCGAGGCCATGGTGGAGGTGGGCAACGAGCTCGCCATCGCCAGCGCCATGGCGGCCGAGGAGGAGGAGCGGGTCCTGCGCGAGCTCTCGGCGTCGGTCACCGCCCGCGCCGCGGCGCTGGCCCGCGACCTCGCGGTCCTCTCGGCGCTGGATCTGCTCGAGGCCGAGGCCCGGCTCGCCTCCGACCTCGACGCCGCCGCGCCCGAGGTGGCCACCCCGGCGGACGGCTTCCTCCTGCGCGACCTGCGTCACCCCCTGCTCGTCCTCCAGGGGAAGAAGGTGGTGGCGAGCGACGTCCGGCTCGAGCCGCCCCGGCGGGCCCTGGTCGTCTCCGGGCCCAACGGCGGCGGGAAGACGGTGGCCATCACCGCGGTCGGGCTCTCGGCGCTGATGGTGCGCGCCGGACTTCCCGTGGCGGCGGGGCGCGGGTCGCGACTCCCCTTCTACGCGGAGGTGAAGGCGGCCGTGGAGGAGCGCGGCGACCTCGCCCGCGACCTCTCCACCTTCACCGCCCACCTCACCGCCCTCCGCGACATCGCCGCCCTCGCCGGCGTCGGGTCGCTGGTCCTCGTGGACGAGATCGCCGCCGACACCGACCCCCGGGAGGGCGCGGCGCTGGCGGCCGCCATCCTCGAGGACCTCCTCGACCGCGGCGCCCAGGTGCTCGTCACCACCCACCTCGACGAGCTGAAGGCGCTGGCGCTGGTGGAGCCGCGCTTCGCGAACGCCCGGGTGGGCTTCGACGCCGTGCGGCTCGTCCCCACCTTCCAGGTCCACCTGGGCAGCCCGGGCAGCTCGAGCGCCATCGAGGTGGCCGGGCGCGTCGGTCTGGCGCCGGCCCTGCTCGATCGCGCGCGCGCGGCGCTGACGGGCCAGGGCGGCGCGCTGGGGCAGGCCCTCCGGGCGCTCGAGACGGAGCGGGCACGGCTGGAGGCCGAGCGCGCCGGCCTCGCCCGCGACCGCGAGTCGGCGCGCAACCGCGAGGAGACGGCGCGCCGGCGCGAGGAGGCCGCCTTCCGCGCCGAGAAGGAGGCCGCGGCCCGCGTCGCCGGGGCGATGGCCGACGAGCTCGAGGCGGCCCGCGACGAGGTCCGGCGGGTGCTCGCCGGCCTCCAGTCCCAGCCGACCGTGCGCAAGGCCACCGAGGCCGCGCGGCAGCTCGACGACTGGTCGGCGACCCTGGAGCGGGCGTCGAAGGTGGCCGAGGCACGGGCCTCCACCGCCGCGGAGGTCGTCCCGGGAGCGGCGCCCGCACCCGGCGTGCGCGTGCGCATCGCCTCGCTCGGCAAGGACGGCGAGGTCCTGGAGGTCGGCGGCGGGGAGGCGCTGGTGCGCGTCGGGGCTCTGAAGGTCCGCCGGCCCCTGGCGGATCTCCTCCCGCTCCGCGGCCCGGGGCCGGCCGTGCCCGGGCTGGCGCGCCGGCGGGAGGAGAAGGAGCGCGCGGCGGCGGCGGCCGCCCCGGCGCCGCTCACCGTGGGCGAGCGCCGCCTGGACGTGCGCGGCCTCCGGGTGGAGGAGCTGCTGCGCGAGGTGGAGCGCTTCCTCGACCGGCTCGCCGGCGAGGACGCCCCCGACGCGGTGATCCTCCACGGGCACGGCACCGGCGCGCTCAAGCAGGCCCTGCGCGATCACCTCGGGCGTTCACCCTACGTGGCATCCTTCCGGCCCGGGGAGCGTCACGAGGGTGACGATGCGGTGACGGTCGTGCGTCTCCGGCAGTGACGTTGCAGCCCCGACACGCTTTCGTGGCGGACCTTTCGCCCTGAGGCCGGGAGGCGGCTGCTACAAGCCTGCCTCGATTCGGCAACGCCGACACCGGCGCACACCGCGCCGCCCCTCAAGGAGAGTCACGAATGCGACGGATCATCACGCTGCTCGCCGCGGCGCTGGCGCTCGCTCCCGCCGTCTCCCGCGCCCAGTCGACGCCGGTGGTGGTGGAGCAGTCCCAGTCCGCCACGGTGGTCGAGACGAAGAAGGGCGACGTGGTCACGGAGAGGTCCACCACCGTGGCGGTGCTCGCCGAGAAGAAGAGCCCGATCACCTTCACGCCCTACGGCTTCGTGCTGCTGAACGCCTTCTTCAACGACAGCCCGTTCCTCTCCCACACCTACCCGGGCCAGGCGCTGCCCTGCCCCGCCATCGGCGCGGCCAACGGCTGCAACCAGGGTGGCTCGTTCGTCATGAACGTGAAGCAGAGCCGCATCGGCACCCGCATCGCCCTCGACGACAGCGCCGGCTGGACCCAGGCGAAGCTCTCGGGCCTCTTCGAGGTCGACTTCCAGGGCGGCTTCACGGGCACGAACTCCGCGGCCTTCTACAACGCCATCATGCGGCTCCGGAAGGTCTGGGGCGAGGCGGCCTGGGGCTCCGAGTCCAGGTTCTCCATCCGCTTCGGCCAGGACGACCGCATCATCTCGCCGCTCCGTCCCAACAGCCTGGCCTTCGTCGCCGACCCGCTCTTCCAGACGGCGGGCCTCCTCCACGGCCGCGCCCCGCAGCTCGCGCTGCGCTACGACCTGACCCCCAAGGATGGCTTCGGCTTCACGCTCGCCGCCGCCGCCCTCAACCCGCAGGAGGTCACCTTCACCGACTTCGGCACCCAGCCTGGCACCGCGGTGGACTTCGGCGCCGGCAACCGCGGACGGCTCCCCAACTTCGAAGGGCGCCTCGGCCTGGGCATCCGCTCGGGCGGGACCAAGGTGGTGGACCTGGGCCTCTGGGGCGGCTGGCAGAGGAACCGCTTCGTCGCCAGGCAGTCTGCCACGTCCACGGACCTGGGCGACGTCGACATCAACAGCACCGTCATCGGCGCCGACCTCACGTTCAACCTCTGGATCTTCCAGGGCCTCGCCGAGATCTACCAGGGCAAGGGCTATGACGCCCCGGGGAGCCTCGCCACCCAGGGCATCACCTTCAAGACCACCGGCACGCCGGCGACCCTCCTCCTCCCGCCCGAGGGCGTCGCGGTCAAGGCCACCGGCGGCTGGTTCCAGCTCGCCCTCAACCTCAACCCGGTGCTGGTCTACGGGGGCTGGGGCGGGACGCAGACCCCGGTCAAGGAGCTCATCGGCACCACGCTCGGCCAACCGGCCGGCCGCATCCAGAACTACATGTGGGCGCTCGGGGCCATCGTCTCGGCCGGCAAGAACTGGCGCTTCTCCGTGGAGTACGCCGACACCCGGTCCTGGTACTACACCGGCGGCTTCGCCGACGGCCACCAGTACTCGGTCAACAGCCAGCTCCTCTTCTAGCGCATCACGGCCCGCGCCGGCTCCCGGCCCGGGCCCGACTCGCTTCCGACGTCCCGCACCCGGGGCGCCGGTGGTCCTCCACGGGCCGCCGGCGCCCTTCCTCTTTCAGGGGATTCACGGCTCGTCACGCCGCATGGCGTCTTGCAAGATCGGTCCGGATCTGATCCCGGCCCGTCACCGTCCGTTCACCGAATCGCCACAACTCCCGATCGTGTGTGATACGGCTGATGTCCGTTTGCGTCCGATACCTGCGCACCCGCGCCCACCCGTAGAACCCACCTTCAGGAGTCCGCGCATGAAGCGAGTCGCCAGCCTGATCCTTGCCGCCGCGATCCCCCTGGCCGTGTCCGCTCAGACGCCGGCTCCGGCCGCGCCCGAGAAGGCCATCGTCGAGCAGTCGAGCACAGCCACCGTGGTGGAGACCAGGAAGGGCGAGGTCGTCACCGAGAAGACCACCACGGTGGCGGTCATCGCCGAGAAGAAGAGCCCCATCACCTTCACCCCCTACGGCTTCGTGCTGCTGAACGCCTTCTTCAGCGACGCGCCGTTCTCCTCGAAGCTCTACCCGGGCCAGGTGCTCCCCTGCCCCGCCATGGGGACGACCACCGGGTGCAACGTCGGCGGCTCCTTCAACATGACCGCCCAGCAGACCCGCCTCGGCTTCAACCTCGCCTTCGACGACACCGCCGGCTGGACCAAGGCCAAGCTCGCCGGCCGCGTCGAGGCGGACTTCAACGGCGGCTGGCCTCCGACGATCACGAACTCCACCGGCTTCTACAACACGCTCTTCCGGCTGCGCCTGGCCTACATGACGGCCACCTGGGGCGGGTTCTCGATCCTCGCCGGCCAGGACTACGGGCTCGTGGCACCGCTCTTCGCCACGTCCGTCGCCTGGCAGGCCGTGCCCCTCTTCTGGCAGGCCGGCAACCTCTGGAACCGGTCGCCGCAGATCAAGGTCGCGTTCGACGCGACGCCCAAGAGCGGCTTCGCCTTCGGCCTCGCGGCCGCGGCCCTGAACCCGTCGGACGCCACCACCGACGTCCCCGTCGGCAGCTCGCCCGGCGCAGCCATCGACTTCGGCGCCGGCAACCGCTCCCGCCTGCCGGCCTTCGAGGGGCGCGTCTACGCGGGCCTCCGGACGGACGGCGTGAAGACGGTGGAGCTGGGCTTCTCCGGCCACACCAACACCCGCCGCTACAACAGCCCCGGCAACGGCGAGACCTTCGACGTGAACGAGAACGTCGTGGCCCTCGACCTGGACGTCAACCTCTGGATCATCAACCTCCGGGGCGAGATGTGGCATGGCAACGCCATCGACGACTTCTACGCCGGCATCGTCTCTCCGCCGGTCGTGATCCGGACGGCGGGCACTCCCGCGAACATCACCAAGGTCCAGACCGTGCCCACGGAGGGGATGTGGGCGCAGCTCGTGCTCAAGCCCTTCGGCTTCCTCCAGCTCTCCGTGGGCTACGGCGTCGAGGTCGCGACCACGGCCGACATGGTCGGCCTCCCGGCCGCCACGCGCTACCGCAACTCCCAGTTCGCCTGGGGCGTCATCTTCCCGGCCGGGAAGAACTGGCGCTTCAGCGTCGAGGGCTGCAACACCATCACCAACTACTACGGCGGCGCGAACTCCGAGGGCGCCATGTACGCGGTGTCGAGCCAGCTGACGTTCTGAGCCACCCGGTCGGTTCCGGAGGCGCCCGCGGTGAGGCACGCTGCGGGCGCCTCGTCTTTCTCGAGCCGATTCCCTATGCTGCAAACTGCCACCGCGGGCGCCCCGGGAGGGTCGAGCCCGCCACCGAGGAGGACACCCGCATGAAGAAGCTCATCGGACTGCTCGCCGCCGCGCTGATCGCGCTGCCTGCGGCCGCCACTGCCCAGGTCAAGATCGGGGTCATCAACTCCATCACCGGCCCGGAGGCCCCCATCGGCGAGAACCTCTCCAACGGCATCAAGCTCGCCGAGGAGGACCTCGCCAAGAAGGGCATCAAGCTCCAGATCGTCTGGGAGGACGACACCGGCAAGCCGCAGATCGCCCGCAGCGCCTTCGAGAAGCTCGCCACCCGCGACGGCGTCGCCGGCGTGGTCGGCCCCTACACCTCCGCCAGCGCCAACGCCGTCACCAAGCTCGCCGAGCAGTACAAGGTGCCGCTCCTCGTCCCGGCGGCTGCCAAGGAGGACATCACCCGCCAGAACAACACCTGGGTGTTCCGGATGAACGCGCCGGCCGACGTCTACGGCAAGGTGCTCATCGACGCGGTGATGCTGCTCGGCAAGCCCAAGACCATCGCCTTCATCTACGAGAACACCGACTTCGGCACCTCCACCAGCAAGACCGCCAAGGAGTACGCGACCGCCAAGGGGATGCAGGTCGTCGCCGACGAGGCCTACTCCAAGGGCTCCCCCGACTACCGCTCCACCCTCACGAAGGTGAAGGCCGTCAAGCCGGACCTCGTCTTCATGGTCTCCTACGTCGCCGACGCCATCCTCCTCATGCGGCAGTCGAAGGAGATCGGCCTCGCCCCGCAGGCCTTCCTGGGCGGCGGGGCCGGCTTCACGACCGTGGACTTCGCCAAGCAGAAGGAGATCTCGAACCTGGTGATGGCCTCCACCCAGTGGACCGACGACGTCTCCTGGCCGGGCGCGAAGGACTTCGCCACCCGCTACAACGCGAAGTTCGGCAAGGAACCGACCTATCACGCCGCCTGCGCCTACGAGGCGATGCGCATCATGGCCGAGGTCGCCGCGACAGCCGGGACCGACAAGGAGAAGGTCCGCGGCGGTCTCAAGGCCGGATCGTGGGACGGGATCATGGGCCCCGTGAAGTTCGCCGACTACGATGGGTTCACGAACCAGAACAACCATCCCATGCTCGTGACGCAGATCCAGGGTGGCGCATACGAGACGGTGTACCCTGCCCAGTTCGCCACGAAGAAGGGCATCTTCCCCTTCCCCGGCTGGAAGTGACCGCTCACCCCGCCGGACCCTCCGGGGCGCCGGCGGCGGGACGACGATGACGCACCGCGCCCTCCGTCTCCGATTGAACCGGAGGCGGGGGGCGATGTAGCTTGACGAGCCGCACACCGTCGCGAGGCGAGACCGCTTCGAAGGCTGGGGCCTGACCGGGCCAGGGGACCGGGAGAACCCGATGAATGTCTTCCTGCAGTCGCTCTTGTCGGGGGTGCTCGTCGGCGGTGTCTACGCGCTGATCGGCGTCGGCCTGACCATCATCTTCGGCGTGATGCGCATCATCAACTTCGCCCACGGCGACCTGGTGATGCTGGGGATGTACCTCGCCTACTTCTTCTTCGTCGCCCTGGGGATCGACCCGTTCCTCTCCATCCTCCTCGTCTTCCCGGTGATGTTCCTCTTCGGGGCGCTGCTGCAGAAGACCATCATCAACCGCGTCCTCAACGCGCTGCCGCAGAACCAGATCCTGCTCACCATCGGCATCGGCCTCATCATCAGCAACACGATGATGCTGCTCTTCACCTCCGACTACCGGATCCTCACCACCCCCTACTCCTCCAGCAGCGTGGACGTGGGCGGGATCTCCGTCTCCTGGCCGCTGGCCGGCTCCTTCCTCATCACCGCCGCGGTGACCGCGGCGCTCTTCTGGTTCCTCACCAAGACCGACACCGGGCAGGCCATCCGGGCCACCGCCCAGGACCGCGACGCCGCCCAGCTCATGGGCATCAACGTGCGGCGCATGAGCGTCATCGCCACCGGCCTCGGCGCCGGCCTGGCGGCGGTGGCGGGCGCGCTCATCTCGCCCACCTACTACATCTTCCCGCAGGTCGGGCAGCCCTTCACCCTGAAGGCCTTCGTCATCGTGGTCCTGGGCGGGATGGGCAGCGTCATGGGGGCCACCGCGGGCGGCATCATCATCGGGGCCACCGAGTCGCTCTCGGCCGTCTACATCTCCTCGGGGACCAAGGACCTGGTGGTGTACGTCCTCTTCCTGCTCATCCTCCTTTTCAAGCCCTCCGGGCTCTTCGGCAAGTCGAGGATGTAGGAAAGGCCATGCTCCGGAACCTCCTTCGCAGAGAGACCCGACGCGGCTCCGTCTTCCCGCCGCTCGCCGCAGCCGCGGCGGCCCTGCTGGCCCTGGCGCTCTTCCCGGCCGTCGTGGAGAACCCGTACGCGCTGCACCTCATGATCCTCTTCTTCCTCTCGGTGATCATGGGGGAGGCCTGGAACCTCATCGGAGGCTACGGGGGCCAGTACTCGGTGGGCCACGCCGCCTACTTCGGCGTCGGGGCCTACACGGTGATCATCCTGCTCCAGGCCTTCAAGATCCCGCCCTGGTGGGGGGTGTGGCCGGCGCTCCTGCTGGCGGTCCTGGTGGCGCTCGTCATCGGCGGCATCACCTTCCGCCTGCGGGGTCCGTACTTCGTACTGGCCTCCATCGCCGTCGCCGAGGTCATGCGGCTGGCTGCGCTGAACTGGAAGGACCTGACGAACGGCGCCGAGGGCATCCTGGTGAGCGACATCCCGCCGCTGGTGCTGGGCGGCCACCTCATCACCAACTGGGTCTCGTCGAAGGTGCCGTTCTACTACTACGGCCTCGGACTGGTGGTGCTGGTGGTGCTCGTCACCCTCTGGGTGCAGAACTCCAAGCTCGGCTACTACCTCCAGGCCATCCGCGAGGACCAGGACGCCGCCAACTCGCTCGGCATCCCGCTCACCTTCTACAAGAACGTGGCGCTGGCCATCTCCGCCTTCTTCACCGCCTGGGCCGGCGCCTTCTACGCCCTCTACGTCGGGTTCATCGACCCTCAGACGGTGGTCGGGCTCGACATCTCCGTGCAGATCGTGCTCATCGCCATCATCGGAGGCATCGGCACCATCCTGGGGCCCGTCGTCGGCGCGGCGGTCCTGGTGGCGCTCTCCGAGGCCCTGCGCGCGAACCTGATCACCGACCTGCTGGTGAAGGCCGGTCTCGTCAGCGAGACCTCGCGGATCGGCCTCTTCCTCAAGGACAACCTCTCCCACGCCCACATGCTCATCTACGGGGTGCTGGTGGCGCTGGTCATCCTCTTCATGCCGGACGGCATCCTCGGCGCGCTGCGCGCCTGGGTGCGCCGCCGCGCACGCGCCGCCGCGCCGCAGGGAAGGTAGCCATGGCACCCGTCCTGGAGATCCGGCACGTCAGCAAGTTCTTCGGCGGCCTGTCCGCCAACTCCGACGTCTCCTTCGACATGCAGCCGGGCATGATCATGGGCCTCATCGGCCCGAACGGGGCTGGCAAGACCACGCTCTTCAACTGCATCACCGGCTACTACCCGCCCAGCAAGGGCGAGGTGATCTTCAAGGGAAGGAAGCTGAGCGGGCTCACCCCCGACAAGGTCTGCAAGCTCGGCATGGCGCGCACCTGGCAGAAGGTCCGACCCCTCGCCAAGCTGACGGTCCTCGAGAACGTGATGGTGGGGGCGCTGGCCCGGACCGGCTCGCTCAAGGTGGCGCGGGAGTCCGCGCACGAGCAGCTGGCCGTCGTGAAGATGGATCACAAGGCCGGCTTCCTCGCCGGCGGGCTCCCCATCGGCGAGCGGAAGAAGCTGGAGGTGGCCCGCGTGCTCGCCACCCGGCCGGAGCTGCTGCTCCTCGACGAGGTGATGGGTGGCCTGAACCCCGCCGAGAGCGAGGAGATCATCCAGCTCATCCTGGACATCAAGAAGCGCGGCCTCACGCAGATGGTCATCGAGCACGACATGAAGGCCATCATGCGGATCTCCGACCGCATCGTGGTGCTCAACTCCGGCGAGAAGCTGGCCGAGGGGCTCCCCCAGGAGATCGTCAACAACCCCGAGGTCGTCACCGCCTACCTGGGCGAGGCGCACGTCTAGCCATGCTCCGCATCGAGAAGCTGAACTTCAGCTACGGCGACCTGCAGGTCCTCTGGGACGTGGACCTGGAGGTGAAGCAGGGCGAGATCGTCACCGTGGTGGGCGCCAACGGCGCCGGGAAGTCGACCACGCTGAAGAACATCTCGCGGCTGGTGAAGCCGGCCTCGGGCACGCTGCGCTTCGAGGACCACGACCTGCGGAAGGTCGAGTCGCACCAGGTGGTGGAGATGGGGATCATCCAGGTCCCGGAAGGGCGCCGCATCTTCCCTGAGATGACGGTGCTCGAGAACCTGCGGATGGGCTCCTACGTGAAGTCCGCCCGCAAGGACCGGGAACGCAACGTCGAGCGCGTCTTCGCGCTCTTCCCGCGGCTGCAGGAGCGGCAGAAGCAGCTCGGAGGAACGATGTCCGGCGGCGAGCAGCAGATGCTGGCCATCGCCCGCGGGCTCATGGCGAACCCGCGGCTCATGCTCCTCGACGAGCCGTCGCTGGGGCTCTCGCCGCTCTTCGTGAAGAACATCTTCGAGATCATCCAGGAGATCAACCGCCAGGGGACCACCATCCTGCTCGTCGAGCAGAACGTCTTCCAGTCGCTGCGGATCTCCCACCGGGCTTACGTGCTCGAGACCGGAAGGGTGGTACTCTCCGGACCCGGGCAGGAGCTGCTCGTCAACGAGCACGTGAAGAAGGCGTTCCTGGGGGCATAGAGCGCATATGGCCATCGATCCGAGCATGACCAAGGTGCGGCGCTGGATGACGCCGGACCCGTTGACCATCGAGGAATCCGCCAGCATCGTGGAGGCGATCCACATGCTGAAGGAGAAGAACGTCCGGCGCCTCCCGGTGCTGCGCGACGGCCGGCTCGTCGGCGTGGTGACCGAGAAGATGCTGAAGGACTTCACCCCGTCGAAGGCCACGAGCCTCGACACCTGGGAGGTCCACTACCTGCTGGCGCGCACGCCGGTCTCGGCGGCGATGAACCCCAAGCCGCACAAGGTGAAGCCCGAGGAGGAGATTGCCGACGTGGCGCAGCTCCTCCACGACCGGAAGCTGAACGGCGTGCTGGTCGTGAACGAGAAGGACGACCTGGTGGGGATCCTCACCACCACCAACGCCCTCGAGGCGCTCATCGCCTTCGCCAACGTCTACCGGGCGCAGGTCCCCTGACGGGGGCCGCCCCCTAGCCCTTCCAGAAGAGCCAACCCGCCACCCCGAGCGCGAAGGCGATCACCGCGCCACGGAGAAGCGGCGCGGGCAGGCGCTGGGCCAGGTGCGCCCCGGCCCAGCCGCCGCCGAGCGCCGCCATGGCCATCAGGCCGGCCTCGGGCAGGTGGACGGCCCCCACCACCAGGAAGTAGACGGCGGCGATCCCGTTGATGAGCAGCGAGAACAGCACCTTGAGCGCGTTGGCGTGCTGGAGGGTGTCCGGCAGGAACACGGCCATCGCCGCCAGCATCAGGATGCCGATGCCGGCACCGAAGTAGCCGCCGTAGATGGAGATGAGGAGCTGCGCGGCCCACAGGGCCGCCGGAACCTTCCCGCTCTCCGAGGGGACCCGCCGCGCCACCCAGCGCGCCACCGGCCCCTGGACCACGAGCAGCCCGGCGGCGAAGAGGATGAGCCACGGCACCACCGCGCGAAAGGCCCGCTCCGGGGTGTTCAGGAGCAGCACCGAGCCCGCGAGCCCCCCGACGAGCGATGGCCAGGCGAGCCTCCAGGCGCGGTGCCGCTCCTCGGCGATGAGCTTCCGGTACGCCCAGGCGGACGAGACCGTCCCCGGCCAGATGGCCACGGTGTTGGTGGCGTTGGCCGCGACCGGGGGCATCCCGGTCATGAGCAGCGCCGGGAACGAGATCAGCGAGCCGCCGCCGGCGATGGCGTTCACGACGCCTGCGCCGAAGCCCGCCAGGGCGAGGAGGAGCCAGGGGTGGCCGTGCACGGGAGCACTCTACCGCGCCGCCGGCGCGCCCGCGGCGCCCGGGCTCTCCATCCGCCTCGAGGCAGCTGGCGAGCCTCCCCGGTGGCAGGCGGCGCGGGCCGGCGCTAGAGTCGCGGCCGGAGGTGCGACATGCGGGAAGCGACGCGCGACCGTGGGGAGATCCTGAACTTCGCTGGCTCCCACCGGATGTCGCCGGGAGTCCGCGAAGGGCGGCCGCAACTCTTGCCGGAGGGCGAGACCGGGGGCCGCACCGGCTGGGAGGCGTTCTTCGAGTCGATGGAGCGCGGGCGCCTGGCACTCGCCTGGGATCCGGCGAGTCCCGAGAGCGCAGAGCTCGTCCCGGCGGCCGAGGCCCGTCCGCTGGAGAAGCACCCCAACCTGGCGGAGGGGCTCGAGCGGACCCGCCGGTTCCTCCAGGCGTTCCGGCGCCAGGCGCCCCCCGCCGGCGGAGCGCCGTAGGCCGTTCCGGGGCCGGGGAGCGGGCCATGGGCGGACCCGGAAGGAGGGCCGGTCCCGCCGACCTCGCCCGCTAGCGCTGGCCCCGGCGCCCGCCGCGACCTCCCCGCCCCTTGCGGCGCGGGTCGCCCTCGCGGCGCTTCGCCTGGCCACCCTGGCCCGCCGGCCCGCCCTTCTCGCGACGTGCCGGCTTCTCGCGGACCGCGAGGATCTCCACGCTCCCTGACCGTGGCTGGCCCTTGCGGCGCGCGCCGCGGTCCCCACCGCGGCCGCCCTCGGCCGCATCCGGAGCCGTCTGGGGCTCGCCCCGGGCCGAGGCCTTGCCGCGGCCGCCCCGGTGCGCGGCGCGGGGATCGGTGTGGA
>Ga0209253_10002106_pt1 | contig 17588 bp, 14 predicted proteins | sample FrelakmetBRP12BR_FD_187145 | JGI IMG/M metagenome (GOLD analysis project Ga0209253, IMG submission 187145) | Freshwater lake sediment microbial communities from the University of Notre Dame, USA, for methane emissions studies - BRP12 BR (SPAdes)... | ecosystem: Environmental > Aquatic >...
TCTCGCCGCGGCGCGGTGAGACGTGTCACTACGCTCCCGCAACGCGCACAACTACCTGAAACACCAGAAGTTCTTGAAACAAACTGTAGAAGATGGGCTGGAGCGTTAGCGCGGGGCCAACACCTGTGCGAAAAGCTCGTCGAGACAGCGTCGTCCGCCGGAAAACTTCCGAACTGCCCGGGCCTCCTCGACGATCCGGCGCATGCGTCCGGCGAAGCGCTGGTATGGGTAGATCTGCGCATAGTGCATGAGCGGCGTGTGGGCGCGAATTGCAGCAGAGATGCGCTCGTAGTTCCCGGGAATCCGGCAGTCCTGCCTCGGCGGATCACCCTTCTCAAGATAGAAGGCGGTGAGGTTCCCGTTGTCGTGCGAGAGACGGACCTCGGCGCAGCGCAGGCCGGCCTTCTGGCCGATAGCGGCAAGGTTGGCCTGATTGAAATTGTAGAGGTGGTCGATATGGAAACGATGGATGGGCGCAAGGCAGGTGGCTTCGACGTTCGGCACCTCGACCACCAGGAGCCCATCCGGCTTCAGCCACCGCTTCACGAGCATGATGTTCCGGAAGGGGTCTTCCGTGTGCTCCAGCACGTGCCACATGGTGATAATGTCGAAGCTCGCGTCAGCAAACTTGTGGTCCTGGGCGAAGCCGGGCAATACCTTGATGCCATACTCGTCGCGCGAGTAGTCCCCGTAACCGAGGTTGGGTTCGATGCCGACCCCTTCCAACCCCACCCGCGTCATCAGGTAAAGGAACTCCCCCGCACCAGAACCGATGTCCACGAGCGCGCTCCGCCCTCGCAGGTAACTCCGAATTTTCTCGTAGCGGTTGATCGCGACCAAGCCGCCGCGGTAGACGTGTTTCGGCTTGGGATTGAATGCGCCCTTGAACTGCACCCGGTACTCGTGTTCGTAGAAATGGCGGGCATCAACGGGGCGCGGATCGCTCCATACCAACCCGCATTCGCGGCAGACGACTGTGCGCAGCGGTTTGCGATCGCGGTCGAGCAAGGACACAACGTCCACGCTGCGGGAACCGCACAGATTACAAGGGATGCTGCAGGTCTCGGAAGAAACGGCGGGTTGCGACAATGGCGGAGTTCCTGGTCGCGCGACGCGGAAGTCTACCATTTGGGGCCGGCGATCGGCTCAGGCAAGCCAGCGTTGAAACCATTGAGTTGCGTGAGTGGCCACCTGCTCCAGTGTGCCGGGCTCACTGAACAGGTGCGATGCACCTGCGACGGTGACCAGGTTCTTGATGCAGGCGAGCCTGGCGAACGCCTCCTCATTGAGTCGGAGCACGAGCTCGTCGAGGCTACCGACCAAGAGCAACGTGGGCGCCCGGACCTTCTCGAGCGCTGGGATGCCGGCGAGGTCGGGTCGCCCGCCACGGGAAACCACTGCAGCGACCACGGGACGCTCGGCAGCGGCCTGTAGGGCCGCGGCTGCTCCCGTGCTGGCCCCGAAATAGCCGATCTTCAGGGACCGGCACTCGGGTTCGCGCACCACCCATTCGGTCGCGGCGAGCAGTCGCACCGTCAGCAGTTCGATATCGAACCGCGTCGCGTAATCCTGATCTTCCTCGCCGGTGAGCAGATCGAAGAGCAGGGTGCCGACGCCGGCACGGCTGAGCGCCCGGGCAACCTGGATATTGCGCGGAGAGAGGCGGCTCGACCCGCTGCCATGGGCGAACAGAACGATGCCGGTTGCCCCGTCGGGCAGGACCAGCTCGCCGTCGAGGCTCGCGGCACCCGACGGAATCAGCACTCGGCGCCCGTGGGGCGAGGGTGCAGCCGTCATCTTGCGCTCCTCAGAGAAAGGCGTGCCGGCGCCCAAGGCGGACCGGAATCCGACCCCTCCCGGACTGGCCCTTGTAGTCCCCGAAGCGCCCGGCGATGGCCGTGCCACAGTCGGGGCAGCATCCCTGCGCTGTGAGTCGGTAGCTTGTGATGAGGTACCAGTCACGCGCGATGAGCGGGATCCGGCAGCCGGGGCAGATGGTCGTACCGCCGTCCGCATCGTGCACGTTGCCCGTGTAGATGTAACGCAGCCCTTCTTCCAGAGCGATGTGGCGCGCGCGGGTCAAAGCGGCGGGCGGCGTGGGCGGAACGTCATCCATCTTGTAATCGGGGTGGAAGGCCGTAAAGTGAACGGGGACATCAGGTCCGAGCTCCTTGACGATCCACTGGCACTCCGCACGGATCTCCGCGTCGGAGTCGTTCCTTCCGGGGATTAGCAGCGTCGTGATCTCGAGCCACACATCCGTCTCGTGCTTGAGGTAGACCAGCGAATCCAGTACCGGCTGCAAACGCGCACCGGTGAGCTTGACGTAGAACTCGTCGGTGAACGCCTTTAGATCCATGTTGACCGCGTCCATCTTCGCAAAGAACTCGCGCCGGGGCTCCGCATGGATGTAGCCGGCGGTTACCGCGACCGTCTGGATGCCCTTATCATGGCAGGCGTCTGCTACGTCCATTGCATATTCGGCAAAGATGACCGGGTCGTTGTAGGTGAAGGCGACACTCCGGCAGCCGTACTCGAGCGCCGCCTGCGCGATCTCGCGCGGCGTTGCCTCGTCAGCAAGCTTGTCCATGTCGCGGGACTTCGAGATATCCCAGTTCTGACAGAACTTGCACGCCAGGTTGCAGCCGGCCGTACCGAACGAGAGGATGGAACTCCCGGGGTAGAAGTGATTGAGGGGCTTTTTCTCGATCGGGTCGACGCAGAATCCGGATGAGCGGCCGTAGGTGGTGAGCACCATGCGGCCGCGTTCCATCATTCGCACGAAGCAGGCTCCCCGCTGACCCTCGTGCAGCCTGCAGTCGCGCGGGCACAGGTCGCACTGGATACGTCCATCGTCAAGGGCGTGCCACCAACGCGCGGGATAGTGGAGATCGTGAGAAAGATCATTCATGTCAGGATCGGCGTCGTCGCCGCCTCGGTTTCGATCCATTTGAAGACGGAATAGCGGTACAGCCGGACCTCGGGTGCCCAGAACGACGACGGTAGCCCGGCTTTGCGCTTGAGTTGCTGCAGGAAACTTGCTGGATCGGGCAGGTCCTCCCATACCTGCGGCAGGAACGTGCCCCGTGCGGTACCGTACTCGAGTACGACACCGTCCACGCAGGGCTGCAGCCGGGCTGCGGCGTCGTCCTCACCAGCGAAGAAGTCGATGCGGCTCAGGGGCGACAGCAGCGAAACTTCGATCCGAACCTCGTCGAACTCGCTTGGCGTGACGGGTGGGAAGCGCGGATCGCGAAACGCAGCCGCGACCGCGTTCGCCCTGACGTCTACAAGCAGCGGTCGCCGCGCTTCCAGGCTACCGATGCAGCCACGCAGCGCGCCGTGCTTCCGGAGCGTGACGAAGGTCGCGCCCGGTTCGGCGAGCCAGGGCACGTCCTCGCGCGCGCGAACCTCCATGCCCCACGACCGAGCGATCGCCGACCGGGCGATAGGGAGCAGCACACTGCCTGCGTCAGGCGTCATCATGGTGCAGCGCTTCGTCAAACGCGATGCTACAGTACCCCACTACACGGTTACGGTCGCCAGCCGTGTCGCCGGAATTACGCAGATCGAGTAGGCGCGGTTGCAGCTCGCGGCGGCGCGCTGCGAGGAGCAGCCCGTTAACCGCGGTACCCCCGCAGGCCTGCTCGTGATCGAGCACGGCATCGAGATGCAGGATGGCATCCACGGTCTGCCGATCTACGTCGCGCGCGACGGCGTAGGGGAGGTAGTGGGAGAGATCGGAGCTCACCACGATCAGCGTGTCTGTTCCGCCCCACAGACGGTCGAGGACTTCGGCGACCTCCGCGGGCGAGGCGTGACCAACCGCCAGCGGGACCAGACGGAATTCGGCGACGACGCGCTGAAGAAACGGCAGGTGCACTTCGAGCGAGTGCTCATCGGCATGGACTCGGTCGCTCACGACCACCTGCGGCAGGTCGGCAAGCCCTGCGATCGCGTCGCGGTCGAGTGGGACGATGCCAAGCGGGCTGGCGAAGGCGACTGCAGCCGGGACGGCGAGCCCGCGCACCGGTACGCGATGGGTGGGCCCCAGCAGCACCACCCGTCGTATCCGGTCGCGTGCGCATTGAAGCGCTGCGTACGCCCGGGCCGCGACGGGGCCGGAGTAGACGTAACCGGCGTGGGGCACAATGATCGCCTTGGGCGCCGTGGTCGCTCCAACGACCGGCCGCGCACCGGCAAGCAGCGCCGAAACGTTGCGGGCAAGCGCGCCGGCTTCCGCGGGATAGAAATACCCTGCGACGGCCGCTGGGCGAACTGTACTCATTGAACCTCCTCTTGCATTGTAGTCCTCGAAGTGGGGCTTTTCCACGCGCAATCAAGTGCCCCAAGAGGGAGTTCAACGAGACCGGTCGGGGCTTCCGCTAGCGCACCCAGAGCAATGAACAGCAGATCGCACCCAGCACGGCACGGAGGCTGTCTTCCTGTGCCAGGCTGGCTGTACTGGGCAGGACCACGAGGTCGGCTCGTTCCGCCCTTGCGGCCTGCACGACTGCACGGTGTTCTACCCCGGCCACGCGGCGGAAACGAGCGGCCGCCGCGCCCGTGGCGCAGCGCGAAATGACTTCATCCCGCAGCCGCAGAAATCCCTCCTCGTCGGCGCCAGCGACCAGTACCGACAGTACGGCACCCAAGCTGCGCCGCAGCTGTATGGCAACCTCCAGCGGGCGACTGGGGAGAGGTCGATCCTCGACGATGAGGGCAATTCGCAGACGCCCCGAATCCTGACGCGACACCGGCGGGTGCTGGCGGGGCTGCCGCGCTGCGCCAAAGAGCACGAAGTCTGCACCGGCAGCAGCAGCCATCGCGGCGCGCACGATTTTCCCTCGGGCGAACTGCAGCGACAGCCGCGGTGTCCGCGGCTGCAGTGCCTCGATCAGCCGTTGTTCGGCACGGAGCGCCTGCGCACGCAGGGTGGCTTCCATGCGCTCCGGATCCAGGGGGCGTTCCCATGCGGTGAGGGCACCGAGCTCGCGCGCGAAGGGGAGCCGGGCGAGGCGCAGGAGATCGACATCCTGAACGATTAGCGCGGTGAGGTCGGCATCGAGCTCCCGCGCGATGTCAGCAGACATGCCGAGCGCGGCCGCGTCATGGGCCGCTGCATCGAGTGCCAGCAAGATGCGCGCAGCGGGGTCAGTCATGACGTGGCGCGAATCGATGCTTGCCACGCCGCACGTACTCGCGACGGATCAAAGAAAATTCGTGCAAGCGGGCTTGCACTCGAGCGTTGATGCCACCGGGCGCCATGACTCCTCGCTCGTCCGGCGCGCCGGCAGGTATCCCAGTCAGCAGTTCAATCGCCTCGTCGATGGTTGCGACCGCGTAGACCGCAAAGCGCGCGTCGCGGACTGCATCCACGACGTCCTGTTTCAGCATCAGGTGGATCACGTTGGCAGCCGGAATGAGCACCCCCTGGTCGCCCGTGAGACCGCGACGAACACAGATATCGAAGAACCCCTCGACCTTCTCGTTGACTGCCCCAATCGCCTGGATGTGGCCATGCTGATCGACCGACCCAGTGACCGCCAGCGACTGCCGGATGGGCACATCCGCGAGCGCTGACAGGAGGGCACAAAGCTCCGCCACGGACGCGCTGTCGCCCTCCACGGGCTCGTACGTCTGCTCGAACACCAGACTGGCTGCGAGCGAGAGAGGGGCGGTCTTGGCGAAGCGTGCCGCCAGGAAGGATGAAAGAATCATCACGCCCTTCGTGTGGATGGCCCCCCCCATGTCCACTTCCCGCTGAATGTCGACAACATTCCCTTCGCCGATCCGTACGGTGGCAGAGATCCGGGTCGGCTCCGCAAACTCGAAATCCCCCAGCCGCACAACCGACAGACCGTTCACCTGCCCCACGCGGGCACCGGTCGAGTCGATGACGAGAACGTCGCGCAAAATCGCATGCTGTATCTCTTCGCGCAGGCGGTCGGAGCGCCCGATGCGCGCGTCGATCGCGCGCTGCACGTCGGCGGCAGTGGCAGTGGTCCTGCTACTGCTGCGCGCCCAGTAGTCCGTTTCCTGAAGCAGGTCAGCCAGGTCCTGCAGGTGCGCGGAGAGCTTCGCGCTGTCTTCGGCCAAGCGCGCACCGTGATCGATGAGCCGGGCGACTGCGCAGCGCCCGAAGGGGAGCAGTCCGTCGCGCCGGCACACTGTTGCGACGACGCGGGCATAGAACTCCGCACCTTGCTCAGTCCACGGAAGGCGATCAGAGAAATCGGCCTGCACCTTGAAGAGCTCGCGAAAGTCGGGGTCGTATTCGTGCAGCAGGTAGTAGAGTAGCCGGTCGCCGAAGAGCACGACCTTGACATCGAGGGGCAGCGGTTCGGGCTCGATCGAAACCGTCGATATGAGACTGAAGTACTCGGCCAGCGAGTCGATGCGAATCTCGCGGCTGCGCAGGCAGCGCTTCAGCGCGTCCCAGGCGAATGGCTGGGTCAGTACCTTGAGGGCGTCAAGGAGCAGGTATCCCCCGTTTGCCCGGTGCAGGGCACCCGCCTTGATCAGGGTAAAGTCCGTAATCAGCGCACCCAGTTGGGCAAGGTGCTCGATCCTGCCGACAAGCTCCGCGAAGGCGCAGTGATCGGGATAGATGATCGGGGGTCCGGTCGAGTCCGCGTGGTCGACCATCAGATTCACCTGATAGCGTCGCAGCGCTCCGTCCCGATCTGCGGCGAGACCGGGCAGGGGCGCCGGGTGGTCAGTCTTGAGGAAGAGCTCGACGTTCTCGACCACGTCTGCGCCGACCTCGTCGAGATAGGCGATGACCTGGCTCAGATTCCGGTAGCGCGCCTTCACCTCCTCGATCAGTTGGCCGACCGCATAACGGGTGAACTCCTGATTCAGCTCGCGGATGCGGTCGCGCCGTTCCCGTCCCCACTGGGGAAGCTCCCGGATGATCTTATGCAGTCGCTCGTGGAACTCCGCCATGAGCTTTCCCGTGCGCGCTTTTTCCTCCTCCGGCAGCTTCTGGTATTCCTCCGGATCGATGACTTCGCCATTCTTGATCGGAGCCAGCGCGAACCCGGCGGGGGTGCGCAAGAGGGCGATACCCTGTTTCTGCGTCTCCTCGCCAAGCGTCCGGAGGGACGACTGCTCGCGTTCAGCGAACATCTGGTCTATTTCCTCATGCCGCGCGCGATACTCGTCGCTCTCGAAGATGGCGGGGATGGCGGTTTTCAGCTCGTCGACGAGGGCATTCATGTCGCGGCGGAGGCCTGCACCGTGACCCGCCGGGAGGCCCAGCGCGCGCGGTTTGCGTGCGTCCGAGAAATTCATCACGTAACACCAGTCCGCGGGGGCAGGGCGGCTCGCGATTTCGGATTCGATACAGCGCCGCACCAGGCTCTGCTTGCCGATCCCGGGCGGGCCCATCACGTAGAGGTTGTAGCCCGCCCGGCGCATACCGATCCCGAAGCGGACGGCATCGACGGCGCGGCTCTGACCGAAGAACTCGGCCACATCCTGCAGCTCGGCTGTCGTTTCGAAGGAGAGCGAGGCGGGGTCGCAGTGCCGCACCAGCTGATCGGGGGAAAGCTGATTCACTCCACTTTCTTTGGCTAATTCAACGGGCACAGAACGAAGGGTGGTCATGATAACCCACCTTCCTCCGCCCCGCTTTCGGCGCCGGATGCGCCACGCGCAGTTCGGTGGCGGACAAGCGCCTTGCGGGTTTCCTCGAGCACGACCATCGCAGCTGCGGCCCCGAGCATCAGGCCCCAGGTGACAGAGGGCGGGGGAGCAGTGCCGAAAAGGAACTGTCCGGGCCAACTGAACACGAGCGCCACCAGCAAGAGCACTTCGACAGCCAGGCCTGCCAGGATGAGACGGTTCTCTCCCAGACCGATGGAGAAGGCGGAATGGGTCGGGTGTCGGCACAGGAACACGTTCGCAATCTGCATGACGATGATGGTTGCAAGACACGCCGTGGTGGCCTGCCGGTATAGCAGGGTGTCGGCGGCGAGGGGATCGCCGTATCGCCAGCCGCCCAAATGCAGTACGAAAAAGTACGCGGACATGGCACCTGCCGCCTCGAGCACGCCGAGGAAGAGGTAAGCACGCAGCAGCATCGATGCATTGAGCAGTCGCTCGTCGCGCCGACGTGGCGGTTCGCTCATGACCGTCCGCTCTGGCTTCTCCGCCCCCAGCGCAAGGGCCGGCAACAGGTCGGTCCCCAGATCTACCGCCAGGATCTGGATCACCGTCAGCGGCAGGGGGATATGCAGCGTTGCGAACGCTAAGTAGGGCACCAATTCAGGGATGTTCGAGGTCAGGATGTAGGTGAGGAACTTCCGGATGTTGGCGAACACTGCGCGCCCCTCTTCTACCGCAGCGACGATGGTCGCGAAGTTGTCGTCGAGCAGGACGATGTCTGCCGCCGCCTTGGCGACGTCGGTACCGGCGAGTCCCATGGCGATGCCAACATCAGCGGCCTTCAGCGCAGGCGCGTCGTTGACCCCGTCGCCCGTGACCGCAACGATTTCCTTTCCTGCCCGCAGCGATGTGACGATGCGCAGCTTCTGATCTGCGGCGACACGGGCGAAGACGAGGTCAGGCGTGTCAAGCTTCTGCTCCAAGGCTGCATCGGACGCCACCCAGAGGATCAACGCGAAGAAGTGCAGGAACGAGCGCGCGAAACGCACGACCAGTGGTTCGCGCCCGACGGCCTCCACAGTGTTCGGGCCATACTCGGCGAGGCGAACTCTCGCCTCTGCCTGGGACAGGCCGGCGGCTGTCGTGCGTAACGCCGCGAGCGCCTCGTCGATCGGGAGCCAGGACGGTTGCATGCCGGCAATTTTGGCATAGATCACCGAGACCCTGGTGCACTGCGGCGAATGTGGTGGGCCTTTCGTTGAGGACCCTTGCGACGGGGCATGGGTGCGACCGATAATGCCTGCCGTTTCCGCAGGGCACTTCCTTGAGCCGTTACTTCGCACTCGTTCCCGCGGCAGGTCTCGGTGCGCGCATGGGGGGCATGCTTCCCAAGCAGTACCTGCCGCTCATGGATCACTCTCTGCTCTATCATTGCGTTCGCTCGCTGATCAACGCGCCCTTCGTCGCGCGCGTGTTCGTGGTGCTCGCGCCGAGCGACGAGCGCTACCGGCGACAGGACTGGAGGGCGTTCGGGACGCGGCTCACGGCGCTCTACTGCGGTGGAGAGACGCGCGCTGCGAGCGTATTGAACGGCTTGCAAGCGATGCGAAGCGAGGTCGCAGTCGACGACTGGGTGCTCGTCCACGATGCAGCGCGGCCATGCCTCGGTATTGAGCTGCTGCATCGATTGCGCGACGAGATCGGCGATGACCCAGTGGGGGGACTGCTTGCCTTGCCGGTCGCAGATACGCTGAAGCGCGGCGACGCCGACGGCCGCGTGCTCCAGACGGAGCCTCGGGCCGACCTCTGGCAGGCCCAGACGCCGCAGATGTTCCGGTACCAGTTGCTCGTGGATGCACTAACTGCCGCGGGCACTGAGGCTGCTATCACGGATGAGGCGGCTGCGCTGGAGCGGGTCGGGTACCGGCCCCGCCTCGTGATGGGGGACAGCCGCAACCTCAAGGTCACCTATCCCCAGGATCTCGCGCTTGCGGAACTGATCCTGAGGTCCGCCGCGAAGCCATGAGAGTCGGCCAGGGATTCGATATACATGTCCTTACGGCGGGTCGGCGACTTGTCATCGGCGGGGTGCACATCCCCTTCGACCGTGGCCTTGCCGGGCACTCCGATGCTGATGTGTTGCTGCATGCGATCACCGATGCGCTGCTTGGTGCGGCCGCATTGGGCGACATCGGACAACACTTTCCCGACACCGATCCCGATTACAGGGATGCCGACAGCCGGGCGCTGCTGCGGCAGACGGTGCACCTGCTTGCGCAGAAGGGGCTCCGCGTCGTCAACGTGGATTCGACCGTGATCGCAGAGGCACCGCGGCTTTCCCGGTACATTCAGGCAATGGTGGAGAACCTCGCCGCAGACCTGGGGATTCCCGCGGCGAATGTCAGCGTCAAGGCGAAGACCGGCGAGCGGTTGGGGTTCGTCGGACGCGGCGAGGGCATCGTTGCGGAGGCGATTGTCCTCCTCACCGATGAGTAGGGCACGTAAGAGCGCGGCGATCCCGTCGAACCCGCTCCCTGCTGCCGGCACGGCTGCAAGGCTGTTCTTCGCGCTGTGGCCCGACGCCGTCACGCGCGGGCATCTGGCACATTGGGCCGACCTGTTGCATCGGACATGCGGTGGGCGTCGCGTGCGCGATGATCAACTGCACGTGACTCTGGCATTCCTCGGTGACGTAGCGCGTGAACGCATTCCCGAGCTGCACGCTATCGCCTGCTCTTTGGGGGCTGGCGCTTTTGCGCTGCGCTTTACGCAACCCACCTACGCGGTCCGGCAGCGCCTGGCCTGGGCCGCACCCTTCGAGGTACCGGGCGACCTTGCCGAGCTCGCGGCGCGCCTCGCTTCTAGCCTCCGGAATGCCGGTTTCCGGACCGAGGACCGAAGGTATCTGCCCCATGTCACGCTGCTGCGGGATGCTCGGCGCCGGGCCATGCCAGAAGGTCTTGTCGGCTTCGAATGGTGCGTGCGGCAGTTTGTGCTCGTGGAGTCGAGACTGCAGCGTACTGGCTCAGCCTACGAGGTGATCGGAGCGTGGCCCCTCGGCCAGTTGGCAGGAGCTCCGGATTAGGGCACCGGCAACCACCAGAGACTCCAATGACGCTGGGAAAGAAAAAAGGCTGCGGAAAACTTCAACGCCCCGCGCCAGGAGAATCGCGGTTGGGAAAATCGCGTCCAGTTTTTCCCGAGAGGTAATGCTTGTTTTCCGCAGCGGGGCCCAGTGTACCGATGGCCTGCTTACGAATCGCTTACTTATTTTGCCGTTCATCCGATTTTGCGACTGGATGAATGCGTCATGGTCGCAGTGCTTCCACAACCTAGATGCTGCGCCGCGGGCACGCGCAGGGCGGTCTGTGTGAGCACCCAGACCGTATCACATCGGCTCGCGCAGCGTACGATGTATGGCCTCCGTGGCGGCAGACGGTCGTATGCCGAGCGTGTGAGACAGGGTCGCGCGGCAGCGGCGGTAAATGTCTAGGGCATCGGCCAGGCGCCCCAGCTCGCGCTGTGCGACCATCAGGCGCTGGTATAGCTCCTCGGCCAGGGGATCTATGTCGACCGCGTGCTGGTAGATCTCGATGGCCTGGTCCCACTGGTACCGACGCTCAAGCGCCTGACCGATCGCCATGACGCGGCGGCGAAACAGCGTGCGCAGGCGCTCTCGCATTTGCAGCAACCAGGGCTGATCATCCTCGCTCGCCATGAACGCGCCGCGATAGATCCGGCTGACGAGCCGCGCGTCGCAAGGAGGGCCCGCCCCTGCCAATACAGGGCTGTCTTCCTGCTTGCAGGCCTGCTCGAACGCCGACGCGTCGACCCAGCATACCTGTTCGTTCAGACTGAGCTTGCCATCCTTGAGGAGCACCGCATTCTCGACGTGTAGCAGCCGCCGCAGACGGTGCAGGGTGGCGTCGAATGCGCCCTGGGCCGCATCGCCGTCCGCGTCCGGCCAGAGTGCTTCGGTGAGCTGCCGCGTGTTGACGTTCTGGCTGCCCAGGGCGATCAACGCCTTGAGCAGATCGAGCGGTTTGTGCTGCGCCTTTCCGGACGACTGGAGCGGTTTGCCGTGGCGCTCGATCACGAATCGTCCGAGCGTGCAGATCTTAAGCGGCCACGGCCATTCCCGCACGGTCGGGGAGACCGGAACGAGCCTGAGTTTCGCGATCACTCGCCGGGCGTAGTCGGGCAGGATGCCTGCATCCAAAGCACGGCTGCAGAGGTGGGCCATCAGGCCCGGAGCCGCTAGTGGATAGGCGATCATCAAATCGTGCGTAGCACCAAGGGTGAAGGCCCTACGAAGCGTTGCCAGGCCCGCCTCTGCCTCACCCGCCGAGAGTTGAGAGTGGGCCAAGGCGCACATCCCCGAAAAGCGAGCGAGATCGCTGCCGATGCCTTCCGCGAGCTTGAGAGCGTGGGCGAGGATGTCGCGAGCCCGACCATGTTCATCTGCCGCAATCAGCGTCATGGCGAGCTGGATCCGGAAGATCGCGCTTCCCATGCTTGAGCCCAGCGAATCGGCAAGTGCCAGGTATTCCTCGGCCAGTTCGAGCGCACGTTGCACTTCTCCCTGGTACAGGAGAATGCTCGCACGCAGGTAGTGGTAGTTGATCTTGTTCATCAACTGGCCCGGAACGAGCGCAGCCTGCATCCGGTTGGCATGGTGCTCGGCTTCGGTCAGATCGCCGGCGACGATGGCTGCCTGGGCCGCATGGTAGTGGTGCCAGACATCGAGCACATGTACGCCACTCGATGCGGAAAGCGCGAGCACCTTGCGGATGTTTTGCCGTGCAAGATCGATGTTCGCATCGAGCACGTCCTGGATGATCTCCCACATCAGGCAGAGCTGGGCGGACAGCGGTGCGACTCGGTGCGTCGCCGCAACGGCCTCCAATTCCGCGCGGATTACGCGGGCGCTGCGAAGGTCCCCGCGCCACAGGGCGTACATCATTGCAAAGGTCGCAAGCTTTGCGCGCTGATCGGGATCCGGCAGGACCTGCATCAGTTCGCGCGCGCGGGCCGCCCACTGCTTGAGCGCCGGGTGATCGAGCCTGCGGATCATGACCGCAACCCCGCCGTTAAGGACGCGAACCTCGATATCCGTCGTCGGATACTCCGGGTGGCGCCTGCGCAGCTCGTCAAGCTCCGCGATCCAGTGGTCCACCTCCACAAACGATCCCCACTGCAGCGTGAAACTTTCCATTATCGCTGACCACGTGACGTAGAGTCCGACCGGGTCATCGTCCTGCTTGAAGCGGTTGAATGCCTGCTCAAGCCAGCCGCGAGCGCAGGCGGGGTCGCGCAGGAGTTCGCAACTACCCTTTCGAAAGGAGAGCCACGGTGAGTCGTGGATTACGGTCTCGGGCATCGCGCCGAGCCATGACAGAGGTGTCTGGTGCCGGCCTTGGGCCACCAGGCTCCAGGCATGCTGGCGAATCAGGCGCGCCAGATCGTCCCACTCCTTGCCGCGAATAAAGAGTGCGGCCGCTGCCTCGACCTGCCCGTCTTGCTCGAGCAGTTCTGCCGCCTCGCGCTGGCGCTGACTGAACTGCTCGGGGGAAAACTCGGTGTGCGCCCGGTCCAGCAGGAAGTTGCGAAACAACGGATGGTATTCGTATCTGCCCTCGAGACCGCCGCGCCGCTCTGTAAAGAGGTTCCGGCGATTCAGTTCCGCAAGGATGGCGCCGGCATCGCGCTGCCCGGACAAAGCTTCTCCCATGGCAGCAGTCATTCTTGGCAGGAACGCCGTGCGCAACAGGAACTGGCGTTGGTTGGCTGGTACCTTCGCGAAGCCTTCCTCGGCCAAGTAATCGACCAGGATCGGCGCCGGCAACACTGCGTTGCACGTTGGCGGCGTGCCGTCCCGGCAGGCATTTAGCATGAGCATCAGACCGGCCGCCCAGCCGCCAGACGCCTCCACAACCGGCGCCAAGGTGCCGGGGTCGAGCCCCCACCGGCGGATCAACGCCGCGGCTTCCTCGTCGGTTAGCCTGAGGTCGCTCCAGTCGAGGACGGTGAGCTCACGGCTTGCCTGCCAACGGGCGAACCGGGGAGGTGGATCCTCGCGGCTTAGCACGACCAGCGTGCCGCCTTGCGTCATGCTCTTCAGGGCAGCCTCAGTGACCGTTTGGATGGCAGAGGTCGCGGCCACCTTCTCGAAGTTGTCGAGCACCAGCAGCCACGGTGTTTCCCAGCGCCCGAACAGAACCTCGAAGTAATGGCGTGCGAAGGTATCGAGTGCCGGGAGACACTCGGGGCCGAGCGTGGGTAGGCCGTTCGCATGCGCCGTGCCGCCAGGACCTGAAGCGACTTCCAGATAGTGAAAGAACGTGGCTGGGTCAGCGTCGCCCTCATCGAGCGAGTACCACACGTATCGCTGGCGCCGCGCGGCCAGCCACGACGCGAGCAGAGCGGTCTTCCCGGCCCCAGCAGGACCTGTGACCCAGACTGCGGTGTGCTTACCCGCCCGGTCGAGTTTCGCGTAGAGCCGCTCTCGCGGCACCAGTTCCGTGACGTCGGGGGGGGTGAACTTCGCCAGCCGGGGCGATGAGGGCTCCATTACCAACAGTCCTCATTAGGCACGGCAGGCCATCCCGCGTCCGCGAGCACGCACTCGAAGCGGTTGGTTCTCTGGCGCCGGATGATGGCGTCGCACCAACCGAACCGGGTCGGAGCGCAACGCCAGGACATCGCCGGTGCACAGGAATGATTCGCTCGCTGCACGGTCCTTCTGCCAGATCTGGAGGAAATGAACGGGATCGTCCGGATTCGGTGCCAACCTGAAGACAGGTTAGCCGGCGTCCCAACTTCGGCTGCCGACCGAAGTGTTCCTGCCCCGAATTAATGGCACGGGTCGCGCGCGAAAGCAAATCTGCCAAATTGTTAGATTTCTTGCAACGCATTGATTTAGCTTTGTTTTCGAAAACAGGTGGGGCGCCTCGAAGTTCTTTCTCCGCTCCGAGGACGGTCGAGTCGGAAAGAAGACGGCTTGCGTTCAGAGGTAGATGCAGCTTTCCAGGTGGCCGGCAAGGGTCCTCTCGTCGAGCTTCGTGTAGTCCTTTTCGAAGATCTCGGAGATAAGTTGCTTGACGTGGTGACTCAAATGGCCCTTGAGAAGCCCCAGGAATCCAGGTGCGGAAACCAGAATCAGCCGCTGGTACGCGTTGGTGGTGCGTCCGTGATCCAGTTCCTTGCATAGCTCGAGCGCAAAGTGCTCGGCTTCCACCTCCTTGGGCGCATGACCCGAGATATACGCCCCGTGACCGTTCCCGTGACTTTGATAGTGGCCCGGGCGATCGGTGACCAGCTGCAGCCCTTTTTCCCGGCTGGCGGGGTGACTGAATTCACGGATCTTGCGCAGCCCCTTTTTCGGTCCGTCATTCAAGTAAAGCTTCGCGGCGGCAGCGTTGGCCACCAGAATCCAAGTCGTCGTCATGCTCGGTTCTCCGTCTGAGGGTGTGCGCGAGCAAATTATATCCGAGGGTACGAGCCCTTCCAGCTGACCGGCACGACCGATGCGATCAGGTTGCGCCATGAGGAGAACGGTTCACTTCTTCGAGGGTGCTGCTTGCTCGCGGGGTTTCTTCGCTTCCTCCAGGTTTTCCGGCGTTAGCTGGTAGGAAACGTAGTACTTGTAGATGTTTCGCACGTAAGTCGTCGTCTCCATGCCGATTCTCTCGGCGGTCACGATTTCGACGTTGTTGAACCACTTATTCGGGTCGAGGCCGCGGTTCGCTGCCTCCGTGCGCATCTTCGCGATGTTCGCGGGCCCGGCGTTGTAGCTCGCGAACGCGAAGAGTGTCCGGTCGGTTTCGCTGAAGTTCACGTCTCTAAAGTACTTGTTCATGAGATTGTCCAGGTGCCTCGCGCGGACGTGATCGTTTGTGTTCCGGTCGAGCTGCGACTCCTGGTAGGCCTGAGCGGCCAGCAGCAGCGGATCAAGATTGTAGCGCTCGCCGTATTTCTGGAAGGACGCGACCCTGTGCTGGAACTTCTTGCGCTCCGAGGTCTGTGCATTGTTCTTGATCTGCTCTACCTGCTTCGTCGCCTGCTTGAACCGGTATTCTGCGGCACGCTCCTTCTTGACGAGGCCCTTGTTGTAATAGGCCTCGAGCACCGCGCGTAGCTCCGGGCTGTCCCTGCGGATGGCCCAGCCGACGACGCCACGGGTTCCGACGGCCGCCTGCTCGTTCACGCGGATGTTCGGCAGGATCTGCGCCCACATCCTCGCCTTCCAGTCGTCGATGACAATGACCTGCAGCAGACCGGCATTGAGCATCTCCATCATGTCCTCGTCCTCGAGCTCGTCTGGTACGAGCTCGAGCTTTACCTGCGCCTTCCCCTCGTTCTTGAACCGGTCGTTGAGCGCCTGCAGGCTTTCGTGGTAGCTCGATGACCTGCGCACATGCACGGTCTTCCCGGCGAGGTCGTCGATGGACGCGATCGGAGGACCATGGACATGGGTCAGCACCAGCTCGGTGCTGGGCTTGCGGTCCGCCGGGGCGACGAAGTCGACGAGCTTCAGGCGGCTCTCGGTTACGGTTGGATTTCCAACCGCGATGTCGGCGAACCCGTTGGCAACGTCCGTCAGCAGGTCATCCGCTCTTGCCGGGATGAAAACGACCGTGACAGGTCGCTTGCCGAGCTCCCTGTGGTACTTGTGGTTGACAAAGCGCACGAAGTCGCGCGCGAGCTCGGCTGACAGGCCTCTCTCCCGACCCTTGTCGCTGTAATAGAGCGTGCGGCTGTACGGTACCGCGAACCGAATCATCCGCCGCTCCAGCATGCCATCGAAGTCGCCCTTCCACTCCTTATTGACGATGGGGAGCTGACGCACCTTGGATCTCGCTTCCGGCTGCGGGGCGGGCGCACTCGGCGGCTGCGCAAGGGCCGAGGAAACCCACACCAGGACACCGGCCAGGAACAGGGCGCGCATTGAACTCTCCTTGTTCGGGTTGGGAAACGATTCGAATGCCCCGGGCGCGGCGCCATCCCCGAGCTCGGGGCAGTTTCGACCCATATTAGCGGAGGTGCGACACTGAGTCATGGCTGCGGGACACTACGCCTACACCGGCTAACGGTCCGCCACATCGCCCTTCGGGTATCCGACTCAAGCCCCGGAGCCCGATTGACTTCGGTTGTTGAGGCCAGCGATACTGCATGAGGATGTGCACGGGATCTTCATTCTACCGGGACTTCCGTGGACCAGCGGATTCACCTCTGCCGCAGCTCGACTGCGTTCGGTTGCCGCAGCTGGAAAGACGATGAGCTGTTTGCATCAAGCAGCGTGGAACCACATACAGGTGTTTTGCGCAACCATGAATTCGATGAATGATGCAAACTGGCGGAGACTTCTCGACCGCATCCAGGGCGGCTTTGTCGTCCCGGTCGTTGGGTGTCGGCTTCTAGTCGCCGAGGATGGCAAGAGTTCCCTGCAAGCGGAGATCGCCGGGCGGCTCCTCTCAAGCTATGGCCTGGAGGCTGAGCAGCCTCTTCCACCCTTCCGCGAGCTTAACGAGGCCGTTACGCGCCTTCTCCAGAAGGGAAAGGACGTCCAAGACCTTTCCAGCGACGTGCACCATGCCATCAAAGACTTGGTAAGCGCGAGCAACTATGTCGTCCCAAGGCCAATCCGCCAGCTCGCTGAAATCAGCGACTTCAGCCTGTTCGTCACCCTAACGCCGGACGGCCTGCTCGCGGACAGTCTGCGTCAGCACCGAGCGGTCAATGAGATCATCCACTCGCCCAACATGCCTAGCAGCGAGGAAACCGATCTGCCTCCCGATTGGAAGCGATCCGGTGAAGCGTACGTGCTGTACCTGTTCGGCAAGTCGGCCCCCGCTCCGAATTTCGCAATCCATGACGAGGACGTACTGGAATACGCGCACAACGTTATCGCGCGCGAGAAGTACGTACCGGAGAGATTCCTCAACGAGCTTCGGCAACGCTCCCTGCTGTTGATCGGT
>Ga0209253_10002107_pt1 | contig 17587 bp, 16 predicted proteins | sample FrelakmetBRP12BR_FD_187145 | JGI IMG/M metagenome (GOLD analysis project Ga0209253, IMG submission 187145) | Freshwater lake sediment microbial communities from the University of Notre Dame, USA, for methane emissions studies - BRP12 BR (SPAdes)... | ecosystem: Environmental > Aquatic >...
GTTGGAAGCGACTTCCTTCACCATCTGCGCGCCCATGTTCTCGAACTTGTCCTTGAGCTCGATCTCCTTCGCCACGCTCACGCCGTCCTTGGTGACGGTGGGGGCGCCGAAGCTCTTGTCGAGCACCGCGTTGCGGCCCTTGGGGCCGAGGGTCACCTTGACCGCATTCGCCAGAATGTTGACGCCGCGGACCATCCGCTGGCGGGCGTCATCGCCGAAACGTACGTCTTTTGCTGCCATTGCAGTAGTTCTCCGGAATTCGTTGGTTGCTTGCGGGCGGGCGATTACTTCTCGAGCACCGCCATCACGTCTTCTTCGCGCATGACGAGGTATTCCTCGCCATCGACCTTCACCTCGGTACCGCTGTACTTGCCGAAGAGGATGTGGTCGCCGACTTTCACGTCGAGCGGGCGAACGGTGCCGTTCTCGAGGATCTTGCCCTTGCCCACCGCGACGACCTTGCCGCGGATCGGCTTCTCGGCTGCGGTGTCGGGGATCACGATGCCACCGGGGGACTTGGTCTCGGCGTCGAGCCGCTGGATGATCACGCGGTCATGAAGCGGACGAATCTTCAACTTGTCAGCCATTGCTGAAATCTCCGTTTTGGTACGTTCAGCTGTAAGGGAATTCGCGGGGGGAGTGTTAGCACTCTCCTCATGCGGCTGCTAATAATAGGTCCCGGGAGCGTGAATTCAAGCCCTGAGGCGGTCATACGAGGTCCGACGTGGCCTCGAACCGCCCACTGGGACACCCGGATGGCCCCGGAGGGGGTGCGGCGACAGGCACCGGCCCGGCCGCCAAACAACGCTCTAACCATATGAAAGAAAATGATATTCTTTCGGGCTCGACATTCTTACAGTCGCCAGGCCAGGTTGCGCAGGGTTCGCGACCGGGGCATTTTTCGGGCGCTTGACCAGACGGCACGCATGAAACGAATCGCATCTATCGACAGACACCGACTTGTGCTGCCCGCGCTGATCGCGCTGGCCGGACTGACCGCCACGGCCGTTCCCGCCGCCGACCGAGAGGCCGGCGACGCGAAACAAGGCGGCTTCGACATCAAGCAGCTGCTCGGCAGCGAGCAACCGTCCGAAGGCAGCCTGCTGCCGGCCAGCAAGGCGTTCGTGCTCGTGGCCACGAGCGACCGACCCGACCAGGTCTCCCTGCACTGGGACATCGCCGAGGGCTACTACCTCTACCGCGACAAGGTGAAAGTGACATCGCCGTCGGGCGACGCACAACTCGGACCGCCGTCGATCCCGGGCGGCAAGGTCAAGCACGACGATTACTTCGGCGATCAGGTCGTGTTCTTCGAGCGGATGGACGCCGAGGTTCCGGTCGCCACCGCCGCCGGCACGCGCGAGATCACGCTCGAGGTGGGTTACCAGGGTTGCGCCGAGGCGGGGCTCTGCTATCCGCCGATCCGCAAGACGGTCAAGGTCGGGCTGACGGCAACGGGGCTCGCATCCGCGTCGGCGGACCGGCGCAGCGGCGAGGCGGGCCCGGTCAGGTCGGCCCAGGATGCGCTCGCCGACAAGATCCGCAACGGCAGCCTGCTCGCCGTCCTGGCGACCTTCTTCGGCGCGGGCCTGCTGCTCGCGTTCACGCCCTGCGTGCTGCCAATGGTGCCGATCCTCTCCGGGATCATCGTGGGCGCGGGTCGCGACCGTCCTGTTTCACGAGGCCGCGCGTTCTCGCTGTCGCTCGCCTACGTGCTCGGCATGGCGCTCACCTATACGGTGGCGGGCGCGGCCTTCGCGGCCGCGGGACGGCAGGCGCAGGCGTTCTTCCAGCAACCGTGGATCATCGTGGTCTTCGCCGGGCTTTTCGTGCTGCTGGCGCTCGGGATGTTCGGCGTGTTCAACCTGCAGGTGCCGGCCGCATTCCAGGCGCGCGTCGCGGACCTGAGCAACCGGCAGAAGCAGGGCACGCTGGTCGGCACGGCCGTGATGGGCGCGCTCTCCTCCCTCATCGTCACGGCTTGCGTGGCGCCGCCGCTGGTCGCTGCGCTCGCGGTCATCGGGCAGAGCGGCAACGTGTTCCGCGGCGGGGCGGCGCTGTTCGCGTTGAGCCTGGGCATGGGCGCACCGTTGCTGCTCATCGGCGCGTCGGCCGGCCGGCTGCTGCCGAAGGCCGGGCCGTGGATGGACGCGGTGAAGGCCGCGTTCGGCGTGATGATGCTGGGCGTCGCGGTGTGGATGCTGGGGCGCATCCTGCCCGGGCCGCTGACGCTCGCGCTCTGGGCCGTGCTCGCCTTCGTCTCCGGCTACTGCCTGATCACCATGGGCGCCTCCGACGCGAAGCGTGGAACGGTCGCCGTCCGCCGCGGCATCGGCGTGCTCGCGCTCGTGTACGGCGTGCTGATGCTGGTCGGTGCCCTCGCCGGCCGCAGCGACCCGCTGCGACCGCTCGAGGGGCTCGGTGGCCATGCAGGCGCGTCGGCCGCAGAGCACAGGCTCGCGCTCAAGCGCATCAAGACGGTCGCCGACTTCGACCGCGAGCTGGCGGCGGCACAGGCCGCCGGTCGCCCGTTGATGCTCGACTTCTATGCGGACTGGTGCGTGTCCTGCAAGGAGATGGAGGACCAGACCTTCACCGAGCCGCGCGTACAGGCGGCGCTCGCACGCGCCGTACTGCTGCAGGCCGACGTCACCGCGAACGACGATGACGACCAGGCACTGCTCGCGCGCTTCGGCATCCTCGGCCCGCCGACCATCGTGTTCTTTGCGGCCGACGGGACGGAGCGCAAGGACTTCCGCGTGGTCGGCTTCCAGCCCGCCGAGGAGTTCCGCGCGCACGTGGCGCAGGCCTTCGGCGGCAACGGCGCGTGAGGCGGCTTGCGCTCGTCGCGCTCGCGGTCGGCGCCGTGGGCGCCGGTGCCGCGGCCTACCTCGCCTATGAGCAATACGCCCGGCTGGCAGCGCCCCCGCCCGCGCCGGCCGAGGCGCCGGCCGTCCGCCTGGCGGAGCGGATCCCCGAGTTCAAGCTCGCCGACCGCGACGGGACCTTGCGCTCGCTGGCGGACTGGCAGGGCAAGTCGCTGATCGTGAATTTCTGGGCCACGTGGTGCGCGCCCTGCCGGCGCGAAATCCCGCTGCTGGGCCGGCTGCAGGAGCGCTACGGGCCCGACGGATTCCAGGTGATCGGCATCGCGGCAGACTACCGCGACAAGGTCCTCGCCTACGCCGACCAGGCGAAGATCGGCTACCCGCTCCTCATCGGCGAGCAGGAGGCCCTCGACGCGGCAGCCAGGTTCGGCATCGAGATCGTCGGGTTCCCATTCACCGTGTTCTCCGACAGCCAGGGCCGGATCGTCGTCTGCCATGTGGGTGAGTTGACCGAGCCCATTGCCGAGGCCATCCTCGGCACGGTCGAGCAGGTGAACCAGGGCCGTGTGTCCCTGGAAGCGGCACGGTCGCAGATCGCATCGGCGATCGCTGGATTGAAGGCCGGCACGGGCCACCAGGGCTGATCTGCCCCCCCCTCATCGGAGGGGGACTTGCACAACCTTGTGGCGATTGGCGTTAAACTTGCCGCCTTCTCCGGGTACGCCGCAAAGTCATGGCTCACATCCTGCTGCTGAACGGCCCGAACCTGAACCTCCTCGGGGCCCGCGAGCCGGGCATCTACGGCAAGGTGACCCTCGACCAGGTACACGAGCGCATGGGGCAGCTCGCCTCCGAGTCCGGCCATCACCTGACGGCGTTCCAGAGCAACTCCGAGTCCGAACTGATCGCGCGGGTCCACGAGGCGCCGACCAGCCACGTCGCGTTCATCCTGTTCAACCCCGCCGGGTTCACCCACACGAGCGTCGCGCTGCGCGATGCGCTCCTCGCCGTGAAGATCCCGTTCATCGAGGTGCACCTGAGCAACGTGTATTCCCGGGAATCCTTCCGGCACCACTCCTATTTCTCCGACATCGCCGTGGGCTCGATCACGGGCCTGGGCGCGGTCGGCTACGAACTTGCCCTGCGCGCGGCCTCCGAGTACCTCGCCGCCCGGCCACGCGGGCACGCCTGACAACGACAGATCCAAGGGAAACCCGAATGGACATTCGCAAGGTCAAGAAACTCATCGAGCTGCTCGAAGAATCGGGCATCTCGGAGATCGAGATCAAGGAAGGCGAGGAGTCGGTCCGCATCAGCCGCCACCCGACGGGACCCGTGCACGCCTTCCACGCGCCGATGAGCTACGCGGCACCTGCAGCACCCGCCGGCCACGGCTCGCCCGCCGTCGCCGCAGCCGCGCCGGCGAAGCCCGCGCCGGCCCCTGACCAGTCCGTGACCGCGCCGATGGTCGGGACGTTCTACGCCGCGCCGGCGCCGGGCGCGAAGGCGTTCGTGGACCTCGGCAGCGAGGTGAAGCCGGGCGACGTGCTCTGCATCATCGAAGCCATGAAGATGATGAACCAGATCGAATGCGACAAGGCGGGGCGCGTCGTGTCCATCCTGGTCAAGAACGGCGATCCGGTCGAGTTCGGCCAGCCCCTGTTCGTGATCGAGTAATGCTCGACAAGGTCGTCATCGCCAACCGGGGCGAAATCGCCCTTCGAATCCTCCGCGCCTGCCGGGAACTGGGGATCAAGACGGTCGCGGTCCACTCGACGGCCGACAAGAACCTGAAGCACGTCCTGCTCGCCGACGAGACCGTCTGCATCGGCCCGCCGCCGTCCAGGGAAAGCTACCTCAACATGCCGGCCATCATCAGCGCGGCCGAGGTCACCGACGCGGTGGCCATCCACCCGGGCTACGGCTTCCTCTCCGAGAACGCGGACTTCGCCGAGCGCGTCGAGAAGAGCGGCTTCACGTTCATCGGGCCACGCGCCGAGACCATCCGCCTCATGGGCGACAAGGTCTCCGCGATCCGCTGCATGAAGAAGGCCGGCGTGCCCTGCGTGCCGGGCTCCGACGGTCCGCTGGGCACGGAACCCGACGAGATCGTCCGCATCGCGCGCGACATCGGCTTTCCGGTGATCATCAAGGCCTCGGGCGGCGGTGGCGGCCGCGGCATGCGCGTGGTGCACAGCGAGGCGACGCTGATCCACTCGGTCGGCGTGACGCGCGCAGAAGCGCTCGCCGCGTTCGGCAACGACCAGGTCTACATGGAGAAGTTCCTCGAGAAGCCGCGCCACATCGAGTTCCAGGTGCTGGCCGACCACTACGGGAACGTGATCTGCCTGGGCGAGCGCGACTGCTCCATGCAGCGCCGGCACCAGAAGGTGATCGAGGAGGCGCCGGCACCGGGCCTCACCGCAAAGCAGCGCAAGTCCATGAGCGAGCGGGTCGGGTCGGCGTGCTCCGACATCGGCTACCGCAGCGCCGGAACGCTCGAGTTCCTGTACCAGGACGACGAGTTCTACTTCATCGAGATGAACACGCGCATCCAGGTCGAGCACCCGGTGACCGAGATCATCACCGGCATCGACCTCGTAAAGGCGCAGCTGCGCATCGCCGCGGGCGAGCGCCTGCCGTGGTCGCAGGAGGACGTGCAGATCCGCGGCCACGCCATCGAGTGCCGCATCAACGCCGAGGACCCGAAGAAGTTCACGCCATCACCTGGGCCGGTGAAGCTCTGGCACCCGCCGGGCGGCCCGGGCATCCGCGTGGACAGCCACCTCTACACGGGCTACACGGTGCCGCCGTACTACGACTCGCTGATCGCGAAGGTGATCGCCTTCGGTGAGGACCGCGACACCGCGATCGCGCGCATGCGCAATGCGCTGGTCGAGGTGGTGATCGAGGGCATCAAGACCAACGTGCCGCTGCACCAGGAAATCTTCCAGCATGCGGCCTTCCGTGCGGGCGGCACGGACATCCACTACCTGGAGCGGCGGCTGGGGCTCAAGTAGCCAGCGATCGCGTAGGCGGCGCTCGCGTAGGCGGCGCTCGCGTAGCCGGCGCTCGCGTAGCCGGCGCTCGCGTCAGCAACGCCCTCGCAAGCAGCACTCGCGTAAGCGGCGATCGGGGAGCCAAGGGTTTGTCCGGCTTCGCTCGGAGATATGCTCGCCTGGACAAACCCTTGTCCCCCCGATCGCCGCGCACCATCGAGGCGGCGTCGAGACGCTGCAAGTCGAGCGTCGGTCCTCGTAGCCGGCCACTGAGGCCGGCTATGGGAGCCCATCCAGCGTCCGCACGGGTACTGCTCCGGCGAGCATATCTCCGAGCGAAGCCGGGGCAGTACCCGGGTGGACGCCTCAACCGCCGCTGGCAGCCGCCGCCAGCGCCGCGCGATCGCGCTCGCCGCCCGCCGGATCGATGCAGAGGTAGCTCGGCACCCCGCCCTCGATCGCGTAGGCCGGCAGGTTCGACTGCGACGTGCACACGCGCCCGTCCTTCGTGAACGAGAAGTCGCGCAGCACCGTGACCCGCGTCGGGCTCGGATAGCTCTGGAAGGTCCTGGTGGCCGGCGTGAAGCGGATCACGCGGTCCGAGTTGTTCGCGGCCATCCAGATGTCGCCCGTCGGGCGATAGACGTTGAGCGCGTAGGGCGTCTCGTATTCGCCCGGCGCCACGCCCGGGACCGTGTAGGCGTCGAACTTGCCCGTCGCGGGATCGAAGCGCATCAGTCCGCCTTCGTCGAACGAGGGTATCCAGAAGATTCCGTCGGCGTCGAAGCGCGGGCGCCGCGGGCCGCTCATCGGCGTCTCGTACTCCGTGACCGCCATGGTCTTCGGGTCGATGCGCCCGATCCTGTTGGCGTAGAGCTTCGCGTACCAGATGCTGCCGTCCTTCGGGTTCACGTCGATGCCGTAGGGGAAGGCCATCACCGTGTAGCCGAGGAAGCGGTGATGCGAGAAGTTGAGCAGCAGCACCTTGTCCGGGAACCAGGACGAGATCCGCATCAGCGTCGGGAACAGCATGTCGCTGATCCAGCGGAAGAACCCGTTCGACGGCAGGCGCATCACGGTCATCTGGCCGGTCTTCGGATCGAAGCGCCCCATCTGGTTCGAGGCGACGATGGTGAACCAGACGATGTCGTCCTTGTCCACGCGCACCGTGTGCGGGTACATGGCGTCCCCCGGAACGGCGTAGGTCTTGAACTGCTTCGTCGCAGGGTCGAACGACATCAGCGTGGACGACAGCGCGTTCGTGATCCAGATCCGGCCGTCGCTGGTCTGCGCCATGCTGTGCGGACCGTGGCTGCCGGTGAACACGCCGATCGCGAGGTGCATGCCGGAGAACAGTCCGCCGCGCGGCAGGCCGCTGGGCGGGAGGTCGAGCCCCTCGACCTTCGCGGTCGCGGGGTCGAGCACCCAGAGCTTGTCGTGCCCTTCGTCGGTGCCGTAGAACTTGCCGTCGCTGGCCACGTCCATGTCGTGGATGAACGAGAACCCGTCGCCGACCTGCCACTCCTCGACCTTGGCACGCGCGAGTTCCGCCGTCGCGCCGTAGTCGTGGGTCGCCTTCACCGGCTGCCCGTCGAAGCCTTTCTCGAACACGGATGCAATCCGGATCTTCTCGGACTTCGTGACCATCGCGAGGTAGCCTTCCATCTTGGTGATGGTGGCCATCCACGCCTCGTGGCTGCGCGGCGCCCGCGTCGTGGCATTGCCCATCTGGTGGCAGTAATTGCACTGGCTCACGAAATCGTGCCGGTCGCCCGCCCGCCCCCACGCGAGGACGGCGTTGTGCGCCGAGGCGGACAGCGCATCCGATGCGGCCTGCGCGTCGGCGAAAGCCTTGAGCTGCAAGTCCGCCTGGCCCACGGCGTCGGCGGCGGCGTCCACGCTGGTCGATGCGTCGTCGTAGTTGGCCAGCCGCGCCCGCAGGGCGAGGCTGCCTGAATACGGCGTCACGATTGCGTACGTCCCGTCGGCAGCCGTGTAAACGGTCTGCTTCCGCGTGTGGTCGGCGTTGAAGACGCTCAGCATCGCGCCGAATGCGGGCCGGCCGTCCGGCAGCGTCACCTTGCCCGTGAAGGACGCGGCGCTGGCTTGCGAGGCGATCCCGGCGGCCGCGCAGGCAACCAGGAACGGGAGGGAGAGAACCCGGTTGTTCATCGTTCTCTCCTTCAGGCCGGGCGCGCGTTGAACCAGGAGAACAGGCGCTTGCCGTCCCGCAGCCCAGGCAGCATGAGCCCGCCGAGAACGGACGCGAGCGGACCGCCGCAGAGCAGGTTCAGGAGCAATGCCACGCCGGACACGTCGAGCTTGGCGTGACCGAGGCCGATGCGGTCGCCGAGCCAGAGCGCCAGGATCAGCACGAGGCCGCCCACCTGGTTCGCGACCAGCACCCACTTGAAGACCGCGCCCCCGCGGCCCGACCACAGGAGCAGGGCCAGCAGCGCCAGGCACATGGCGGGCACGTAGTAGGCGCCGGCCGACCAGCCGAGCAGCGCCATGAATATGGCACTCAGCACCAGCAGTAGGCTGTAGACGCGGACCTGCGCCGGCCGGGCGCCGGAAATCACCGAATTGCTCATCGAAGTCTCCCCTGCGATCGTGCGGTCGGGCGCCCTTGTGCCGGACGCCCGCCCGGTTTCGTACCTGCCCCGAACGACCGGGCGACGTGGCGCTGCGTCCGGGGCGAACCCATCTCGTTTACCCTGAGCGTCCGGGGACGGCGAGGATGCCCCGGGAGACGGCAAGAGACAAGGAGATCCCAAGACCGGCACCGGTCGGGCGCAAAACCCGGTCCGTGCCGGACAGGCGAGACCAGCGACATGCCCTTCCTGCAACTGACGCTCGACATCGGTGGCGCGGACCCCGCCCCCTGGGAAGACGCTCTCGTGGAGCTCGGCGCCGTCTCCGTCACGCTCGAGGACGCCGCCGACGATCCCGTCCTCGAGCCCGCGCCGGGCGAGACGCCGCTCTGGCCCACGGTGCGAGTGCAGGCGCTCTTCGCCGGCGACGCCGATGCGGTCGCGATCACCGAGGCGATTGCGCGGCTGTTTCCGGGCGTGGCGGCCCCGCGACTGGCCACCGTCGAGGACAAGGCGTGGGAGCGGGAGTGGCTCAGGGACTTCCGGCCCATGCGCTTCGGCCGCCGGCTGTGGGTCTGCCCGGGCGGGCAGCCCGCGGGGGACCCTGATGCCGTGCGCGTCGAGCTCGATCCCGGCCTCGCCTTCGGCACCGGGACGCACGCGACCACGGCGATGTGCCTCGAATGGCTCGACGGCCGGGACCTGCGCGGCCGGTCGCTGGTGGACTATGGCTGCGGCAGCGGAATCCTGGCGATTGCGGCGCTCAAGCTGGGAGCGTCTTCGGCCCACGCCGTGGACATCGATCCGCAGGCACTGATCGCGACCCGGGAAAACGCCGAGCGGAACGGCATCCTGTCCGGGCTGACCGTGACCGGCGAGCCCTTGCTGCCGGGGGCGTCGGCCGACGTGCTGGTCGCGAACATACTCGCCGGGCCGCTCGTCGAACTGGCGCCGCATCTCGCGGCCGCCGTGCGCGCCGGCGGCGAAATCGCGCTCTCCGGCGTGCTCACCGAACAGGTGGACGCAGTGACAGCGGCTTACCGGCCGTGGTTTGATATCGCACTCACCGCGGCGCGCGAAGGCTGGGGACTGATCGGCGGGCGCCGCCGCGCGGATTGAAAAGAGAACCTAGGCCGGCTCATGTACACGCAGTGCCCTGAATGCAACGCGCGCTTCCGCGTCGGTGCCGGCGACTTGAGCGCGGCTGGCGGCACCGTGCGCTGCGGGCGCTGCGGCAGCGCGTTCAACGCCCTTGCCCGGTTGAGCGACACCGTGCCGCCCTCGCTCGGCTACGCCGTCGAGGGGCCTGTGCCAAGCGGGGCTACCGATCTGGAGACGTCTCCGGGGCCCGTCTCCGGCGTCGAGTTTCACTTCACTGCGGACGACATCGAGGCGGTCTTCGTCGATGCGGGCAACTGGCCAGAGGGCCCCGTCGCGGCCGGGCACGCAGCGAAGGCCTCGGAGTCGAACGCGTTAGGCGCCGCGCTCCCGATGGTGGTGGAAAGCGCGAGCGGGCCCTTCGAGGACATCACGCTCGAGGGCGAGCGCATCAACATCGAGGCCATCCTCGGCATCGAGTTCGAAGAGCGCCTGAATGACCGGAATCCTCCCGAGGAACACCCGCCCGGCGAATCCCTGCTCGACCGGGGCCCGACTGAGGAAGCAGCGACCGCAGAAGGCCTGGCCGACGAGCACGCGGCCGACGAAGACCCGACCGACGAATTTGAGATTCTGCGTGACGTCCCGGATTCGGCGTACCCGGAAGACGACGACGTGCCGCGCGCGGCCGTCGAGTTCGAGGCGCCCGCCCCGGATGCCCCGGCTACGTCATTCGCGACCGAGGCGCCACCGGCACCCGCGCCGGCACCCGCACTCGAGGCCGCGCCAGAAGCCGAGCTCGATGCGGAGCCCGGCGCGGGGCCTGTGCTGGCGGAAGCACTCGCACCGGGTCCCGTGCGGATGCGTCCGAGCCGCGCGTCGCTCGGATGGTCGATCGGTGGACTGCTGCTCGCGCTCGTCCTGCTCGCGCAGATCACGCACCAGTATCGGCAGGATCTGGTGCGACGCCCGCAGATCGGCCCCCTGCTCAAGGACCTCTACGCCCGCATCGGCTGGCCGCTCTCGCCCAACTGGGACCTCGAAGCGTTCGAGTTGCGGCAATGGGGCAGCAACAGCGGCCCCGACACGACCGGCCGCATGGCCGTGCGCGCGAGCCTCACGAACCGCGCGGACTTTGCGCAGCCGCACCCGGTGCTCCGCATGGAACTCGACGATCGCTTCGGGGACTCGATCGCCGTGCGCGACTTCGAGCCCGCCGAGTACCTGAAGAACCCCGCGGAGGCTCCGCGGCTCCTCGGTCCCGGCGCCAGCACGGAGGCCGAACTCGTGATCGTCGATCCGGGCCTCCACGCGGTCGGCTACCAACTCGACGTCTGCCTGCGCGAGTCCCCCCGGATCCTCCGCTGCGCCCAGGACCCGGGCTGAACCATGGACGTCATCAGCATCGGCCCATATCGGTTGGGCGGCCGCACCTTCCTCGCCCCGATGGCAGGGGTCACCGACCTGCCCTTCCGCAGACTCTGTCGGCGCATGGGCGCGGCCCTCGCGGCCGGCGAGATGATCTCCGCCGATCCGCGGCTCTGGAGCACGGAAGAGTCCCGCCGCCGGCGCGATCACTCCGGGGAGGCCGAGCCGCGCGTCGTCCAGATCGCGGGCGGCGACCCCGGGACGATGGCCGACGCCGCGCGCCGCAACGTGGACGCCGGCGCGCAGGTCATCGACATCAACATGGGCTGCCCGGCGAAGAAAGTCTGCAACAGGGACGCGGGCTCCGCGCTGCTGCGCGACGAGGCGCTGGTCGGCGCGATCCTCGACGCGACGGTCCGGGCCGCCGGCGTGCCGGTAACGCTCAAGATCCGCACCGGATGGAGCCGCGAACGGCGCAATGGCGTCGCCATCGCGCGGATCGCGGAGTCGGCCGGCGTGCAGTTGCTGGCCGTGCACGGCCGCAGCCGTGCCTGCCGGTTCGAGGGCGATGCGGAGTACGAGACCATCGCCGCGATCAAGCAGGCCGTGCGCATCCCGGTGATCGCCAACGGCGACATCGACTCAGGCGCCAAGGCCGCCGAGATCATCCGCGCCACCGGTGCGGACGGCGTCATGATCGGCCGCGCGGCGCAGGGACGGCCGTGGATCTTCCGCGAAGTCGAGGCGCTGCTGGCGGGAAAACCCGTGCCGGCCGAGCCTTCCGGCGCGGAGACGCGTGATATCATCGCGACTCACTTGCGCGATTTGTACGCCTTCTACGGCGTGGAGGCGGGGGTCAGGATCGCGCGCAAGCACATCGGCTGGTATTGCCGGGATCGCCCGCACGCGCAGGTGTTCCGGCAATGCGTCATGCGGCTGGACTCGGCAGAGGGTCAGCTCGCCGCGGTGCGTGAATTCTTCGACGCCGGATGCCAGGCCGAGGCGGCCTGAGCTGGAACGTCGATCGGGACATCGAGGACGGAGACAATGCCGCCGCGCAGAAAGACCAGGAGCCGCAGGGAATCGAGGCCCGCTTCGAACCCCGCGGGACGCAGCATCCCGCTGCGATCGATGACGGAACAGGCGCTCGACAGCTACTTCACGAGCCTGAACGGCCACGCGCCGGGGCACCTCTACGACCTCGTGATGCGCGAGGTCGAGGAGCCGCTGTTCCGCGCGGTGCTCGACTACTCCGAAGGCAACCAGAGCCGCGCAGCCGAGGTCCTCGGCATCAACCGGGGCACGCTGCGCAAGAAGCTCCGCACCTACGGCATCTCCGCCTGAGCCCCTCGGTCGATCGGGTCCTCGTCGTGCAAAACACCATCCGTCGCGCCCTCCTCAGCGTCTCGAACAAGGAAGGCCTGCTCGACTTCGCGCGCGCTCTGCGCGACCGCGGCGTCGCCATCCTCTCGACCGGCGGCACGGCTTTCCTGCTGCGCGCCAACGGCATCGAGGTCACCGACGTGTCGTCCGTCACGGGATTTCCCGAGATCATGGACGGGCGCGTGAAGACCCTGCACCCGCGCATCCACGGCGGCCTCCTCGGCCGACGCGGCACGGACGACGCGGTGATGGCGGAGCACGGCATCGAGGCCATCGATCTCGTCGCGGTGAACCTCTATCCGTTCGCGGCAACGGTCGCCAGGCCCGGCTGCACCTTCGCGGACGCGATCGAGAACATCGACGTCGGCGGCCCGGCGATGGTGCGCGCCTCGGCGAAGAACCACGATCGCGTCACCGTCGTCGTGGACCCGCTCGACTACGGGTCGGTGCTGGCGGAAATCGACCGGGGCGGCGGCGGCGTTTCGGCGGAGACCCGCCTGCGTCTCGCGGCCAAGGCGTTCGCACACACGGCGCAGTACGACGCCGCGGTCGGCTCGTATCTCGGCCAGGCCGTGCGCCCTTCGGACGGCGGCTTTCCCGATCTCCTCGCCCTGCAGTTCCGCAAGCGCCTCGACCTGCGCTACGGGGAGAACCCGCACCAGCAGGCGGCGTTCTACGCCGCGTCCGACGCGCAGGGCGCCTCGATCGGCTCGGCCTCGCAGCTGCAGGGCAAGGAGCTGTCCTTCAACAATCTCGCCGACGCCGACACGGCCTTCGAGTGCGTCCGGCAGTTCGCGGCGCCGGCCTGCGTGATCGTCAAGCACGCGAATCCCTGCGGCGTCGCCGTCGGCACGGACATCGGCCAGGCGTACGACCGCGCGTTCAGGACGGACCCGACCTCGGCGTTCGGCGGCATCATCGCCTTCAACCAGCCGATCGACGGCGCCACGGCCCGAGTGATCCTCGAGCGGCAGTTCGTCGAGGTCATCGTGGCGCCGGGTGCCGACGCAGAGGCCCGCGAGGCCTGCGCGCGCAAGGAAAACGTCCGCCTGCTCGTCACCGGCGGGCTCGCGGCGAGCAATTCGCGTTTCGAGATCCGCAGCGTCAACGGCGGTCTCCTCGTACAGACGCGCGACGAAGGCGTGGTCGCCACGCGCGAACTGCGGGTCGTCACGAAGCGCGCGCCGACGCCGGCCGAACTCGACGACCTGACCTTCGCCTGGCAGGTCTGCAAGTACGTGAAGTCGAACGCCATCATCTATGCGAAGGACGGAATGACCGTGGGCATCGGCGCGGGCCAGATGAGCCGCGTCGTGTCGAGCCGCATCGCGGCCATGAAGGCGCGCGACGAGGGCCTCGACCCCGCGGGCTCGGTGATGGCGTCCGACGCGTTCTTCCCGTTCCGCGACGGCCTCGATGCCGCGGCCGAGCACGGCATCGTCGCCGTGATCCAGCCGGGCGGATCGAAGCGCGACTCCGAGGTCATCGCGGCCGCCGACGAGCACGGCATCGCGATGGTGTTCACGGGGATGCGGCACTTCAGGCACTGAAGTGAAGGTTCTCATCATCGGTTCCGGCGGCCGCGAGCACGCGCTCGCGTGGAAGGCCGCGCGGTCGCCGCGCGTCACCCAGGTCTTCGTGGCACCCGGCAACGCGGGCACGGCGCTCGAGCCGCGCGTGCGGAACGTCGACGTCGCCGCGGACGACCTGAAGGGCCTGCTGCGCTTCGCGCTCGCGGAGAAGATCGACCTCACCATCGTCGGGCCCGAGGGGCCGCTGGTGCTGGGCGTCACCGATGAATTCTCCGCCGCGGGCCTGCGTTGCTTCGGCCCGAGCCGCGAGGCTGCGCGCCTCGAGGGCTCCAAGGCCTACATGAAGGAATTCCTGAGGCGCCACTCGATCCCGACGGCGGCGTATGCGACCTTCACGCGCGAGAGCTTCGACGCCGCGTGGGTCTGCGCACAGCGCGCGCCGCTCGTGGTCAAGGCCGACGGCCTCGCCGCCGGCAAGGGCGTGGTGATCTGCGCAACCACGGCTGAGGCGGTCGAGACGGCCGAGGCGATGTTCGCCGGGCGCTTCGGCGCCGCGGGCTCGACCATCGTCGTCGAGGAGTTCCTCGAGGGCGAGGAAGCGAGCTTCATCGCGATGGTGGACGGGACCCACGTTCTGCCGCTCGCCACCTCGCAGGACCACAAGCGCCGCGACGACGGCGACCTGGGGCCCAACACCGGCGGCATGGGCGCCTACTCGCCCGCGCCGGTGGTGACGCCCGCAGTGCACGATCGCGCCATGCGCGAGGTGATGTGGCCCACGGTGCGCGCGCTCGCCAGCGAGAACACGCCGTACGTGGGCTTCCTGTACGCGGGCCTCATGATCGCCGCCGACGGCACGCCGAAAGTGCTCGAGTTCAACTGCCGGCTCGGCGATCCGGAGACGCAGCCGATCCTGTCGCGCATGCGCTCCGACATCACGGAGCTCTGCGATGCGGCGCTCGACGGACGGCTCGCGGGTGCGAGCGTGGACTGGGATCCGCGCGCCGCGGTCGGCGTCGTGCTCGCCGCCGGCGGCTACCCGGACGCCGTCCACAAGGGCGACGTCATTCACGGCCTCGATGCGGCAGCGAGGCTGCCCGGAAAGGTGTTCCACGCCGCGACGCAGCTCGTGGGCGACTCGGTCGTCACGAACGGCGGCCGCGTGCTCTGCGCCGTTGGACTCGGCGACGGAGTGAAGACCGCGCAGCGTCAGGCCTACGATCTCGCCGCCGCGATCTGCTGGGACGGCATGCAGTACCGCCGCGACATCGGCCACCGCGCGATCGACCGCGAGTAGTCCGTCGCCCTGGTCCCGGACCCCAACGACCGGGTTCGACGCTCACTTCACCCGGAACACACCCCTTACGAGCCGGACTTGCCCCTCCTCGAGACTGCGCCGCGCGTTCCCGGCCTTCTCCCCGAGATTGTCGACGAACACACCCAGTGTCAGCGGTCCCGGCGTGGCGGGCGCGGAAGTCCTGCTCAAGTGAGCGTCGCTGGTGTCCTCGAAGCATTCGGCGACGAATCCACACTCGCCCAGAAGCGAGTTCATCTCTTCGACGGAAACGAGGAAGCTGTCGGAAGGGCCGGTGGCCCATGGCAGCGGAAAATGGGACGTGGCGGCCTTGCCGGCGGCCATCTCCTGGAATGCAAAGCGGCCGCCCGGCTTGAGGACCCGGCAGATCTCCACATAGAGCGCCCGCTTGTCCGCGATGTTCATGCCGACGTTCTGCATCCAGGCGACATCGAAGGAATCGTCGGGGAAGGGCAACTCGAGAGCGCTGCCCTGGTGCACCCCGATCCGGTCGCCGAGGCCGGTCAGCCGATCCAGCAGCATCGCGCCGGCGCAGTAATCGGACGAAAGCTCGATGCAGTCGACGCGGCAGCCGCGCGCGGACGCCAGCATCCGTGCGGAGCCGCCCAGCCCGGCTCCGATATCGAGGACGCGATCTTCGGCCCGGATCCTCGCCAGCTCCATCAATTCGAGCGAGGCGCCGAGTCCGCCCGTGTGGAAATGGTCGAGCGCTCCCAGTGACTCGGGCGACAGGCGTTGCTCGGGATTCAATCCGGCCGCACGGATGGCGGCCAGGATTCGCGCCTCGATGTCGCGTGCCGAATAGTGTGTTTCCAGACCCGTCATAGAAACGCTCCTTCAAGACCCGCCGTGCGTGGCGCGCGCCGGCGCCGTGCGCCGCAGCCGCGCTTCGCGGCGAATGACATAGAGCCCCGCGCCGACGACGATGGCGCCGCCGAGCAGCGTGGCAACGCCAGGCAGCACGTGCCAGATCGAGAAGTCGAGCACCACGCCCCACACGAGGGCCGTGTACTCGAGCGGCGTCACGACCGACACGGGCGCATTCCTGAACGCCTCGGTGATGAAGTGCTGCCCGAGCGAACCCGCCACGCCGAGGCCCACGAGCAGCGGCCAGTCCGGGTACTGCAGCGGTCGCCAGTTCGGGATGGACAGCAACCCGGCCCCCACGGCCATCATCACGGTAAACCAGAACACCATGCTCTCGGTCGTGTCGGTCCGGGCCAGCACGCGGAGCGTGATGACCGCGAGCGAGTAGCACAGAGCCGCCATCACCGCCGCCACGCTGCCGACCGACACCCAGTCGGCGCCCGATGGCCGGAGCATCAGCAGCACGCCGGCGAGACCGACCGCGATCGCGGCCCACTGGGCGCGGCCCACGGTCTCGCCGAGCATGGGTGCCGAAAGCGCCGCGACCACGAGCGGCGCGCACATGAAGATCGAGTAGGTCGTTGCGAGCGAGGACTCGCGGACCGCAAACACGAAGCTGCCGAGCATCAGCACGGCCAGCGCGCCGCGGAAGAGGTGCAGCCGGAGGTTCACGATGCGCAGCCGCGCAGCACGTCCGCGCAGGAGCACGGACAGCAGCACGAACGGCATCGAGGTTGCGCCGCGCAGGAAGGCGACCTGCATCGGCTCGTAGTGGCCGGCCAGCAGCTTCAGCAGCGCGTCCATGACCGAGAACACGGCCACGGCCACCAGCATCGAGGCGATGCCCCGGAGGTTATTCGTGTGCAGGCGTCCGCTCCCCGGCCGGCCGCGACCGGCCCGCGGCTCAGCGCTTCATCAGGTCGAAGAACTCGCCGTTGGTCTTGGTGTCCCGCATCTTGTCGATGAGGAACTCCGCGGCCGCCAGTTCGTCCATCGGGTGCAGCAGCTTGCGGATGATCCAGATCTTGGCGAGCTCGTCCTGCGAAGTGATGAGCTCCTCGCGGCGCGTGCCCGAGCGGTTGATGTTGAACGCCGGATAGACGCGCTTCTCGGCGATGCGGCGATCCAGGTGGATTTCGCTGTTGCCGGTGCCCTTGAATTCCTCGTAGATCACGTCGTCCATGCGCGAGCCGGTGTCGATCAGCGCGGTCGCCATGATCGTGAGGCTGCCGCCTTCCTCGATGTTGCGCGCGGCGCCGAAGAAGCGCTTCGGGCGCTGCAGGGCATTCGCGTCCACGCCGCCCGTGAGCACCTTGCCGGAGCTCGGCACCACGGTGTTGTAGGCGCGCGCGAGGCGCGTGATGGAGTCGAGCAGGATCACGACGTCCTTCTTGTGCTCGACGAGGCGCTTCGCCTTCTCGATGACCATCTCGGCCACCTGCACGTGGCGGCTCGCCGGCTCGTCGAAGGTCGAGGAGACGACCTCGCCGCGCACGGTGCGCGACATCTCGGTGACTTCCTCGGGCCGCTCGTCGATGAGCAGCACGATCAGGTACACCTCGGGGTGGTTGCCGGTGATCGAGTTGGCGATGTTCTGCAGCAG
>Ga0209253_10002109_pt1 | contig 17576 bp, 10 predicted proteins | sample FrelakmetBRP12BR_FD_187145 | JGI IMG/M metagenome (GOLD analysis project Ga0209253, IMG submission 187145) | Freshwater lake sediment microbial communities from the University of Notre Dame, USA, for methane emissions studies - BRP12 BR (SPAdes)... | ecosystem: Environmental > Aquatic >...
CCGTCGCCGTGCTTCGCGGAGTCTCACCATCCGTGTGAATTCATGCTCCGCGACTGGCGCCGACGCGGTACAGCCATAATGCAAGCCCTGCGACGACGGCCAGGCCGAGCCCTTCGCCGAACTGCAGCCCCGACCCGAGAGCCAGGACATCCGCGCTGCCCGACACCACGATCGGGATGGCGATGAAGATTCCCATCAGCGCCTCGCCGGTGATCAGGCCGGCCGCAAACAGGATTCCATGCTGCTTCGCGCGCTCCGCCTGCGGCGAATCGCCGCTGATGCTCAGCTTGCGCTCGACGAGGTACGCGATCAGGCCGCCGCAGAAAATCGGCACCGAAAGTTCGAGCGGCAGGTAAATGCCGACCGCCACGGCGAGCACGGGTGCCCGAAACGGTGCCTTGACGCGCTTGAGGTATTCGTCGACGAGAATGATGCCGACGCCGATCAGCGCGCCGATCGAAATCATGCCCCACGGCAGTTCGCCGCCGAACATGCCTTTGGCGACGGAAGCCATCAACGTGGCTTGCGGGGCGATGAGTGCGTTCGGATGCTCGGCCGTAGGCGCACCGATGCCGTAGGCCTTGAGCAGCAGGTTGAGGACGGGCGCCATCACGAGCGCGCAGCTCGCAGCGCCGATTGCCAGCATCACCTGTTGCCGCCATGGCGTGGCGCCGACGAGTTGTCCGGCCTTCAGGTCCTGCAGGTTGTCGCCGCCGATGCAGGCCGCGCAGCACACGACCGAGCCGATCATGATTGCGGCCACCGGCCCGAGCGCCGCGCCGCGCCCCATCAGCACGACCAGCAGCAGCGATGCAAACAGGATCGTGCAGATGGTGATGCCCGAGACGGGATTGTTCGACGAGCCGACGAGGCCCGCCATGTACGCCGAGACCGACGTGAACACAAAGCCTGCGACGATCATGATCACCGTCATCACGAGGCTGATGCCGATGTTGTCGACGATGAGCTGGTAAAGGACGAAGAGCGGAATCGTGAACAGCACGAGGCCGATCAGGATCGCCTTCATCGGCAGGTCCTGCTCGGTGTGTGAGGCGGCCCGTGCCGCGCCGGCGCGCGTGGCCTCGAGGCCGCTGCGGATGCCCGACGCGAGCGAACTGCGGATCGACACCAGCGCCCACATGCCGCCGACGAGCATCGCGCCCACGCCGAGGTAACGGACCTGCGCCGACCAGATGGCGTTGGCCATCGTCTCGGCATCTGCGCCTGCGAGCTGCTGCGCCAGCGGCGCGTTGTCCTGCAGGAACCAGGCCGCGTAGATGGGGATTGCGACGCTCCACGAAATCATGCCGCCGATGAGGGCGAGCGCGCCGATGTTGAGGCCCACGATGTAGCCGACGCCGAGCAGCGCGGGGGAGAGGTTGGTGCCGAAGTACGCGAGCCACTTGCCGAAGAAGCCGCTGGCTGCCGCGGTGTCGGGGATCACGCGCAGGCCGCTGCCGGCCGCGAGCTTGGCGAGGCCACCGCCGAGGGCGGCGAGCCCGAGCAGTTTCACCCCATGCGCCGGGTTGTCGCCCGCCTTGAGCACTTCAGCGGCCGCCACGCCCTCGGGAAACTTGAGGTTCTGCTCGACGATCAGCGAACGCCGCAGCGGCACCGAGAAGAACACGCCGAGGATGCCGCCGAGACCGGCGATCGCGAGCACCCATGTGTAACGGAAATCGGTCCAGTGCCCGAGGATGACGAGCGCCGGGATCGTGAAGATCACACCCGAGGCGATCGACGAGCCCGCCGACGCGCCGGTCTGCACGATGTTGTTCTCGAGGATCGTGCTGCCGCCGAGCACGCGCAGGACCGCCATCGAAACCACGGCCGCAGGAATGGCGGACGCGATGGTGAGTCCGGCGAAGAGCCCGAGGTAGGTGTTGGCGGCAGCGAGCAGGACGGCCAGGACGATGGCGAGGATGATTGCGCGGGGAGTAAGTTGCGCGGGGGCCTGAGCTTCGGTCATGGGTGCGTCCCGGCGGATAAGTTGCGGCATTAGAGAGGCCGGGACCGGCAAAAGCAATGCCATGATCGGGTCGGCCCGAATCGCCACTTCACTGAGCGTGACCTATGACCAGTCGAAACATGAATGGCTCCATCTTCATCACCGGCGCCGGCGGCGGCATCGGCACCGCCACGGCCCGGTTCTTCGCCTCGAAGGGCTGGCACGTCGGTGGCTGCGACCTGAGCACAGCCGTGATCGAGTCGCTGGCCGACGCGATCGGTCGCGAGCGCTTCACTCCTTACGTGGCGGACGTGCGGGATCGTGCTGCCGTCGCGCGTGCGATCGATGATTTCGCCGCACGGCACGGCGGCAAGCTCGATGCCGTCTTCGCCAACGCGGGCGTCCTGTTCATGGCCCCGGATGACCGGATCACGCCCGGGCAGAAAGACCTGCAGGTCGACGTCAACGTCAAGGGCGTGATGCACACGTTTGACGCCGCGATGCCGTACCTGAAGCGTGCGGCGCCTGGTGCGAATGCAATCGCGATGGCCTCGACCTCTGCGGAGTACGGCTCACCGCATCATGCCGTCTACAGCGCGACCAAGTTCTTCGTCCGTGGCTACACCGAGGCGCTCAACATCGAGTACCGGCCACAGGGCATCAACGTCTGCGCCATCTACGTCGCCTACGTCGACACCGGCATGGTGCGGAATGCGGAATGGAAAGCCGCGTCGATCGAGACGATGGGCATCAAGGCCAAGGCCGACGACGTCGCCGCCATGGTCTGGCGGGCCGCACACGGGCGGCGGGCGCACTGGCGCGTCGGCTTCGACGCCAGGATGTCGCACTATGCCGTGCGCCTGTTCGGCAGCTGGGTCGCGCCGATCTACGCGAAACTGATGCGAATCTGAGGCAGTGGCACCAACATCCACTCCTTCTCCCGCCTCTGCGGGAGAGGGATGCGGTGAGGTCCAGCATTGGTGGCCCGAGTGACCGATTTCTGGTCGCCGTCCAGGACACCGCATGCACCGGATTCCAGTGATCGTTGCCGACCTGCGCGTGGCGCCACGCCGGCGCGAATCGATTGTCCGCGATGGAGAACGCCTATAGTTCTTCGGGCTAAACGTATTGTCTAGCCCGGAGATTGGAACTACTAGAAGGGCAAGGGGGAAGATGTGAGGAGAGCGTCATGCGCATGCTTATTCCCCTCGATGGGTCGGCGGCGGCAGAGGCTGCGCTCGCCCACGGCGGAGTGCTAGGCAAGGCTTTCTGTGCGGAACTGGTGCTGCTGCGGGTCGTCCCCACTGACCCCGCGACCTCCGGGATCGTCGCAGACGTCCTCGACTGGCGGATGCAGCGCAGTCGCGCCGAAGCTTACCTCGAGGATGCCCGGGCGAGGCTCGACGATGCGGGGCGCGCAGTCAGCACCATCGTGCTGGAGGGCTCGGTCGTCGACGAGATCGCACGCGTCGCGAATGCTGGCGACATCGACGTCGTGGTCCTGACCGCAACGGGTCAGGGTGCGACGGCGGCGGGCCAGCTCGGGGGGACCGTCGGCAAGCTCATGCCGCGCCTGGAGTCGTCGCTGCTGCTCGTGCGGCCCTCGGACGGCGTACCTGCCGTACCCTTGGCGGCCCACCGGCCGATCGTGGTACCGCTGGACGGATCACCGGGGTCATCCTGGTCAGCACGCGTCGCGGCATCGATCGCGCTCACGACGGGCGCGAGGATGCTGTTGCTGCGCGTGGTGCAGGCCGTAGATGCACCGGCCTGGGCTGGCTACTCGCGCAAGACGCGCCAACTCGCCGAGGGCCTGGGCGAGGTGATGCGCGTCGAGGCGGACAACTGGCTACAGGTGCTGCGCACCCACCTGCCCGAGCGTCTCGAGGTGGACATGCAGGTTGTCGTTGCGCCGGGCGTCTGCCGCGCGATCCGGGAAATCGTCACCGCGAAGCGGCCAGGCCTGCTGGTGATGAGTGCCCACGGCCTGGACACTGACGCGGACAGCCGGTACGGAGAGGTGGCCGAGCGCCTGCTCGCGCATGCTGCGTGTCCGATACTTGTCCTGCAGCAGCAGCAGGCCGTGGTGGGTGCCGACGTGACGGCGCAGAGTGGCTCATGGCGGATGCCGGCCGTGGCCTGACGGGCCATGGTCGCCGCACCCGATTCGGGCTCCTTCGCGCAACTGGCGGATCGCCTCGGCCGCTGGTCGGCTGAACAGGCCGACCTGCGGCGCCCGCGCGGCAGCGGCCGGCGGCTGGAGCGCGAACTGACGCGGCGCGTCGACGGTATCTACGCTCGCCTCGGGGCCGTCGCTGCGCCACCTGGCACGAGCGAAGCTTCAGCCCTCGAGTGGTTGCTCGACAATCATTACGTTGTGCGCGGCGGGCTCAACCAGCTGCGCCAGGATCTTCCGCGCGGTCACTTCGCCCACCTGCCCGCGGTGCGCGATGCGGCGGGCGATCCGGTCCCCCGGCTGCTTCATATCACGACGCTGCTGCTCGAGGCTTGCGGGCTGCCACTCGACGTCGATCGCCTGGTGGCCGCACTCGACCAGGTTCAGCAGCGAATGCCGCTTGGCCTGAGCGAGCTGTGGGCGCTGCCGGCCCTGCTGCGTGCCGAGCTGCTCGGCCGTCTCGTCGATGCGGCGCACGGGATGTTGCAGCCCGGGGCCCTCGGGGATGGCGCGACTGCGGAGTCCGGGCGCGCCAGCGTGCCGGGATCGGTCATCTCGAGTTGCATCATCAGCCTGCGCCAGCTGGCCGTGCTGCGATGGGTAGACGTCGTCGAGCGCACGAGTCGAGTCGAGGCGGTGCTGCGGGAAGATCCGGCCGCAGTCTATGCGGTCATGGATCCTGCGTCGCGCGACCGGTATCGCCGCGCGGTCGAGGAAATTGCCTGGTGCTCCGGCACGGAAGAGTCGCGGGTGGCCCGGGCCGTCGTCGAACTCTCGGCGTCGCAGCCTCCGGATAGCGCGACTCGGCGCCACGTCGGGTTCCACCTCATAGATGACGGGAGAGAGCCGTTCGAGCAGCAACTCGAGGCACGTCCTGCCGGCGTCGAGCGGCTCCGGCGGTGGTTGCAAAGGCATGCGACGGGCTTCTATCTCGGACTGCTCCTGATACCTGCCGGCCTGTTGCTCGTGACCGCGGCGCTGCTGCTCGCTGCACAGGGTCTCGCGCTTGCCTGGATCGTGCCGCTCGTGCTCGTCGCCGGCGTCCCGGCCATCTCCGTTGCAACCATCGTCGGTAACTGGCTCGTTACGCAGTTGTTCGCTCCACAGCTGCTGCCGGGGCTCGATTTCGAGGCTGGCATTGCCACGAACTGCGCCACGGTCGTGGTTGTGCCGGCGTTCCTCGGCAGCGCGGTCGAGGCCCGTCGGCTGGCGCGCAACCTCGAGGTCAGCTACCTCCGTAACCCGGACTCGGCGCTGAGGTTTGCACTTCTGACCGACTACCCGGACGCGGGCGTATCGCACGACGACAGCGACGACGAATGCCTGTCGGCCGCCGTCGCAGCCATCGATGACCTCAATGAGCGCTATGGCGGCGGCACACGCCGGCCCTTCGGCCTGTTTCATCGTCGACGGTGCTGGAACGACAGCGAGCGCCGTTGGATGGGCTGGGAGCGCAAGCGCGGCAAGCTTCTGGAGTTCAACCGGCTGTTGCTTGGAGACCGGGACACCAGCTTCGACGTGATCCATGGAGACCTCGAAGCCTTCCTCGGCGCGCGGTTCGTCATCACCCTCGATGCCGACACGCGCATGCCCGCCGGGACTGCGGCTCGATTGACCGGGATACTCGCTCACCCTCTGAATCGCCCGGAGTTCGATCCGCTCACGGGACGCGTGCAGCGCGGCTACACAGTGCTGCAGCCGCGCGTGGAGATTGACCCCTCCAGCTTCGGGGGCACCCTGTTTTCCAGGCTGTTCGCCGGTGCTCCTGCCCTCGACCCCTACGTGCGCGCCGTGTCGGACGTCTATCAGGACCTGTTTGGCATGGGAATCTTTGCCGGCAAGGGGATCTACGACCTGGTCGCCTTCCATGCGGCCGTCAATGGGCACATCCCGGAAAATATCGTGCTCTCGCACGACCTGCTCGAGGGGTTGCACGGTCGCGCGGCCTTCGTTTCCGATGTCACGCTGCTCGAGGACTTTCCGCCGACGTTGGCGGGCATGCTGCGCCGCACGCACCGCTGGGTGCGCGGTGACTGGCAACTGCTGCGGTGGCTCGTGGCCTGCCTGGACCCCGTGCGCAGCGGGCCGCAACCCGTTCCGTTCAGTTTGATCGATCGCTGGAAGCTGGCGGACAACCTGCGCCGCAGCCTGCAGCCCGTGGCCTGGCTCGTGCTGCTCGTCCTGGTCTGGCTGGTGGTTCCGGCGCCGCTGCCATGGACGCTGGTGCTGGTCCTGCTCCCCAGTGTGCCCACGGCCGTGAGGCTGTTGAGTGGACTACGCACGGCTGCGTGGCGCTGGGGGACCTGGGGATCGAGCGCCCGCGCAGTCGGCGCAGAGGTCGGCGGCGATTTCCTGCGCTGGCTCGCCAACCTGACATTCGCCGCGTCCGAGTGCTGGGTCGTGGCGGATGCGATCACGCGATCGCTGTACCGGCAGTGGTTCAGCAGGCGCCGGCTGCTGGAATGGGAGCCAGCCGCACAGTCCGCGGTCCGCTTGGGTGGCGCAACCACGGTATGGCGCAGTTATCTCGTAATGTGGCCCTCCTGGCTATCAGGCGTGGTGGCGGTGGCGACGGTCGCGCGGCTTCGCCCGGACGCGCTCGCGGCCGCAGCGCCCATCGCCGCCCTGTGGTGCGTGGCGCCATGGCTGGCTGTCCGGCTGGCGCGGCCGACGCTGCCGCTGGCGCCCAGATCGCTCACGCGGACCGAGACAGCCGAACTGCGCGTCCTGGCGCGGCGCACGTGGCGGTTCTTCCAGCAGTTCATGGGTCCCGCGAGTCACTGGTTGCCGCCCGACAATGTTCAGACCGCACCGGGATTCCAGGTGGCGCCCCGGACGTCGCCGACCAATATCGGGCTCGCCCTGCTCGCGATGCTCTGCGCCCACGATCTCGGATACCTGACGCGTGCCGAGCTGCTCGTGCGCGTTGGCAGCCTGATACAGACGCTCACCCGTTTGGAGCGCCACCGCGGCCATCTCTACAACTGGTACGACACGCGCAACCTGCGACCGCTGGAGCCCCGCTACGTGTCGACAGTGGACAGCGGCAATCTGGTCGCGGCACTGATCGCGGCTCGGCAGGGCCTCCTGGGCCTGCGAGGGCGGGCTGACGACGGGCGCCGGCTCCGTCAGGGCCTCGCCGATACGCTGGCCGTCGTTGCCGAAGTCCTGGCGGACGCGCCGGCGGGCGCAGCACGCATAGAGGCCTTCGATCTTGCGTCGGCGGCGCACGACGCGAGGAAGGGCCTGCTCGAGTCGCCGGAGGGGTTCCGTGCATGTCGCGAACTTGTCAGCGACCGGTTGCAGCCGGCGCTGCTCAGGTGGATCGGAAGCGACCACGCCCCCACCGGCCTGCCATGGATGGAGGAACTGCGGGGCTGGGTGCAGTTGCTTGGCATCGAGGTTGACGTCACCCACCGTCAAGCCGGAGATGCGGATGGGATCGACCGGCAGATCGACGCGCTGTGCGACGAGATGAACGCGATCGCGTCCGACACCGACTTCAGGTTCCTGTACGACGAACGCCGACACCTGTTCCACATCGGCTACAACACGAGTTCCGGCGAGGTGGACCGCAATCACTATGACCTGCTCGCCTCGGAGGCGCGCCTGGCCAGCTTCGTGGCAATCGCCAAGGGAGATGCCCCGCCGTCCCACTGGATGTACCTCGGCAGGCCGTTGCGCCGCGTGCGGGGACATCGAGTGCTGCTGTCGTGGAGCGCGACAGCGTTCGAGTACTTCATGCCGCGTCTCCTGATGCGGACGCCGTCGTCGGGACTCCTGTACCAGAGCTGCCTCGCTGCCATTGCCGAGCAGCGCCGCGAAGCCCGCCGGCTCGGCCTTCCCTGGGGTATGTCCGAGTCCGCCTACTACGAGATGGACATACAAGGTGAGTACCAGTACCGCGCCTTTGGACTGCCAGGGCTCGCGCTGCGCCGCGAGCAGAGCGACCGCGTGGTCATCGCGCCCTATGCGAGTGTGCTGTCGCTGCCGTTCGACGTCGATGCCGTCATGGGTAACCTGCGGCGCCTCGGGGGACTCGGCATGGTCAGCTCCTATGGCCTCGCGGAAGCAGCCGACTTCGGCCATCCATCGAGTGACTTCTTCCGGGAGCCGCGGATAGTCCACGCATACATGGCTCACCATCAGGGCATGGTCCTGGTGGCCATCAGCAACGCCGTGCTCGGCGATGTCATGCTCGAGCGCTTTCATGCCGACGTGCGGATTGCGAGCGCCGAGTACCTGCTGTACGAGCACCTGCCCGAGCGTGCGCACGCGCGCGGCCTGCAACCGCGGCTCGTATCGCGGCCGCGGCGTATCGAGGTCGACAGCGACCTGCAGGAGTGGCGCGTGGACCCGGCCAGGCCGGCTGTGAACGTGCTGTCCAACGGCCATCTGCGCACGCTGACGACGTCGCAGGGCGGGAGCGTGACGTACTGGAACGACACGATGCTCAATCGGTGGCGACCCGAGCTCGACGGGGAGTACGGAGGAGCCGTGCTGTACTGCCACGATCTCGACACCGGGGAGATCTGGTCCCTTGGCTGGGACGAACTGGGTGCGGACGCCCTGGAGGTGCGATTCGCGGCGCACCAGAGCGATTTCCGCCTGCGGCGCCATGACCTGGTGTCGCACCTCGCGATTGCGATCTCCCCGGATGCCGACGTCGAGGTGCGGCATCTCACGCTCGGCAACCAGCTCGACAGGCCGCGCAGGCTGCGGGTGGCGTTCGCCATGGAGCCCGTGATGGCGCCGGAGGCCGAAGATCGGCGGCACGCGGCCTTCAACAAGCTGTTCATAGAGTGCGCCGCAGCGACGGGTCCAGCGGACCTCCTGCTGCGCCGCCGGCCGCGGGCCGTCGATGAGCAGCCGCTGTTCGTCGGCTTCGGTGTTGTCACCGAGGCCGCGGGGAACCCGTCGCTCGAGTGTTACAGCGATCGGGCGACGTTCCTCGGGCGCCGCGGTGACCCGCGACGCCCCGCCGCGCTTGCTGCTCGCGCGCCGGTCGCCACCGAGGCGCCGGCGCCGACTTTGGACCCGATTGCGGCGTTCGTGTTGACGCTTACGGTTCCACCGCGCGGGTCAGCGAGTTGCGCGCTGCTGACGGCCGTCGGGCGGGACCGCGCAAGGGTACTGAACCTGCTCGACCGCAACCGGTCAATGAGCCGCATCGGCTGGATCGCCTCGCTCGCACGCAATGCGGCACAGCAGGAACTGACGCTGGTCGGCCTCGAGCCGCACCAGGCGAGGCTCGCGATGTTGCTCGCGGAGAGACTCGTCTGGCCGCGTGTGTCGCCGGGACAGAAAGCGGCGCGCGAGTCGAGTCGCGCTGCGCAGAATTCGCTATGGGCGCGCGGGGTGTCCGGCGACCTGCCGGTTGTCGTGCTGCGGGTCCGCGGCGTCGGGGACCTGGCCAGCGCCGAGTTGCTGCTGGGAATTCATGCGCTGCTCCGTCGGCGCGGCTTCGACTTTGACCTGATATTTCTCGACGAGGCATCGAGCGGGTACAGCCAGCCGACGCGCGACCGGCTCGCGAGCCTCATCGACCGGGCGCGGTCGATTCCCTCTCACCGGCGTCGCGGCACAACGAGCATCGTCCCCGCCGGCGACCTGAATCCGCAGGACCGCGCCAACCTGATTGCCGCCGCGGGCGTGTTGGTGGACCCCGAACTGGGCGTGCTGGAGCAGGCGGTCGGCGAGTCCGCGGCGCCGCGCGTCCTGCCGCCATTCGTGCCGCTCCCGTCCCAGCCGCTCGAGCGCAGGCCCGTCCAACCGATGCCGCGCGCCGGCGATCTGGTATTCGACAACTCATACGGCGGCTTCACGCCGGACGGGCGCGAGTACCAGATCCATGTGGAGCCCGGCCGCCACCCGCCCGCGCCATGGGTCAACGTCATGGCCAATCCGGCATTCGGCGCCATAGTCACCGATGGCGGACTCGGCTGCACCTGGGCCGGTAACAGCAGCGAGAACCGCCTGACGCCGTGGCACAACGATCCGGTCACCGATCGGTGTGGCGAGACCTGTCTGCTCCGCGATGAAGAGTCCGGGGTGGTCTGGTCGCCAACGCCGCTGCCGTTGCCCGGACCGTCTGCATATCGAGTGTCGCACGGCAGCGGCTATACCCGGTTCGAGCATGCCAGCGAAGGGTTGGAACAGGTCGTCACTGTGTTCGTCGATCCCGCGCTACCGCTCAAGTTCGTGCGGCTGTCGGTGCGCAACCTGTGGCGGCGCACGCGCCGCCTGACTGTAACGCTCGCGGTCGACTGGGTCCTCGGCAACGATCGTTCACAGACATGCCGATGGATCGTGACGGGCACAGGCGCCGAAGGCCGCGTCCTGACGGCACGTAATGCCTTCGATCGCGTACATCCGGAGCAGACGGCGTTCCTGACCGCCACGCTGCCGCCGCACGCGATCCTGATGGGCCGGGGCGCATTCCTGGGCCGGGCCCGGAATTCGAGGGACGTGCCGGAGGCGTTGCGCACGGAGTGGCCTGCCGACGATTCGCAGGACCGCCTCGATCCCGGTGCCGCTTACCAGGCACATCTGATGCTGGAGCCTGACGGCGTCGCCGAGGTGACCTTCGTTCTAGGTCTCGGGAATACGCGCGAGCAGGCGCTCGAGTACGCGCGGTTGCACATGGATGGGCCGGCTGTCACGCGACGATTGGAGGCGCTCTGCGAGCAGTGGGAAAGATTGCTGGGGGGCCTTCAGATCAATACACCGGTGCCTGCCTGGAACCTGCTCGCCAACCGCTGGCTGTTATACCAAAGCATCAGCTGCCGGCTGTGGGGCCGCAGCGGCTACTACCAGCCCGGCGGAGCATACGGCTTCAGGGACCAGTTGCAGGATGCGCTGGCGCTGCTGCGCGTGGCACCGGACATGGTCCGGGACCAGTTGCTGCGCGCCGCAGCAGTGCAGTTCCCGGAGGGAGACGTACTGCACTGGTGGCACGACTCGCCTCTGCGCGGCGTGCGCAGCCGCTGCGCCGATGACCTGCTCTGGCTGCCGTTTGCGACCGCGGCTTACGTGGTTGCAACGGGCGATGCAGCAGCGCTGGAGCTGCGCGCGTCCTACCTCGAGGGTCAGCCGCTTGCGGACACGCACCTCGAGCGATACGCGGAGTTTCCGTCGAGCACCCACGACGACACGCTCTACGAACACTGCTGCCGGGCCATCGAGGCACGGATGACGACTGGTGCTCACGGCCTGCCGCTGGTCGGGACCGGCGACTGGAACGACGGGCTGAACCGGGTCGGCGCCGGCGGCACGGGCGAGAGTGTCTGGATGGCCTGGTTCATGGTCCGGGTGTGCCACGACTTCGCGCCCCTGTGCGTCGTGCGCGGCGAACCGGAGCGTGCCGAGCGGTATCTCGACTTCGCGCGCCGGCTCATGGAGGCCGCCAACGCGCGTGCGTGGGACGGGCGGTGGTTCCTCCGCGGCTACTACGATGATGGATCGCCTCTTGGCGGGAAAGCCAGCGACGAATGCCAGATAGACCTGAATTCCCAGGCCTGGGCGGTGCTCGCGGATGCGGCCCCGCGCGATCGCCAGATTGCAGCCATGCAGTCCGTGCAGGGACGGCTCGCCGACGACTCGGTGTGCGTGCTGCGCCTTCTGGCGCCGCCGTTCGATCGCGGTGCACGGCATCCCGGATACATCAAGGGATACCCGCCTGGCGTTCGCGAGAATGGCGCACAGTACAACCACGCCGCGGTGTGGGGCGTGTGGGCTGCCGCTCAGCTCGGCTGGGCGGACCAGGCGCGAGAATGGTTCGACTGGATCCACCCGGTGCTGCGCGCTGCGACTGCCGAGGGTGCCGAACGCTATGCGCTCGAGCCCTATGTTCTGGCCGGCGACATCAGCTATGCCGCCGGGCGTGAAGGTTGCGGCGGCTGGAGTTGGTACACGGGATCGGCGCCGTGGCTGTACAGGGTGCTCATAGAGCGGCTGCTGGGACTCGAGCAGCGCGGCGCGCGGCTGCGGGTCAGACCGTGCCTGCCCCGCGACTGGAACTCGTTTTCAGCGACTCTGCGTTACGGAACGAGCCGTTACCGTATTGATGTCGACTTGTCCGCTGCGCCCGGGGGCGAGCGTGCAGCGGTCGTCGTCGACGGACGGCCGCAAACGGAAGAATGGATCGCGCTGTACGATGATGGCGTCGAGCACGCAGTGACCGTGCGTGCCCCCGGCCTGCCGCTGGATCGACGGTGACGTCTACCGGGATTCGACCCGTGCGCGACAGGCGGGAACGGGCCGAATCCAGGCTGAAGTGCGACCAACCGAAATGTCTGTCCGGGAGCGGCCGTCCGGCCGACAGCTGTGGCAGCCGTTGTACACTGTCCTCTCGACAGGGCAACGCAGGACATTTGCGGCTCGGCGGCGCGCGTTCGCTTGGTGCGAAGAGACGATGGACACCTATTACCGCGATGTGATGGAGCTGATCGGCCGCGCGGTCGATGCAATCGGCGTATTGATCATCGTGATCGGTGCTGGCGTCGCGACCGGACGGTTTGTGTCCAGCGCGCGAACGAATTTTTCCCACGCGTACAAGTCCTACCGTCAAGGCCTCGGGCGCGCGATCCTGCTCGGTCTCGAGTTTCTGATTGCGGGCGACATCATTCGCACCGTCGTGGTCGCACCGACCCTGGAAAACATAATAATTCTTGCGCTTATCGTGGCTGTCCGGACCTTCCTCAGTATGGCGCTGCAGCTGGAAGTGGAAGGGCGGTGGCCATGGAATCGAAGCGAGGAGTCGCCAAAGCCGCCGTCGTGACCGCGCCGCGCTGGCGCTGCTTCAGCGTCGCGACGAACCGCGCGAGCGACGTCGAGACCGACCCGCGCGGCAGCGTGGCATCGATCAGCTGGAACCGCCCACGCTCCGCCATGGCGCGCTCGAGCGCGACTGCGAACTCGCGGCGCGTGTTCACGCGCACTCCGACCCCGCCGAGCGGTGCGGCGCAGCCGGCGAAGTCCCAGTCGTCGAGTTCATACAGCGACGAACCCGGCTGGAACACGCGCAACATTTCCCAGCTGCGGTTGTTGAACACGACGACGATCGGATCCCAGCCGTAGCGCCGGCAATTGCCCAGTTCCCAGCCGGTCATCTGGAACGCGCCGTCGCCCACCAGCACCAGGGGGCGTCGTCCGGTGGCTGCCTGCAAGCCGAGTCCCGCCGGCACCCCGTACCCCATGCTGGCGTAGTAGCCGGGCGCGACCAGCTCGGAGTGGCCGATGTCGAACGCGGCGAACATGCAGTCGCCCATGTCGGCGGCCAGAGGCAGGGGACCGTTGCGCGCGAAGGCGTCGTTGATTGCCGCCGTGATGTCGCCCGGCGACAGCGGCGCGTCGTCGGCGACGAACGGGGCCACTGGTTGCGGTTGCAGATCGGGCAAGGCACGAGGCTCGCGCCGCTCGCGGGTAAGGCGTGCCAGCAGGCCCTCGACCAGTGCCGCAAGCGGAACGTCCGGGTACCGGTGGTGGCCGACGCCGACGGACCGGTTGTGCGCCAGGATCGTCGTGCGTGGAGCGATCATGTGTTCCGAGACGCCGAGGTTCGTGTCGCACGGCGTGACGCCGAGCAACAGCAGGCAGTCGGAGTCCTCGACCAGGTGCGTGATGGCGGGATCGCCGGCCGTACCGAGGTACGCGCCGACCAGGGGCGAGTCCTGCGCCGACAGCAAGCCGTGTCCCATGAACGACGTCACGACCGGGATACCCAGCTTGCGCGCCAGTTCGGCGACTGGCGCTTCGAGCCGGAAGCGCCGCACCTCCACGCCCAGCATCATCACGGGAGATCGCGCCCGCGCGACGCGCTCAAGCACTTCATCGACGCAATCGCTGATGGCATCCGGGGAGACGGCAGGTGCGAGCAGCACAGGGACCGGCTCGCACTGGGCATCGACCAGGTCGCGTGGAAATTCGAGATAGACCGGGCGTGAGTGCGTGATGCAGCTCGACAGCACGCGCGCGATGTCTTCCGGCGCGCGGCGTGGATCGTCGAGCCGCGCCTGGTCACACGTGACCTCGCGGTAGATGATCATCTGCGAGTCGAGCGTCTTCACCTGGTGGTGCAGTTTCAGCATGCCGCGCCTCTCGTGAGTTCCCGGCGCGCCGGACACCACGACGATGGGAACCTGCTCGGCGTAGGCCGAGGCGACGGCATTGAGCATGTTGAGCGCGCCGGCCCCGTACGTCACGAACGCCGCGGACGGCGCGGACGCGATGCGGGCAGCAGCGTCGGCGGCAAACCCGACGCCTGGCTCGTGACTGAGCATGAACAGCGGCAGCCGCTTCGATTCATCCAGCGCCTTGAACAGCGGCAGCGCGAAATCCCCCGGGATGCCGAACGCCTGCTGGACGCCGTGATCGACGAGCGCCTGGATCAGTGCATCTGCGAGTTTCATCGATGGTGCCTGCCGCTAGAAGCGCGTGATCAACCGGTACGCATCGCCGTCCCGCGCGAGGTCGCGATCGCGCCGTTCCCGGATCCTGGCGTGCAGTGCCTCGCGACGTGACGCGAGCCAGTCCTCGCACGAGACCGGGCGGTGCACGCCGGGCTTATCGCGGCGCACCGCTTCGTCGCGCCGGTACTGGTCGAACTCCTCGTAGGCGTCGAGTTCGTGCTGGAGTTCGCGCAACAGCAGTTCCAGCATGATCGCGTCGTCGACGAGGCCAAGCACCGGCACATTGTCCGGAACCAGGTCCTCGACATCGGCGACGTAGGCGAGGCCATCCAGTACGCGGCCGCGCTCGAGTTCGGGCAGCTGCCACTCCGGGTCGTCCAGCATCGCCACCAGGTGTGCAACGCGGTCGATACGCCGCCGGATGAACGGGGAGCGCGCTGACGAGCGCAAACGCTCCACTTCAGCCACGGCGGCGGCGGCGATCTCGCGCGGTGCACGCTGTCTGTTCCGGTCCCGCACGCGATGCATCAGGGAGCGGAAGTAGTCGAGCTCCTCCTCCGAAAACTCGAGCGTCACGGTGAGCGCCATCGGTCACTCCTCGCGGTCCGTCAGCCGCCCTCTTTGCCCTTGATCGGATCCGTCGCGATGCCGACCTTGACCATGCCCGCGTTCTGCGCGTCGGCCATGACCGTGGCGAGCGACTGGAACTGCAGCGTGCGGTCGACGTGCAGGTGCAGTTCCGGCTGCGGCCTGCGTTGCGCTTCGGCAGCGAGACGCTCGACCATTTCCTGGCGATCGATCGGCACGTCGTTCAGGAACATTTTCCCGTCGGCCATGAGTGCGATGACGATCGTGTCCGGCTTTTCTTCGAGCAGGACAGTCGATGCCTGCGGCAGGTCGATCTTGATCTTGTGGGCGATCAGGGGCGCGGTGATCATGAAGATGATCAGCAATACCAGCATGACGTCCACGAGCGGGATCATGTTGATCTCGGCCATCGGGGCCGAGTGTGGAGTGCCGCTGCCGCCGCCAAGTCCACTGAATGCCATGGCCGTCTCCCGGGTTTCAGCTTCAGGCCGTCTGCTGCTGCAGGCGATGCGCGCGATGGTGGTCCATCGAGGAAGGCACGCGCGCGCCGGTCGTGAGGTAGGCGAGCAGGTCCTCGGCGAATGCGTGGAAGCTCGCGATGATCACGCGGTTGTTGCGCACCAGCAGGTTGTATCCGATCACCGCCGGCACCGCGACGGCGAGGCCGAGCGCGGTCATTATCAGCGCCTCGCCCACGGGTCCCGCGACCTGGTCGAGCGAGGTCTCGCCGGATGCACCGATGCGCACGAGCGCGTGAAAGATTCCCCACACGGTGCCGAACAGGCCAACAAACGGGGCCGTGCTGCCGACGGTCGCGAGGAACGTAAGGCCAGTTTCCAGGCGCTCGGTCTCGCGGTTGATCGAGGAACGCAGCGAGCGGTCGAGGAACTCGGCCCGATGCAGCGTGCCCGCGACGCGCTCCTCCGTAAGGCGATCGTGGTGCGCCATGGCGAATTCGCCGTCGATTGCGATCTTGGAGAACGGCTCCCAGTCGGGCTGCTGCTCGAGGTAACCGAGCGCCTGGTCGGTGGGCGTCTTCCAGAACGTCGTCACGACATGGTGCGAGCGCATGCGGATTCGTACGACCCGGGCGGCCTTCAGGATGATGAAGTACCACGAGACGATCGACATCACGACCAGCAGCCCGAAGACGAACAGCCCCACGGCATCCGTCTGGTGCAGGAAGTTGGCGAAACTCATGGTGGTCAGTGCTTCGGTGGGATGCATGGCTGGATCCTGTCGTCAGTCTTCCAACGAGAACGTGATGGGAACGATGCACCAGGCGCGCAGGGGCACGCCGTCGCGTCTGGCCGGTTCGAACCGCCATTCGCGCACGGCGTCGAGCGCCGCCTGGTCGAGGCTGGTGTCGCCGCTGCTGGTGCGGACTGCCGCGTCCTGGGGCCGCCCGTCCTCGCCGACGAGCACTCGCAGGCGCACCGTGCCCTCGATCCCCATACGCAGACAGCGCGGCGGGTAGACCGGCCGCTTCATTTCGAGCAGCTTCATCTTCCAGAAAACGGGGGTCTGCTCGGCCGGGGCGGGTACGGTCGAGTCGCCGTCGACGGTCCCCTCCGGCATCGGCGGGCCCGGTTCGCCAGGCAGCAGTTCGTCACCCAATTCGTAACGCTTGACCTGGGTGTCCGGCGGCACGGGATCCGTCGTGGGCGTGTCGACGAGGATCGGCACCGGGCGCGTCACTCTGGGCCGCTGCTGCTTGACCGCGTCGGTCGCGGTGTCCGGTGCCTGTTGCACCTCGGGCGGCAGGCGGGGCGGCGGCAGCTTGAGCAGGCTCACCTGGAAGATGGGGGGTGGCGGCTCGTCGTCTGCCGTTTCCACGCGGGTCAGCAGGAGCCGACCGATGCCAGCAGCGTGCAGCGCAGCTACGACCAGCAATACCAACGCGGCGCCCCAAGTCAGGCGTTCGTCGTGAACGTATCGGTCGATGCGCATCCGGTACCCGGGACTTGCCGCGTCCCGCTGCTTCGCTCGCTGTGCCTGGAACGAATGTACTGGAAGAGAGCGGCTCCTGCCGCTCGCAGGGCTTAGCGGAAATGCCTAGATGGCAGGCGGTTTGCCGAATGCGGGCGTGGGTTCCTACCAGCCGCAGGTCTGGCCCTTGTTCTGCTGCCTGAGCCAGCCCTGCAACGGCTGGAAGTACTCGAGGATCGCCGAGGCGTCCATCTGCCGCGTGCCGGTCAGCTCGTACATGGTGTCCTGCCACGGCTGGCTCGCACCCTTCGCCAGCATCGCACCGAACTTCTTCCCGGCTTCCTCGTTGCCGTAGATCGAGCACTCCGACAGCGGTCCCTTGAAGCCCGCCGCGTCGCAGAGGGCCTTCTGGAACTGGAACTGCAGGATGAAGGACAGGAAGTAGCGCGTGTACGGCGTGTTGCCGGGGATGTGGTACTTCGCGCCCGGATCGAAGTCCGCTTCGGTGCGCTCGACCGGCGGACGG
>Ga0209253_10002110_pt1 | contig 17573 bp, 18 predicted proteins | sample FrelakmetBRP12BR_FD_187145 | JGI IMG/M metagenome (GOLD analysis project Ga0209253, IMG submission 187145) | Freshwater lake sediment microbial communities from the University of Notre Dame, USA, for methane emissions studies - BRP12 BR (SPAdes)... | ecosystem: Environmental > Aquatic >...
AATAAATCCCCGCCATGTTTGGGGATGAATCCCCGCCATGTTTGGGGAGTAAATACTCACTAATCGATTTTACGGTGTCACCAGTGGTTTTTTTGAAGAGTATATCCAAAAAAAGGGGGCCGCAGGTGGTTTCCCTGCGGCACCCTTTTTCTGATCTCTATCCCCCCTTCCCAGAATTTCAGGATGGGGGAAAAAGGGGGGATGGGTGAGTAATTACGTTGGGGATAAATCCCCGCCATGTTCGGGGATACCCAGGCAATGACCGGAAACCCCCTGATTTTAAGGAGACGGCGTACCCATCAGCGAACGGCAGGTGGCTTCGTTGTCCTCCACATTTTGCATCAGCACCGGGTCATCAGGGTAGGTCAGGCGCAGCTGGGTCATCAGCTCGAGAGAATGCGAGCAGTAGCCATTCTCAGGCGAGCTCAGGTACGCCAGCACCGAGCCATAGCGAACATAGTAGTATGCCACATTCAGGTTAGTGAGAGGCAGAGGCGCTACATCGGTGCTTTCATTCAGGATGCCTTGCTCCTTAAAAAGCTTAGCCGTCTCATTCTCATCGGCGGTGCAGCCATCCACGGCACAGCGCAGGGCAGGCAGGGCTGTCTCGTAATTACGCGCCTGGACGTAGATCATGCCCAATTGCCCATAGGTATCGGAGTTAGTGGGGTCAAAGGAGAGGGCTTTCTCGGCATTACGGGACGCAATGAAGAATTCCCCCTGCTGGGCATAGGTCTTGGCAATGGCGATGTAGGGCAGTGGATCCTGGACCCCAAGCGTCTGGTTGATGGTGGCGGCCTTCTCGAAGTATTCCAGGGCAGTGTTGAACACCTGCAGCTGGCGATAAACCAACCCGATGCGCAGGGTCAGGAAGGTCAGGTTGGGGGTGATCTGGGAAGCCTTGATGTACTCTTCGATGGCGTCGCGGTAATAAGCCCAGGATTCAAGCACGGTACCCAAAACACGGTGGGCATCCATCGAATCAGGCGCCAGCTCCACCGCCTGGGTGGCGTACTGCTTGGCCTGGTCCCACTTTTGCTGGTCCAGCAGGACTTCGGCGTAATAAGCCAGCGCCATGGCATTTTCAGGGTCGAGCAGGTAGGCGCGGGTGGCAGCGGTCTCAGCTTGGGCCAGGTAGCTTTCACGCTCCTCGTTCGTGATCAGGTTGGAGGAGGCGTTCCAGTCCAGCACAAATCCGTGGATGGCAGAGACGGTGCTATCGTCGGGGGCAAGCTCAACCCCCTTCTCCACCGAAACCAGGGCTTCCTGCAGGCGATCCAAGCGTTCCTGGTCGGTCCGTAGGTTGCTGGAGGAATAGGTCTGGATGCGGGCCAGCTCTGCCCAGGCCTGGGCATTATTGGGGTCTATCTGCAATGCCTGTTGATACGCCCCAATGGCATCCTGGTCGGAGGTTGGGTCATCCAATTTCCCAGCGGCAAAGTAAGCTTGCGCGGCCAGGATGTAGGATTGAGGGCTGCGGGTGGGCGTGGGTGTGGGGTTGAAAGGTGATTGGACCTGCCCGCGGTTCAACTGGAGCAGCAACCACACACCAGCCAGGATCAGCCCTAACCATAGCAGGACGCGGTATGGGTTGGAGCGTGGCTTGACCGGATGGAGGTTAAACGTCTTACCGTTCTGGATCTGGCTCATATCAAGGTGTGGGCGTCGCTTCGGCGGAGGGAGTGGCGACCGTGCCGAGGCAGTAATCCATGCCCTGGGTAGCATTATAATACGCCACCTGGTCTTCGGCGATATTGGTGAGAATGGCCTGCATGATGGGGATGGCGTCAGCACAGCGGTCGAGTTGGGTGAGGGAGAGGGCATAGATCGAATAATAGTCATTGGCGATCCGCCCAGGTGCGAGTGGTATGCCTTCAACCACGATCCCATCGGCGGTCGTGCCCCCATTCACAACCAGTTTGAGCTCTTCCGCAGCCTTTGCGTAATCATCATTCTGGTACAGCATCACCCCCAGGTTGCCATGCAGGCGCGGGTTGGATAGGTCGAGGCTGAGGGCTTGCTCGGCATATTGGATAGCCTTACCATACTGCCCTTCGGAGGCGTAGGTGCGGGAGATCTCGGTGAGGATGTCGGGATTGGTGGGATTGAGCGCCACCCCGGTGAGCATTTCCTGGACAGCCAGGTTGTACTCCCCCTGCATCTTGTAGACCGCACCGAGCGAGTAGTGCAAGTCCCACAGCTTATCGTTGATAGCGATGGCAGCCAGGTATTCCTGGATGGCCTCGGGGAAGTTTCCGGTGTTGAAGAGCACATAGCCACGTGCCCGGTGGGTCTCAAGGGCAGTGGGGTCAAGCGCCTGGGCTTTCTGCGACATATCGATGGCGGTCTGGATATCTTCGTAATTAGCCTGGTCGAGCAGGATCTCAGTGTAGTAGGCATAGGCAGCCGCGTTGTTTGGGTCAAGCTCGATGGCTTTGTTGACTGCTATCTCGGCCTCATCGAATTTCCCAACATAATCCAGGGCAGAGGCTTTGATGGCATAGGCCATGGAATTAGTCGGGTTGAGCAGCAGGGCGTTCTCAGCGTTGGTGACAGCTTCCTCGTACGCCCCGGCAAAAATCTGGGTACGGGCAAGCTCAATGAATGTAGCTGGGTTACGTGGGTCTGCCAGGACAGCCTGCTCGTATGCTTCAATTGCCTGCGAGAGCTTGCCTTCGTTGAAGTATGCCTGGGCTTCGTTGAGCAGCGATTCCTGGCTGCGGGTGGGTGTGGGAGAGGGCATGAAAAATGTGGGCACTTCAGGAACCACCACCTGGTTAAAGTAAATCATTGCCACGATCGCCACTACCAGGAAAGCAATCCAGATAGGATTGGAGGGGCGGCGGGTGCGCTTCTTCATATTTAACTTGCTACCGCGCATGTACATGGTTTCATATTACCACTGCCTGGAGTGAGAATCAAGAGAAGGGAGAGGTAGATTAACAATCCTTTAGGATGGCACCATTTCGGATTCGTTTACAATTGTGGTAAAATCATTTCCGCAAACGTCCCTGTAGCTCAGCGGATCAGAGCATTTGCTTGCGGAGCAAAGGGTCGGGCGTTCGAATCGCCCCAGGGACGCCTCCTGAGCGGGTTTCCCGCTCTTTTATTTTGTACTTAGGATATTAGGTAATGGATAGACCTCTCCAAATCTTACTGACCAATGATGATGGCATTCAATCCCCGGGGCTGTGGGCAGCTGCCGGGGCACTTTCAGAGCTCGGTTATGTGCACGTGGTGGCACCGCGCGACCAGTTCTCAGGCGCAGGGCGAAGCCTGCCATCCACCTCGGATGGCATCATCACCCCGCAGCAGATGCAGGTGAACGGCAAGCTGTGGACGGTTTACAGCGTGGGCGGCACACCTGCACAGGCAATTCTGCACGCTATCTGCGAGATTCTACCGGAGCGACCCAGCCTGGTCGTCTCAGGCATCAATTACGGTGAAAACATGGGGGTGGGGATCACCGTCTCGGGGACGGTGGGGGCAGCCATGGAGGGGGCGGGTAATGGCATCCCCGCCCTGGCGGTATCTTTAGAGACCGACGAATCCGACCATCTCTCTTATTCGACCACCATCGATTTTACCGCTGCTGCCTACTTCACTGCCCAGTTTGGGCGAATGCTACTGGAACAGCGCATGCCGGAGGACGTGGATTTGCTCAAGGTGGACGTGCCATGCGATGCCACCCCGCAGACTCCCTGGGAGGTCACACGACTCTCGCGCAAGGCATACTTTTTACCAGTTACCCCGCAGCGTGCAACATGGGATCAACCGGAACGGGTCGGTTACAGGCGGATTAATGAGATAAGCGGTGAGGGGCTGGATTCAGATGTATATGCACTGCGGGTTAAGCGGCTGGTCTCGGTCACACCCGTCAGCCTGGACCTGACTTCACGGGTGAACCTGCGCGATTTTGAACAACGATTACGGGGCGAGTGACCCTGATTTGCGGTTCAAGCCGTCCAGCATGAGGGGATGGAGAAGTGGATTGGCTGCCAGGATGGACTGGGGCGGTGAGATAAAATCTGCCCCACCTAGAATATTGGTGACCTTTACCCCGGCTTCCTGGGCGATTAGCCCACCCGCGGCTACATCCCATGCCTTGACCCATAATTCCCAGTACCCATCGAAGCGGCCGCAGGCCACATAACAAAGCTCCAGAGCAGCCGAACCCAGGCGCCGTACAGCCTGTGAATGGGTGGCGAAGTGAGCATAGTGGTCCAGGTTGTTGTTCGGGTTGGTGCGGATGTCGTAGGGGAAACCCGTCACCAGCAAAGCATGGTCCAGGTCGGACGTTGAGGTTGGGCGGATGGGATGCCCATTCAGCCAGGCACCTTTAGTGAGCTCAGCACTGTAACATTCATCCCGCGATGGGTCATAGACCACACCCAGGCGCATTTCTCCTCCCTCGGCATAGCCAATCGAAACCGAATAGATGGGCAGGCCGTGTACGTAGTTCACCGTGCCGTCCAACGGGTCGATGTACCAGGCATGATCGGCAGTGCCAGCATGCTTGCCGCTCTCCTCTGCCACGATGGTATCCCCAGGGAAATACTGGTGGATGTGGTTGAGCAGGAACTGCTCCGAGCGGTGGTCGGCATCGCTGACCAGGTCGATTATGCCCTTGTGGTCGACTTGTAGTATTTGGCCGAAGCTCGCGCGCAGGATGTCTCCTGCCTGGTGGGCGAGGGTAATGAGGTCGGTGAGGGTGGGGAGGATCATAGTCATAATGTAATGGTTTCTATAACATCACTGAAAGTAACGGCACGATCATCTCCTCTGGGGAGAGACCACCATGCTGGCCAATGAGCAGGTTCTCTTTATCTGCCCACCACAGGTAGGCTTCGTCACGCGCTAGCACGATCAGGTCACCCAGGCGGTCGGCCAGGCGCGGGTGGGGCGTGCCGGGTCCGAACAAGCCTTTGGCAACTGCCTCGGATGGGTCAAGAAAGACGAATTGGCCAGGCCATGTCTGGTCGAAATAATTACGAACATGGTCAGCCAGGTTGGGTTTGAGGAACAAGTACATCAGGCGGTGCTCACCGGTAGGGAGGATATGCATCAGGCGCGAGAGTTCGGGGTGGTTGCGTAGATCATAATGGGCAGATTTTTGAGTAGCGAGCATCCCATGGTCAGCAGCCAGCAAGACGAGGGTGCCTTTGCGGATGGCAGGAGATAGACGCTCCAGGAAGTACTGTTCGAATGCCCAGCTGAAATCGGCGAATTCAGTGGCGGTGCGCTCATCATCCGGATGGTAGTAATGCGAGAAGTGGTCAAGCTGACCGGTATAGACCCAGAAGTATTGCCGCTGAGTTGGGTTGGATTCCACCAGATGGCGCAGGTTAACCCACATCTCAGCCGGGGTAAGATATCCGTGAACCTTCACATCCTTAAAGAACATCTGTGAGAGTCCCGAGCGGGTTAAGCTGCGTTGCTGAAGAGCATAACTTGTGACCCCATAGGAAGCCAGGTGGGAGCCCAGGGTGGGGAGGTCGAGGAACTGTTCTGGCTTAAAACCAGCCTTCACCAGGCTACCGGCATCATTTTCGTAGCTGATTGGGGTATGCAGGATCATATTGCTGACCACCCCATACTCCTTCAGCCATAACTCATAACCGACGATGCCATGCTCAGCGGGGCTACGTCCTGTCCAAAAGGAGGTGAGAGCAGCAGAAGTTGTGGAGGGAACGATCGAGGTGAGTGCCGCCAACCTGCCCTGATTGGCCAGGTGCGACCAGACTGAGGCAGTGCCATCAGACATCCAGCGCTGCAGGCGGTGCAAGGCGAGGGCGTCCACCAGCACCAGGATGACACGACGTACGTCGGTGCTATCTGCCAGGATCAGCTCAGAGCGCACAGGTACCGAACCAAGAATATCAGCCCCAAGGGCATGGCAGATGCTGGAAGGCAGGTTCAGGATCGAGCCGCCCAGATAATCCGGGTGGATGAAATCACCGTCCAGCTCCAAACCAGGTAGGCGGTGCGATATCATGCGGGGGAGGATAGCGTGGGTGATGTCACTCATGCTGGCGTGAAGTGGAGGCGCAAGGAGTTCTTTTTGATATAATCACGGGATTGGAGAAATTGGTGCATAAATTTATCGATTCCTGGTTGCCGAACCGTTATCTTACCTTATTTTATGGCATAACTCTAGGGTTGGCATTGATCCTGGCATTACTTGCCATTATCCTGCATGTGAATGCAACGCCAGCTTTAGTTGATATTCCTGCCACCCAGCTGGAACCAACGAACGCTGTAATCCCCGCCCATAAAAGTACCCAGATACAGAGTAAAAACACTCCCACATCCCTTCCAGCCATTCCACCCACGCCTAATGAGCAGACGCCATCTACATTGGGTATGACAGCAGCTGAATTAGCCGGAGTGCAGGTGAGCTTATGGCATCCGTGGACAGGGGCAGAGGGTGAAGCACTGGGTAATATCCTGGATGAGTTCAACCGTACCAATCAGTGGGGGATAACAGTGCAAACGCGTGGGTTTGAAGGTTTTGGCAGGCTGGACGAGGCAGTGGAGTCGGCATTACTCGCAAATACACAGCCGGATGTGATAGTGGATTATGGCTACCAGGCAAACCATTGGGATGTAGTGGAAGCATTGGTCGATATGAGCCCTTATGTCGATGATCCGGTCTGGGGATTTTCAAACGATGAGCAGGCTGACTTTTTACCAGCGTTTTGGGATGAAGATATCGTCATGGATAACAACACAGGTCAGACCAGGCGACTTGGAATACCGTTTTATAGATCGGCTTACGTGTTATTCTATAATCATAGCTGGGCACAGGAGCTAGGCTTTCCTCAACCACCCATTACGGCTGAAGATTTCCGCGTACGGGCATGTGCAGCAGCTCGGTTCATAAGCAAGCAAGGAGATAAATCCAACCTCGGTCAGGGTGGTTGGCTGGTCACACCCCAACCAGGAGTGCTGGCAGGGTGGATCAATGCCTTTGGCGGTGGATTTATTGACCCAAACGCTCCGGGTTATCTCTTCAGCACACCTGGAACAAAGCAGGCATTCGAGTACTTGAAAGGCTTACAAAATAGCGGCTGTGCCTGGACTGATCATGCATTGGACTCACAAAATGAGTTTGCCAACCGCCATACATTGTTCGTGGTGGGGAGCCTGTTCGATATCCCTACCCAGCGAGAGGCTTTTAATCAAGCTGGCAGCGGTGATGAGTGGATGATCATACCTTTCCCGTCCAGCGACCAGCCTGTTGTGGATGCATACGGTCCATCCTTGTTGATCACACGCTCGAACCCTGCTAAGCAATTGGCAGCCTGGTTGGTTATCAAATGGCTGGTTTACCCACCCAACCAATCAGAATGGGTCAAAGTACAGGAGACATTCCCGAGCCGCCTGAGCACGCTTGATTATCTGACCGAAACTGGCGCCGACAATCCACAATGGGCGCAGGCACTAGAACTGCTACCGGACGCACGCAGTGAGCCTACCCTGTCTTCGTGGAAGGTGATGCGCTGGGCACTTGAAGATGTGATGACCCAGCTTTTTGACCCGCAGTTCGAATCGGACCAGATCCCTTTACTGCTGGAGAAATTAGACAGCGTGGCGGATGAAATCTATTCCCAGGTTTATTGATGACTGACAGACCACGCGTCACGATCTATACGGACGGAGCCTGTGAGCCAAATCCTGGTCCAGGGGGTTGGGCAGCTTTGTTGTTATTGGGAAAGCATGAAAAAGAGCTGAGCGGAGCCGAGGCACACACCACCAACAACCGTATGGAGCTGACCGCGGCAGTGCAAGCATTGGAGGCACTCAGCCAGCCATGCAATGTGGATTTCTATACCGATTCTGAATACTTACGCAGGGGTATCACGGAATGGCTGCCAGATTGGCGTCGCAGGGGCTGGAAACGAAAGTCAGGTAAGCTGGCGAATATTGACCTGTGGCAGGCACTCGAAGGGGTCATTGAGGCACATGAGATTAATTGGCATTGGGTGCGGGGGCATGCCGGTGACCGGTTTAATCAACGGGTGGACAGCCTAGCCTGCAAAGCCATGCGCAATCATCCTGCCATGCGCAATCATCCTTGACCGTGGAGAAGGTATACAGTATACTCACCCCCGCCGGGGCGTAGCGCAGTCCGGTAGCGCACCGCGTTTGGGACGCGGGGGTCGGCGGTTCGAGTCCGCCCGCCCCGACTTATGGCAAAAATCAAGTATGATGGCGTACTGGAGATTGCCCATTTTAAGCCGGATGGGCAGCTTGATTGGGTGCGAGTTTATCTGCGCCGAGGACCCATTTTTTCGGACCGCATCCTGTTGACCCGGCAAGCTTTTATTGAACAGCTTAAGGCAGGAAAACGTTTTTGGGTTGGTGAGCGCATCCACAACATGGGCGGCAACTTCAATATAACCCAGCCAATACGCTTGCAGCAAGCAGATGGTAACCCGGTGGTTTTAGTAGGAAATTCAAATGCAACGAAAGATGATCTGACAGGCGTGCCCATCATCTGAACCAGTAACTGGCTCTCATTTTTTGCATATTAAAGCGGCTTATATGGCCGTTTTTTTATTAGAGAGAGAACCTCCTGCAGGCTGGTATAATTTTTCTATGCCTACCCCTTTCTATCACTTGAACCTGGCTGAAAGCTTGCTGGAACATCCAGCATTGCCGGTAGAGGTACGTCAATTTCTGCACGGCTCCCGATGTGTATTCATGTTTGGCAACACTTCCCCAGATGTACAGGTAGTCTCTGGACAACCACGCCAATCTACACATTTTTTTAACCTACCCATCCAGGCAGAAGACCTGCCTGCTTGGGAGCAGTTGCTGTTAGATTACCCCTTGTTAGCAGACGTTGGACATATCCCCGCAACCCAGGCGATATTCATAGCTGGATATTTGTGCCACCTGCAGGCTGATTGGCTATGGGTGAAGGAGATATTTACCCCCGTTTTTGGCCCGTATTGTTCCTGGGGCACCTTCAGTGAGCGCCTGTTCTTGCATAACGTATTAAGGGCATACCTGGATGAATGCATCTTACCCGGACTGCATACTGCCATGGATATCTGCTTGAGTCAGGTTGAGCCCGATGGGTGGCTGCCGTTTGTGGAGGACGAATACCTATGCAAGTGGCGCGACTTTTTATTTCCTCAGCTTGAACCTGGCGCTACTTCCCAAACCGTGGAAGTTTTCTCATCACGGCAGGGAGTATCAACACCCGAGTTCCATGCGTTACTTGCTTCTGAAGAACGTATGGAGGCAGAAGTTTTCAATCATCTGCCTCTGCGACAAGTCCAGAGTTATCACGAACGGGTCCTGGATAAGAATTCTCGACTGCTATCGAAGTATCTGGCATTTACCTTGCATCATCGTAATATACCTATCGATGGAGATGTATTCCAGGGAGTTCAGAGATGAAGCTGATCGAACCCACACAAAAAACAGAAAAGAAGAATAACTTCCAAAAGATTAGCGACCAAATTAAGCAGATTCTCCCATTCGGAAAAACAGATGAGCATGCTGGTGATGCGATATTAGCGCGCTTCCTGAAGGGATTGGATAACCGTTTCATCCTGTTGTACAATCTGCAGCTTGAGAACATAGGTCCGCCATTCCCCCCCATTGTGCTTGGTCCGTCTGGCCTATATGTTCTCAATATAAGCAGCGAGAACGGTTTTTTTAAGGCAAGGGAAAATTCCTGGTGGAAGATGGATAAGACTACTCATCGATTTAATCCAGGGCGACCCAATTTAATCAAACAAAGCCAGGAGTATGCCAAAAAACTTGCAACGATATTGGACGTTCATGGGAAGTCTCACCCAGAGATCATCCCACTATTAATCTTTGCCAACCCGGGAGTGCACATTGAAACAACCAATCCAGCTATCCGAACCGTCCTAATGGACGGCGTCGACAGCCTGATTTCTGCAATCCTTAATAGCGATGAAGCCATTACACCAAACGAGATCAATTTCCTGGCTGACTCACTTGAGGTGCTGTCAAATCCTGACAAGGCTATTCCCATTGGCGAAGGTGAAGATTTTTTTGGCCGAGATTTATTTGAACCTGAGAAGAAAGCATCCCCCAAGATGCCGAGCATTACAATCCCAACCGATATGTCTCTGCCTGTTGTAGAAGAGAAGCTGCTGTTCAGTAAAAAACAATGGATCATCCTGATCGTGTTATTATTATCAACCATCGTACTCCTTTTTGGTGCTATTGTGTTTGCGTTGAGTGGCATGTGACATAGAGGAAGCCAGGGAAGCGATTGACCGCACCATTCCTATCGATCATAATTCCTGCGCATAACGAGGAAGAACGCCTGCCTGACACTCTCAGGCAGGTACTTGAGTTTACGGAGAAGCAGGCATTTGTGACGGAAGTGGTGGTGGTCGAGAATGGAAGCACCGACCAGACATTTCAAATTGCTCAAGGGTTTGCTTCACAGCACCAACAAATATACGTTTTACAGAATGACCAGAGAGGAAAGGGTCGCGCTGTCAGGCAAGGTATGCTTACTGCACAGGGTGATTACCGTTTCATGTGCGATGTTGATTTTTCTATGCCAGTGAATGAGATAAGCCGATTCCTACCTCCCAACCAGACAAGTTATGACATTGCCATTGCTTCGCGCGAAGCTCCAGGAGCAGTCCGGCATGGGGAGCCAAATTACCGTCATCTAGTTGGCCGGATCTATAACGGATTGATCCGAAGCCTGGCATTACCGGGCTTGCAGGATACTCAATGTGGTTTTAAATGTTTTCGAGGGGTGGTGGCAGAGGAACTATTCCGGCGCCAAACCCTCACGGGGTGGTCTTTTGACGTGGAAATCTTATTCATTGCCAGGCAATTGGGTTACAAGATCATTGAGTTGCCCATTCACTGGTATTACAACCCCCATAGCAAAATAAACGTGGCGCGGGATTCGTTTAAAATGGGGCTAGATCTGCTTACCATCCGCATAAACTCATTACGAGGGATCTACACACATCCCAATGCCCGCCTTTGATGCCTCCTTGCTCCCCCCTGAGCCCGACCTCTCCTTTGAGCTGGAATTATGGCAGGCAGGCCTTATGGGAGTGGCTGGGATTGACGAAGCTGGGCGCGGCGCACTGGCAGGACCGGTAGCAGCGGCAGCGGTCATCCTGCCGCAGACGATGGAGGTAATCGGGCTTCTTAAAGGTGTGCGCGATTCCAAGCAGATGACCCCCAAGCACAGAGAGATAGCCCGGGAATGGATCCTTCAATATGCTGCAGCGTGGGGAGTAGGTTTTGCTACACCAGAAGAGATTGACCAGTTGGGGATCGTGCCTGCCACGCAATTGGCAGCATGGCGGGCGTTAGGACAACTGCTTCCTTATCCTGACCACTTGCTGTTAGATTACCTGTTTTTGCCGGATGTATCAATACCTCAAACAGCGTTAATTAAGGGAGATTGCCGCTCGTTGAGTATCGCAGCTGCATCCATTCTGGCAAAAACATCCCGGGACGCGTTGATGCGGGAGCTGGATCTGACTTACCCCGGTTATGGTTTTGCTGCCCATAAAGGGTATGGCACACTAGCTCATCGGGGTGCCCTGCTTCGATTGGGACCGAGTCAGGTACACCGGCTTAGTTTTACACTTATTTAAAAATCATGCGCCTGGCTTGACGAGATAATAAGAGAAATTAGATCAGTCAAGCAAAAAACTACTGGATCATTAAAACCCCCAAGATTTTTCCTTCCAGCCATGTTGGCCTCGTAAAGGCACAAATGCCACCGCGGTAATGTGTTCCTGGTTATATTCACCATCAAGCTTGCGCCAGCGGTCGAGCATCTGCCCACCAGCCCCACCCTCGGGTAAAACCAAACAGCCTCCTTCATCCAGCTGGTCGAACAACGGTTGGGGTACATGCGGAGCGGCTGCAGTGATCATGATGGCTCCGAAGGGGGCATATTGGGGCAAGCCCAATGACCCATCCCCAACATGTACAACCACGTTTCTCAATCCAAGCCTCATCAGGACTTTTTCAGCTTTTTCAGCTAGAGCTTCGTGCCGCTCAATGGTATGGACTTGGTGGGCTAATAATGCCAGTAAAGCTGCCTGGTAGCCAGAGCCTGTCCCCACTTCTAAAACTTTTTCCTCCCCCTGCAATTCCAGGAGCTCAGTCATTAAAGCTACAATGTATGGCTGAGAGATGGTCTGGCCAAGCCCTATGGGCAGCGGCCCATCGGTATAGGCAATATTCGCATACTCCTCAGGAACAAACCAATGGCGCGGGACATGGCGCAGTGCATCCAATAAACGCCCATCCTGGATGCCTCGCGAAACGATTTGCTCGCTGACCATTTGATTACGTAAATTGGCATAATAGGTTTCGTCAGCCATTGCTAAAAGATCAAATGCCTTGCAGAAGGTGTTTCCAAAACTCATCCCGCTCACCGGGCTTGAATGGAATATATATTCCCAGGCGATCTACCAAACCCAGGTAACGTTCCTGGAGCGCAGATGGCAGGTCGGCTGGAGTAGCAATAACTGCAAACTCACGGAGCATATCATCATCGATCAAACCTGCCATGTCTGCCCACGCCGCGCTGGCAGCTAAAGTAGATAACTGACTGGCAATATCATCCCATCCATGCAGCTGCATGACCGGCCGGTAGGAGGGTGTGGAGGCATAGAAAGCAATCTGGGCGCGGACAAATGCTTTTTCCTCTGGCGAAGTGACCACAAAGGCGGAGGTAGCAATCTTAATTTCTGCCTGGGAGCGACCAGCTTTATCTGCACCTTGTTGGATGGCAGGCAGGATAACCTCGCGCAGGTAGCGAGGAGTATGAAAGGGATGGGCGTGGAATCCCTGGGCAATCTCTCCGGCTAACCTGGCCAGCCCGCTATTAACCCCAGCGATATAAATGGGGATATCAGGATATTTTATCGGTCCCGGGTTGAAGAAAGGGGACATCAGGTTAAGTTTATAATGCTCGCCACGAAAGTTGAGAGGCTGGTTTGTCTGCCAGGTATTCCAAAAAGCGCGTACCGCTTCAACCTGCTCGCGCAGCTTGCCCACCACCGATTCTGGCCAGGGCATGCCAAAACGGCGCACGATATGGGCTTTCACCTGGGTACCCAACCCAAGAATAAAGCGCCCTGAAGAGGCTTGAGCTAAATCCCAGGCAGTGTATGCCAAATTAGCCGGGCTGCGGGCAAAGGCGATGGCGACAGCCGTCCCAAAATTTAGTTCACGGGTATGCTCAGCGATAAGTGCTCCCGGCAGGAAGGGGTCGTGCATTGTTTCGGTAGACCAGAGAGTGTTGAAGCCCATGCTCTCTGCGGCCTGGGCAATGGAAGGGATGGCGGATAAACCGGTGGGTGGGAGAGTGGCGTCGATAAGCATTTTAACTTGATAAATAAGCCACCAACCATTGTGTAGTTGCCACCAGGGCATCCAGGTGGGTGCGCTCATAATTATGCGAGGCATCCACACCCGGTCCGATCAATGCCAGGGCGACGTCACCACCTGCTCGCCAATAGGCTTCACCATCCGATCCATAGTGGGGGTAGATATCCACTTTATAAGGTATGCCATGCTCGTCCGCGATACGACGCAGTTTTTGGCTCAGGTCGTGATGGTACGGACCACCGGAATCCTTTACACACAGGGTGGAGTGGAATTCGTCGGAGGTTTGACCATCGCCAACAGCTGCCATGTCCACACTAATTAGCTCGGTGACCTCAGCAGGTATGCCTGCAGCAGCGCCATGACCTACTTCCTCGTAGTTGCTGATATGCAGATAGGTCCTTTGGGTTGGTTTTATACCGGCATCATGCAGCGTCTTGACGGTTGATACGAGGCAAGCCACACCGGCTTTATCATCCAGGTGCCGCGAGCGCACAAACCCATGGATGAACTCCACACGAGGATCGAAAGCGATAAAATCACCCACCCGGATGCCAAGGGCTTCAGTTTCTTCCTGGGATGTGGTAGGCGCATCCAAGCGTACCTCCATATTGTCATCCTCACGCCTGGTTTCGTTTACTTTAGCACCGTGAATATGACCGGATGCCATTTCAAACAGGATCGATCCACGCACAGGATCACCTCGGCTGGTAAAAACCATACAACCTTCCCCTTCGACCGTATTCCAGGCATAACCGCCAATCTTGGTCATCCGCAAGCGACCTGTGGGTTTAATTTCCTTGACCATTGCTCCCAGGGAATCGGCGTGGGCGGTGAGGGCGCGCGGTGCAGTGGACTTTTCACCATGCCAGGTGGCTACCAAAGCACCTTTCCGGGTGCGCTTGAGCTCCAGCTCGGGGAAGGCTGCGAATGCCTGCTCGGTGAAAGCAATCGCCGGTTCGGCAAAACCGGTTGGGCTGGGTGTATTTAGCAAGCCGGTGAGAAAATTTAACAAGGTTTCGGTGTCAATTGTCTGAAGCGCCATGAAGATACTCCATGATATGAAGTGTCATCCGAAGCATGGCAGCATTTCACCCCCTTTTGCCAAACCAGGATGAGAAGATGATACCTAGATTACCCTTTTTCCGTCATTGCCTCGAATTGCTGGATTGCCGTGCGCCATTCTTCAGGTATGGGCACTGATTGGCGGTCGCGATAATCATATGCCACCAGCACGCTCGAGCCCGTGGCAAATATACTTTCATCCCTTTCGTCCTCGATGGAATATTTCGAGGTCATGCTCTTATTGCCTATGCTGGAGATGCGCACGCCAACCCGAATAGGGTCTCCAAATTGGAGTGCCTTTTGAAAGGTAATTTGAACATCGGCCAGGATGATGCCAATGTCCATGAAGGAACCACCTTCCCAGAGTTTGAGCTGTTTGAGGTAAAAAACGCGTGCCTGTTCCATGTAGGTCAGGAATTTGGCGTTGTTGACATGACCCTGGGGGTCAAGGTCGCCATAGCGAACTTCAATGAGGTGGTAAAAGTGGAAGTCTGTCATCAACCGGATTATACCCTCATCCGATGCTATAGTCTTAAAATTTAAGATATCTTTGTTGGTTAACTGGATGACCAGCCCTACTCCAGGAGGAATATCGGGTAACATTTTCACCCAGAAGTTATAATAAGCCTGATGATGCGTCTGAATCCATTTAGAAAGCTCAGGGCAATCCGTGGGATTGAATACCTGTTTGCCGTTCTGGTAACCAGCTTGTTCACCCTGATCTTCATACCCTTCCGCCCGGAGGGAGGGCAAGATTACACCATTCTCTCACTGCTCTATTTGCTGCCGGTGGTGTTAAGTTCAGTGGTATGGGGCCTCCGCCCTGGGGTGCTGGCAGCAGTGGCATCATTCCTGGCATTGAATTACTTCTTTATACCACCCTATTACACACTCCTTGTACATCACACGCAAGATTTGCTTGTATTGATCGTATTTTTAGGAGTCTCAATTACAATAGGACAATTGGTGGGAAGGGTGAGTAAAAGCCTGGCTGAAACGACTGCCCGTGAACATGAGGCCATCCATCTTTACGAGTTAACCATGCACCTGGCAGGATTACAGGATGAAAAGGCTATTGTATCTGCCCTGGCGGAACAAACGCTGATAACTTTTCATGCCACACGAGTGGAGGTCCTGGTGGAAACCAAGGGAAATACACCTGCACAGATTGTACGGTTGGAGGACCGCTTGCAATCGGGCCAGCAAATTGTAGGAATTCCTTCTTTCATCACCCCGCTTCAATCTGCACGCGGTTTTCTGGGTGAGATAAAGCTATGGCGGGAGCCAGCTGTTCTTACGAAAGCTGAAGAGCGGATGTTGAATACCTTTGCCAGCCAGGGCGTGTCAGCGCTGGAGCGAGTACGACTATCTCAAGCTGCCTCCCGGGCGCGTTTACTGGAGGAAAGTGACCGGTTTAAATCTTCCCTGTTGTCCTCTGTATCTCATGAACTGCGGACACCCCTGGCGACGATCAAGGCTGCCATCACCAGCTTGCGCAGCAAGACGGTGGAATGGGACACAGAAGCGAGGGCAGACTTACTGGCAGTTGTGGAAGAGGAAACTGACCATTTAAACCAGTTGGTGGGAAATTTGCTAAACATGTCGCGCATAGAAGCAGGCGCATTGAAACCACAAAGAAGCTGGAATTCATTGGCCGATATTGTTAACAGCGCGGTTGAGCGGATGCACCAGCAAACCGAGCGACACTACCTGGAAGTGGACGTCTCAGCGGATCTCCCGCTTGTGCCCGTAGATTATTTACTGATCGAGCAGGTATTTATCAACCTGATCAGCAACAGCACCAAATACTCAGCCGAAAGCACCAAAATTGGCATTACCGCCCATGCAGTGAAAGACGATCAGCTTCACGTGATGGTACAAAACCAGGGTCCACACGTTCAGGAAGAGCACCTGGAGCGCATCTTTGATAAGTTTTATCGCGTTACCGCTGCAGATCGTGTGACTGGCGCCGGGCTTGGCTTAAGCATTTGCAAGGGAATTGTCGAGGCTCATGGAGGCCGCATTTGGGCAGAGAACCTTACAGGAGGTTTTGCCTTTAATTTCACCCTACCCCTGAGGGTGGAAGGGTTTTCACTCGAAGTTGGGATAGAGAGGGTTGACGAATGAATAGCCAACCTCACATCCTTGTTATTGATGATGAAGCGCAGATATTAAGGGCGCTGCGGACCATTTTATCCAGCAACCAATTCAAAGTCACGGTAGCCAGCCGAGGTGAAGAGGGCCTTGCACTGGCAGCCGCAATATCTCCTGACCTGATCATCCTTGACCTCAGCCTGCCGGATATGGATGGCGTGGAGGTATGCGAACGCTTGCGAGAATGGACCCAGGTACCCATCATCATCCTTTCTGTGCGAGAGAGCGAGCGGGACAAAGTCATTGCCTTGGACAAGGGAGCGGATGATTATCTGACCAAGCCTTTTGGTATCGAGGAATTATTGGCACGCATCCGGGTGGCACTACGCCATTCAGCGCAAAACCTGGGCAGCCAAAAAAGCCAGATCATCACCGCCGGGTCAATCGTGATTGACCTAGCTTTGCACATCGTCACACGATCTGGGGAGGAGGTCAAGCTGACTGCCACCGAGTTCAAGCTGGTGGCTTACCTGGCAGCAAATGCTGGCCGTGTTTTGACGAACCAATCCATCCTCTCTCGGGTATGGGACCCAGCGGATGCTGATCGAGTTGAATACCTGCGCGTTTATATACGCCAGCTACGAAAAAAACTGGAAGAGAATCCTGATCATCCACGAATCATTTGCAACGAGCCGGGCATTGGATATCGTTTTATGGTGGATGAGTAAACCAGTTGTGACTGGAAGATATACATCCAATATGGAGTAGTGTACAATTATTTACTTTTGGAGAAGGTATGGCAGAAAAATCTCGAACTAAAAAGATATCGGATCCATATCCTGGATTGGCAGATAGTGCCGTTAGTCAGTTACGGCAGGAATACCTTGATTACCAGGAACTGTTTCAGATCCAACCACCCCTGGTGCAGCGCTTCCTGGAGACACAAGCCTCCTCCGTGGCAGAGGCTCTTGTCCAGGGACTACCACAGGTAAGGTTCACCCTGCCCGATCGGGTGGTGGTGTCAATACAGGATGGTGAGGCCA
>Ga0209253_10002111_pt1 | contig 17573 bp, 22 predicted proteins | sample FrelakmetBRP12BR_FD_187145 | JGI IMG/M metagenome (GOLD analysis project Ga0209253, IMG submission 187145) | Freshwater lake sediment microbial communities from the University of Notre Dame, USA, for methane emissions studies - BRP12 BR (SPAdes)... | ecosystem: Environmental > Aquatic >...
CCCTGCTACCGGTGGCGCATCGGCACCTTCGCCTGGTCAGTCGGCTGCTGGCCTTCAAACGGCGGAAGCACTTTAATAGCTTCATACCCGCAGTGAAATTCACACATATGGCACTTCAGGCAGAAGCTCTGGTCCGGCGCACAGCTCTTTTTCTTTTTGCCAACCAGTTTTAATTCAAGAAGATTGACCGGGCACACTGATATACAGGTGCCGCAGCCGACACACTTTTCTTCATCAATTCTGATTTCTATCTGAACAATATCCTGTTCGGTTACTTTTGGCATGGTATATCTCCTTAAAAAAACCAGCCGTCAGCTGACAGCTGTCAGCTATCAGCTTTTATTTATGACAGTCCCTTCATCACCAAAGACCCAAGCTCCTTGCCGTAACAGCGGAGCATTACCGAAGTCACCGGATCCCGATCAAACAGCCAGTCCTGAAGTATCCGCTTGCGTTTGATGCAGTATTCCCGGTGGGCAGGGTCCTTTATGGGCTGTGCTGCCTTCACCGTTTCAGCCCACAGCGCAAGGTATCGCAGGGGCAGGTTGAGGATGCGCTCCCGGTATTCCGGTGTTCCTCCTGCCTGGGTCCGGAAAAAGCTGTAATAGGGGCCGGTAAGGGTCCTGAACCAGACATGCAGCGACGGCGGGCCGATAATGTCATAATATTCCCTGAAGGTATTATCCAGCTTATCCAGATAGTTCAGCCGGTAGTCTTCATTGATCACGAGGTCACACAGGGGCATGTGATCAACCATGCCGTGCCCGGGACCCCGTCCCTCGTCCCAGTCAATGAGCATAACCGGGAAATCATAATCATCCCGCGGGAAGCCGATGACCGCACCTGATATGGACCGCCCTGAAAGCACCTGCCACCAGATGCAGACCTTCTCAATTTTGTCTGACTGAAATACCCGCACCGCACCCTTGGCCATGGGGGATTCAAGATTTTCCAGCAGAAGGTCCATATTGTATCCCTGATACTGGCCCGTTAACGGCTTTAAATCAAGGGTGCGCAGTATCTCCCAGCACTTTTCAGGAAACGGCCGGATGTTGGGAACATTTTTAGCCGGCCAGGTATCGCACCTGAACCCTGCTTCTTTTTCCAAATGGTACTCTGTCATGGCATGCCTCCCTGTTAAAAATTAGGTTATATTTGCTAAAAGTTTCTCCCGCCTTCCTGTGGCGGAAGTATGGTAATTGCCTTTACCGGGCAGTTATTCTGACACCCATGGTCTTTCATACAGAGTTCTATGTCGTTCACGCAGGGGACTTTTTTCCCGTTTTCTTCCACATACTCAATAATGTCCGGCGGGCAGATGCGGGCACAGATGCCGCCGCATGTATCTGAACCTATGCAGAGCTCTTTATTGACGATAAACTCTATTTCAGCCATGGGAGTCCCTTTTTATATTAGCAACCTGTTAGAGGTTTGGCAGAACTTCATCGATCTGCGGGTACACCCTGATAGCCTTCTCCGGGCACATCTGCTGGCAGCTGTGGCATTCAATGCAGATATCAAGGTCCACCACCTCCACAATCCCTTTTTCTTCATTAATGCGTATGGCATCGACGTTACAGTACTCAACGCATATGCCGCAGCCGATGCATTTTTCTTCCTCAATAACAATGCTGTGCTCATGCTCGCTCATTGCTGTTACCCTCCGCACTCTTTCTTCCGGGCAATGACCATCTTCTGGAACGCTTCATGGGAATCATAGTAGTCCTGCATGCCGAAGATATACGGCACCAGGGCAAAAACATGATGGCGGGCAAGCTCTATGTCACCCTTGACCAGCTCCGTGTAGGTGTACATCATCTTGGCCTCAAGGGAGTTGTCGATGACATCAAGCAGCACCTTTGCTTTCAGCTTCATGCCCACATGGGAGCCGGGGTGCTCGCCCTCTTCCACGACTATCACGCCCTTATCCAGGCGGGAGGTAACAGCCGGCTGGTCATCCTCGAATCTCCAGAAAATTATATCCCCGTCCAGCTCAACCATCTGGGCTTTAAACTCTTCATCTTTGTTGACCAGCTCAGCACCTTTTTTCATAATTTCCAGCATTGACAGCATAGCATCCCTCCTTTTATTGTATTTAACATAATTTTCTTGAACATTTTCTTTGTGCCTTTGTGCCTGTTGCCTCCCCTGGGGCTCTGTTTTTATGTATATCCCACCACACTCTTTTTCCCCAGCTCCGGACCAAGGGTGCGCATCAGCACAGAGCCAAGGGGATCCCGCTGCCGCAGCTGGGTCATCATGATTCGTTTCCTTCTGTTTACATACTGCCGGTACTGTTCATCTTTCATTGGCTCCGCCTTCCGCACCAGCTCAACCCAGTATTTAATATATTCCATCTCACATTTGAGGGCGCGCTCCCGCTTTTCGTTGGGGCTGTCAAAAATATGATAGGGGCCCTGCATGGCGCGAAACCAGCGGTAGGTTGAATTGACCCCGATTAAATCCTTATACTCATTATAGACCGGCTCAATCCCATCCTGATATTTCTCGCGATACCACTCATATTCAACCACATCCACAATGGGCATCACATCAATGATGATATGCAGCCGCTTTTTTGACTCCTCCCAGGCAATAATCAATGCCGGAAAGTCATAATCATCATTGGGCCAGCCCACCCAGCTGCCGCCTGCTATACTTTTAGATATAAGCAGCCACATAAGGGCGAGCTTTTCGATCTTCTCGGTGCAGAAGTGCCGGAAGGTTCCCTCAGCCATCGGCTGCTTGACCATGCCCTGGATTGGCGTTAAATCTTCCCCTTCAACCTGGGTCAGCTTTTTCAGGTTTAATTCTTTAAGCAGCGGCCAGGTGCTCTCCGGAAAGGGATTAGGCTCAAAACCCTTTGTCTGCCACAGGCTTTTAGAATCGAATCCAATATCAGTGATTATCTCGCTCATACGCTGTCCCTCCAGTTGTTAGGTAAAAAATGACCACAGACCACAGAGAAATTCTCTCTATCAGAAGGCTGATAGCTGTCAGCTGACAGCTTTTTTAGCCTGCACTTGTTACAGGGCAAATATTTTTGTCGCAAGCCCCAGAAGCCCTATAATTGCTCCGGCGATTACATCCCCATACTTTTCAAAAAATTCAAGTTTAATCCAGGAAAGGCCCAGGTACCCCAGCCACGTAAACAGCACAATAGTCCCCAGGGTGCCTGCGGTAAACGCTATATTAACCAGAATAACAGCCATGGTGCCATATTTGACCGCGGCGAAAGTGAGGGGCAGTAAAGCGATACAGGGTGTTAAGCCAAGAATGGCAACCAGACCCCAGCCGGCCCGCTTGTCCTTGAGATCAACCGTGCCCTGCGCATTGTTCTCATCGCCATGGCTGTGCACAAAACCGTCAATACCTTTTACGCGGTGTTTATGCCTGTGCTCATGCAGCAGGTCTTCGTGGTAATGCTTATGCTCATGATCTTTTTCAGTGGTTGCATCAAAGCTGTGCATGTGATCATCATGCGTGACGTACACCACGATATCCAGCTTATGGAGGGAAATAATAAGCCTGCTGCCAATACTGAAACTTACATCCTGGTCATGGCTGTGCGTTTGTCCCGGCAGATCATACGCATGGGCATTAATGCCGAGCCACTTATTGATGATTGGAATGCCGTGCGAATGGCCGTGAACGCCGACGCTCTGCTTGTAGAGGGCATAGGCAGCATAGCCAAACCCGAAGATTATCAGGAGCCAGGGAGTTGCCTCTTCAAAGAGCAGCGCAATATCTTTTGATGCCCCTTTTTCAGCAAATACACCGACCAGCCCGATCACCACTGAGGTGCCCACATGCCCGATTCCCGCAAGCAGCGCCAGCAGCAGCACCCATGACGTCTTCCATTTGTTGGCCCTGCCCACCATGACAAACGGAAACCAGTGATCAGGCGATACCGTGTGGGTTGCAGCCAGAGTAAACGTAGCTACCAGCAGGGTCCAGAGTCCTGCCTGGGTTAAATCAATATCCACGCAACTCCCTTCTCCATCAACTTTTTACATTACTTTTTAAAGCGATAGCCGATGAGGCGGGAAGAATTACCCACCACAATGATTGAGCCGATGTTATGAATAATAGCCCCCACTACCGGACCAATGCCCCCGGTTGAGGCAAGGATTAACGCAAAGCCGTTTATGGCAATTGAGATAAAGATACTCTGTTTAATAACAGCGACCGTCTTTCTTGAAAGCGCAATGGCTTCACTCACCTTGCTGAGATCATCGCCGGTCAGGGCAATATCAGCTGCCTCAATCGCCGCATCAGTGCCGATTGCTCCCATGGCAATGCCCACATCCGCCTCAACCAGCGCAGGGGCATCATTGATCCCGTCTCCCACCATGGCAACTTTTTCACCCTGGGCCTGCAATTTCTTTATGTAGGCAAGCTTTTCTTCCGGAAGAAGATCAGCGACTATGTCATTCAACCCCGCTCCTTCAGCGATTGCCCGCGCAACCTGTTGATTGTCTCCGGTCAGCATCAGGATTTTTTTTATGCCAAGGCTTCGTATATCCTGTATTGACTCGTGAACATCTTCTTTCAGCGTATCAGCTATGCCTATACCGCCGATAATTTTTCCGGCAGCAGCAACCAGTATCGGCGTTGAACCTGAAGCTGTCATGTCACGTAAAAACTGCCGTGCTTCAACGGGCAGGGTAATATTCTTTTCTGAAAATAGCCGTTCATTGCCCACAATGATTTCCCGCTGGTCTTTTGTGGCTATGATACCCCGGCCCACAATAACGCGCGTGTCATCAGGGTCAAACGGCCATACCTCTTCTTTCCTGCAATGCTGAAGGATGGCGTCAGCCAGGGGATGCTCTGAATGACGCTCTGCAGTGCCGGCACTCTGCAGCACTTCCTGCTCCGGCACGCCGGAAAAACCGCGCACTGTTTTAACCGTCGGGGTCCCGTAGGTCAGGGTTCCGGTTTTATCAAAGACAAACGTTGTCAGCTTCCCGATTGCTTCTAAAACCGCTCCCCCCTTGATAAGAATTCCCCGGCGTGCGGCGTTCCCTATCCCTGCCACCACGGCCGTGGGTGTCGCAATGACCAGCGCACAGGGGCATGCCACAACCAGTACCGTCACTGCCCGGATAATCTGCCCGGTTAAAAGCCAAACCAGGGCTGCCAGCGCCAGCATAGCGGGCGTAAACCAGACTGCAAAGGTATCGGCGATGCGCTCAATCGGGGGCTTTTCAGCCTGTGCTTTACGTACCAGCTCAATGATTTTTGCTATTGCTGTTTCCGTGCCGACGCGGGTTACCGCTATTTTGAGCACGCCGAGCTGATTAAGGGTCCCGCCGAAGACTTCATCTCCCGGTTCCTTTGAAATCAAGGCTGACTCGCCGGTAATGGGCGACTGGTTTATTTCCCCGCGCCCCTCCTGTATAAGGCCGTCAACAGGTATTTTTTCACCGGGCCGCACTATCACCAGGTCGCCAACGCGCACCTCATCGATGTCAATTATTCTCTCATGCCCGTTGCGCAGCACCCGGGCTGTTTCAGACTCCAGCTGCATGAGCGCGCGCACCGCCTCACCGGTCCTGGCGATGGTAATATCCTCCAGCAGCTCGCCGATGTTCATCATGAGAACAACAATGGCTCCGGCAAGATATTCTCCAACCCAGATAGAGGCAACCAGGGCGCAGGTCACCAGCACTTCGGCATTCAGTTTTTTATTGCTTATGGTCGAGACGACGGAATTTCTGACAATGGGATAACCGGAGAGTACGGCAGCGGCAAGGGCGAGGTACATTCCCGGGGGCGTGTTCGCGCCCAGCAGCCAGGCACCGGCAATGAGCATAACGCAGGCAATGGGGTTAATAAATTCCTGGTAGCGGTCAATAAATGCATCAAACCGGGTGTGCCCGCCTGACGCAGAAACCATCAATTCCTGTTCGATAAAAGCTTCCCGCGCGACATCATGCATGGGCTAATCATTCCTCCATGAAAAATTAAGCCGCAAGAAACTTCCGATGAGCAGGAACAGGGCAACCAGGGCCACCGCTGTGAAACGCCCCATGAAAAGCCCGGCAAGCAACAGGGCTCCCGCAAGAATATCAGCGTTAACCGTTCTTTTACCTATGCACTCAAACACAGCATTCTTCATGAGCGGGAAAATACCGATTATCGCGGCGCATACCAGCATGCCGTCTGACAGGTATCCGGGCAGGAGCTTAAAATACCCCGCGGCAATTAAAACACCCATCAGCCCCGCAGCAAACCAGTCCCGTGCCGGATCTCCAAACACCTTGTGCAGGGCAGTCGTATGCTCCGGATGGTGAGAGTGAAAATGATTGTGATAAAAATTATGCCCGTGGTCGTGGACATGGGTAAAAGCGCGGTCTTCAGTGGTTCCGCGATCATGGCTGTGGACATGCAAATCATCCTCATGTTCTTCATATGCAGCATCGTCATGCTCGTGCTGATGCCCATGAGGGGTTTCAAGGTCACGATGATGGTCAGGAGCATGCTGTTCATGGTCAGTATCATGCTCGTGTTCATGATGCTCAGGGGAACCAGAATCATGGGCGCCGTGCCGGTCATGATCATGGGCGTGTTCATCTCCTGAGCGCTGTTCTTCATGATCATGCCTGTGGCCGCTGCTTTTTATTTTTTTATTCTTACCCTGATACAGAAGTGAGTCCCGGTGAACATCATGCATGAGGCAGACCTCCTGAAAAACCCTAAAAAACTAACTCATTGTTATATTTTCTTTAGTATCTGATAGGCCCCCTCCAGGTGGTTAAGCAGGGCTTTTTTTTCCGTCTCATTCAGTTTTGCGAAGAGCGCTTCAAACTCTTTTCTGCGCTTTTGGGTAAATTCCTGGCGGATTTTTTTACCTTTTTCAGTGAGGCGGACCTTTATAATCCGCCGGTCTCCGTTGTCTTTGAAGCGTTCAGCAACGCCATCCCGCTCAAGCCGGTCAACCATATCTGTTATCGTCGAGCTTTTAACCCGGGCATTCCTGCCCAGTTCTCCGATGGGGTATGCTTTGTTCGCGTCCTGAAAGGCGTATAATGATTTAATGATGGTGGGGGTTAAATCGGACGCAGAACTGCTGCTTCCTTTCTGGAAGACTGTTTTATTATAAAACTCATCAATAAAGTCCCGCACGATCAGCATCTGGGTATCAAGATTACTCGCTTTTTTCTTTTCCATATCCCTCGCTTCTTTGCCGCGCGTTTTTTCTGTGTGCCTTTTTTCCGTTTCCGGATATTCCGTATTCGGAATATTAAAGCAGGAACATTTTCCTGTCAAGGAGTTTTTTTAAAAGCGGTGAATCGTTGCTGACGGGACCATGACCGTGCTGAAACAGCACGCAGGGTGAGAAAAAGGATGGGTGCTACCGGAATGCGGGAGCAGTGCTGAAAAACGCGGGACAATGGGGCCGGTTACGGCTCATCATCGGAGCGCTCTGCGCGGGGAGCGGCAGGGGGTTTTGTGACCGGGGACTCTGCAAACAGCGCGGCCCCTTCGGCAACAGTCACGGTCTTTACCCCCTTCTTGTTGAGCCAGGCTGAAAATTCCTCAAGCTTTTCGACAGACCACGGCTCCCATCCGGTGTTATCGCCGATGCCATGGAAGCAGAAAACCACCCAGCCGTCATTTTCAATGGCATAGCGCTTGACCAGTTTTTTCAGCGAGCTGACGGTGTCATCGCCGCGCACCACGAATCGTCCGATGGAGTGCGGATTAAAACCTTCCCTCCAGTTGGCGTGATTGCCGCCGCTGGCTATCACGGCATAGTGCGGCTCGCTCAAGTCCCTGAGCCCTGCCGGCCAGCTGTTGTAGGGGGTGATGTAGGTGGTTATTTTACACCCCATCTTTTCAAGCTCTTTTTTTGAAAATTCAATTTCCCGCTCGCAGGAAACCGAACGGATAGCAAGCTTGCCGGTTCGCACTGAGCCGACCGGGCGCACGTACAGCTGACCGCGCTGGCTGTCAAAGTAGTAGCTTCCGGGGGATTGACGCAAAGCGTCCATGGAAGCGGCTGCGTTCATGATACTGCTGCCATCAAGGAGCCCGGCAATATTCTCATAGGCATACGGCGCCCGGTAAATATTCAGTTTTTTATCCTCTTTTTCCCAGCCCGTTATCTTCTCCTGGCTGTATACTGTTGGAATTTTTTTGGGATTGCTGTGCGTCAGACCGTGTGATGCCACTTCCCATCCCTGCCCTTGCAGATCGAGAATCTGCTTGATGGTCATGAACTCTTTGCCCCCGTACACGCAGTAGGCATAGGTGATGCCGATGGTCGCCACCTGGCGGTTGTGCTTCAGCACCGGCAGCGCATGGCTGTAAACACTGGCAAGCCCGTCATCAAACGTTAAGCTCACCATCCCTGCCTGACAGCGCGTACCGGCCATAGGCAGCATAACCGCCGAAAGCATGATCAGGATGCCAAACACTGTTTTTTTCTTCGTCATATACACGTCGACTCCCGGATTGCAGGAAACTGTTTCTGGGGACGGGGTTATCATAAGGGCACGCGTGTTTCCTTCCACGTACCAACACCGTTCAACAGCCAGCTATTTTATTACTATATATGGCGAAGCAGTGCAAAAGATTTTCAGGCAGACGACGGACGGGTCAAGAAAAAAGCTGCAGCAAAAGGCTGAAATTATCCTTATCCCAATTAATCGCTGGGGAATATTAAAAATTATAGTGACACACACAGGTTAACTTGGTATATTGATAAAGAAATTTGGAACAAAAAGGAGGTGGATACCGGTGGCGTCAAATACCATAAAGACAAAGGCTATTCGCAGGCGGAAAGCGCGGCCCAACAGGGCAAACCTGAAGGCGGATCAGAAACGCCTGAAGAATAATTTAGTTACCCTTGCAAAATGTGCTGCAGAAGATAAGTAATGAATCTCCCGACGCCAACCATCGGTTTACGGGAATGAGCACGAAAGCCAGCCAACGCAAGGTGTCATTGTTTACTCGAACATCCCTCATAAACCCCGGTATAAAAAAACCCTGGAAGACGTGCCTTGCCAGGGGTGAAGGTTATTAATGGCGTTCGCCGCTTGTATCTATCAGATGGCGACGTAAAAGGTTAGGATTATTTTCATTGCACATATGCATGCACAGTGAAACACGCTGTTTCAACCGAGGAATACCATGGTAGCAGTGCAAACCGCAGAAGAGCTCATTAAAGCCATTCAAAAAAATGAGCAGGAAATATTAATTGATGATGAAGAACTCGCGCGCAGAATCCTTAGTTACCGGCGCATAAAAACCTTCACCCGGCGGCTGCTGGCCGGCGTCGCTATTGTAGCAATCGCGGGCATAGTCCTCTCATTTTTTTTCGGCGAGGTCCCGGCACTGATGGCAGCGGCCCTCACCTCGCTTGGCGTTGCCGCGCTTCTTATCGAGATATTCCTGGGGATGCGGATTATCGGCATCGCGTGCCTGTACACACTGGATAAAAATTACAGTATTGACCTGGTAGGCTGTTCAACACTCAAGATACGCGTCAACAGGGTGCGATAGCAGGGCCCCGCAGGTCTGCCCCTCTCGCGCCGCAACCCGCCGCGCCCTTCAGCCTGAGCCGGCTTATTTAAAATCTTCCGCTTTCAAGCCGTATTTTTTCATCAGCCGGTAGAAGTCTCCCCGATAGCGCTGTGCCAGCTTTGCAGCCTGCACCACATTCCCTTTTGCCTGTGACAACAGCTGTATCAGGTACCCCTTCTCAAAATTTTCCTTTGCCATTTTATATGCCGGATTGCTGCTGCCGGCGGAGGAAATCTGCCCATCGCCGGCGCGCGTCATATGCATGAGATCCTGTTCATCAATGAGGTTGTGCGTGGTGAGTATTACTGCCCGCTCGATGACGTTTTTCAATTCCCGGACATTGCCCGGCCAGTGATACAGCATCATCTTCTGCATGGCAGCCGGTGTCACCCCGGTGACATCTTTCCCCATCTCAATGCGGTATTGGTGCACAAACAAATCCACCAGCAGCGGTATGTCTTCCCTGCGCTCCCGCAGCGGCGGCAGATATATGGGCACCACATGAATGCGGTAAAAAAGGTCTTCGCGAAACGCTCCCCGCTCCACGGCCTGCCGCAGGTCCTTATTCGAGGCAACAATCACCCGCACATCCACCTTGATGGCGCGCTCTCCGCCCAGGGGCCTGAGCTCCCGTTCCTGCAGGACCCGCAACAGTTTGACCTGCAGGGCCGGGCTGGTGTCACCGATTTCATCCAGAAATATGGTGCCCCGGTCTGCCTGGGCAAAAAGTCCCATCCGGGTTTCCCGCGCATCAGTGTAGGCTCCCTTCGTATGGCCGAACAGCTCATTTTCAAGCAGTCCCTCCGGCAGCGCCCCGCAGTTCAGGGCAACAAAGGAGCCTTTGGCGCGGCGGCTCTGGAGATGGATAATCTGGGCAATCAGCTCTTTGCCGGTGCCGCTTTCCCCGTAAATGGCAATCGTTGCATCAGTCTGCGCCGCCCGCTCTACCTGGCCCAATACTTCTTTCATGCGCGGGCTCTGGGCCGCCATGTTTTTTGCCTGGAACCGCTCCTGGAGCATGGTTTCCAGGCTGGCAACCCGTTGCGACAGGCGCTGCTTTTCCAGGGCATTTTTTATGTGCACCGTCAGTTCTTCCGGCTTGTACGGTTTGGTGAGGTAGCTGTATGCGCCCTTTTGTACCGCCTCTACCGCGTTCTCGATGCTGCCGTGCGCGGTCAGTATAATGACCGGGAGCCGGGGGTTGATAAGGAACAGCTGCTCCATCACCTTCAGGCCGTCTTCTTCCGGCCCCAGTTTCAGGTCGACAATGGCCAGGTCGAGAACTGCCCTCCTGGCCTCGCTCAGCGCCTCTGCACTATTTGTTGCCGCGATGACCTCATAGCCCAGAGAGGTGAGCCGCATCCGTATCAGCTCGCGGATGTTCGGCTCATCATCAACGACCAGAATTTTTGCATTGTCTGTTTCACGGCTTTCCGGCATTTTGCATATCCTTCTTCTGCTGCTGGAACTGCAGGTCCACTCTTTTTAGAAGCTCCAGCTTTTTTTTGAGCCGCTCGTTCTCTGCCTTCAGTCTGACTATCTGGCGGGCCTGCTCATCGTATAAGCCACCGTACTGTGAAATCTGTGCCTGTCTCTGCTGCAGCTCCTTTTGCGTTTGAGCACTGCGGGAAAGGATGTTCACCCATGCCGTGCTTTCATGCCTGAGAGCGCTTTGCGGGCACTCTTGTATAATCTTCCGGAAATACTGAAGTGCCCGGGAATAATTTTCCGCGGAAGGGTTTAATTGCACCAGGCTGAGCCCTGCATAAAAAAGCGCCCGGTCATAAAAAGCGCCTCCGGGGTGCTGCGCAATGAGCGCCGCACACTGGTCCAGGGAGCGCTGATACTGACCCAATTGGTAGCTGCGTTCGATCTGTTCAAATGTTTCGCTATCGCTGCCGCGGTAGGTGCTGGTAAACAGGCTGCAGCCGGCACACAGCACCATCAGGAGACACGCGGAAACAAAAGCCCTGATGGTTTTTCCGAAAAAGTCCTGCACCGTAAATCCCACTCGTCCCTGCCTCCCGTTAATACATAAGAATGTGTCAGATACGTGCCGGTGGGGCTGCGTGCGTAAGCGGAAGCAGGATATGGAAGGTGCTTCCACCAGCAGGCGCGCTTTCCGCCCGGATGACGCCGCCATGGTCCTCTATGATATGCTTGACAATGGCCAGGCCCAGGCCTGACCCTCGGTTCTGAACCCCTGCCCGGCCCTGATAGAATTTATCAAAAATCCGCGGCAGGTCTTCCGGGGGCATTCCCACGCCGGTGTCTGCGACAGAGATTTCGAGAAACATTGTATGCGCCGTCAGTGCATAGCCGTTTGTAGCACGGTTTGTGCTGTTCACTGCAAACTGTTCACTATCCACGGTCCGAGCGCTTACGCGCACGCTGCCGCCACCGGGAGTGAACTTTATAGCATTGCCCAGGAGGTTAATCAAGCACTGTGCCATCTTGGCCCGGTCGATTATGGCCCGGGGAAGACCCGCGTCAGGGGTAAACGCGATGCGTATCTTTTTACTTTCCGCAAGCAGCCGCACGGAATCAACAGCTTCGGTGATCACCTCTGCGATATCAGATGGCATAAACTGATAGTGGAGAAGCCCTGACTCCATTTTGGAAAGATCGATAATGCTCTCAATCAGCCGCAGCAGGCGCGCTGCATCTTCCCTGATGATAGCGAGCAGGTGCTTCTGTTCCGGTGATATGGTCCCGCCGATTCCTTCAAGCAGGAGGTTATTGGCCTCGGTAATTGATGCCAGCGGAGTTTTTAAATCGTGCGTGATGTTTGAAACAAAGTCAGCCTTCAGCTGGTCAAGTTCCCGCAGGCGATCACACATCTGATTGAATGACGCGGAAACCTCGCCGATTTCATCGGCGCTGCTAATCTCTATTTTCTTTAAAAAGTCGCCCTGCGCTATATCCCGGGTGCCCTGTTTCAGCCGCTGCAGGGGGATATAAAAAGCCCTGGTGATGATAAAGCCGAAGGCAACCCCGCACAGTATGGCAAAGAAGGTGATAAACAGCGCGATCCTCGTCCCCCGCCTGCTTATCTTCTGAGATGACAGCATCTTTTTATCAAGAGTGCGCCGGGCTGCTTCGTTTAAAGACCTGATGCGCGCGCTGGTATCATCGAGAAGCTGCTGCCGGCCGCCATCACCCTTCTCAGCGCTACTCGCCGAACCCATGAATCCCCTGTTGACCAGGTCCACGTAGCGCTGGTAAGAAATCCGGATAGCGCTGACCATGTCTCTGGTCGCTGTATGGTCACTGAGCGCGGCCAGGGCATCAAGCCGGGCAAAGCATTCCCGGGCATTGTCGGTAAACAGCTTCCTGAAGGCAGCATCTCTGGTTATGATGAATTTTTTTTCATTGCTTGCCTGCACCAGCAGTGAATTCAAAAGAGACTCAGAGCCTTTCAGAATTTCAGAATCAACGGCAAGGGCAGTGTTGATGTGCCGGTCGAGGCGGTTAAGCTGGATAATGGCATAGAGGCTTATTATCAATACCGATAAAAACATCAAGGCAAAGCCGCTGGCAAGTTTTTGTCTGATGGTGAACTGTGATGGTCTCTTCATCCCGGCTGATCCCCGCGTTGCTGCAGGAAGATAATAACACCATGCACTGAAATAATCAAAACATCTTCAATCCCGGTCTCAAAAAAGCCCTTACATTTCAATATATTATGGGATATATACATATTGTTTTATCTGCAATCTTACATCGATAGCGAAGGAAGGAGTTAATGTAATGTTAGTGCTTGGATTTTTAGGAAGCCCGAGGGTCAACGGTCGCTGCTCAAAGCTGCTCAGAAAAGCTCTCGAAGGTGCAGAAAGCAGGGGAGCTGTTACCAAACGCTATGACCTGATAAAGCTCAATATCAAATACTGCATGGGCTGCTGCACCTGCTTCCGCAACAACCCCGATTTGCTCGTCGGCAAGTGCCCCCTCAAGGATGATATGGCGGCCATACTGGAAGAGTATGTGAAGGCGGATGGCTATATCTTTGCCTCACCGGTCTATGATGCCAATGTGACCGCCCTGATGAAAACATTTCTGGAGCGGAAAATCATGCTCTCATACAAGGCGCCGGATGCCTTCGGAAAACTCCCCGAGTCACGCTGCCCGGCAAACTTTAAACGAAAGGCTGCCTTTATTGTTACCGGAAGCGCCGCGGATGAATTCAAGGAGGTCATGGCTGACCCCTGCTTTGAGGCCATCGAATCGCACCTTATGCTGGAGCAGGTTGATACCGCTCATGAGATGTACGTGGGCGGTCTTGAAAACATAACCGAAGAGCGGTTTAACGAGCGGCTCGAGGAGGCATACCGGCTCGGGGCACACCTGGTTGATCATATTGAAAAGGAACTCAAGGCAGGCTAAGCCGCTGCCGCCGCTGTAAACGCTTCTATTCGAAAACCTTCTTTATGGTCCTGAACACTTCCTTCTGCGGATCGGGCTGCAGCGCCAGGCGGTCGCGCAGGAACTTCTCTATGTCGCGCGCCATTTTCTGGGGCGGCAGCTTGCGCGCACAGAGATAAGAAATATTTTCAACCAGCTCATCTTTAAGCCGTCGGTCAATCCGGGCGCCGGGGGAGATAGCCCCGTGCGCCTGAAGAGCATTTATAATTTTTTCTGCCTGCTCTGCTTTGGAAGGCGCTTTATGCCGCGGCGGAATAACGGTTCTTTTTCTAACAAAATCAATAAAGGAAGCACTGTCCTGCCGGTCGCAGCCCTGGACCTGAACTTCCCGGTCTGATGAAACAATGCGCGCGGGGATATGCAGTGCCACGGCGTCTTCGCCGCATTCGCGGATCACCTCATCTGCCGAACGCGGCGCGGAGTACCGCACAACCAGGCTTCTCCCGCCCATTGATTCTACAGCAGCAGCACCGTCCCCATCAAAGACCAGGATCCATTCCTCCCCGTTCCGGAGAACTCCTCTGCACAAATCGATGAGCCAGTCCCGGGCTTTTTGATTTCCGTGCACCTCCTCAATGCCTTTGCTCTCCGGATTTGTTCTGATTATATTATAGGCGTCAATGATAATGCGCATACCATCCTCTCTATAAAAACATGCTGCTCTGTTCAATCCAAAAATATCATCATTAAAATATAATTAGCACATGCTATCATAGAACTACAGAAAATTACCGGATGCAGAAAAACAGAATAATTCATGGGCAGCAGTAATAATAGTGCTTGCTTTTCATATATAGCCATGATAGTTATTTTTTCAGTACACCGTTGTTGAGTTTTTAGATCTCAAGCAGAACATGTTTGTTTTAGTAAAGCTGGAGCATAGAACCTGTAGCAGAAGAATATAATCGCACCTATGGTGTTTCGCTCGAACCGTGGCTGCGATTTTTTTATTGCGGAAGAACTCACGTTGGCTGTACTTATTCTGTTCCGCCTCAGTGCGGATTTGTAACAACATTTAAGATTAAGAAAGGATTTTTACATGGAAAACGGAACAGTAAAATGGTTTAATGGGAAAAAAGGCTTTGGGTTCATTGAACGGCAGGGCGGTGATGATGTATTTGTTCACTACTCAGCTATAGCCGGCACCGGGTTCAAAAACCTGAACGAGGGTGACCAGGTTACCTTTGAAGTCGAAAACGGCCCGAAGGGTCCCCAGGCAGTGAACGTTAGCAAAGTCTAACTATCATACCTGAACAGAAATCCCAACCTAACGAGCGATAGGTTGGGATTTTTTATTTCCGGAACAGAACCTGTGCTATACTGCCACGCATGCTGAGCTTTTCGAAGGGCTGCGGGAGCATTATCAAGCATCTTCGTTGTATCGCATAGGTCAGCGTATTTGCGAATCGAAGCACTAAGCGAGATAAATTTTTTTCAAGAATTGCCGGATAGCATTGATTATCTGTAAAGAGACGGTATAATTCAAATAAGCGGCTGCGTTATTACAACATCTATCATCATACCATGTCAGAGCATTATTATCTAACGATAGCACTAATTCTGCTGATCATGTCAACAGCACTCTTCCTGCTGTTTCGCAGGGAACGGGCGAAGGTGAAAAAGTTTGAGCTGGAAATGACGAACCTGTCCGGCGTGCCGTTTGAAAAAGTGCCGGAACCAACGCTCCAGGATGAGGGTGCGTATCGTATTATCGAGGCTGAGCGCAGCAGGGTCTGGAAAAATTTTTCCTCAGAAACAGTGCTGACTGCTGACTATGTTCTGGCTCTTAACCGGGAGCTCGTGGCAAAAATTGCGGCGGTCTATTACCCGGACGCCGAAGAGCCGCTGTATCAGGTCTCCGTGCTGGGGCTGCTGCATCTTTTCAAGCGGGTTGCTGAGCGCCTTGAAGGCTATCTCAACAAGTTTCCGCTCACCGTCCTGCGGGACAGAACCATCGCGGAGATGATGTTCCTGCATAGCGGGTATGTAAAGGTTAAGGAAAACCCGGTGGTAAAATTTCTGGGAAATAAATTTATAAATACCGCACGAAAACTTGTCTGGGGGGCCTATAATGTATCAAATCCCTGGTTCTACGGCAGGCAGATTGTGTGGTCAGTGGGTAAGGAACTGGGGATGCGCTACCTGCTGACACTCATCTTTACTATTGTCGGCGAGGAAGCGGTGCTGTTATACCGCAGTAAAAAAACAGCCATCAATCCCGATCGTGTTCGGGATTGATGGCGTGTTACCGCTCATTGTCCTCAAGCTCTATCTTCAGCGACAGGAACTGCAGCAGGTCTTTCAAGGTCACCATCCCGAGCAAACGGTCGCCGCTCACCACCATGAGGCGCGACACTCCGCGCTGACTCATCCGGGCAAGCGCTTTTGTGGCATCAACTTCCTGCTGTATGCAGTTCTCAGCTGAGCACTGCTCCATGACCGCGCTGACGGGGGTGCTTTCCCATGCCTCACGCGGCAGCTCTTTTACCTGCCGGGTGCTGATGCAGCCGGCAAGCCGTTCGCCTTCCACTACCGGAAACATTTTATAGTGATAGCGGTATACGTAGTCTTCTATCAGTTCCCGGATGGTGATATGGGGCGGCACGGTCACCGGGTTTAAGCGCATGAACCTCCCTACCGGCTCACCCTGTAAAGCCCGCGTCATAAGCACCTGCTGGTAGGACATGTCAGCAGCGCGCTTAATGAACATGCCAATTATTATAAACCAGAATCCCCCGATGAAATTTCCCCACATCACAATCAGGGCTCCCGTAATAATCAGCAGCATGCTGAATACTGAACCGGCACGGGCTGCTATTCTGGTTGCCCAGCGAAGATTATCCTTCCAGCCCCAGAGAGCTGCCCGCAGGATGCGGCCGCCATCCATGGGAAAAGCCGGTATGAGATTAAATACAGCAAGCACTATATTGATCGAGGCAAGATAATCTATGACCGCTGTTATCAGCTCTGGCCACTGATGGTACTTCCCGAAAAAGGCAACTCCATAAAACACCAGGCCAAGCAGCACGCTGGAAGCAGGCCCTGCTGCAGCCATCAGCAACTCTGTTTTGGCATTCTCAGGCTGATCCTCCATCTCTGCAACGCCCCCGAAAATAAAGAGCGTGATGCCGCTGATGGGCAGCCCGTACTGTTTTGCAACCAGCGAATGGGAAAGCTCGTGAAAGATGATTGAAGCAAACAGGCCGATGGCTCCCGCTGCTCCCATCAGCCAGTAGTAGCTCTGCGGATATGTTTCATTCAGGGTAGACGGGAACCGCCCCTTGGCGAGCGACCAGGTGACAAGAACTGCAAGCACCACCCAGCTCATGTCAACCCGCACGGCAAAACCAAACAGCTTAAAAAGTGTTATACGGTTACCAAACATACGAGCACTCCATGGCTGTCAGCGTTCAGCCGTCAGCAGTATCACTATGACTCGTGATCCGTGAAACGTGAAAAGGGGAAGGTGAAAATAAAATTCCGACTCACCCATTCACCGATTCACCTTTGTGACTCCCTACAACTTTCTCACCCGGCACAGCGATGACTTTAATCCCGGGAACCCTGAAATGGGGTCGCGCTGCGCATGGTCGGTGAGCAGATTACAGTCTGCATGA
>Ga0209253_10002112_pt1 | contig 17571 bp, 16 predicted proteins | sample FrelakmetBRP12BR_FD_187145 | JGI IMG/M metagenome (GOLD analysis project Ga0209253, IMG submission 187145) | Freshwater lake sediment microbial communities from the University of Notre Dame, USA, for methane emissions studies - BRP12 BR (SPAdes)... | ecosystem: Environmental > Aquatic >...
TTTCTGGAATTCCGATCTTCAACCATCTCTTTTAGTAAGCGCGACGTGAGGGATATGGAAAATTGGCAGTACCGATTTTTCTATGCAAAAATCCTGGACCTCGTTTATGCAGCTGCTGATTGACTTCACGATAAAAAAGTGCTATAGTATGTATGCAATTAATTGCATGTACATAATTGCATATGAACCCATCCAGCGAAAAGTCCAAAAAGCACGTTACGCAGACCAGCACGACCAGGGGAGGCAATATCAAGCTGTTGGTGGAAATTGCGCGTGCATATTATGAACAGGAACACGATCAAAACAGCATCGCAGAAAGCCTGGGAATCTCCCGCTCCCAGGTTTCGCGCTATCTGACACAAGCTCGGAGCCTCAACCTCGTCCAGGTCAGGGTCATTTCTCCGGAACAGCGTTCATCGAACATAGAGGTTGCGCTGGTGAGCCGGTTCAGTGCCCTGAAAGAGGCGGTAGTGACCCCGCTTTTCAACTCGCGGTCGGGACCCTTGCGGAAAACGATCGCACGTGCCTGCGCTCATTATCTCGAGAAGATCATCCGGCCGGGGCTGCGGATCTGCGTGGGATCCGGGCGGACCCTGTGCGAGGTATTTAATTGGCTGCAGCCCTCCGAAGCCTCCAATGTCAGCATCATCCAGGCGATGGGGAATGTAGGGCATGAGGCCATGGAGATTGATTTCAACCAGATGGCTCGGGCGGCAGCCGATGCTCTTGGGGCAAGGATATTTTTTATGAATGCCCCCGCCATCCTTGGGTCAGGGACAGTAGCAGAATTGATTGATGCCAATCCATCCATCCATGAAGCATTGAAGTTGGCCCATGCTGCTGATATGTATCTGTTTGGAATCGGATCCATGTCCAGTGACCTGATCTTCACGCGCGGCGGAATTTTCGAGCTCCAGGATCTGGAGCAATTACGCCAGGCCGGCGCTGTCGGAGATATCTGCGCACATTTCTATGATATCGCGGGGGTTGAAATTCCAAGTTCGTTCAAAGATCGGATCGTCGGGATCAGTCTCGCAGACCTGAGTTCCAATGCCCTGACCGTTGCCGTTGCTGGCGGTCCCGATAAGACGCTGCCGTTGATCGGGGCGCTGCGCGGTGGCTATATAAAGGTTCTCGTCACCGATGAGCAAACGGCTCACGCCATCCTCGCATACGAGAATGAAATGGACCAGGATCACTAACCCAAGGAGGTGCTTATCGAAGAATCCTTTCCAGTTGGTGTAACATCCTATTCGATAATCTAAGGAGAAGCGAAACATGAAAAAGATAGCTATTGCGATTATGTTGTTGGCCATCCTGACTGCCTGTGCCCCGGCGGTCACTACGGCCCCTAAGCCGGCCGCACCCACCCTGCTCACGGATAAGCTGGGAACAGCCGCCGACCTTGTTCCGACCGATGCGGAGATCGCGGATGCCAAGGCCACCCTGGGGACGGGCAAGATCGGCATCATCCCCTGCACCATGGGCTCGGAGTATCACTCCACCGTGGCCAACTCGGCCGTGGCGCGCGCCAAGGCCCTTGGGATCACCGCCGAGGTCTTTGACCCGCAGGCCAAGGCCGATCAGCAGATCTCCGCCATTGAGAACTTCGTCTCGGCCGGTGCAAAGGTCATCGTGATCTGCGTACTCGATCCGGCGGTCGTCAAGCCGGCCCTGGATGCCGCAATCGCGGCAGGCGTATTTATCGTCCAGACCTCCGGGCGTGAATCGGCCACCAACGGCATCGGCATCAGCATCGAGGATGCCGACCTGGGCTGCGCCGCCGGGGAACTGGCGGGCGAGGCCATCAATAATAATCTCGGCGGCAAAGGCGTGGTCGCCATCCTGGACTACCCCGACCTGCCGAATGTGGTCATCCGCGCCGATAACATCGAAAGCTGCCTGAAAAAGACTGCCCCGAATGCCACCATCGTCGGGCGCTATAAGGGCGGGACGACCGACTTCGGGCAGACCTCCATGGAAAATGCCCTGCAGGCCTACCCGGACATCGATGTGGTCGCCAGTATTAACGATGCGGGTGCCTACGGCGCCCTGACCGCCCTGCAGGCTGCCAAAAAGGATCCGGCAAAGACCTTCATTGTCGGTATCGATGCCGAGGCCAATGCGAAGGACCTGATCAAAGCCGGCGGCATGTACTACGGCACTGTTGACACCAACCCGTCCGGAACGGGTGTGATGGCGATCGACGCGGCCATCAAGCTCCTGGCACATGCCACGCTGCAGAAGAACATCAAGGTCGATGTGGTCAAGATGACCAAGGCCACCCTGAAGTAGGCTCGCAATAATGGGGTGGGAGGAGCTCCGCAGCTCCTCCCACCTCCAACTGGAGACCAACTTAGAATTGATATTTGTCATTGCGAACCGCCGAAGGCGGTGAAGCAATCTCCTCACCCTATAATGGGATTGCCTGTCCTGGCCGGATAGGCCAGGGCTTCGTCGGGGAGAGCACCCTCCTCGCACCTGTGCCTGCCGTCTCGTACCGGCGTGCCGCCGGTTATCGCGGCACGAACGGTGTGGCACCTTGGACTGCCTGTATCTTGCCGCAGGCACAGGTGGTCGCCAGGGCAGGCTGGCGCAGGCAATGACATTCTGACATTAGGAAAGCCCTGTCCCAACTGGAGACCCTATGCTCTCTCAAAAGAAGAACACCCTTCAACGGGTTTTGGAAATCATTGGTGAGAACGGCTTTATCCTGATCTTCATTCTCTGGATCATCTTCCTTTCGATTGGAACGGATACATTCCTGAAATCCCAGAATATCTTCACGGTGCTGCGGCAGGCCGCAATTGTCAGCATTGCGGCCATCGGCGAAATGCTGGTAATGCTGCTGGGAGGAATGGATGTATCCATCGCAGCCCTGCTGGGGTTTTCAGGGATCGTCGGTGCCAGCCTGATGGTGAAGTTTGGTGTGCCACCGCTCCTGGCAGGCCTGGTGTGTGTGCTCGTCGGGGGCCTGATCGGTTTCATCAATGGTATTCTCGTAACGAAAGTGCGCATCAATTCCGTGATCGCCACCTTGGGGATGATGACCGTATTGAATGGCGTGGCGCTTGCCTATACACAGGGGAAAACAATCGTGGGACCCCAGCTCGATCAGATCGCTTTCCTGTCGAGGGGTTACATTGGCCCGATTCCCTTTCCCGTCATCCTGATGTTCATATTTTATATCCTTTTTTACCTGGTGCTAAATAAAACCGTCTTCGGCGCCCGCATATACGCCATTGGGAACAACGAAAAAGCCTCCTGGCTGGCCGGGATAAAAGTGGACCGCTTGAAAATATTGGTTTTTACAGTGGCTGGATTTCTAGGCGGCTTTGGCGGTATGTTGCAGGCCTCCCGGCAAGGATCGGCCACCTCCAGCATGGGGAATGAGTTCCTCTTCCCGATATTGACCGCAGTGATCCTGGGCGGCATCAGCCTGAGCGGCGGTAGGGGCAAGATCCAGAACACCCTGATCGCAGCCATCTTCCTGATGACCATCACCAACGGCATGGTCCTGCTAGGGATCTCGCTTTACGTCCAGGGGATTGTCTCGGGCCTGATCCTGATCATCGCCCTTTCGTTGGATCGCCTGCGCTATCGAAAAAGATAAGAATTAACGCAGTCATGAGACCCATCCTTTCGCTCAAGCATATCAGCCGCTCATTCCCGGGTGTGCGCGCCTTGGAAGATGTCTCCCTTGAGGTTGCTCAGGGGACGATCCATGCCCTGGTGGGAGCTAATGGCGCTGGCAAATCAACCTTGATCAAGATACTCGCCGGCGCATTGGCGCCCGATGCCGGGGAAATGACCTTTGGAGATGCCCCATATGTTCCGGCAGACCCGAGCGAGGCCATCCGTGCCGGCGTTTCAACCATCTACCAGGAGCTCAACCTGCTTCCCACCCGTAGCGTGGCGGCCAACATCAATGTGGGTAAGGAACCCAGCCGGTTCGGTTTCCTGGACGAAAATGCCGAGAGAAAAAAGGCCGCGGATGCTCTGGCCCGGCTGGGCGCCGGATCCATTCCGCTGAGCGCCTTCGTAGGGGATCTCAAGGTCGGCGAAAAACAGATCATCGAGATCGCCAAGGCGCTGGTCAGCAAGAGCAGCCTTCTCATCATGGATGAACCGACCGCCGCGTTGAATGAGTCCGAGATAACCTTCCTATTCCAGATCGTCAAGGACCTGAAAAAGCAGGGGGTGACCATCCTGTATGTTTCCCATCGCTTGAAAGAGATCTTCATGCTGGCAGATGTCGTCTCGGTCCTGCGCGATGGCAAACTGGTGCTTACCTCTTTGGTCGCCGAGGTCACCCCGGATTCCCTCATCAATGCCATGACCGGTCGAAAAATAGCCGGCGCCTTTCCGGAGAGGAACAGGGCGCTGGGAGAGGAAGTCCTGCGGGTGGAATCCCTATCCTCCAGGACAGTTTTCGAGGATATCAATTTCTCCATCCGGCAAGGTGAAGTGGTCGGTATCACCGGCCTGGCGGGATCGGGCAAGGTCGAGCTCGGAAAAGCCCTGATCGGCGATTTTCCCATTAACTCGGGCCGGATCCATCTCCGGGGGCAGCCCTTCAAGCCTTCGCCGTCCAAGGCAAAAGAGGCCCAGTTCGGGTATATGCCCGAGGACCGAAAAAAGGAAGGCATCCTCGAGGAGCTTTCGGTCCAGAGAAATATCTCGTTGCCCTCCCTGCCGGAGCTCTCTCGATTCCCGGGCTTTATTCAGTTCAGAAAGGAACGCAGCCTGGCGCAGCAGGAAGTGGAAGAGCTGGACATCAAAACGCCTTCCCTTCACCAGTTGGTACGCAACCTGAGTGGGGGCAACCAGCAGAAGGTCTCCCTGGCCAAGTGGCTGGCTACAGGTTCTGAGATCCTCTTATTGATCGAACCCACCCAGGGGATCGACGTGGGTGTGAAATTCGAGATCTATAAATTGATCCATAAACTATCATCGCAGGGGAAAACGATCCTGTTGGTGTCTTCGGAGATCTCCGAGATCCTTGGCCTGGCGCATTCCATCATCATATTGTTCAACGGCCGGATCCAGGCCGTCCTTTCCGGAGATGATACGAACGAAGAGGAAATTCTCCAATATACATTTGGACAAAAACAGAAGGAGATAGCTCATGAAAGAAGTTGATTTGAGGAAAACGGGCTACCGGGTAAAAAAGTGGGGGATTGATACCAGGGATGCCGACGCCTTGATCGAAGGGACGGCTGAATACCCAATCATGTACCGCGCCCTGGGCACGCAACCCAAGGCGGGTCATCCTTTCAATCTCTATGGCGATATCCAGATCGAAGGTAAAGCCATCCGGGATTCACTCAAGCAGAATGAAGAGCTCATCCCCAAGATCGCCGATGAGCTGGTCCGGCGTGGTGTCCGGCACATCATCGGCTCCGGGCTGGGGACCTCCCAGTTCGTGGCCCAGGTCGCCGCGTACGGCTATTGGAAGTTCAGCAGGATCCTGGCCGACCAGGAGGACGCGGTCGAGTTCCAGCTCTATACGCGGCCCTATGATTTCAAGCATGCCGTCTTCATGGCCTATTCAGGCAGTGGGTCCACGGTCGATTCCAATCAAGCTGCTGAGAAGGCCAAGAAAAAGGGTGCGTATATCCTGGCATTCACCTCCATTGACAAGAGTCCCCTGGGTGATCTGGCGGATGCGAATATTGTCTGCGCGGGCGGGTATGACACCGGCGGCTCAGACACCTTCCACTATGCCACCCGCCTGGCGGTCTCGCTCATGCTGGCCCTGGAGATCGGCGAAAGGACCCACCCAAAGTTGCACGATTATGCCAGCTTAAAAAAACAACTTCGCTCGGTGGGGAAATGGTTCGATAAGGACTTTGATGCGATCGACGCCCACTGCCACAGCATCGCAAAAAGGTTGAAAAAAGCCCGCGCCATCCTGACCGTCGGGTGCGGTCCCAGTCTTGGCACCGCCGAGGAGCTTTCGCTCAAGTTTGAGGAGATGTCCCACATTCCCACCCGGGCGATGTGCTGGGGCCGCCACATCCATGGCGCGCTCGGCTTGACCAAGGAAGATATTCACACCATCCTGGTCGCCCCGCCCGGCAATTCCTATGAGCGCATGCTCGATATTGCCAGGGTAACCCAGATGCTGAAGTCTCCGGCGATCGCGATCGTCGCGCAGGATGACAACCAGATCTCGAAGATGGTGGATGACGTGATCCGGGTGCCGGCAGTCGAGGAAACAATTTTCTCCGTCCCCGCCATCCTGCCCGGGCAACTGCTGCCCTATTACTGCGGCGTTGAGCAGGGCGATATCAATCCCGATTGCCAGCGCTCCAACATCCCGCGCTACGCCAAGGTCTGGAACTGGCTCTTCCCTCCAGGCACTCATTAAGGAGGTTTTCACCGCCGAGCACGCGGAGAATGTGGAGATTTCCCTGGATTATTCTCAACGTCCTTTACACTCTCTGCAGTGAAAATCCACAGACCACCCACTCACAAGGAGGAAAGACCTGCCATGAAATATGATGTCGGGCTGATCGGCCCCTTGAATGTTGACCTCCTCATCACCGGCCAGGCACCCAGGGACATGCCCGGGCTGACCCGTTGGGCAGGACCCTCCAACGTGATCCTGTGCGCGGCTGGTTCGGCCGGCTACATTGCCCAAGACCTGGTCCGATTCGGGCTGCAGACCAGCCTGGTCTCGACCCTCGCCGATGATCCCTTCGGGGACGCCATCCGCAGGATCCTCAACGAGGCCGGGTTGAACACCGCCCACGTGGAATCGCAGGCGGATAGCCTTTCCGGGATCGGGATATACATGCTTCTTTTTGGGAGTAAGAAGCGTCCGCTGACCTACCGGCTGCCCACCCATCAACCCTGGCCGGATCCCGTTTCGGAAAAAACGAAGCAATTCCTGCTGGAATCCCACCGCCATATACATTGTGCCGGTTACTTGCATTTCCCAGCCATGTGGAACGATCAGATGGCGGACCTTTTCCAGGAGGCCAAAGCAAAGGGTCTCACGACCTCCCTGGATCCGCAGTTCGTACTCTTTCTGGTCGAAACCCCCTGGATGGAGCCTCTCCGAGGGCTGTTGAAATATACCGACCTGCTGTTGCTCGACGAGGACGAGGCCCGCCAGATCACGCTGACGACCGATCTTGGAAAAGCGCTGGAAATCCTCAGCGCACTGGGTCCCAAGTTGATTGCCATCAAGCAGGGCGAGAAGGGCTCCATTCTCTACAATAAGGGAGAATTCCTCCACCTGCCTGCTGTTCCCATTCATGAGGAGGCAATCGTCGATTCGATCGGTGCGGGGGATGCCTTCGACACGGGCATGATCTACGGATTCCTACACGGCTGGCCGCCTGATCAATGCCAGAAATTCGCAACCCGGGCAGCCGCTTCTACGCTTCTAGGTGCGGGTGGAACAGATTCCCTTGCCAGTATCGATAATTTATTACAAACCATGTAACTGCCATTAATAGGAAGAAAAACATGCCTTCATGTAGTTGCTATGGCAGATGATAATCACTTATACTACAGCCGGAACCGGGTGCAGATAGAATCTAATTTATTCAGATTCGGGATCATTTGAGAGGATTAATCCCGCTGGTACTTTTCCCGGTATAGATCTTTTCCGGGGTTTCATTCCGGTGCAGCCTCAAAGCCAGCCGCCGGCGTACTCCGATCACCCGGCGCCGGACCGGTGGCAGACGCAATGCCAATAGTAATACCGCCAAAACTCCCCATATAAAAGGTCTGAGGATATTCCCCTGCAAAGTGAACAGGTTGCCTTTTTGGGCCAGGGCATAATGGAGGATGGAGACAATTACCGCCGGATACATCAGCCAGTGCAAGCGCTTCCAGTTCCGGCCCATTGTTCGTTTGAAATAATCGAATGAGGTAATCGCTAGTGGGATTAAAAGCAAAACGGCCAGCACACCGACCAGCAAATAAACCTTGCCAATCACCAGGTTCCATATCTGGGCTAAATTAAACGCATAATCCAGGCCGAAGAAAATGGCCAGGTGCAGACAGGCATACAGGAACGCATACAACCCGACGGCGCGGCGCCGGTTTGGCAGGTCAGGCCAACCGGTCAGGGTGTAGAGCGGCGTCACCGCCAATGTAGCCACCAGCCAGTAAATGGCAATCCGTCCGAGTACCTGCTCGAGATCCTGGATCGGGTTGATCGTAAGCCGGTTGGTGATATTGGCGTAGATCAGGTAAACCAGCGGCAACCAGGCGAGCACATGCACGGAGATGCGAAGCCAGGGAAAGTGGGTTGTTCTTTTCACGATCAGTAATTCGCTCTCAGGTCCATGCCGGCGTATAGGGACGCAACCTCGTCGTAGCCGTTAAACATCAGGGTGTCTCGTCGGCCGGTTTCACCGATGCGGCGCTCGGTGGCCTGGCTCCAACGTGGATGGTCCACGCTAGGGTTGACATTCGAGTAAAACCCATATTCATTGGGTAAAATGGTGCTCCAAAAGGAGGCAGGCTGTTTCTCGGTCAGCTCGATCTTGACAATCGCCTTGATATTCTTGAAACCGTACTTCCAGGGCACCACCAGGCGGACTGGTGCGCCATCCTGATTTGGCAGGGGGTGCCCATATAGACCAGTGGCCAGGATCGTCAGCCGGTGCATGGCCTCATCCAGATGCAGCCCTTCGGTGTAAGGCCAGGGGTAGAATCTGTCGGCCTGACCTGGCATTTGGGCAGGATCCAATATGGTCGTAAAGGCCACATATTTGGCGTTGCTCATAGGCTGAACCTGATCCAACAGGTCTTTCAGTTCAAAACCGGTCCAGGGGATGACCATGCTCCAGGCTTCCACGCAGCGCAGGCGGTAAGTGCGCTCCTTCTGTTCGAATTTAAGCAGATCATCGAGCGAGTAGCTGCGCGGATTCTGCACTAGTCCGCCGACTTCCACTGTCCAGGGAGAGGTCTTAAAATTCTTGGACAGCGAGGCGGGGGTCTGTTTATCTACGGAAAACTCATAATAGTTGTTGTAATTGGTAATTTCCTGCAAGGTGTTGGCCTTGTTGCCCAGTTCATCGGTAAAGCTTCCCTTGGCGTTGTCAGGGACGGTTGTTCCAAGGGTGGGCGTCAGGCCGGCCGAACCTGGCAACACGGTGTTTGACCCGGGTGTGGAGGACTGCTGGTTCGCAGATACTCCGCATGCGGCCAGGAAAGCCGTGGCGCTGACGATCCCGGCGGTCTTTAAAAAGTCCCGGCGCGAGAGGTAAAGACTCTCTGGCGTGATTTCGGAAAATGAACCATCGATATTCTTTAATTTTCGCTGCATGGTTGACTCCTGATACAAAGAACCGATAAAATTGGACTTGATTACTCCAATATTACCGGCTTATGGTTAACGCTAGGTTAAAAAGTTCATATGGTTTCCAATCGGGCCATTTCCCAGCCCAGCATGGCCTTTTTACGGGTAGTACCGTAACGGTATTTTCCAAAATGGCCGGTCTTTTGGAGCACGCGATGGCAGGGGATGAGGTAGTCGATCGGATTGCAGGCGACGGCATTCCCCACAACACGGGCTGCACCGGATGAGCAACCTGCTCTGCCAGCGCCTGGTAGGTGGTCACCTCGCCATGTTTTAGCCGCAGCAGCGCCTCCCAAACCTTGACCTGGAAGTTGGTTCCGTGCAGGTGCAGCAGAAGGGGAGCCGGGTTGTCCGCTGAGAATATCCAGCCCAGCGGCTAAACAGCCGTTGGAAGTGGTATTCGTTCAAACCTACTTGGGCAGCCAGCTTGTTCAGGTCTGGCTGGCGTAGTGAATTGTCTTCGATATAACGAATGGCCCGTGAGATGCGGGCGTAATCCTGGGAAAGATGTTGCAGAGGTTTCATGCGCTTATTGTACGCGTTCCCGGGAGAAATACCACCCGATTCTTGCGCTCCTATTCAGATGGCAAGGAGGGGGGTGTGGATTGTCATTTATCAGACCAAAGGGGGACTTTTTCTGACATGCTATAATCGCCAAAGATTAATCACCAAATCCCAAGGAGAGAAAGCATGAAAACGAGGCCTGTCTTACCCGGCGTTGAATGGGTGGGCGCAGTCGATTGGCAGCGTGGCCTGTTCGACGCCCTCATCCCGCTGCCCGACCGCACCAGTTACAACTCCTACCTGATCCGGGGAAGTGAAAAGACCGTCCTGGTGGATGCCACGGAACCGAACCTGGTACACGTTCTCATGACCCGCCTGGAAGACGTGGAAAAGATCGATTACATCCTTTCCCTGCATGCCGAACAGGATCACTCCGGCGGCCTACCGGTCGTGATGGAGAAGTACCCACAGGCGCAGCTCCTGGCCAGCCCGAAGGGCAAGGAGAACCTGTCCACGCACCTGTCCATTCCAGCCGATCGGATCCGGGCGGTGCAGGATGGAGAGACGCTCAGCCTGGGGGACAAGACCCTGCATTTCATCCATATCCCCTGGGTGCATTGGCCGGATACGCTGGCCGCGTACCTGGTGGAGGACAGGCTGCTCTTCACTACCGACTTCTTTGGCTCGCACCTGGCCACCTCGGACCTATTCGCGTCAGCCAACGTGCCGCGCGTCTACGCTGCAGCCAAGCGTTATTACGCAGAGATCATGATGCCCCTGCGTAGCATGGTTCAGAAAAACCTGGAGAAATTGCAAGGGCTGGAGCTCGCTTTCATCGCACCCAGCCACGGACCTGTCTATGACCAGCCGGAATTCATCCTGGATGCTTATCGTCAATGGATTGGTGGTCCACTGCGCAACACAGTGGTCCTGCCATTCGTCTCGATGCACGGTAGCACCCTGCAGATGGCCTCCTATTTCTGCGAGAGCCTGGCCGAACGCGGCGTGGCGGCGGATCCTTTCGACCTGACCAACACGGATATCGGCAGAATTGCCGAGGCGCTGGTGGATGCGCCCACCCTGGTGATCGGCACGCCCACCATGCTGGGTGGACCACACCCGGGCGTAGTCGGGGCGACCTTTCTGGTCAACATGCTCAGGCCGCGCCTGAAATACCTGTCGGTGATCGGCTCGTACGGCTGGGGTGGCCGGACGGTCGAGATCCTGACTGAAATGCTCACTGCCTTGAAGACCGAAACACTGACCCCGGTATTGTGCAAGGGGCTGCCCGGTGAAACGGATTTCCAAGCGCTGGATGCCCTGGCGGACGCGATCGCCGAAAGACATACAACGCTGGCAGAAGGAACAGGAATTTAACCCTTTTGCAGAGCTCCCGCGCCATCGTGACGATCCTGCCTGTCCCACGGTTTGAGGCTGTCCGAAAAGTGCCGGGGCACCTTTTCTTTTGAAAACCCGTGGAGTATGAATCTCTACCCTATGAGAACCAACAAAAGCGAGAACGGACGATTTCTATACGATCGTACGGATCTTGCCATGTTCTTGACTGTACAAGAAAGGCGGCACGGACGGCGGGTGATCTATCCCGCAAAGTGGCGACGAGGGGATGCGCCGTTCAGGGTTTCTCACACCCCCGAAGGGTGGGATTTGACATAGCTGTCCCCTGTCGCGACGGTGCGACCAGCATCAGCGCGAGGCAGCGGTGGCGTTTGCTCTTTTAAGTGCCCCCACGCCGAGCGCTAAAAAAGCTCATACACCAGCCGGTCAATTGATTTATCGGTCGCCTCGATCTCCCGCCTCAGCAGCTCCTGCTTCTGCGTCGTGAGGAGTTCTGCCAGGTCTGCATCAGGCGCCTCCTGCTCCCTCCCAGGCTGTCATCTGTGCATCGGGAAGAGCATGTTGATGGCGCATGGCCTCCCTCATGATGGTGGCAGGGTTGGTCCGCCACCGCTCCAGGCAGCCAGGGTGTGTGTGGAAAGGATGCCTACCGCCCTGATGCTGGCAGGCATGACATGCTGAATGTCATCCTCTGGCCTGTGATAGGCCAGCTCAAGAACAGAATCAGGGTATATTGCCAGGTTGCTGGCGGGTATGCCAGCATCGTAGAAAGACATGTGGTCGCTTCCTCCGGGTTCGGGATCGAGAGCCGTGGCGAAGTTATAGAATATAGCACTGGCTTGCAGTTGAGTGGCCATAGCTCCCCGACCAGCGATGTACAGCTTTTCACCCACGCCATCCATATCCAGATTGAGCATGGCTTTCGTATGATTGAGCGGGTTGAAAGGATGGGACACATAGTAACGGGAACCTATCAATCCTTGCTCTTCGGCATCCCAGGCTGCAAAGAGCACACTGCGGGCCGGGTGGAAGCCTTGCGCTTGCCACAAGCGCGCAATCTCCAGCAGCACGGCCACAGCTGCGGCATTGTCGTTGGCCCCGTTGTAGATCGTTCCGTCCGGGTCGCGCCCCACGTGGTCATAGTGAGCGCCAATGACGACAATCTCATCCCTGTGCTGCGGATCAGTCCCAGGCAGCAGGCCAAGCACGTTGCGCGCCTCGATCTCAGACGACTGGAAAGAGGCGGCCATGTGGACCGTCGTAGTGAGCGAGGTGGGTACCGGTAGCTGATCCAGATAGTCTAGCTTGTATTGGGTTCCAGCCAGCAAATCCTGTGTAATGGCCTCGTTGATCCCAAAAGCAGGCAAGGTGGACATTTCGCCAAACTATAACCTGGCCATGGGTATGGACCATTGTCCTCCCGGATGAGCAACAGCCCACCGATCTTATATTTGAGTGCCTGCTTGACCAAAGCGTAGTAGGAGGTCGCAGCAGGCCGACAGAGGATGATCTTGTTGGACAGGCTCGCGTCCAGATCGTCGGAGGCGCATCCGCCCAATCACACCACCTGGCCAATGGCTTCGCCCGAGCCCATGTACCCGGTAATGCGCGGGAGATAGTCAATGTGATAGACATAGTTGCGTTCGATGGTTCCTTCATTCGACACGTCCAGGCTGGGGAAGATCACGGTGAAAATAGGCGAGGCGACAATGTTGTTAGAGGGTACGGTGAAAGGCTGGAAATAGGAGTCACCTAGTCCGGCTGGCTGAAGCCCATATTCGGAAAAGCGGGCAGCAATGTATTCGCCAGCCTTCCGTCCGGCGGGCGTGCCAGCACGGCGACCCTCCAATGCATCGCTGGCAAGGTATTCCACATGTTTCAGCGCCTGTTGCTCATCGAACATTTTCGCATCCTGGACATAGTCAGCGCCCTGGGACAATGGTCCGAAGGACTCATACAGCACGGTGATTTCCAATGTCACCGTAGGTGGTATAGATGTGCCAGCCGGAGTCAATGCCTCAATTGGCAGCATAGGCATGGCTTGCGTAGCGGTCGATACGACCTCAGGCCGTTAGCCGCTACAGCCGACCAGCAGGATTAGAATAACCCAGGCGACCAGGATTGTTTTGTGATCAGCAGTCATTAGAACCTCTTTTCAAATTGGAGCTCTCTTGGATAGTCCTAGAGGCAACCCTCCTCGCACGAACAAACCACTAACTCCCGCTAACTTATAAGGTTTTGCCCCTTTATATTACGACGAAAACGCTCGTCGTATTGGCGGCTGAACAGATTATGGCGGATAGGTGGGAGGAATGGGGTGGGAGCATCGGAGGCGCTGTCCGCTGGTGACGATGTTGAGCGGCTTTAGGTTTATGAGAAGGCACTTCATCGGCCAACAGGTTGTGGCGTGCGCGCAAATAAGCAATGCAAATAGGTTCTTTAGCCAGCCTGACAATCTCCACTTCCTTGATACGTAAAGGAATTCATACTTATACAGTTCGCCTATGCTTCACAACTTCTTTCTTCTCATGCGTGCACCAAGCCATCCAAAGAGGGTAACACTGCACGACAACACAAAGCCAGCCAGGAGTCCAGCAATTGTAAGAGGGTCAATTGCAGGTGTAGGAAAAGGATAATTCGCTTCTGTTGTCGGGAATAGAGGAATATTGCGAAAAAATAGTAGAATGATCAACAGGATCAAGTGGATGAAGAAAAACACGACACCGCACCAGATCGCCCTCGACCAATTCGTCAAAATTGGGTATATCAGGTTGACAATAAAACTGGTCAGCGCGGGGCCAATCAACACAGTTGCTCCCGCTATGGGAAATAAGATCACAAGCAAAGCAACCATGAGGTAGCCCCCTCCCGGGATGTTTGTGGGGATCAGGTCTACCAAAAAGCTGTCGCTGAAATTCGTCATGCCCATGGTAAGGGGCAGGAACAAGGCATTCGCCAGTGCGAAGGCCACAACAGGAGCCAAGGAGGCTGCAATAAAAGGCATCAGGGGGATATTTTTACGTTCGTTTTTATCCATTTTGTTTTTATCCTGAGAACCTAACGGACTTCTTTAGAATTGGGGAGGGTGAAGCAAGAACAAAAGCAATACCAAGCTTAACAGCATGACCACCAAACGAACCGATAAGAGCACCATTTGCATGACGGCTGCAATAAACCCATATGTGCAGCGATCGCTTCCAACCGTTCTTTAGGATCATTTTTATGAACATCAGACCAGATAGGATTGTTATCCCCACACTGGTTCCAATATCGATGAAAGGGTCGTCATTGATCGCTCTGAGGACAAATACTATCAATCCTCCCAGAAGAATCTGAAGAAAGGCAATGGCAAAAAGAAACGTAAATTTAGAGGATTCCACCTTATTCATATGGAAACTTATCCAGATTGTCCATATTATGATTCCCCAAAGAATAAAGTAAATGAACCCTAAACCGATAACAAGGAAGTTGAAAAGATCTGGAAGAATGAGGCTCATTATTCTAATTTATGTACAACAGAAGACAGCCAACGATGGGTGATGCAATCGCTTAAGGAACTCTCCTAAAGTATAGCATCGGGCGGGGTAAGAGGCAACGATCCCCAAGGGGAAGCACACCAGCCTGCCTAAACCGTCTACTTTTGGGGCACGCCGAAGGGACGAAGGGTGCAGAGCCGATGTTCGGTTTTTTGTTTTATTCCATTGACTTTGGCGTTCGGGCAAACGCTTCAGATTGTGCTGAACCTACAATCAGCGCATAAGCAGTTGCACTACCACCGGAGCGGAACCGTAAGAGAATAGATCTGCTAGCAATGGTACCGGGCCGGGTTCGAAGACAATGAATTGGGTTGTCAGGCTGTATCCGTAATCACGCGCTACACCGAAAAGGGCAAATAGCAAGAGAAAAGCAAGTAAGCTCGCATCTCCCAGCGTCGAATTACGTGCCAGCCGACCAAACCGAATGCCGCGCCATACCCCAGAGCCGCAGCGATATACCAGGCGAGAGGTGCGCTAGCCGAGGTGACAGAGGGGTAATGCCACTAATCATATTGAGCGGCGATTTTGTCGTAAAACATAACCATTGGGATGATGGGAATCGCTGCAAGGAGAACACTAACGATACGGCGCAATCCTGCGCGTCTAAAGAAAGCGATAACGGCAAACAGAATCGTTGTGATGACTATGCTGAAGATCAGAATGTTGGGGAAAGAGTATTCAAAGTTGATGTTCTTTCGATTATCAGATAAAAAGGGCACAGCGGTAAAGCGTCAGTTGCCCAAAATAGTGGTTATACGGACGGTTCAACAGGTTACAGGTGGGACAGACAAGCCTCTTCCCATTATCGCTCCAATACTAAAAATGTGCAGCTAGCCGGGCGGCGTCGCGACATCGTCCCCGAAGGGTAAGCACCCCCGGAAAGCCACAAAGGGAGGGAGCCGACATCGGGCTGTAACTTCTTGATTCGCTTGTTATGGATCAGTTGCAGCTCTTTCTTCTGCTCCAAGTATTTGCCTGATTGCCGGGGCTGGAAGACCGGCTTGATCCACCAGGCTGCGGAGTTCATTTGCTAGCTGTTGCACTTCGTCGGGTGCCTGGGAAACGTGATAAGCCAGGCCAACTTCTCCTAATTTTGAATTCAGTAACCAGCGCATCCCTGCGATTTGCAGGAAACTCGGTATGAACCTGATAGAATTCTCGGACCGTGGGATAATCTTGTGTCCCAGTGCGCGCATAACTTGATGCGCCTCACGCCGGGCATCGACGAAGAGTTTTAAGTCTTCCTTTGATCGTGCCAGGGCACGCAAATCACAATTGTATTTCATCGTCAGCGTGCCGATCAGAGCCACTCCAACGGCATGGGTCATTTGGTGATCAATCATTTCCGTTGAAGTGTTTGCTTTAATGCCCGCCTCGCGCAGAGTTTTGACTAGTCGCATGAGCCTCGGCGTGATCGTCCCATCCATTTCGCCAAACGGTGGGGAAGCGAGTGATGTCAATACAATGGCGCGAATGATCTCGCCATCCCGTTTTCCACCAGCAACTACAGTTCCCAGCATGATCCGTTGCCTGTCTATGATTTCAGCGAATTCAGCCGGACCGGAAAGATTGTTGCCCATGAAGATAATGTTCGGAGATTTGTTTTTGGCCAACACTGGCAAAAGATCTGCTATCTGGTTTTTGCGAACGACAACGAGCACGAAGTCATAGAGATCTTCCGGGTTGAGACGGTTGATAACCGGGACATTGGCAATGGTTCGTTTATGGTTAAACGGATTTTCGATAATAATCCCCTCAACTTGTATTTCTTTATAGCGCTTTCCACGGGCAAGGACTTTTACGTCAAGCCCGGCATTGTATAAGCGCATGGCAACAGCCGAACCGTTCACCCCGGCCCCGATTACGAGTATCCTGGTATTCTCCATATTTGACCTCCGCACACTAATTCCTATATCCAGCTATAAAGTGATATGAGCGGCATCTTTTACGTGTTCTATCGCCCAACGGCATGGGCTTCGCGAAGCATCCCCGTAGGGACACCCTCCTGCACCCCTGCGTGCCATTTCGTAGTACAGGTCGTTCGGGCGGGGGTAGGGCGGCAGCAACGGGATCGGCGAGCCTTCACATTGATTATCGCACCAATTCAAAAAATGTGCGACTGGCCGGGCAGTCAAGAAGCATCGCGCAGCATCCCTTTGAGACACCCGCCTGCCTGTCCCGTGCCTGCCCCAGCCATGAGGGTACTTTCGGGGCACCCAGATTGCACCCCGCATGGGCGCAGGGGCGAACGGGTAAAGGGACAAAGGAAGCTGGGGCTTTGTAGGTTTCTTTCAGGGATGCTATTCTGTTGTGAATGACTGGTCATAAAGGGTCGATTTCCGAGGGATCAAACCAGCGTCCAGCCTGGACACGCTTCCGGGATATTGTTCTGCGCACTGCGTATGTCCTGAGCATCAGTGTTTTGTTTGGCGGAGCAGTTTTCAAGATACCTGCTCACCAACTTTTGCCATATCAAACTCTTTCCATGGTCACCGGTGGTGCACTGATCGCATCTGAAATCTCCCATCGTCGACATTGGCCATCCCAGGGTCGTGGATTAATGGTGGATATTTATGTAGGACTGATTGGTCTGGCGTGCTTACGGCCCAATCTGGCCATACCGTGCTTACTGGTGGCGCTCATTATTGGGATGGCAGGCAGCCATATGCCAAAAAAATACCGCTATTGGGAATTCATCCATGGGCGAGGGTAAGATGGATGGGAGAAGGGAGAAGTCTGAAAAGTCTGAATGGAATATGGAAAATGGAGAATAAGGGGGATTGAAAATTACTCGTTCCGCGCCAACTGAAAGTCATTGTCGCCCTCATACGTCAAATAATCGAAACTGCG
>Ga0209253_10002113_pt1 | contig 17566 bp, 12 predicted proteins | sample FrelakmetBRP12BR_FD_187145 | JGI IMG/M metagenome (GOLD analysis project Ga0209253, IMG submission 187145) | Freshwater lake sediment microbial communities from the University of Notre Dame, USA, for methane emissions studies - BRP12 BR (SPAdes)... | ecosystem: Environmental > Aquatic >...
AGCCAGAACGCCGTGTGGATGCCGAAGAACGCGAAGACGCCGAGGAGCAGGAGCTCCATGAACTTCGCGGCGTAGAAATAGATCGGATCGCGCGTCTTGTCGTGCTTGTTCGCGTGCGGGTCGAAGCTCGCGAAATTCGCGCTCGCGCCGGGGTGGCATTTCTGGCACGTCGCGAGGCGGTTCTGCTTCGAGACCATCGACGCCGGATTCGACGCCGGCAGCACCTCGTGCGCGCCGTGGCAGGACGCGCAGGTCGCCATCCGCGCGTAGCCCAGTGCCGTCACCTGGCCGTGGAACGTGTCGCGATAGGTCGAGATGTAGTCGGTGTGGCAGTTGCCGCACTCCTTGATCACCTCGGTCTGGAACCGGGCGACGTCGTGCTGCTGGATCCCGTGCGCCGAGTGGCAGTCGGTGCAGCCGGGCGAGGCCAGCACGCCATCCTGCCGCAGCTTGCCGTGCATGCCCTTCATGTACGCTTCGCGCTCCGGCTTGTGGCAGGAGCCGCAGGTCTCGGGGATCTTCGCGCGCGAGACCTTGCTCTGCGGGTCGGATTTCGGGTGGATGCTGTGTGCGCCATGGCAATTCGTGCACTCCGGCGCCGAACTCGCTGCCGCGGACTTGAGCGCCTTGCCGTGGATGCTGTCGTCGAACTTGCTGCCGACATTGCCTCGCGGGAGCTTCCCCTTGGCCATGACGGCTTCGCTGCCGTGGCACTTCTCGCAGGTGGCGACGATGTTCAGGTGGTGCGTCGGCGACGTCGGATCCTTCGGACGCTTGATGTCGTGCTTGCCGTGGCAATCGGTGCAGGTCGCGGCGACGCTGTTGCCTCCCTTGCGCGCGATCGCATGCACGGTGCCTGCGTATTCCTTGACCGCCTTGTCGTGGCAGGTCGCGCAGTTGACCGGCTTGAGCTTCTCGGGGTGCGGCAGCTTGTCCGCTGAGACGTCGGCGTGGCAGTCCGTGCACTTCAACTTCAGCTCGCCGTGCACGGACGCCGCGAACTTCGCCGCGTCGACCGCGATCGACTTGCCGCCGGCACCCTTGGCGCCCGCGGCGGCGTGACACATCTGGCAGGTGTCGTTGACGTTCGGCGGTGGTGCGGCGGGCGTCGCCGGCTTGGCACCGACGGCGGCGGCGACGCCGAGGAAGAGGAGCGTCGAGATCGCGCGTAGCATTTTTCTTGAAGTTGTCATCCGGCTGCCCTGGAGGGTGCGGCCGGAGACGGCTCTCGGCGTCTTCGTGATGACCGGGTCCGGCCCGCTGGCAGGTCGAATGGTGGCATCCGCGGGTCGCCGGCTTCTTGACCTGTGTCAACCCGTCCCGATCGGTCGCAGCGAACCCGGTGCCGCGCCCGCGATGTCACGCGCGGTTGACGCGCCGCGCCTGGCGCGCGACCCGATTCACCCCGGTTTCGCCGCCCGGGCGCGCACGTCGACCCGGACGCCGTCGCGGACGGCATCGCTCGGGTAGACGATCACCGTCTCGCCGGTCTCGAGCCCGCGCAGCGCGACGGCGACGAGCCCGTTGCGCGGGCCGATCGCCACCGGGCGCAGTCGCGCGCGCCCGCCGGCCGCGGCGAAGACCGCCCAGCCGTCGCCGTGCCGGAACAGCGCCCCGTTCGGCACGAGCAGCGCGTCGGCGCGCGTCTCGACCGTGATGCGGGCGTCGACGCGGTGCCCGTCGCCGACGTTCCCCCAGGCGGTCGGCGCGGCGGCGAAGTCGATGACGACGTTGACCCGCTGCTCCTCGACCCCCAGCGCGGAGACCTTCGTGAACGCGGACGGCTCGACGAGCCGCACGCCGCCGGCAACGACGGGCGCGCCACCGCCGTGATCGAGCTCCACCGCCGCGCCCGGCACGATGCCGCCGGCATCCGCGGTCAGCACGTCGACGACGATCTCGAGCTCGCGCGGGTCGCCGATCTCGATGATCGGCGCGCCCGCATTGATCGGCGCCTCGCTCTCCTGGATCACGCGCAGCACGCGCCCGGCCACCGGCGAGCGGATCTCCCACACGGCGCTGCCGGGCTTGCCGCCGGCGTCCTGCCGGTAGCGCGCGAGCGCCGCGCGCGACATCGCGAGCTGATGCCCGGCGGCGTCCTCGTCGAACCGCGCCGCGGCGAGCTCCTTCCCCTTGAGCTCCACTTCGCGCTGCGCGTTGTCCAGCATCTGCCGCGACGCGAAGCCCTGGTCGGCGAGCTTCGCCGCGCGCGCCTCCTCCGCCTTGGCCTGGTCGAGCGCGACGCGCGCCCGCTCGAGATTCGCCGTCGTGCGCAACCGGGTGGCGTCGGCGCCGGCGGCGCGCTCGCGGTATTCCTGCTCGGTGCGCTCGTCGAGCGGCGTCGGCGGCGCGGGGACGAGTCGCGCGAGCAGCGCGCCGGGCGCGATGGCGTCGCCCGGCTTGAGCTCGACGCGCAGCAACCGCCCGGGCACCGGCGCCGCCACCACGTAGCGATCGCGCACGCGCGTCCGGCCGTCCTCGTCGACGGTCTTGCGGAACGCTCCGCGCGAAACGGTGGCGGTCTCGACCTCGACCGGCCGCGGCGCGAACGCGAAGACGAGCACGCCGGCGGCGAAGAGACCCCCGAGTACCCACAGCGCCCGGCGCGTCCAGATCCTGTTCATCGCTACTCCCTCGTCTTCAGCACGGCGACCAGGTCGAGCCGGTCGATCTGGCGGCGCACGATCAGCGCGCTTGCGACGCCGGCCGCCAGGATCGCGATCGCGGCGAACGCGTACGTGGGCGGGGCGACGACGACGGGGATCGCGATCATGTCGGTGTGGCTCATCGCCACGATCGCCCACGACAGCAGGTACCCCAGCACGCACCCGAGCGGCAGGGCGACTACGAGCTCGATGGCGAGCTCGCCCAGCAGGAACGTCGACACCTCGCCGCGCGTGAATCCCAGCACGCGCAGGCTCGCGAGCTCCCACGCGCGCTCCTGCAGCGCGATGCGCGCGTTGTTGTAGACGACGCCGATCGCGATCACCGCGGCGAACGCGGTGAGGATCGTCGTGAAGTAGAGGACGTTGCGCGCCGAGGTCTCGCGGAAGTTCGCGAGCATCGCGACCTTGCTCGCGACCGTGGCCACGCGGGGGAACTCCTTCAGGTGGCGGAAGAGCGCGTCGCTCTGCGCGGCGTCGAGCCGCACGGAGAACGAGGTGACCGTGTCGCCCTCGCCGGTGAGCGCGTACAGGGCGTCGAGATTCATGTAGGCGAACAGCCCGATCAGGTCGCGGACGACGCCGACGACGGGAACGGCGCGCTTGTTGCGATTCCCGGTCAGCACCTCGACCTGCAGCGTATCACCGACGCGCACGCCGAGGCGCTCCGCGAGCCGGTCCGTGAGCAGGATGCCTTCCGGCGGGATCGCGATCGGCTGGCGGTCGGCGTCGAGCGGGCGGCGCAGCTCGCTCGCCGCGCCGATGCCGAGGACGACCGTCCGGTAGTAGCGGTGGCCCGCCACCAGGCGGACGGCGACGTCGCGCGAGCCCTCGGTCATCATGACGCCGGGCATCCGTGCGATCTCGTGCCGCGACCGCGACGCGAGCGGCTCGACCAGCGCGATCTCGGCGTCGGCCGGCTGCGCGGCCTCGAACTGGACCTCGATCATGTACTCGAGCGCGTCGCGCCAGAACATCCCCGAGATGATGATCGCCATCGCCGCGGCCATCCCCGCGGTGGTCAGCAGCGCGCGCAGCGGGCGGCGCTCCATGTTGCGCACCACCATCCGCATCGCCGGCGAGAGCAGGCGGCCGAGTCCCGCGCGCTCGAGCAGCGTCGGCCCGTAGCGGCCGGGCGCGGGCGGGCGCATCGCCTCGGCGGGCGCCAGCGTCACCGCCTTGCGCACCGCTCCCAGCGCGCCGCCGACGGCGGCGGCGAGCGTCACCGACCCCGCGGCGAGCGCGACCCACAGCGGCATGAAGAAGCGATAGGACGGGAAGTGGAAGAACTCGGCGTACAGCCGCGTGACCGCGCCGCCCCACCAGAAGCCGACGCCGACGCCGATGCCGATGCCGAGGAGCACGATGCAGACGACCTGCAGCAGGTAGTGCGCGGCGATCGCGCCGTTCGCGTAGCCCAGCGCCTTGAGCGCGGCGATCTGCTCGCGCTGTGTCGCGACCTGGCGGTTCAGCACGACGTCGAGCAGGAACGCCGCCACCGCGAGGAAGATCGACGGGATCAGCGTGCCGATCACCTTCCACTGGTTGATCTCCTGGCTCAGGATCCGGTGCGAGAGCTGCTCGTCGCGCCCGTGCGCGTTCATGCCGCCGTACTGCTCGAGCAGCCGGTCGAGCGCGTCGATCACCGCGCGCTCCGAGGCCCCCGGCGCGAGCCGGACGGCGACGTGGTTGAACGCGCCCTCCATGTCGTACGCCGCGGCGAGCCGCTCGCGGTCGATCCAGAACACGCCGAAGTTGCGGTCGTCCGGGAAGGCGCCGCCGCGCGTCGCGTAGATGTAGTCGGGCGACAGGCCGACGCCGACGATGGACAGCGTTTCCTTCCGGCCGTTGATGAGCGCGACGACGCTCTGCCCGGGCCCGAGGCCGCGCGTGTTGGCGAAGCCCTCGGACACGACGACCTCGCTGGCGGCGCCGCGTTCGGGCGCGCGCCCGCGGCGGATCACCAGCCGGTCGAGCCGGGGCGCGGCGTTGTCCGGCAGCCCGATCATGCGGCCCACGACGGGCTCCGCGACGCCCTCGACGTCGAGCGTCACGTCGAAGACGACGGTCGTCTCGGCCTCGCCCACGCCGGGAATCGCCGCGATGCGGCGCTCGATCTCGCGCGGCGCGCGCTTGATGTCGGCGAAGACGTTGCCGAAGTGCGCCGACGCGTAGAACGACTCGCGCGCCCGCTCGAGCGAATAGTAGGTCGCGAGCGAGCCGGCGAAGCCCGAGAACGCGCTCGCGACGACCAGCGCGACGGTGAAGACCTGGCTTCGCATCTGCCAGAGGTCGCGCAGCAGCTTGCGGTCGATGGCCCTCACCAGGACAGCTCCGACGGCGTGAGCTTCGTCGCGTTCGTGTCCACGTGCGTGATCCGGCCGTCGGCCAGGTGCAGCACGCGGTCCGCCATGCCGGCGATCGCGCTGTTGTGCGTGATGACCACGGCGGTCGTGCCGAGCTCGGCGTTGATCCGGGCGATCACCTCGAGCACGACCTTGCCGGTCGGGTAGTCGAGCGCGCCGGTCGGCTCGTCGCAGAGCAGGACGTCGGGGCGCTTGACGATCGCCCGCGCGATCGCGACGCGCTGCTGCTCGCCGCCGGAGAGCTGCGACGGGAAGTGGTCGAGCCGCTGCGACAGCCCGACGCGCGCGAGCGCCTCCTCCGCCGGCATCGGCGACACCGCGATGTCGGTGACGAGCTCGACGTTCTCGCGCACGGTGAGGCTCGGGATCAGGTTGTAGAACTGGAACACGAAGCCGACGTGCTCGCGCCGGTAGCGCGTCAGCTCGGCTTCGCCCGCCGTGGCGAGGTTGTGATCGCGCCAGAAGGCCTCGCCCGAGGTCGGCGTGTCGAGCCCGCCCAGGATGTTGAGCAGCGTCGACTTGCCGCTGCCGGAGGGTCCCAGCAGCACGACGAATTCACCTTCGCGGATGTCGAGGTCGAGCCCGGACAGCGCGCGCACCTCGACCTCGCCCATCCGGTAGATCTTGGTGAGGCCCCGGGCGACGAAGACCGTGGCGCTGCGGCCGGAGTCGATCGCGTTCATCGCCGTCCAGCATACGTCGCCGCCCACCGGGCAGGTGGGCGCAGGCTGTCCCCGGCGCAGCGCCTTTGCCTCAGGTCAAGGAAAGGAGAAGGCGTCCCTTGCCGCGCGTGTCGCCGTCAGGCAACGGCGTCGTTCCACCCGGCGCGCATGCGGACGAAACGCACGATGTGGTCGAGCGCCAGCGCGGCCTCGGGCAGGAAATCCGCGATCTGGAACACGTGCGCGGCGCCCGGCCACAGCTCGAGCTCGACGTCGACGCCGGCTTCGAAGGCCTTGTCGGCCGCGCGCGTCGCTTCGTCGCGCAGCAGCTCGGTGCTGCCGGTCTGGAAGAAGAGCGGCGGAAAGCCCGTGAAATCCGCGAACAGCGGCGAGACTTCCGGGTTCGTGTACAGGTGCGGCGACGGCACGTACATGCGGCGCAGCACGAGGAGGCTCGCGAGCCGGATCATCGGGTCGCGGCCGTCGTACGCGGACATGCTCGGGCTGCCCATCGTGCAGTCGACGGCAGGCGAGAGCAGCACCGCGCACGCCGGCAGCGGCTCGCCCGCCGCGCGGGCCCGGTAGAGCGTGACGAGCGCGAGGTTGCCGCCGGCCGAGTCGCCGGCCAGCACGATGTTCTGCGGCGCGATGCCCTGCGCCAGCAGCCCGCGATAGGCGGCGTGGCAGTCGTCCGGCGCAGCGGGGAAGGGGTGCTCGGGCGCAAGCCGGTAGTCGGGGAGGAGTGCCCGCGCGTGGAGTCGGCGGCACAACCGGGCCGCGAGCGACGCGTGCGCATTGGGAAACCGGAACGCGAACGAGCCGCCGTGCAGGTAGAGGACCACGCGCTCGGCGCGGGTCTCCGGCACCGTGATCCATTCGCCCGGGACACCCCCCAGCTCGGCGGCCGTGCGCTCGACCGGCGGCGCCACCTTGAACTGTCGCGCGTCGAGCTTCTCGTACCGTCGGCGCAGCGCGACGACGTCCACGTCGTCCGCGATCGGCTTGCCGAGCGTCAGGCGCAGCAGCGCGTTCAGCGCGTAGCTCCGCACGCTGGGCTTCAGCTCGATCTCGCGGCGGTAGCTCGGACGGCGGTGCATCGCTTCCCTCATTGTTCAGGCTAACCGATTTCCGCGCGCGCCGGTTGCGGCGCGTCGCCGTCCGTCGCGCCGGCACGACCGCACGGGCCGCCCGACGCCTGCGACGCCGGAAAAGCGGACGGGCACCGCGAAGGTGCCCGTCCCGTTGCCATCCGTCGGAGCCCGCCGCGCCGGCGGCTCCGGAAACCGCAGCTCGCGCCGTCGCCGGCGCCGCCGTCAGACCCGGCGGCGGTACTCGCCCGTGCGGGTGTCGATCTCGATGCGGTCGCCCGTGGTGACGAACAGCGGGACCTGGATCTCGACGCCCGTCGCGAGCTTCGCCGGCTTCAGCACCTTGCCCGACGTGTCGCCCTTGACCGCCGGCTCGGTGTACTTGACCTCGCGCACGACCGAGGTCGGCATCTCGACCGAGATCGCCTTGCCGTCGTAGAACGTGAGCTCGCAGGCGAGCCCGTCCTCGAGGTAGCTGATCGCGTCGCCGAGGTTGTCGGCCTCGACCTCGTGCTGGTTGTACTCGTTGTCCATGAACACATAGAGCGGGTCCGCGAAGTACGAGTACGTCACTTCCTTGCGTTCCAGCTGGATGACGTCGAACTTCTCGTCGGCGCGGTACACGGTCTCCGTGGCCGAGCCCGACAGGAGGTTCTTGAGCTTCATCTTGACGACCGAAGCGTTGCGGCCCGATTTCGTGAACTCGGCCTTCTGGACCACCATCGGGTCCTTCCCGACCATGATCACGTTGCCGGCGCGTACTTCCTGAGCAGTCTTCATTGCGGCACCTGATTTGCTATAAGGGGTTGATTACGAAAACCTTTAATTATACACATCCCGCGCCCGCCTTGACCAGCACCGCGGCCAGACCGGGCAACCGGGCGAGCTCGGTCGTCCAGGCGTCGGCATGCCGCTCCAGATGGGGGCGCGCAGCCAGGAAATCGAGCCAGGCGGCACCGATCGGCCCGGCGCCGGGCACCCCGTTCCAGGCACGCCAGAAACCGCGCAGCGCCGCGCCCGCCGCGGCGTCGAGCCCGGCGGCGTAGCGGTCGAGGAAGGCGTCGAGCTTTCGCCAGTGGACGCTCCCGGACTGCGGATAGATGTGCCAGGCGAAGGGCCGCGCCGCCCACTGGGCGCGGACGAACGAGTCCTCGCCGCGGACGAAGTTGACCGCGCAGAGCCAGAGCAGCCGGTCGTAGTCGTCCTGCGCCACGAACGGGATCGCGCAGACCGACAGCCGGCCCCGGACGAACGGGTCGCCCGGATGCGGCAGGCGGCCGCCGCTCCACGCGTCGAGCGCGCCGGCGGCCACGCCCTCCGGCACGATGCAGGTCACGGGCACGTCGCCATCGGCCCAGGCGTCGAGCAGCGCCGGCAGCGCGGGGTTCGGATAGCAGAAGAGCGAAACGCGGAGCTCGTCCGGTGTCGCAGGGGGGAGCCGGAGCGACGTCCACAGCGCCCGCTGCGCGCCGGCGTCGCGCCGGAGCGCGTCGCGCGCCGCGAGCAGCCCGCGCTCGCGCAGCAGTCCGCCGGTCTTCGGCGAGAAGCCCGGGAACCAGAAGCGGCGCGGCAGCCCGAGCTGCGGGTGGGGGGAAGGCAGGCCGTGTGCGCCGTCGATCCACGGCTCCGCGCTCAGATACTCGAGGACGAACCACGACGGCGCCGGCGCCCTGCGCGCCAGCGCCGCGACGTACCCGGCGGGAAGACCGCAGCCGAAGGCCTCGATCACGACGTCGGCGGTCTCGACCGCGGGAAACGGCTCATCCCACCGGCACAGCGTCACGCCGGCGACCTGCTGCCGCCCGCGGTTGCGGTCGACGCCCGGCGCAATGCGCGAGAGCGCGGCGAGGTCGTCGAGCCAGAGGGTCACGTCGAGCCCGTGGTCGGCGGCGAGCTGGCGCGCGAGGCGCCAGCTGACGCCGGCGTCGCCGTAGTTGTCGACGACCTTGCAGAAGATGTCCCAGCGGGCAGGCATGGCGGGTTCGCTGCGTCGATGCGCGAGCCATTATCGCGCCGGGTCCGGCGGGCCGCATAATGGATGCCTGCCCCGAGCCCCCCCGATGCAACCCTCCACGGCGCCACGCACGCTCGTCATCGACGTCATCTCCGACGTCGCGTGCCCATGGTGCTTCGTCGGCCGGCGGCGGCTCGGCGCGGCGCTGGCGCTCCTCGCCGAGCACGACCCCGCGCTCCGTCCGGTCGTGAGCTGGCATCCGTTCCAACTCAATCCGGACCTGCCGCGCGAGGGCATCGACCGGCGCGCCTACCTCGAGGCGAAGTTCGGCGGCGCCGAGGGCGCGGCAGAGACCTACGAGCGCGTGCGTGCCGCGGGGAAGACGGTCGGCATCGACTTCGCGTTCGAGCGGATCCTGCGCCAGCCCAACACGCTCGACGCACACCGGCTGATCTCGTGGGCGCAGGCGCGCGGCAGCGCCGAGGACGTCGTCGAGCGGCTGTTCCGCGCGTATTTCCTCGAAGGGCGCTTCGTCGGGGACCCGCAGGTGCTCGCCGCGGTCGCCGCGGAGGCGGGACAGGACGGCGCGGCCGTGTCCGCCATGCTCGCCTCGGAGGAGGGCGCGCAGCAGATCCTGGACATGGACCGCCGCGTCCGCGAGCTCGGCGTGACGGGCGTCCCGTTCTTCATCTTCGCGGGGAAGGTCGCGGTGTCGGGGGCGCAGGAGCCCGGGACGCTGGTCGAGGCGATGCTGCAGGCGCTCGAAGACACCGGCGATTGATCCGGCTCAACGCGGGCGACGTCCGCGTCCGCGACCATGGGTGCCTTCGCCGCGCCTTTCACCGGGAGCAGTCCATGCGCGCCGTGCGCCGGATGGCGTACCTGTCGATCGCGACGTCCGTCGGGACGATCGTGCTCAAGTTCAGCGCGTACTTCCTGACGGGGTCGGTGAGCCTGTGGTCGGACGCGCTGGAGTCGCTCGTCAACCTCGCCGCGGGTCTCGTCGCGCTGGGCGCGCTGACGCTGGCGGAGCAGCCGGCCGACGACCGCCACACGTACGGTCACGACAAGGCCGAGTACTTCTCGAGCGGCGTCGAGGGCGCGCTGATCCTGGTGGCGGCGGTGTCGATCATCTGGTCGGCGGCGCACCGGCTGATCGAGCCGCAGCCGCTCGTGCGGCTCGGCCCGGGCCTCCTGGTCGCGCTCCTCGCCGGCGCGATGAACTTCACGACGGCGAGGATCATGATGAAGGTCGCGCGCCAGCACGACAGCATCACGATCGAGGCCGACGCGAAGCACCTGCTGACCGACGTCTGGACCTCGGTCGGGGTCATCGGCGGGCTGCTCGTCGTGCTGGCGATGCCGCAGTGGTCGATCCTCGACCCGATCATGGCGATCGCCGTCGGCATCCACATCATCTTCACCGCCGTCGGCCTGCTGCGCCGCTCGGCGGACGGGCTCATGGACGTCGCGCTGCCGCCGACCGAGGTCAAGCGGGCGGAAGCGCTGATCCGCGCGGAGCTGCCGGAGGGATCGAGCTTCCACGCGCTGCGCACGCGCAAGGCCGGGATGCGGCGCTTCCTCGAGTTCCACGTGCTGGTGCCGGGCACGATGAGCGTCCTCGATTCGCACGAGCTGTGCGACCGGATCGAGGGCGCGCTGACCGCGCACCTCGCGAAGGCGCACGTGACGATCCACGTCGAGCCGAACGAGACGCAGGCGCCGCACTCCTGAAGAATGCTCCGGGCAGGCCGCGCCGCCCGCCTACTCCATCGGCACGTCGACGTCGAGCAGCGGCGCGTACTGCTGCGCCCCGAAGATGTCGGGGTCGCCGGGGCTGCCGCTCGGCCGCAGCCGGTAGATCGTGAACTTGATCGCGTTGCCCGGATCGAACTCGACGAAGTCGGCGATGCGCTCCGGCGCGAGGCGGTAGAGCCGGCACACGGTCTCGCGCGTGAGCACCTGCGCGCGCTTCACGCGCTCGTAGACCGCGCGCTCCGTGAAGATGATGTCGAAGGTGATGAGGTCGACGCCCGCGTTCTTGCTGCGGATCGTCTTGGCGAGCGTCGAGAGCTTCTGCGTCTTCATCGCCGTCGCCCTCAGCCGCCGGCCGTCGTCATGTGGGTCGGGAAGAGCTCGAGCGGATCGTCGCAGCGCAGCGTGTGGTTCACGGTCCAGCGGTAGGCCGGGCTCGCGCGCAGGACTTCGTCGAGCGCGAACGCGACGGAGCCGGCCGAGCCCTTCACTTCGGGCAGCCGCGCGTAGAACATCTGGCGCGTGCCGATCATGCAGACCTCCTCCGCCATCGCCGCCGTGGGGGCGACGCCCTGCACCAGGATGCACAGCTCGTGCGCCGGCCGGTCCCGCATCGGCTCGAGCTCGCCCATGATGCCGTCGCGCCCGTACACCGTGTAGTGGAGCTCGTACCCGCTCTCCTTTTCCTGGCCGAAGCGCTCGCGCACCTTGTCGCGCGCCCAGCCGATCACCGCGTCGACGTGCGCGATCGTGTACGGATCGCGGATGCCGACCATGCCGACGTAGCGCTCGCCGATCTTCCCCGCGCCTTCGAGCTTGACGCGGAACTCCGCGGCCGGCACGAACTTCGCGCCGGTGATGCGCGTGGTCTTCGCGGCGACCTGCTCGTAACGGCATTCGGACATGTCGAGCGTCCCGCCGGCCACGTGCTCGAAGAAGGGATTGGAGCGCTCGTACATCGCGTGGCCCGCCACCGACGCCACGGTGCAGCGCTGGTCCGGATGCATGGCCGTCACCTCGACCGCGTCCGCGGTGATCTCGCCCAGCACCGTCTCCTTGCCGCCGTAGGGCTCCGCGCAGAACGACGCGCACTCGAGCACCTTGCCCAGGTAGTACGCCTGGCTCTCCGGAAAGCCGTGGTGGATCGCAGGGGCGGCGAACACGCAGCTGTCGCTGCTGCGGCCCCCGATGACGACGTCGGCGCCCTGCTGCAGGAGGGCGATGAACGGGTGGACGCCGGCCATCGCGACGATCCGCTCCGTGGCGTCGAGCTCGCTTTCGGTCAGCGTCGGGTGCGCCTCGAGCCCGGCGACGGTCTCGCCGCCGCGCATGCGCCGGCGCAGGTCTTCCCTGCCGATCTCGGAATAGAAGTAGCCGAGCCTGAAGCGGGACAGGCCGTGCTTCGCGGCGAGCTCCCGGATGATCCGCACGTAGAGGTCGACGCGGCTGTTGGCGCCGGTGTCGCCGGAGGACCCGATGATCATGGGCACGCCGAGCTCGCGCGACGCGAGCAGCATGAGCTCGAGGTCGTGGGTCTGCCACGCGAGCGGGCTCGTCGACGTGTCGGAGCCGAGCGGGATCGGGCCGACGTCGTCGCTGCCCGAATCGGCAGCGATGCAGTCGGGCCGCGCGGCGACGCCGATCCGGAAGCTCTCCTCCCGCGTCGGCGCGAAGCCGAGGTGGCCGTTCGGACAGATGATGCGGAGCGAGCGCATGGTCCCGGGTCCTTCGAGGGTGGCGATCGATCATAGCAGAGCGCCGCGACCCGCCCGCGCCGGCACGGCCCGCCGCCGGACGTGGACGTGCAATCGCCGGACGGGATACGATGGCGCCATCGAAGACGCCCGCAGGAGGATCGTCGTGCGCACACTCGCTTCCCGGATCGCGCTGTGCATCGCCGCGGCGATCGGAACGATGCCGATCGCCGACGCGCAGGTGGCGTTGCCCCGGTCGATCAAGATCGTCGTGCCGTTCTCGGCTGGCGGCAGCAACGACGTGATCGCGCGGGCGATCGCCGTTCCGCTCGCGCGGCGGCTCGACATTCCGGTGATCGTCGAGAACAAGGCGGGCGCGGCCGGCGTGATCGGCAGCGATGCGGTGGCCAAGTCGCCGCGCGACGGCTCGGTGCTCCTGCTCACCTCGTCGAGCTTCCTGACGGCGGCGGCGACGCAGGCCCAGCTGCCGTACGATCCCCTGACGGCGTTCGCGCCGGTCGCCATGGTCGGGCGCGGCCCGATGCTCGTGGCCGTCTCGGCGACCACGCCGTACCGGACCCCGGCGGAGCTCGTCGCCGCCGCGAAAGCGCAGCCGGGCGTGCTGAACTACGGCACGGCGGGCGTCGGGTCGATCGCGCACCTGACGACCGAGCTGCTCGACGACACCGCGAAGATCCGAATGACGCACGTGCCGTACAAGGGTGCGGCCAACGCCGCCGTCGACCTCGCGGCCGGCCAGATCCAGGTGATGGTGTCGAACTACAGCACGCTGGCGCCGCTGGTGAAGGCCGGGAAGATCCGGTCGATCGCGGTCACGTCGAAGCAGCCGCACGCGGCGTTTCCCGACCTGCCTCCGCTGTCGACCGTCGCGCCGGGCTTCGCCGTCGACATCTGGGTCGGCGTGTTCGCGCCCGCCGGCACGCCGCCGGCGGTCGTCGAGCGCCTCAATCAGGAAATCAACGCCATCGCGGCGTCGGCGGAGCTCGCTCCGTTGCTGGAGCCCGACGGAACATTGCCGGAAGCGCTCAATCCCGCGACGTTTGCCGGCCGCATCCGGGACGAGCTCGCGCAGTGGAAGCAGATCGCGGCCGAGCACAGGATCGTCGCGGAGTGAGTCCGGCTCGCCGACGGCGGGCACCCGACCCGGATCGAAGCCGGCGAAACCTTCCCGCGGCGGTCGCGTCCCGCGCGGTCACGGACGCGGATCCAACGCGGCGGGCGCCGGTCTGCGCCGGCGGAATGCCTTCCGCAGTGCCGCGATCGCGTCGTCGACATAGGTGAACACCACCGGCACGACGAGGAGGCTCAGGAAGGTCGACGTGATCAGGCCGCCGATCACGACGATCGCCATCGGCGCGCGGAAGCTCGGATCGGTTCCGACGCCGATCGCGATCGGCAGCATGCCCGCGCCCATCGCCACCGTGGTCATCACGATCGGTCGCGCGCGCTTGCGGCACGCGTCGAGGAGGGCGTCCCAGCGGCCGAGGCCGTGGTCGCGGCGGGCCAGGATCACGTAGTCGATCAGCAGGATCGCGTTCTTCGTGGCGATGCCCATCAGCATGATCAGGCCGATCATCGACGGCATCGACAGCGCCGTGCGGGTCAGGAACAGCGCGAGGAACGCGCCGGGCACCGACAGGACGAGTGCCGCGAGCACCGTGACCGGCTGGACGAAGTCGCGGAACAGCAGCACCAGGACGATGTAGATGCACAGCACGCCCGTCGCCATGGCGAGCGCGAAGCTGCCGAAGAGCTCGGCCATCGCCTCGGCGTCGCCCACGGTCGTCTGCGTCACGCCGGGCGGCAGGTTGCGCAGGCTCGGCAGCGCGAGCGCCTGGCTGGCCACTTCGCCGAGCGGCTGCTGGTTGAGCTCGATCTCGAAATTGATGTTGCGCAGCCGGTCGTAGCGGTCGATCTGCGCGGGCCCGCCGTCGACCGCAAGCGAGGCGACGTTGGCGATCATCACCGGACCGTGCTTGCCGGGCACCGTCATGCGCTCGAGCAGCGCCAGGTCCTGGCGCGCCGCGGGCGGGAGCTTGACGACGATCGGCACCTGCCGCTCCGCGAGGTTCAGCTTCGCGAGACTCTGGTCGTAGTCGCCCGTCGTGGCGATGCGCAGCGTGTCGGCGATCGCCGCGGAGGTCACGCCGAGGTCGGCGGCGCGGGCGAAGTCGGTCCGGACCACGAGCTCCGGCCGCATCAGGCTCGCGGTCGTCGTGACATTGCCGATGCCGGGCAGCGTGCGCAGCTCGCGCTCGACCTTGCGCGCATGCTCGGCGAGCACGCCGCCGTTCTCGCTCGTCAGCACGAGGACGTACTTCTCCGACGAGCCGCCGAAGGCGACGTTGACGCGCACGCCGGGGATCGCGGCCAGCGCCTCGCGCAACTGCCGCTCGACCTCCTGCTTGCGCATCCCCCCGCGCTCGCCGCGCGGGGTCATGTTGATCGTCAGCGTTGCCTTGCGGACCTCGGCGGCACCCCGCGGCGCGAACGGGTCGGAACCGGCTGCGCCGCCGCCGATCGCCGTGTAGACGAGCTTGACGTGCGGGTTCTGCTGCACGATCGCGCGCGCCTGCTCGGCAACGGCGTAGGTCTGCCCGAACGTGCTGCCCGGCGGCAGCGACAGGTAGACCTGCGTCTGCGAGAGGTCGTCGGGCGGAAGGAAGCCGGTGGGCAGCAGCGGGACCAGCGCGAACGAGCCGAAGAAGAAGCCGGCTGCCGCCAGCATCGTCAGCACGCGGTGCCTGAGGCACCATGCCGCCCAGCGCAGGTACGGGGCGAGCCAGCGCGGCTCCGAGTGGTCCTTGCGCGGCAACCTGAGCAGGTAGGCTGCCATCATCGGCGTCAGCATCCGCGCGACGACGAGCGAGAAGAAGACCGCGATCGCCGCGGTCCAGCCGAACTGGACGAAGAACTTGCCCGCCACCCCGCTCATGAATGCGGTGGGCAGGAACACGGCGATCAGCGTGAACGAGGTCGCGATCACCGCGAGCCCGATCTCGTCCGCCGCCTCCATCGCCGCCTGGTACGGCGTCTTGCCCATGCGCAGGTGGCGCATGATGTTCTCGATCTCGACGATCGCGTCGTCGACCAGGATGCCGACGACGAGCGACAGCGACAGCAGCGTGACGACGTTGAGCGAGAAGCCCATCATGCCCATCGCGGCGAACGCCGGGAGGATCGACAGCGGCAGCGCGGTCGCCGACACGAGCGTCGCGCGCCAGTCGCGCAGGAACAGCCAGACGACGAACACCGCCAGGATCGCGCCCTCGATCAGCAGCCACATCGAGCCGTCGAAGTTCTCCCGGACCGGGTCGACGAAATTGAACGCCTCGACGATGGCGATGTCCGGATGCTCGGCCTTGAGCTTCGCGAGCTCCGCGCGCACGCCTTCCGCGACCTCGACCTCCCCGGCGCCGCGGCTCCGCACGATCTCGAAGCCGACCACCGGCTTGCCGTCGAGGAGCGCCGCCGAGCGCTGCTCGCCCACGGTGTCGGTCACGGTGGCGAGCTGGTCGAGCCGCATGCGCCGGCCGTCGGACAGCACGATGTCCATGCGCGCGAGCTCTTCGGCCGACTGCACGGTGCCGATCGTGCGCACGGACTGCTCGACGCCGCCGATGTCGGCGCGGCCGCCGGAGGCTTCCTGCTGGGTCTGCCGCAGCTGGCGGGAGACGTCCGCCGCGGTGGCGTTGAACGCCAGCATGCGGGCGGGGTCGAGCTCGACGCGGATCTCGCGGTCGACGCCGCCGACGCGCGCGACCGATCCCACGCCGCGCACGCTCAGCAGGCGCTTGGTCACGGTGTTGTCGACGAACCACGACAGCGCCTCGTCGTCCATGCGGCTGGAGGCGACCGTGTAGGTCAGGATCGGCGAGCCGGAAAGGTTGACCTTGGCGACCACGGGATCGCGCAGGTCGCCCGGAAGCGAGGACCGGATGCGCGACACCGCGTCGCGCACGCCGTCGACCGCCTCCTGCGTGGGTATCTCCAGGCGAAACTCGACGGTGACCGTCACCGTGCCGGTTTGCACGATCGTGTAGATGTGCTTGACGCCCTGCACCGTCGCGACCGAGTCCTCGAGCTTGCGCGCGACGTCGGTCTCCATCTGCGCGGGGCTCGCCCCCGGCAGCGACGCCGTGACCATGACGGTCGGCAGGTCGATGTCCGGGAACTGCTGGATCTTCATCGCCCGGAAGCCCATCACGCCGACGAGCGTCAGCAGCAGGAACAGCAGGACCGCCGGGATCGGGTTGCGGATCGACCAGGAGGAGACGTTCATCGGACCCTCCGGTTCAACGGCTCGCGGCGGCGGCGGCCGGCACGACGCGCACGGTGTCGCCGTCGGCCAGGAAGCCCGTGCCCGTGGCGACGACCTGCGCGTCCGGGGCGAGGCCTTCGGTCACCTCGATGCGATCGCCGACCCGCCGGCCGACGCCGATCTTCGTCTGCGCCACGCGGTTGCCGCCTTCGACCCGGAACGCGTATGCAAAGCCGTCGCGCCGCACGACGGCGCCCTGCGGCAACGTCAGCGCGGTCGCGGGGCCGAGATCGAACTCGCCGCGCGCGAACATCCCTGCGCGCGCCGGGCTGGCGTCGGAGACCGGCAGGTCGACGTAGACGATCGCGTTGCGCGTCTGCGGGTCGACGGTCGGGGCGATCGTGCGAATCCGGCCCGCGACTTCGCCGCCGTTCGGCATCCGGACGATCGCGGACATGCCGGGCGCAAGGCGGCCGATCTCGCTCGACGTCACCTCGGCGCGCCATTCCAGGCGGTTGCCGCGGATGAGGCGGAAGAGCTCCAGTCCCGGCTGGGCGAGCGCGCCGACGGTGACCGCGCGCGCGGAAATCGTGCCGTCGTCCGGCGCGAGCACCTGCGTCTGCGCCAGCCGGACTTCCTCGGCCTTCAATCGCGCCTCCGCCGCGGCGAGCCGCGCCGCGGCCGTCTGCTCGGTGGTGGCCGACTGCGTCAACGCCTGCGGGCTCACGAAGCCCTTGGCCGCCAGGTCGCGGGAGCGCGCGGCGTTCGTCCGGGCCTCGGCCAGCACGGCTTCGGCTTCGGCCACCGCCGCGCGCGCCTGGCTCACGTCGGTGGCGACGGTCTGGGCGTTCACGCGCGCCAGCGTCTGGCCCTTGCGCACCCGGTCGCCGACGTTGACCAGCACCTCGGTGATCCGGAAGCCCGAGAGCTCGCCGCCGACCGCGGCCTCCTGCCACGCGGCGATGTTGCCCTGCGCGGCAAGCGTGCGCGGCCAGTTCTCGCGCTTCGGCTGGACCAGCGAGACGGTCAGCGCCGGTCGCGCGGACGCGTCGGTCTTCGCGGCGGCCGCATCCGCGGCGGGTGCCTGGCCGCCGCCCGCGGG
>Ga0209253_10002114_pt1 | contig 17554 bp, 18 predicted proteins | sample FrelakmetBRP12BR_FD_187145 | JGI IMG/M metagenome (GOLD analysis project Ga0209253, IMG submission 187145) | Freshwater lake sediment microbial communities from the University of Notre Dame, USA, for methane emissions studies - BRP12 BR (SPAdes)... | ecosystem: Environmental > Aquatic >...
CGCCGGGGTGAAAGCCGCCGCCTTCGCGGCGCTCCTGCGCGTGACGCTGCTGACCTTCCCGGCGCTCGGGCCGGTGATGACGAACATCCTCTGGGTCCTTGCATTCCTCACCATGACGGTGGGAAATCTGTCGGCCCTGCTCCAGGACAACCTGAAGCGGATGCTCGCCTGGTCCTCGATCGCCCACGCGGGATACATCCTCGTGGGGCTGGTCGCGGGGGACGTCGCGGGAGGGCAGGCGGCGCTCTTCTACCTGCTCGTGTACGCCTTCATGAACCTGGGCGCCTTCGGCGTGATCATCCTTCTCGCCCACAAGGAGGACGACGGGTACGACATCGGAAATCTCGCGGGGATCGGCTTCCGCTACCCCGTGCTCGGAGGGCTGCTCACGCTGTTCCTCGTGTCGCTGGCGGGGATCCCCCCCACCGCGGGTTTCATCGGGAAGTTCTACCTGTTCAGCGCGGCGGTGAAGAACGGCTACGTCGGACTGGCGGTCCTCGGCGTGCTGAACAGCGCGGTGTCGATCTACTACTACCTGCGGCCGGTCGTCTACATGTATATGCTCCCCGCGCCGGCCGAGGTCCCGGTCCCCCGGCCCCCCCGCACCGCCTTCTCCCTCGCCCTGTGCGTCTCCGCGGCGGCGGTCCTGGTCCTCGGGCTCGCGCCCCGCTCCGTCCTCGAGTTCGCCGAAAGGTCCATCCTCTCGCTCCTGATGTAATACTGCGGAATTGTGCCTCGGTGCTCGCGGAGAGCTTCCTCTCCGTTGCGCCCTTTGTGGCGCGTTTTCACTCGCTCCCGGTATACTGGTCCCCGTGAACTGCCCGTACTGCAAGATCCCCTCGATGGGGGGCGTGGCGTCCGGGGAGGTGGAGGTTGACCGTTGCCGCACCTGCGGGGCGGCCTGGTTCGACCCCGGCGAGATCCGCGAGCTGACCCAGGGGAGGGTGTATGCCGAAGTGGATTCGGCACACCCGGAAGTTCCCTCCCCCCCGTCGGGGGAAGAAAAGCGGGTCGCCCTGCGTCGCGCCTGGGGGGAGGCCCCGGGCCTGTCCTGTCCAAGGTGCGGCGAGCCGCTGCGCCCGTTCGACTTCCAGAATACAGGGATCCCGGTTTTCCGGTGCCGCGGGTGCGGCGGGATGCTCGTCTCCCGCCGTTCCGCGACCGCCCTGTCATCGCGCTACAAGTTCGATCGCGATCACGCGGCGCTCTACGAAGCCGTCGGCGCCTCGATGGCGGAAGAGGTTCGCCGCCGGGTGAACCGCCGGCTCGGTCCCGATACCGGTGCCGGGCCCGGCGGAGGAATCCCCGTGCCGGGCCTCCCGGTCCTGGTTCCCCTCTCGGACAAGGCGTCTGTCGCCGCTCTCCCGCCCCTGGCGGTCTACGGGATTCTCCTGCTCACCGTCACGCTGTACCTTCTCGCGTTGATCGGGATCGGCGGCATCGGCGGCCTGCCGGGGCGGCTGGCGCTCCCCCCCGGCGCGGGCTTTACCGGGGTGCCGAAGTTCGCGCTGCTGCTGACCCCCTTCCTTCACGGAGGAATCGTCCCGCTGGCGGTGGGGTGCCTCTTCCTCTTCGTCCTCGGGGACAACGTCGAGGATCGATTGGGGCGAATCCCGTTCCTGCTCTTCTACCTCTTCTGCGGCGCCGTGGCGGGGTCGGCGCACGTCCTTTGGGGGAAGGCGGGCATGCCCGCCGCGCTGGGCTCGGCCGGCGCCGTGGCGGGAGTGCTGGGCGCCTACCTCGTCTTCTTCCCGGATGTTCCGATCGACATGTACGGGATGGGGCGCGTCGTGACCGTCCCCGCGTACCTCTTCGCCTGCGCCTGGGCGGTCTCCGTCTTCCTGTGGGGGTGGGGGCCTGGGCCGCTCTCGTCCCTGGTCAACCCCGGGCCGTACAGCCTCGCGGGGCACCTCGCCGGCTTCGGGACGGGTGCGGCGTGCGCGGCCCTCTGGCGATCCGTGGAGTGACGGAGGCGGCTACTTCTTCCGCAACACCCGCTTGTCCCCAACCCGCAGGGTGACCTTCGTCGCGTCGAAATGCTCGAGGAGGGGGATGATGTATTTCCGGGAGAGCCCCGTCATCTCCTTGAACTCGGGCACGGAGAGCTCGCCCCGCTTCCCGAGAAACCCGACGAGCTTCTCCTGGATCCCCCGCAGCGCCGCGGCGTCGAAGAGCAGCTCCTTCACCCGGACGATCTCCCCGGCGCGGGCGAGCCCGTCGACGACCTTCTCCACCGCCTTCGGGTCCGTCGAAACGTTTTTCACCGCCTCCATTAGCTCGGCGCGGCCCGGCGCAGTGTCGCCCGCCGTCCGGATGACCTCCGCGACCTTGCGGGCGAGAGTACTCCCCAGTTCCACCGCCTTCGGCTTCCGGGAGGGGAGGAGGTAGAGCTCCCCCTGCCGGAAGACGGAGGCGTTCCCGGAAAGTGCAAGGGCCAGCAGCGCGGGATCGGGCGGAACGGGAAATTGCGCGGCCACCTCTTCGCGTGGAAACCCCCCGCGATCCGGAGCGCGGTCGTGCAGCCGGGAGAGGGCCGTCACGGCGAAGGAGGAGACCTCCTCGACGACGGATCGGTGCCAGACCTTCGTTCCCCCGGGGGCCGGGCGGACCGTCCCCGCGGCGCCGAGGGACGAGATCGCCGCCTCCGCCCGCGCCGGATCCGTCCCGGCGACGGCCGCGGCGGCGAGGGGCGTGATGCCGGATCGGCCCGCATCCTCGACGGCGGCCAGGACCCGTTCCTCCCACTCTTCCGATCGGAGTCGGGGGAGGGCCCCGGGAACCGTCTTCCCCGCCCCCTTGCGCGGCGGCGGATGCGGGTGCAGCACCGTGCCGCCGCCGAGGGTGTAGCCGAAATTCGCCAGCGGCGAAAAGCCCCGCAGGATGAAACGGTCCCCGCCGGAGAGGACGGTCTCCTCGGAGAGGAGGACCCGCCCGTACCCGGAGCCGCCCGCCGGCGCCTCGGTCTGGCCGTACAGGAGGATCCGGCCCAGGCAGGCGAAGGTCCCCGCGTGGAAGGAGATCTGCGCCCGGTGGCGCAGGGGGCGCGGCGCGAGCGGAAGGTACTCGAAGTGCACCTCGGCGGACTTCGTGGGGGAGAACGTCCCGGGGCGGCAAAGGACCGATCCGCGCGGGGCGCTCTCCTTCTCCAGCCCCTGCAGGTTGACCGCGGTGCGGGTCCCCGCGAACGACCGCTCCACCGGGCCCCCGTGGACCTGGAGCCCGCGCACCTTCGCGACCGTCCCCCCGGGAAGGATCGCCACCTCCTCTCCGGTTGCGATCGACCCGCCGATCACGGTTCCGGTGACCACGGTGCCGAACCCCTTCATCGTGAAGGAGCGGTCCACGGGAAGCCGGAACAGGTGGGACGAATCTTTCCCCGGGATCCCGGCGGCGATCCGGTCGAGGGCGGATACCAGCCCGGGGAGCCCCTCGCCCGTGGCGGCGGAGACACGGACGATCGGAGCCCCCTCGAGGAACGTTCCCCGGACCAGCGTGCGGATCTCCTCCTCCTGGAGATCGATCCAATCGCTCTCCGCCTTGTCGCACTTGTTGAGGACGACGATCCCGTGGCGCACCGAGAGAAGGCGGCAGATGTCGAGGTGCTCGCGCGTCTGCGGCATCACCCCCTCGTCCGCGGCGACGACGAGCAGCACGATGTCGACCCCCGCCGCCCCGGCGACCATCGTCCGCACGAACCGTTCGTGTCCCGGCACGTCGACGATGCCGGCGAGCGTTCCCGAAGGGAGGGAGAGGCGGGCGAACCCGAGCTCGATCGTGATCCCCCGCTCCTTCTCCTCCTTCAGCCGGTCCGGGTCGGTGCCGGTCAGCGCGCGCACGAGGGAGCTCTTCCCGTGGTCGATGTGGCCGGCGGTCCCGATGATCACGGTCTTCGACATGACAGGTATCTTATCGTAATCGCCCGGATGCGGTACTATGCGGGCATGGGAGAGTACACCCGGGAAGAGTCGATCTTCGGGTTTTCCGGGCCGGTGGCACGGTTCGTCGGCGCCGCGATCCTGATGGCGGCGATCACCGTCGCCCTGTACTCCCTCCCCGAGAAATCTTCCGAGTGGATCCGGTCCCGGGAGATGATCCGGAAACTCTACCTTTTCCCCATCCTCCTCTCCGCGATGTGGTTCGGGGCCCGCGGCGCGGCCTCCTCCACGATGTTCGCCACGCTGGTGTGCGGGGGATTCGCCGGCAACTCCTGGCCGGCGGAAGTCTCCTCCCAGGTCGAGCGGATCGGGGAAGTGGGCGTCTTCTGGCTGGTGGGGGCCCTGTCGGCGAGCTTCTTCGAGCAGCAGAGGCGGTTCGTCGGGGAGATCGAGACCGCGAACGACAACACCCTGCTGGCGCTGGCGGCCGCTCTCGACGTGCGGGAGCACAACACCGGGGTCCACTCCCAACGGGTGGCGGACTACACGCTGCGGCTGGCGCGGGAGGCGGGGATCCGGGACAAGGATCTGCTCGAGGCCTTCTGGCGCGGCGCCCTTCTCCACGACGTGGGGAAGATCGGCATCCCCGACAAGGTGCTGCTGAAGCCCGGGCCGCTGTCCGAGGAGGAGTGGGAGGTCATGCGAGGGCACCCGGAAGTGGGGGGGCGGATGCTGCGGAAGATCGAATTCCTGCGCGCGGCGTCCGAGATCGTCCTGTCCCACCATGAGCGGTACGACGGGACCGGTTACCCCCGGAGGCTGAAAAGCGGGGAGATCCCCCTCGGGGCGAGACTGTTCGCGGTGATCGACGTCTACGACGCGCTCACCACCGACCGGGCGTACCACACCGCCCGCTCGCACACGGACGCCCTCGTAAAACTCAAGGAGATGTCGGGAACCCACTTCGATCCCGGGGTCGTGACCGCTTTCACGAAGATCCCCTTCGAGGAACTGAACGAGATCGCGAAGAAGAATCAGACCCCGCTCCTGTTCACGGCCGTGCCGGTCCCGTCGCTCCACCAGGTGACGTCCGTCCTTTCCCCCCAGCCGTGACGCGGCCGGATCCCCCGGGAGAACCGCTTCCCCACCGTGTGCCGGTGGAGGAGAGCATCGACCTGCACACCTTCCCGCCGCGCGACGTGGTCTCCGTCGTGGAGGAGTATCTGGAAGCGGCGGCGCGGAAACGGTACCGGGAAGTGCGCCTGATCCACGGGAAGGGGACGGGGGTCCAGCGGGCAGCGGTCCGCGCGCTCCTGGAGGGCCACCCTCTCGTCGTGGCTTACTCGGACGCTCCCCCGGAGGCCGGCGGGTGGGGAGCGACGCGGGTGGTTCTCAAACCGCTGCAGGATTGACCGGGGCCTTACTTCCTCAGGGCGATCTCGATCCGGTTGACGCTTTTCACGATGGCGCGGTCCTTCTTCACCCGTTCGTCGTTTTTCAGGGAGCGCCGAAGGAGCGCCAGCGCGGCGGCGTGCAGAGGTGTTTCCGGCGCTTCGGCAATCCGGTAGGCGATCCAGAGGCCATCCCGCTCGGAATCGACCAGTCCCGCCTCGGAAAGCGTCTTCAGGTGATGGGAGACGTTCGGCTGGGATCCCTTCAGCACGTGCTGGATCTCGCACACGCAGAGGGGCCGCCCCTCGAGCATCTTGAGGATCCGGACACGCGTCTCGTCGGACAGCGCCTTGAACATCCTGGTCGTTTTCTTCACTTCGAAGATTTTCCCCCTATCGACAAGACTACCCCGGCGTTCCACGGGGGGTCAATATCATGGGAAAGATTTCCGGTGTTATGATGGTCCATCGCCCGCTTCCGGCGGAAGGGAGATGTCATGGCGTTTCGGGACCTGAGGGAGTATCTCGCCGCCCTCGAGGCGCGCGGAGAGCTCAAGCGTGTCCGGGCGGAGGTCTCCCCGGAACTCGAGGCGGCGGAGATCGCCGACCGCGCGGTGAAGTCCGGGGGGCCGGCGCTCCTCTTCGAGAACGTCCGGGGAACGTCGGTGCCGCTGGCGATGAACCTCTTCGGCACGATGGAACGGATGTGCTTCGCGCTGGGCGTCCCCCGGCTCGACGACATCGCGGAACGCGTCCAGGAGGTGATCGAACCGGAGATCCCCACGAACTTCCTCGAGAAGCTCAAGATGCTCCCGAAACTTGCCCGCCTGGCCGACTTCATTCCGAGGGTCGTCTCCTCCGCCCCGTGCCAGGAGGTGGTCGAGAAGGACCGCCCCTCCCTGTCGTTCCTTCCGGTGGTGAAGACGTGGCCCGGCGACGGCGGTCCGTTCATCACGCTCCCGCTGGTCTTCACGAAGGACCCGAAGACCGGCCGCCGGAACGTCGGGATGTACCGGATGCACGTCTACGACGAGACGACGACGGGGATGCACTGGCACGTGCACAAGGGCGGGGCCCAGCATTACCGCGGTTTCCGGGGGAAGCGGGAACGGATGCCCGTGGCGGTCGCCCTCGGCGGGGATCCGGCGACGATCTACGCGGCGTCCGCGCCGCTCCCCGAAGACGTGGACGAGATGATGTTCTCCGGCTTCCTTCGGAAAGAGCCCGTCGAGCTGGTCCGCTGCAGGACGATCGACATCGATGTCCCCGCCCACGCCGAGGTGATCCTCGAGGGGTACGTCGACCCCGACGAGGAGCGCGTCGAGGGCCCGTTCGGCGACCACACGGGATACTACTCCCTCGCCGACCGGTATCCCGTCTTCCACGTTACGTGCGTGACCCGCAGGAGAGACCCGATCTACCCGGCGACGATCGTCGGGAAGCCGCCGATGGAGGACGTCTACCTCGGAAAGGCGACGGAGCGGATCTTCCTTCCCCTCCTGCGGAAGATCGTCCCCGAGGTGGTGGACATGAACCTTCCCGTCGAGGGGATCTTCCACAACTTCGCCTTCTTCTCCATCGACAAGCGGTATCCCGGCCACGCCCGGAAGGTGATGTCCGCCGTCTGGGGGCTGGGGCTGCTCATGTTCTCCAAGTTCGTCGTGATCTTCGATTCCGACGTGAACATCCAGGAGATGAGCGAAGTGCTCTGGCGGATCGGGAACAACGTCGACCCCCGCCGGGACACGATGATCGTGGACGGCCCCGTGGACGCCCTCGAGCACGCCTCCCCGATCCCGCATTACGGCTCGAAGATGGGGATCGACGCGACCCGGAAGTGGGCCTCGGAGGGGTTCTCCCGCGAGTGGCCGGGGGACATCGCGATGCCCCGCGAGATCACCGACCTCGTCACCCGGCGGTGGAAGGAGTACGGCTTCTGAGCCTCTTCCGGCGGATCGGCGTCTACCTCGAGATGGTCAAGGTGGCGCACACCGTCTTCGCGCTCCCCTTCGCCCTGACGGGGATGTTCCTCGCGGCACGGGATCTCGGGGCCCGGTATGCCCTCCCCCCGGGACGGACCGTCTTCTACATTGTCCTCGCGATGGTGGGGGCGCGCAGCGCCGCGATGGGGTTCAACCGGCTGGTGGACGCGGAGGTGGACGCGAAGAACCCACGGACGCGGGGACGGGCGATCCCGGCCGGGCAGGTGAGCCGTCCGATGGCCCGGGTCTTCATCCTGCTCTCCGTGGCGCTCCTCGTCCTTTCCGCCGCGAAGCTCAACCCGCTCTGCCTGCAGCTCACTCCGGTCCTGCTACTGCTGCTCTTCTCCTACTCGTACATGAAGCGGTTCACGTGGGCGTCCCACCTGATCCTCGGCGCGTGCCTCGGGGCGGCGCCGCTGGCGGCGTGGATCGCCGTGACGGGAGAGGCGGACCCGCGGATCCTCCCGATCTCCTTCGCCGTCCTGTTCTGGGTGGGCGGGTTCGACATTCTCTACGCGCTCCAGGACATCGACTTCGACCGCAGGGAGGGTCTCCACTCGATCCCGCGGTTTTTCGGCGTGGGGACCTCGCTCTGGATCGCCCGGGGATTCCACCTGGCGATGGCGGGCTTCCTCCTGGTGGGGTATCATGTGTTCGGACTGGGCGGGTGGTATCTCGCGGGGCTCGCGTTGTGCGCCGCCGTGCTCGGGTACGAGCATGCGATCGTCCGGGAGGACGACCTCTCGCGGCTGAACGTAGCGTTCTTCAACCTCAACGGGGTCGTGAGCATCGCGTTCTGCCTGTTCACCTACCTCGACCTGGTGTTGCGGGGCGGCGCATGAAGGTACTTCTCGGGATATCCGGCGCCAGCGGTGCCGCGTACGGAGTTCGCACCCTCTCCCTTCTCCTTGCGCGCGGGGCCGATCTGCACGTGGTGGTCACGAAGACGGCGTGGGGGATTCTCGCCACGGAGGTCGGGGACGGGAATCTCCCCGGCGGTGCCGATGCGCGGCGGAAGTGGCTTGCGCGGGTCTCCTCTTCCGTCCTGCCGTTCCGTCTGTACGCCGAGGACGACTTCGGGATTCCGTTCGCCTCCGGGTCGAACCCGCCCGACGCCATGATCGTCGCACCCTGTTCCATGGGGACCCTCGGCCGGATCGCACACGGGGTGTCGTCGTCGGTGCTGACCCGCTGCGCCGACGTCGCCCTCAAGGAGCGCAGGCCTTTGGTCCTGGTGGCCCGGGAGACCCCGCTCTCGGTCATCCATCTCGACAACATGTTGACGCTGGCCCGGGCGGGGGCGCACATCCTCCCCGCGTGCCCGGGATTCTACCATCGCCCGGAGACGGTCTCCGCGCTGGTCGATTTCGTCGTGTCACGGGCGCTCTCCTGCATCGGCGTCGACGCGGGGGTCCTCCCGCGGTGGGGGGAGGAAAAGGAGGAGTGAGACGATGAAGAAAGTCCTCGTGGTGGACGACGAAGAGAGCATCCGCGAACTGTACCGGGCGGACCTCTCCGACGAGGGGTACGATGTGGGTCTGGCCGTGGACGGCCGCCAGGCCCTCCGCCTCGTCGATTCTTTCCGGCCGGACCTGGTGACGCTCGACATCAAGCTGCCGGACATCGACGGGATCGAGGTCCTTCGCCGCCTGCGGGAGAAGAATCCCACGGTCCCCGTGATCCTCCTGACCGCCTTCGGCGAGTTCCGCCAGGACTTCAACACGTGGGCTTCCGACGCCTACATCGTGAAGTCGCACGACACGACGGAGCTCAAGGAAACGGTCCGAAGGCTGCTGGGGGAGGGATGAGCGTTCTGTCCGTCCTCGTTTCGGCTCTCCGCGGCGGGCGAAGGCACCCCGGCAGCGCGAAAGAGGTGTCGCTGGCCGCCGCGCTGACCTCCGGCCTGTACGAGGTGTCGCAGGCGATGAGCTCGCCGGCGGGGGACGTCCAGCACAGCCTCGACCTCATCACCTCCGCCGCCGCATCGATCCTTCGCGTCGAACGGTGCGTCCTTCTCCTCCCGGAGCCCGGGGTGGAACATCTGGTGGTCCGGTCGATGGCCGGGATCCCCCGGGGGAGACAGTTCGAGAAGTACCGGCAGGAGATCTTCAAGATGGTCGTCCAGCCGGTCCTCTCCTCCGGGGAGGGGATGATCGTCTCCGAGGGGAAGTCGGGCACGGACCGTGCCCTCCTCCGGCTGATGCGCCGCCTGGAGATAAAAGGATTCCTCGGCGCTCCGGTGAAGGGACCCGCGGAACGGATGATCGGGATGATGGCGGCGGCGACCCCGCTGGACGGGAGGGACCTGCAGGACGGGGACCTGAAGCTCCTCTCCGTCATGGCGAACTTCGCGGCGATCGCGCTGGAGAACGCGGCGCTGGTCTCGCACCTGGACGGGAAAGCGCGCAAGCTGACCGCGATCTTCGAGATCAGCCAGGCCCTGAACGAGCAGAGCGACCCGGCCGTCCTGTTCCAGCTCATCGTCGATCGCGCGACGGAGCTGATGGGCGCCTTCTCCGGGTCGTTCGTCCGGATGGATCCCGATACCGGGACGCTCCTGATCGAGGCGGAACGCGGGTTGGGCTCCGAGGTGAAAAACGCCATGCGGCTTCGCGTCGGGGAGGGGATCACCGGGTGGGTCGCGCGGGAAGGGGAGCCGCTGCTCGTTCCCGACGTGCGGAAGGATCCGCGTTACGTCGAGGCGAATCCAGCGGTGATGTCCGAGATGGCGGTTCCGGTGAAATGGGGATCCAAGGTGATGGGCGTGATCAACCTCGACCACCATCGGGTGGGGGGGTTTGCAGGGGAGGACCTTGAACTGCTCACCGCATTCGGCAACGCGGCGGCGGTGGCGCTTCGGAACGCCAACGCCCTCTGCGGATGGCCACGGAAGACCGAGTAGGGGAACGCAGCCCGTGCCGGAATCGATCCTCATCGCCCGTCCGTTATGGCCCGTCCTCCAGCGCATCGCGGAACGGTTGTCCCGTCGCGGCTACTCCGTGGAGACTGCCGATTCCTGGAGCGCCCTTCTTGCGGAACCGGGGAGGCGGCCGGAGCTGGCCGCGGTCCTGCTGGGGGAGTACGGCAGCGTCGCGGAGGAAGAGGCGATCCTGCGGCGATTCCGGGACGGCGGAAGCCCCGGCATTCCCGTTTTCCTCATCGGCGGGCGGAACGCCATCCGGGCCGCCTGCCGGTTCCGGGAGGCAGGGGTGGACATGGTCTTCCAGGCGGACCTTCCGGAAGAGGAGATCCTCGACCGTGCGCAGCCGTTGCTCGCCTATGGAGAGATGTACCGGAAGGCCGTCTCGAACGGACGGGAGCTCCTGGATCTCGTCCTTCGGGACGAACTGACCGGGTTGCCCGACCGGCGCCGTTTCTCGCTCGATCTGGAGCGTTGCGCGGAGACGGCCCGCCGCATCGGGCAGCCTCTCTCCTGCATCGTAACGGATATCGATAACCTCCGGCGCGTCAACGAAGACCATGGGCCGGCGGTGGGGGACAGCGTGATCCGGCAGTTCGGGGGCGTGTTGAACCGGGTGAAGAGGAGCTACGACACCGTGGCCTGTTTGGGCGGTGACCAGTTCGCCTGGCTCCTGCTGGGTGTCGACGGCGGCGAGGCGATTCGGGCGGCGGTCAGGGCGCAGCAGCTCGTTACCGGGACCGCGTTCAACGGGAACCACGAGCCGCTTCGCGTGACCGCCACCTTCGGCGTCGCCTCGCTCGCTCCCGGGGGGGAGTGGAACGCCCAATCTCTCGTGGAAAACGCGGACCGTGCACTGTACTGGGGGAAGGAGAGCGGCAAGAACGTGGTCCGGTTCTACCCGCCGGGGAAGGAGGCCGCCGATGCGTAGGGAGATCCTGGTCTACCCCGATCCGTTCCTTGCCGGAAAGGCGGTTCCCGTGGCCGCCGTGGACAGCCGGGTCCGGGCGCTCATCCGCGATATGTTCGAGACGATGTACGGCGCCGAGGGGGTCGGACTCGCCGCGCCGCAGGTGGGTGTCGGGAAGCGTGTCGTGGTCGTCGACGTCTCCCCGGTGGACGAGACGATCCCGCCCATGGCCGTCGTCAACCCCGAGATCGTCGAGCGGAACGGGTCGGTCACGGGCGTCGAGGGGTGCCTGAGCGTCCCCGGCGTCCAGGGCGAGGTATGCCGCGCCGAAACCGTCGTGGTGCGCGGCCTGGACGAGGGGGGGAACCCGGTCCGGATCGTCGCGGACGGGATCCTCTCCCGCGCGCTGCAGCACGAGATCGACCACCTCGACGGTGTTCTCTTCATCGATCGCGTCTCCGCCTCCTCGATGGCCTCCGCGAAGTGACCTTCCCGTCTCCCGGTCCCGGGTCCGCCCCGTTGCGCACGGTGTTCATGGGGACGCCGCAATTCGCCGTCCCGTCCCTCGTCGCCCTCGCGGAGTCGGTGAACGTGACCCTCGTCCTGTGCAACCCCGATCGCCCCGCGGGGCGCGGACGATCGATGGCGGCGCCCCCCGTGAAGGAGGAGGCGGCGCGGCGCGGGATCCCGGTCTTCCAGCCGGAAAAGGCGCGCCACCCCGACGCCGTCGCCCGCATCGCGGCCGAGGCGCCCGATCTCGTCGTCGTCGTCGCGTACGGCCACATCCTGCCGAAATCGATCCTCGACATCCCGCGCCTCGGGTGCATCAACGTCCACGCCTCCCTGCTCCCGAAATACCGCGGCGCCGCCCCGATCAACTGGGCGGTGGCGCGGGGCGAAACGGTGACGGGGATCACCATCATGCGGATGGACGAGGGGATGGACACGGGCCCCATGCTCCACGTCCGGGAGGTGGCGATCCGCGAGGAAGACACCGCGGAGACGATGTTCCCGATCCTCTCGGTCCTCGGCGCCGAGGCGCTGGGCGAGGCGCTGCGCAGGCTGCGGGAGGGGTCGCTCGCGGAGACGCCCCAGGACGCCGCCCTCGCGACGTACGCCCCGATGCTGAAGAAGGAGCACGGCCGGATCGATTGGAGCCGGCCGGCGAGGGAGCTCCGCAACCTGGTCCGGGGGATGACGCCGTGGCCTTCCGCGTTCGCCCTTTCCGCCGGGAAGACGCTCAAGATCCTCTCGTCGGTCGTCGCCCGGGAATCCGGGGGCGTCGGTGAGCCCGGCGAGGTCCTCGCCCTCGGGCGCGACGGGATCGCGGTCGCCTGCGGGGAAGGCGTTCTTCGCCTGACGGTCGTGCAGCCCGAGGGGGGGAAGACGATGGACGCGTGGGCGTACGCCCAGGGCCGGCGCGTCGCGACGGGGGAACGGCTATCGTAAGGGACGCGGCGATCTCGGTCCTGGCCCGGGTAGATCGCGACGACGCCTTCGCCGACATCGTGCTCGACCGCGCTCTGCGCGAGGCGCGCTTTCCCGAACCGCGCGACCGGGGGCTCCTGACCGAGCTCGTGATGGGGACCCTGCGGCGGCGCGGCACGATCGATTTCGCCCTCCTCCCGTTTCTCTCCCGGCCCCTCGAAAAGACCGACGCGTACGTCCGGAACGCCCTCCGCGTCGGCGCCTACCAGCTCTTCTACACCCGGATCCCCGACCGGGCGGCGCTGAACGAGACGGTGGCGGCGGTCAAGGCGGCCCGGGGCGGTGGCGCCGCGGGTTTCGTCAACGCGGTGCTGCGCGGGATCGTCCGCGCGGGGAAGGTCCCCGTTCTTCCCCCGGAGGGAGACCCCCGCCGGCTTCCCGCGGAAGGGTCGGCCCCGAAGGATCTCCTCGACGCCCTCGCGACGTCGTTGGGGGACGCCGGGGCGCAGGCGTACCTCGCCTCCTGCCTCGAGAAACCGCCCTTCGCGGTGCGTGCCAACCCGTTCCGGGTCGCCGCGGAAGCCTTGGGGGAGCGATTCGCCGCCGAAGGGCGGGATCCGGCCCCCTGCCGGTTCGCGCCGGACGGGTTCGTCCTCGGCAAGCCCGCCCCCGTCTTCTCCGACGCCGCGTTCCTCGAGGGGGCCTACCTCGTCATGGACGAGGGGGCGCAACTGATCGCTCCGCTGCTTGCCCCCGCGGCGGGCGAGCGGATCCTGGACGCCTGCGCCGCCCCGGGCGGGAAGACGACGCACCTCTCCGCCCTCGCCGGGGGGAAAGCGACGATCCTGGCCGCGGACGTTTCCGCCCTCCGCCTCCGCATGCTGCGCGAGGCGCTGACGAGGACGGGGGCGCCGGGGATCCGGACCGCGCTGCACGACCTCTCCCGCGCGCCGCTGCCGGCCTCCGCCGGCCTCTTCGACAAGGCCCTGGTCGACGCGCCGTGCACGGGGATGGGGGTGATCCGCCGGAACCCGGACGCCAAGTGGCGGTTCCGGCCGGCCGGTCCGCGGGGGATGGCGCGGCTCCAGGCGTCGATCCTGCGCAACGCGTGGATCTCCGTGCGCCCCGGCGGCCTCCTGGTCTACTGCACCTGTTCGCCCCTGAAGGAGGAGGACGAGGAGGGGATCGGGGCGTTCCTCGCGGATCACCCGGAGGCGACGATCGCGGCCCGCCCCGACGGGTGGCCGGGTCCCGCGGACGCGTGGACGGCGGAGGGGTTTCTGCGCCTGTACCCCCACCGGCACGGGACCGACGCCTTCTTCGCCGCCCTCCTTCGGAAAGGTTGACCGTACCGCCCGCAGCCGGGGGACGTGTTACTATCGAACGCGAGGGGGGGACTCCATGGAGTATTACATCGCGCCGTCGCTCCTTTCGGCGGACTTCGGGCGGCTGGCCGACGAGGTCCGCGCGGTGGAGAAGGCGGGGGCCGACCTGCTCCACGTCGACGTGATGGACGGCCGGTTCGTCCCCAACATCACGATCGGGCCGCCGGTGGTGGCGGCCCTCCGGAAAATCGCGACCCGGCCGCTGGACGTCCACCTGATGATCGTCGAGCCGGAGCGGTACATCGACGACTTCGCGAAGGCGGGCGCCGACGTCATCACGATCCACGCCGAGGCGACTACCCACCTGCAGCGCGCCGTCGCGCGTATCCGCGAGCTCGGGAAGAAGGCGGGCGTCTCCCTCAACCCCTCCACGTCGCTTTCCGCGATCGAATGGGTCCTGACGGACGTCGACATGGTGCTCCTCATGACCGTCAACCCGGGGTTCGGCGGCCAGGCGTTCCTCCCCTCGATGCTCGGGAAGATCGAGCTTCTCCGGTCGCAATTCACGCGGGCGAAGCTGGACGTGGACATCCAGGTCGACGGCGGGATCAAGGCGGACAACGTCGGCGAGGTGGTCGCCGCCGGCGCGAACGTGATCGTCTCGGGATCGGGGATCTTCGGGACCCCCGACTACGGGAAGACGATCGCCCTGATGAAGCAGAATATCCGGAAAGCCGTCGCCGGGACGGCCTGAGGGGGAGCGAATGGAACCAAGGGAGGAGGGCCGGGGATGATGGACCGTCTGCAGATCGGACTGTGGCAACTGGAGCAGCGAGGCAGAAGATGCGTTGATGCGTTGAGGAAAAACGGCTTCGACGCCCACTACCTCCCCGACCAGGAAGCCGTGCGAGCAAGGGTGCTGGCGGAGTGCGAGAAGGCCCTCTCCATCGGCTTCGGCGGCTCGATGTCCATCGCGGAGATGAAGATCCAGGAGGCCCTGGCGGGGCGGGGGAAGCGGATCCTGGACCACAGCCGGGTCACCTCGGAGGAGAAGGCGGCGACCCGCCTGGGCCAACTCACCTGCGACCTGTTCCTCGCCGGGACGAACGCGGTGACGCTGGACGGCTGCCTGGTGAACCTCGACATGAACGGGAACCGGACGAACGCGATGACCTTCGGCCCGAGGAAGATCGTCGTGGTGGCGGGGGGGCAGAAGGTCGTGGCGGACGTCCCGGAGGCGATGCGCCGGATCAAGTCGACGGCGGCCCCCCGGAACACGAAGCGGCTGAAGCTCTCCACTCCGTGCGCCGCCACCGGCTTCTGCGAGGATTGCAACTCCCCCCAGCGGATCTGCCGCGTCTACTCGATCATCGAGCGCAAGCCGCCGCACTCCGACATCACGGTGCTGGTCTGCGGCGAGCCCCTGGGGCTCTAGTGCAGCGGCTCGCAAATACCCTGGCATTCGAGCGCCGCTGCATCCGCTCCAGCTTCGTTGCTCAAGTTCGACGTACTCTCCCGGTACGCCTTCACTTGCGCGCCTTGCTGGCGCGGCGCATCGACACTCTCGATGCGTCAGGCTATTTGCGAGACGCTACACTCTAGGAGGGTCCTTCCCGTGCCGCTTTCCTTTCTCGGGTTCCTCGCGATCGGGGCCGTGACCGGTGCGGTGTCCGGCATGTTCGGGATCGGCGGCGGGATCTTCGTCATCCCCGCGATGGTCTACCTCTACGGGTTCAGCCAGAAGATGGCGACGGGGACGTCCCTGGGGATGCTCCTCCCCCCGATCGGCATCCTCGCCTTCTGGCAATATTACAAGGCGGACCTGGTGAACGTCCCGGCGGTCCTGCTCCTGATCGTCGGCTTCGTGGCCGGATCGTACCTTTCCGCGGGGTACGCGATCGTCCTGCCCGAGGTCCTCGTGAAGCGTGCGTTCGGCGGGCTGATGATCGTGATGGGGGTGATCTACATATTGACGGCGCGGTAGGCCGTTGGTACCATTGCTCTTTCCGTCGGGATGTGGCTCAGCCTGGTAGAGCACCTGGTTCGGGACCAGGGGGTCGCTGGTTCAAATCCAGTCATCCCGACCATGATTTCCTAGGGGTTACAGGCTCCCGGCCTGTAACCCCTTTCCCTGCCGTTATACATCATCCCGTCGATTCGATGCGGTGAGTCTACCAAGCCTCGAACCGGCTGAAGAAATCGCACAACAGCGTCAGGTCCGCGGCCCGCGACGCTTTGTTCCGGAGCTCGAACCGGTTCAGTTCCGACACGGAGATGTTGCGGACCCGGTCCGCGAAGTGGACCCGAAGAAGGTAGTTCGGGCCGGCGTTCGTTGTTTCGTTCAGGTAATACCCCAGTTCGACCATGAAGCGCATGAACTCGTGGAAATCACAGGCCTGGATCCGGAAGTAGATGTTGCCGACGTGGCTCTCCAGGTCGCATTGCAAGGGGAGTTTCTTGTCCGTGGCGAGCGCCGTCATCTTGGTGGAGATGGAGGGCCACTCCGAGTGCGCGGAAACTGTCGAAGGGACCACAACCGCCAGGACGAGCGCCAGCAGGATGCCGGCCGGGAACAGGTATCTCATGCACAATCCCCCTATCCGTCGCCGGGGATACTGATGGGAAAAATATTAAAAAACCGCTACAAGACATTGAAAGGAACAGCAAATTCCGTTCCGTGAGGCGGCAATTGGAAATGTGCCGGATTGGTTGGTAAATTCGACGTTCATCCAACGGAAGATCTCTTCCCTTTGCGGCTTATGAGAAAATATTTGCCGTGTAAGATGTCCGTTTTTCTCCCCCTACCCCCTGCTGCCACTTTCCGGCCGGTTCTCTCCGGAGCGTGTCCGGCATCGCCGGGTTTCGTGGAGTGCGCCGGGGCGTTTTCCGTGAACAGGATCCGTCAGGCTGTCCTTCGGAATAAATCGCTCCCCCGGCCCGAATCATTGGCCGGCGTCAAAACGGATCGTTCCGGGGCCAGGCGGAATTCCGGGTGCGGGTGCCCTCGCGCAGGGAAAAGCGGCTCCCGCGTCCCGCGCGAGATTGTATACTGTATGCAATCCGGCGGGCGGCGGACCGATCGGACGGCCCGTGACGCGCCGCGGGGGAATCGACCCGCACCATTCGGAAGGAGGTGGACGGATGAAACGGTCAGCGGTGTTCCTGGGGATCGTTCTGGCGATCGCATGGTCCGCGTACCTGCAGACCGGCAGCGCGATGGCCGACAAGTCGGAACAGGGAAAAACTGACGCCCGGCACACCGCCAAAAGCGCGACGAAGTCGGACACGGACGTCGGGACGGAGGCGGCGATCTACGGCCCGATGACGGTCCGCGCCGTACCGAAGGCGGCAAGGCCGGCGGAGTCACCGGTGAAGGAAGAGAAGTGCTTCGAGTGCCACGACGATATCCAGGCGTTGAAAAAGGGCGGCAAGCACGGGAAGGTCAACTGCACGAGTTGCCACGACGGGACGGCGGATCACCTGAAGGACAGCGAAAAGAGGCCGGCGACGCGCGTCGACCTCGAGACGTGCGGCGGCTGCCACCCGGACCAGTACGCGAGCTTCGGTACCCTGAACCTGAAGAAGCCGGCGCGCACGGAGAAGTCGCTCCTCACGGAGCGCGCACCGAACCCGTTCTGGGACAAGCTGATGATGGGGCACGGCTTCACGAAGGAGCACGCCAACCCGCGCAGCCACGCCTTCATGCTCGTCGACCACCTGATC
>Ga0209253_10002115_pt1 | contig 17547 bp, 9 predicted proteins | sample FrelakmetBRP12BR_FD_187145 | JGI IMG/M metagenome (GOLD analysis project Ga0209253, IMG submission 187145) | Freshwater lake sediment microbial communities from the University of Notre Dame, USA, for methane emissions studies - BRP12 BR (SPAdes)... | ecosystem: Environmental > Aquatic >...
GCAGTTACGGAGGATGGTTTCGCCCTGGGCCAGGGTGGCGGCCATGAGCAGGTTCTCCGTCCCGCCCACGGTCTTCTTGGCGAACTGGATCTCGGCACCGTGGAGCCGCGAGGCTTCGGCCGTGATGTAGCCGTGTTCGAGAGCGATGGAGGCGCCGAGCCTCTCCATCCCGGCGATGTGGAGGTTGATCGGCCGTGACCCGATAGCGCAGCCGCCCGGCAACGCGACCACGGCCTTGCCGTAACGCGCCAGGAGAGGCCCGAGGACCAGGATGGAAGCCCGCATGGAGCGGACGAGCTCATAGGAAGCCTCCGGCGAGATGATCTTCTTGGACCGGATGGATAGGGTGTCAGCTTTGAGTTCGGACTCGGCCCCCAGCTCTCCCATCAGGGTGAGGGTGGTGAATACGTCCTTCACCCGGGGCGTGTTTTGCAGGCAGAGGGGCTGCTCGGTCAGAAGGGAAGCGACGATAGCGGGGAGGACCGCATTCTTGGACCCGCTTATTCTGACTTTCCCCCGCAGCTGGAGGGCGTTATCACCCAGGATTCTGATCTTTTCCATCCAAGACGATTGTAGACGATTTCCCTCGCCCTTTGCAAGAAGAGGCTCGGGGTATCACAAGGACTTGAGGGCCTGGTCGAGGTCGGCGATGATGTCGGCCGGGTCTTCTGCTCCGACGCAGAGCCGGATGAGCTGGGGAGGGACATCGGCCAGGCGCCGTGCCTCCTCGCCCTGCTGCTGGTGGGTCGAGATGGCCGGAATGGTGGCCACGCTTTTTATCCGTCCCAGGTCGGTCGCCCGGAAAATGAGCTTGAAGCTGTCGAACACCTTGCGCGCGTTCTCGGGCGGGCCGTCGACGCGGAAGCTCATCAGGTGGCCGTAGCGGTTGACTTCTTTGCCCGCTCCATCATTGGAATCCACGAGCTTCATGTAGTTCTTTGCCAGCGCGTGGAGGTGATAGCTGGGAAGACCGAGGAAATCCACCTGGTATACACGCGGGTGCTTTTCCAGAAACTCTGCCACTTTCTGGCAGTTCTGGCTCACCAGGTCCATCCGGCTCCGCAGCGTCCGGACGTCGTTCAGGGCGAACATGGCATTCAGGGGAGAGGCCGCAGGTCCCTGGTCCCGATAGGGCAGGAACTGGATGTATTCGGCGAAGCTCTCCTTGAACAGCGGATGGTCGTTCTTGACTTTGGTGACGATCGGCCGGCGGCTGATGAGGCCCCCCCCGATGGCCATCCCTCCCGAGGTAATGGATTTGGTCAATGAATGAACGACGATATCCGTGCCATAGGCGATCGGCCGCATCAAGGCCGGAGTCGCGCAGGTGGCGTCGAAGATCAAGGGAATCTCAAAAGAGTGCGCCAGGTCGGCCAGCGCCTTGATATCGGCAAAGGACTGCTGCGGATTGCTGGGGGCTTCCATATAGAGGAAGCGGGTGTCCCCATCGATCTGGGCTTTCCACTCCTGGATGTTTCCTGGATGGAGGACCCAGCGGACCTCGACGCCCCTCTCCTGCCTTTTGCGCACGTTGAAATTCTGGAATGTTCCTCCGTAGAGCTGGATTGAAGAGACGAAGTTGATTTTTTCAGGCACGCTTTTCTGTTTGACCAAGAAAGCGTCCGTGGCCATGGCGATGGCCGACATCCCGGAGGCGGTGACGACACACGAAGTATCGCAGCCCGTCCCGTAGCCCTCGAGCAGGGCGAGGATATCCTGAAGATAATACGTTGTCGGATTGGCAATGCGCGTGTAGCACCAGGTAGGGATGAGATAGGCGAGGGCGGCCTCAAGCTCGTCTGAGTCCCGGTAGGACTGGGAGACAGAAGGAAAGACCGGTTCAATGACAGCCCCCTGGTTCCGGTCGTACGACTCATCAAGGGAATAGAGGCCGTGGACGGCGATAGTGTCGAACTTATAGTTCTTAACTCTCTCGATCAGAGCTTTGCGCTGGGCGAGGAGCCTTTTGGACTCTTCGACATAGCGCATGACTCCCGGCCCGTATTTTTGATCGGTGCTCATGAGACCTCCAGTTTTACGATTCCCCTCGCCCTTTTCATACCTTTTTTTGGGGGCTGATGTCAAATTTCAGATAGCGGCAAAGAGAAAAAAACGAGGACGAAAAATGGAGACGGTCCTCGTCAATTAATCGGGACCGTCCCCATTAATTTAGAACTTGGCGCGTAGGCGGCGGTGGATGGCCAGGATATCGGACAGGATGGAAAAGCCCGTCTCCGTCTTCCCGGCGCCCGCCCCCTGGATAGTGACCTTGCCCATAAGGTCCGTGTCAAAAGTCAGGGCGTTCTGGGCGCCCATAACCCCGGACAGCGGGTCGGACAGAGGAAGCTTCTGGGGTGAGACGGAAGCCTCTATCTTGGCTCCCGCCTTCTTGGTTTGAGCGATGAGCTTATAGCGGAAGCCCTGCTCCTTGGCCGCCATGACCATCGTCCGGTTCAGGGCCGTGATCCCTTCCCTCTTGACGTTGGCGGGAGTCAGCTCCCCGCCGAGCAGGACGTTGGACAGGATGACGACCTTGCCGACGGCGTCATAGCCTTCCACGTCCGCCGTCGGGTCGGCCTCGGCATAGCCCAGCTCCTGGGCGAGGGCGAGCGCTTCAGTATATTCCATCCCATCGAGTTCCATTTTGGAGAGGATGAAGTTGGTGGTGCCGTTGAGGATCCCCTTGATCTCGCGGATTTCGTTTCCGGCCAGGCCGCCCTCGCACAGGCTGAAGACGGGCGTCCCGCTCATGACCGTCCCTTCAATCCGGAAAAAGAGGTTGTTCTTCTCCGCCATCTTGCGGAGTTCGTGGTAGTACAGAGCCGCCGGCCCCTTGTTCGAGGTGACAACGTGCATGCCCGAGCGGAGAGCCTTCTTAATATAACCCGTTGCCGGCTCGCCGGTCTTTATGTCGGTGGTGGTGAGCTCGGCGATAATCTCGGCTTCGCATTGTTCGATCATGTCCAACGGGTTGAGCAGCTGGGCCGTTTTGCCCTTTCCGAAATACTGGTCGATTCTTCCGCCCCTGTCCAACAGGGCGAACAGCTTCTTGATTTCGATCCCGTCGGGGACCAGGATTGAGCCCTTCAGCAGGTCGGAGATGGCCACGATCTTGGGCTCGAAATCAAAGGCGCTTTTGAGGTGATCGCTTTTCCGATCCAGGATTTCGAGCAGCCCCCTCCCGACCGTGCCGCAGCCGATCAGAGCGATTTTGACTTCCATGTTTCTTGGCCTCCTAGGGAATTCAAGGGATTAAAGAAACCCCTCCCTGCCAGAAATACTCATAATAATCAGCTCCCCGCTATTCTTGCCGGGGAAAAATGCGGGGACAGTCCACGGGAGGGACTGCCCCCGCAGAATCAGCTTACTGCTTGGGCGCGGCCGCGGCTTTGATCTGGGCGTCGATCCATTCCGTCGTGACGCTCTTCGGCCGTTCGATCGGCAGGCCGAGGGCGCGGCTCCAGATCAGCTGGGCCAGGACTCCCAAAGCGCGGGAGACTCCGAAGAACACGGTGTAGAAGTCGTACTCGGTGACTCCGTAGTGCCAGAGCAGACAGCCGCTGTGGGCGTCCACGTTGGGCCACGGGTTCTTGGTCTTACCGTGCTTGGTCAGGATGTCGGGCGCGACTTCATAGACTGCGCTGACGACCTTGAAGATGTCGTCGTTGGGAAGGTGCTTCTGGGCAAACTCCCTCTGGGCGACATACCGAGGGTCGGTCTTGCGCAGGACGGCGTGTCCGTATCCGGGGACGACCTTTCCGGCATTGAGCGTGTCCCAGATGTACTTGACCAGCTGGTCCTTGGTGGGGACGCCGCCCAGCTCTTTCATCAGGTCCATGATCCAGCGCAGGACTTCCTGGTTGGCCAGTCCGTGGAGCGGGCCGGCCAGGCCGTTCATGCCGGCGGACAGGGAATAGTAGGCGTCGGACAGCGCCGAGCCGACGAGGTGGGTGGTGTGCGCCGAGACATTGCCGCCCTCGTGGTCGCTGTGGATGACGAGATAGAGCCGCATCAGCTCTTTGAAGGCCGGGCCTTCGACGCCGACCATGTGGGCGAGGTTCCCGCCCCAGTCGAGGTTCGGGTCGGCCGGGATGTGCTTGTCACCCTTGTAGCTTTGGCGGTAAATGTAGGCGGCGATGGCCGGAAGCTTAGCCAGCAGGTTCATGGTGTCTTCGTACATCGGCTCCCAGTGCTCCATCTTGCTCATGCCCTTCCTGTACCTCTCCATGAAGATGGAGTCTTTCTGGAGAGCCAGAATACCGAGGGAGAACTGGGTCATCGGGTGCATGTCTTTGGGCAGGGACTTCAGGGTGTCGAGCAGATAGCCGGGAAGCGCGCTGCGCTTCTGCCACTCTTTGGTGATCTCGGCGACATCGGCGGCGGTCGGAAGCTCGCCCGTGAGCAGGAGATAAAAGATGCCTTCCGGGAGCGGCTCTTCTCCGCCCGGGGCCTTGGGCAGTTTCTCCCGGAGTTCGGGAATGGTGAACCCGCGGAAGCGGATCCCCTCGATCGGGTCGAGGGCCGAGGTTTCCCAGACCATGCACTTGACGGAACGCATTCCGCCGTAGGCCTGGGCAATCGAAACGTCGGAAATTTTCATCTCTCCGCTCTGCTTGAGAATGCCCTGGACCTTCTCGCGCATGGGGACCATTTTGGTTGTGAATTTTTCCTTCAATGAGGGCATAAAAAAACCTCCTTAATATGTAAAGAATTTGCCAAGGTACGTTTTGGCTGAAGAAATATATCATCCCGGAGGGGGGGATGTCAACGAAAAAAATGGAAAGACAATGCTCACCAACGGGCTCGGGGCAATTGGCTCCAAATCACGCCGCTTTAATCCCCCGCATGATTGATATTTTCGGTGAGTTAGCCCAAAATAGGAGCTCGATGCAAATTCGATTTTGGATGTGAATCAAACGAAGGAGAAAACACATGGGAGCGTTGGTCGTTTTGCTCATCATCATCGGCGTCGTGATTGTCGCGGCGATCGGGATCTACAACAGCCTGGTCGTCCTGCGGAACCGCTGCGAGAACGGCTGGTCGCAGATTGATGTCCAGCTCAAGCGGCGGTATGACCTCATCCCCAATCTGGTCGAGACGGTCAAGGGCTACGCCAAGCACGAGCGGGAGGTGTTCGAGAAGGTGACGGCGGCGCGGGCGAGCGCCATCAACGCCGGCACGGTCAAGGACCAGGCCCAGGCGGAGAACATGCTGTCGGGCGCGTTGAAGTCGCTGTTCGCCGTGGCCGAGAACTACCCCGAGCTCAAGGCCAACCAGAACTTCCTGATGCTCCAGGAAGAGCTGGCGGGAACCGAGAGCAAAATCGCCTATGCCCGGCAGTTCTACAACGACACGGTGATGAAGTTCAACCAGAAGCAGCAGGTGTTCCCGTCCAACATCATCGCCAACGCCTTTAGCTTCAAGGAAAAAGAGTATTTCGAGATCGAAGAGCCGGCGGCCAAAGAACCTGTCAAAGTCCAATTCTAGGGGCAGCCGGGAGCGGCAAGATTAGAGAATGGATTCCTTCCTCTCCCTTGATGGGAGAGGATTGAGGAGAGGGTGATGAGAATTCGGGGACAAGATAAAAAAAATTTGGGGATAAAAATTCGGGGACATGAACCGAATTTCTGAATTCGGTATCGTGTCCCCCGAATTTTCTTGCCCCGAATTTTCTTGAGGACACAGGATGTACGAACAGATCACCAGCAATAAGCGGAGGTCGTTTCTCCTCGTTTTCATCTTCCTGGCGCTGATCTTTCTTTTGGTCTGGCTGTTCGAGCAGATGGCAGGGATGGGGACGGAAGGGCTCGTGGGAGCGGTCATCATCGCTGTCGTCATGACAATAGGCAGCTATTACGCCAGTGACAAGATCGTCCTGGCCATGAGCAAAGCCCGGCCGGTCACGAAGGAGGAATTCCCCTACCTCTACAACGTCGTTGAAGGGTTGACCATCGCGGCCGGTCTGCCTCCGCCGCGATGCTATGTCATTGACGACACGGCGCCGAACGCTTTCGCCACCGGGAGGAATCCCAAGAACTCGGTCATTGTTGTGACGACCGGGCTGCTGGAGAAGTTGAACCGGGTGGAGCTTGAAGGGGTCATCGCCCACGAGATGTCCCACATCAAGAACTATGACGTGCTGCTCCAGACGCTGACGGTCGTCATGGTCGGCATTGTGGCCCTGCTCAGCGACTGGATGAGGCGGACGTTCTGGTGGGGAGGGGGAAGAAGGCGGGATTCAGACAGAGGAAAAGGGAGCGGCGGCGCGGCGGTCATATTGGCCCTGGCGCTCGTCATGGCCATCCTTTCGCCCTTGATCGCCCAGCTCATCCGGCTGGCCATCTCCCGGAAGCGGGAATTCCTGGCGGATGCGAGTGGGGCCATGCTGACTCGTTACCCGCCGGGGCTGGCCTCGGCGCTGCGGAAGATTTCCGCCGATAAGGAGCCTCTCGAGGCGGCGAACAAGGCCACCGCCCATATGTATATTGTCAACCCGCTCAAGGATATCCGCGGACCCGTTAATAGGCTATTCAGCACCCACCCGCCGATCGAGGAACGCATCGCCGCCCTGGAGAAAATGTAAGGGTGGTACCTCGGAGGACGTCCCCTTGGGGAACGTCCCCAAAAATCGCTTGACAAGTCGGACGCCGAGGCCTATCGTTATTCCATAAGGAAATCTGGGTAAGGAGGTAGGGGGATTACCTCTCAAGGGGAGCATTTCGGAAGAAACATCAAGGGTTAATCCTCAAGAGATTTTGCTGAGAAGTTCTAGGGGCCGATTTTTCCCTCAGAACTGCCATTTTCTTCTGCTCCACACTTTGAAGAGACCTTCCCGGACCAGCGTTTCCACGCTTTTTGGAATCATAACCTCCTACCTAAAAAACACCTAGAAAGGAGGACGACATGTCCACACGCCGCCTGTTTTTTTGTCTCGGATTGGCTTTTTTGACGGTTCTTGTAATTGGGGTTCCAACCAGCTCCCAAAACGATGCCACAATAGAAGCCAGCAAGCAGTCAATCCTCGCTGGCCGAAACGTAAATGTGGTCTCCGGCACGAAGCTTCCCTTTGGTGATCCATGGCTGCAGCGCCAGAATGAACCGTCCATAGCGGCATCAACCCGGAATCCCATGCATCTCTTGGCCGGGGCCAACGATTATCGGACCATTGATTTGCCCGACGGTCTCCAATTGCCCGGCATTGAAGCCGCCGCTAATGCCCATGATGCCTGGGTGGGGGTTTATGAATCTTTTGACGGGGGACAGTCCTGGATCACTACACTTCTGCCGGGCTACCTGCAGGATATTTCTTCCGAAGGGCAGTTTTCTCCTCTCAAGGCATATCAAACAGCCTGCGACCCGATTGTCCGGGCGGGAGCCAACGGGCTTTTCTATTATTGCGGCATTGCGTTTGACCGAGATAAAAATAGGAGCGCCATTTTTGTCGCCCGCTATCAGGACAACAACAATCTCGAGAAAGTTGAAGTGAAAGTTGAGGGTGGCGAGCGCAAATACTTTGGACCCATACGGTATATCGATACGAAGCTGGTGGCCACGGGGAGCACGAGCTCCAGTTTTATCGATATGCCCAACATGGCGGTGGACATTCCCAGGAAGGGCGCTCTCTATGGAAATATTCACGTGGCCTATACGGTTTTTACGAACACTTCCCAAAATAACACCGAGAACAAAATCATGTTTCAGAGGTCAACCGACGGCGGTGTGACTTGGAGCACCCCACCGGTCCAACTGAGCACGGCCGGTGAGCTTGTTCAAAGGCCGGTGATCGCGGTCGACCCGATCGACCTCACGGGGAAAACGCTCTATGTCGCCTTCAGGCGCTTCGCCGCCGGAAGCAATCCTGACGGGATCATCGTGGTCAGGTCAACCGACGGAGGTAAAACGTTCAGCAAGCTTCCCGACATTGTCTCTTCTTTCTACCCTTTTGACCAGGGTACAAGCACCACGTCTTTCCGGACAAACAGCTATCCGACTATGGCCGTGGGGGATCTTGGAACCGTATATGTAGCCTGGTCCCAGAGACAGGGAGGGCCGAGCGGACAGGCGAGAATAATGATTTCTGCTTTCAGAAAAGGCGGGCTAGTCTGGTCAACACCGAAGCTCGTCGATCCAGCGTATACGGGCTTCGGCCATCAGTTCATGCCGTCTCTGACTTTTGCCGCCTGGAAGTTGATGCTGGCTTGGTATGATCAGCGCGGTGATGATGCGCTGGATTCCTCACAGTTTATCGAGGATTCGCCGGGTCAGCGTCGCCACACCATCGATGTCCGGGCAGCTGAAGGGAAACCCGGTGTGCCGCCGTCGTTTTCGCCCTCGATCCAGCTCTCCCGGTATCTTTATGTCCTGGACTTGGATTCTAATGGGAATCCCATCGAGGAAAATGGCTATTTTAAGGTCATCCAGGCGGAGTCCAATCCCATCAACTACCCGCTTTTCCAACTTGGCACCGTTCCTTTTCATGGCGATTTTATCGAAGTTACACCCTCGGTCAAGTTTCTGCCTCCTGCCATTGGGCTGGGCTCCTGGATTTACAATATTAATCCGTTAGAGCCGACATCGTTTCATACTGCCTGGACGGATAACCGTGATGTCCGGCCGCCCGGCGGGAACACATGGGGGAACTGGGCGAATTACAATGCCCCTTCTTCGATACAAGACCCTGGTTGGCAAGGTCCGGGCTGTTCGGATGGCTCCAATACCGGAATGCGCAATCAGAACATATATACGGCCAATATCAATAAGGGCATTATCATGGGATCTCCCGGGAATACGAAGCCGCTCGACCTTCCTTTGAGCGGCGAAGGCGGGAGATCATTTGTCGTGTTCGTAAAAAACACCACTGAATTCGAAAAGACATTGAAACTCGCAATCCTGCAAATCGGTGGGGTCAACGCCTCTTTTGATCAATTTGAAAATGACGACTCTATGCAGATCAAGGTACAACCCTATTCCTCTGTTTCCACCACGGTCTATGTCGACAGGTCGAGCCGGAAACTCGCACCGCTAACGGTCAACGCCTTTGAAGGTTTCAAACTCGTGGGTTATGTCATTTTAAATCCCGACCCGACCAACCTGCCTCTGAGCGATCCCGACAATCCTTTCCAAGATCTTGGGAATGAAACACATGATCCCGATGTGAGTGCCCCCCTGGTCTGGAACTATGACCTCGGAAGCCCTGATGAGCCCAATCCCTCGGCCATCCTCAATCCGCGGGGCCAGAATGAAAACGTAGCCAATAATGAGCTGGCCAATCCCCGGGGACAGAATACGGACCTGCTTAATCCGCGGGGCCAGAATGAAAGCGTCGTCAATTATGAAGTGGCCAATCCGCGGGGCCAGAATGTCGGCGTGCAAAACACGGCCTTGACAGATGTGACCTGGACCGTGACTAACGAAGGCAATACCACCTCGGCCTATTCATTCAACATCAGGTCAAACGTAGCCGATTATTTCAACGGTTCGGATCCCCCCTTGGTTGCCCAGGTCCTCGTTTATAAGGTTCATAAAGCTCCTGTGGATAAGAATTGTCAGCTTTATGAGACGCGTCAAGACGAACTCATCATCAATGTCACGCAACCCGAGGTGCAAAACCCCCGAGGTCAAAATAATCCCCCGGCGGGCACCACTCTAAGCACACGCGACTTCTCTATGTCTACTCAAGCTACTGACCTGAGCGCTCAGGATGTCACCTTCAATTTAGCGCCAGGAGAGCAAGCAGATGTCACCTTCCGCGTTTGGGATGAGGATACCACAGACGGGGGTCCCTTATTTACTCCCAATATGGTGTCTTCAGAAGTCGTTGCCGAAGCCGTCAACACGGAGGATGTGGAAGAGGGAAGCACTGCTCCATCATATGATGAGCCTCCCATTTCCGAGCCTTGGATCACTCCCTCATCTCAGATCCTAGCAGCGCCAGAAGCGATGAGTTTCTCGGCCAACTTAGAAGGCGGCAACCCAATCCCACAAACCCTTGACATCTGGAACTCGGGAGGGGGCACATTATCCTTCACCTTAGCAGAAGACGCGAATTGGCTGTCTGTTTATCCGACGGCTGGGACGGCAACTGGCGAGACTCATTCCCTGCACACGGTCTCGGTCGACATTTCTGGACTTGCTGAGGGGACATACACTGGGACAATAACGATTTCTGATCCCCTGGCCTCTAATAATCCCCTGAGAATCCCTGTTTCCTTGAATATCAGTAGCTTTGTCGGCTCTATGGTTGCCTACTACCCATTCAATGGAAATGCGAACGATGAGAGTGGAAACGGGAATAATGGCACAGTGCATGGAGCCGTTTTGGCCCAGGACAGATTTGATAATCCAGACAGCGCTTATGCTTTTAATGGAGCTGGCGCGTATATCCTAGTACCAGACAGTGCGAGTTTTAGCTTTAACTATCCCATTACCCTCTCAGCGTGGATTTACCTAAATAATAATTCACAAGGCGGTATCGTAGGGCAGTGGGGATACGGCGGAGAAGGCGGCGACGCATTTGTCCTTTATGTCCAAAACACAAAGTTGGGGACCTATTTACCACAGGGAGGAGACCTGGGACATCTTGAGTTGCTAAGCAGCAGCAGCTTAGCTACAGGTCAATGGTACCACGTCAGCATGGTTTCCACGGGCAGCTTGGTGACTCTCTATATCAATGGCAAAGCGGACAGGTCGGAAGGAATAACTGTCCAACAAGTCGATTCATCTCAGGCAGTTAAAATCGGGCTCGAAGAGAGATTCTACCTTTACCAGAATTACCTTGATGGGGTTATAGATGACGTCCGCATTTACAACTATGCCCTGTCAGCATCTGAGATCCAAGATCTCTATAATCCGTATATGTCCGGTCAGGTGACTGATCCGGCTGGCGATGCTGACGGCTATTCTGAGGATAACCCCAGTCCAGACCTTATATCTGCCACTGGTATTGTCACGGGCGGGAACCTGGTTTTGAATGTCCAATTTGCACCCGGCACATTTAGCACAGCTTCGTCCGGAGCGCAGTTTTCCCTTGATACAGACCGGAATCCCCAAACGGGTCATCCCGGCATGGATGCATCTTGCGAAAATGACGCTTCTCTCATAGGGAGCGAGTTCATCGTTGATTTATCTTTTTTTAACAATTCTGGTCAGGGGAGACTTAGGAAACATAACGGCCCCCCATGTAACTCTTTTGATTTGATTGGCTATTATGATATTGCCACAAAAGATAATGGCATGGAGATTACCCTACCCCTGACCCTTTTTGGAGATACTGACGGTAGGATTAATTTTAAAGTTGTATCATACGTAGTATTGACGGAAGGAGGGGGTACGACTGGTGTCCTCGACTATATGACAAATATCGGGCTGCCAGTTGGAATGATCAGGTAGGGATAAATCGGCCTATAAATTGCCAATACGTTTCTGAGCGTCCTCGACGAGGGGATCGCCCGGGTCCGCGCGCTCTTTTATCTTCAAGAATTTCTGGTAGGACTCTATGGCCGCCGGGCTCTTCAGCCCTTCCTGCGCCCGGCCGAGATAATAATAGACCGGGGCAAAGTATCGATAGGAAGGAAAATCGTCCAAGAATATTGAAGTCGCCTCGCCCCTCCTTTTCAGGCACATATCAAATTCCGAATGGGCTTCGATGTACTCCTTGGCTTCCAGATGCGCACACCCGAGGGCCAGATGTCCGATCCACGTATCGAGAAGCGCCGTGGACTTGTAATATAGATCGACTGCTCCCGGGATGCTGCCCTTTTTCTGAGCCACCTCTCCTTCAATAATCCGGGCGTAGGCTTGAAGCTCAGGGTTGGGTTTGGCAGTGAGCGCTTCTGCGACCTTCACAGCCAGCTCGGGTTTTTCTGCCTGGACATAAACCAGAGCGATAGAAAAAAGATTGCTACCCTTTTTGCTCGATGCGGCCACGCGGTCGGCCGCTTGGATAGCTTCCTTTATTTTGCCCTGAGCCAGCAGCGTTTGGGCGAGAATAACCGATTTTAGACTGGCCTCATCCTCAAATTTATTCTTAAGGTCGGCCTCGATCCCCGCTTCGAGAATCTTCCGGGCATCATTTAGACGCCCCTCATAGAGGGCGAGGTCCGCCAAACCGATTGCCGCCAGGGCTGCCAGCCTCGCGTCTTTAGATGAGAGCTCAAGATATGTCTTCTCCGCCTCTCTTGGACGTTCCTGAGCCAGTTGGACGAGGGCTAGCGGGACCAGGGCATCGAAGAATTCCGGGTTCATTTGCATGACCTCCCGGAAGACCTCTTCCGCCACGTCGAATTTCCCGACCCCCATCGCGTACCAGACCAGGTTAATGCGGGGGAGGATGTTTTTGGGAGCGAATTCGGCCGCCTTCTGTCCTTCCTCGAACGCTTTCTGCATCTCCCGGTTATAGAAGTACGCAAGAGGAAGGTTGGTATGGGCGGCAGAGTCCATCGGAAATTGCTGGATGAGGGCGCTGTATTCTTCAGCGGCCTTTTTAAAATCTCGATTAAAAAGATAATAAACGCCCCGTGTCCGGTATTTTTCCCGGTCCGTCATCTGATCGATCAGGGGCATAACCTTTTCAAAATACATATTCGCCTTTTCGTCCTGCCCTCGATTTCTGTAAACAAGCGCCAGGCCGGCGTAGGCGCGTCCCATTTTCGGGTCTTTCTCAATGGCCTTCTGATACTCCTCGATGGCTTCGTCCTCCTTGCCCGCCAAAACAAGATCCTGAGCGTGGGCGTAGATCTTCATGGCTTCGAGAGAGGCGGCTGTGAACGTCTCCATGGAAAGCGCCTGGACCGTTTCGGCCGGAATTTGGCTGAGATCGTCCCTTAGTTCAGCCACAAGGCCGTCGGCGGCTTTGAACACTTCGGACTTGGTCGCGATCGTTTTTGACCTTTCCGCCAGGGCCAAGTAGCTCAATGGGTCGAGGGCTCGGACATTGAAAACGTAGCCACTTCCGCTGGGCTCGATGGAGGCCGAGATGACGACATTGATCCCTTCGCGGCTGCAGAGAAGCTGAGCTGAATCGGCCTTGATTTTGCCGTCGGCACTCGGGTCCATCTCGTTCACGAGCGTTCGGGCCCGAGTGCGGTCATACATCTTTATAAAAGAGGCCCCCTCTAACCCGATGCCGAATGCTTGCTCAAGGGCACCCTCAAACACAGGATCGCCGGTTTTGTTCTCAAAATCGGCGATCAGAACAGAAATCGGTTTTTGTCCGGTTTTCACGGGCTTTGACGCACTCTCTCCCCCCGGGTGCCTAAACTTCAATATGCCAACTATGGCCAGGACAATGATCAAAATAGACGCAGCAGAGATTAACATCAGATAGCGGGGAATATGAATTCGGAATCCTTTCTCTATTTGAGCCTTTCGCAGATCGGCAGCAAGATCAGTGATGCTCTGGTACCTTTCTGTAGGATTTTTCGCCAGTGCTTTGCGCAGGATCGGGTTGATTACAGGATTTATCGATTTCGGAGTGATATGGGTGGGGGGGACCGCGTCGCGGAGAATAGAGGTTAGAGTTTCAATGGGGCTGGGCTTGGAAAAAGGATGCTTCCCTGACAGCATCTCGTAGAGGATGATGCCCAACGAGAAGATATCGCTTCTCGTGTCGACATTTTCCCCGCGCGCCTGCTCGGGCGACATGTAGGAAATTGTGCCGGCGATAGACCCTTGTTGGGTGATGGAAGCTTGGGTGAGAGTCCGGCTCAACTCCGCTGCGCCTCCGCCGGGAATGACACGCTTGGCCAGCCCGAAGTCCATGACCTTGGTGTGACCCTGAGAGGTGATCATGATGTTGGCGGGCTTTAGGTCGCGGTGGACGATCCCGGCCTTGTGGGCATTCTCGAGGGCCTCGGCGATTTCCAGGGCGATCCGGATGGAGTCCTTCAGGTCCGGCCGTTCTTGCTCGATCCGCTCCTGGAGTGTTTGGCCCTCGATAAACTCCATGGCGATGAACGATTTCCCGCGCCACTCGCCGGCTTCATAGATCTTGCAGATGAAGGGATGGTCGAGGGCGGCCGCCGATTTTGCTTCTCTGACAAACCGGTCGCGGGTTCTGGCGTCTCCCTCGAGTTCATCGGGCAGGAATTTCAAGGCGACTTTGCGGTCAAGAATTGTATCCCTGGCGAGGTAAACTTCTCCCATTCCGCCCTTGCCGATGAGCCGGATGATTTCGTAGTGCTGGACCTTATCGCCGGGGTTGAACATCGCCGAGAATTATTGACCTCATTTGATCAGGCGCGCTTCCCCTTTCCCCATTTCGGACGGCTGATCTCCTTGTTCTGTAAAGGATAATCCGTTGCGGAGATTTTATATCATACCCGGAGAATCGAAGTCAATTTGAGGAATGGATACAAATGGAGGGACACCATACTCAATTCACTTAATTCGAGCTGCAATTTTTTATGGAAATGTATATTATGTTGATAATTAAGTGTCTCATTGAATATTGTTCCCCCTGATAAGGAGGAGGAGATGAAAAAACCGATCACCCGGCGGGAACTCATAAAGAGCGGTTTGGTCATCACATCATCACTTTGCGGGATATCCTCTGCACGACTATTCTCTGGCGTCGGTAGGAGCACGCCTGAATCCACTTATGACTCCAAAGGCCTCCCCACGCGCATCCTCGGGAAGACCGGCGTTTCCGTCCCCATCATCGGGTTTGGCAGCGGCAGCCGCTTCTGTCGGATCCTGGAGCCGGAAAAAAGCGTCGCGGCCCTCAACTACGCCTTGGATCATGGCCTCTATCATTGGGACACCGCCCATGATTATGTCTTCGAAGGGGTGAACAGCGAGGAGAGACTCGGCCTTGTCCTCAAAGAGCGGAGGCGGGAAGTCTTTCTTTCGACGAAGGTGGCCGAGCGAACCTACGACGGCACCATGCGCCACCTCGAGGAAAGCCTGAAGCGCCTGCAGACCGACCGGCTCGACATCTATCAGGTCCACATGGTGGAATCGCTGGAAGACGCAGACAAAATCGGGGCCAAGGGCGGTGCCCTCGAAGTCCTGCACAGGCTCAAGGATCAGAAAGTGACCCGCTTCATCGGGTTTACCGGGCACGCCTCGGCCGAGGCCATGACCGCCATGGTGAATCGCTACGATTTCGATACCATGCTGATCGCCCTTAACCACCATACCGAGGCCAAAGGAGACATGGAGAAGGGGGCCATCCCGGCCGCAGCGGCAAAAGGACTCGGCGTTATGGTCATCAAGGTCATCCGGCCCCGTGAGACCGTCCCTGGAATTGTGCCCGAAGACCTGATCCGATATGCCCTGACCCTCGAACACGTCAGCAGCGCGGTCATCGGTCATGACAGCCTCGATGTGCTGAAGGAAAACATCGCCCTTTTGAAGGGATTCCAAACGATGAGCGCAGCGGAGATGGAGGGTATGAGGACCCGCCTCGCCCCATTCTTCTCTGGGGATCGACTGCCCTGGATGCAGCCTGGGTACAGGGACGGCGTACTATCTTGATTATAGTATAATTACCTGGACAGTAGGGAATAGACGTCGGTTGCTGAATGTGGGGAGAGGATATCAATTTCCCCATTTCCGTTGGACCCAATTTATCTCTGCCGGCGTTTTGATAATAAGGAGAAAGGGAATATGACCCGGTCACGGATTTTTATTATTGGCCTCATTATGTGTTTGGCTTGTTGCCTGCATTTTTCTTTGGCCGACGAAGCCAAATTGACCTTGCTCGCGAGCTTTAATTTCGAGACCGGGAATGCGGACGGATGGCGGCCAAACAACCCCGCCCACTGGCAGGTTATCGACCGGGACGGGTCGCTTGTCTACGAGCTCACCGCTCCCGGCGAGCAAGGCCAGGTGCGAGCGCCGACCTCCTGGTCCCTTATCGCTGCATATGATGTGACGTCGTTTGTTTTCACGGGGCGGATGAAATGCGACGCCGACCCGGCCAATCCTCATCGGGATCTCTGTGTCTTCTTCCACTTCCAGGACCCGACGCATTTCTGTTATGTCCACTTTTCCGCTTCGAGCGACGAGGCCCATAACGTCATTGGCCTGGTCAATGGCGCCGACCGCGTCAAGATAAATTCCGAGCCGCCGGGAAAATCCGCTCCCCGGCTGACCGATACGAACTGGCATCAGTTCAAAGTCGTCTACGATGCGGTGACCGGCCGGATCGAGGCCTTCCTCGATGACCTGGAGACGCCGATCCTATCGACCGTCGATAAGACTCTCACCCATGGCCAGGTCGGCATCGGTTCGTTCGACGATACCGGCTGCTTCGACGACATCATCCTTCGGGGGATTGAAAAGAAATAGCCTTCCGATTATAATTCCCTTACCCTCAGGCGGGGTCGTAGTTCAGTTTGGTTAGAACGCTGGCCTGTCACGCCAGAGGTCGCGAGTTCAAGTCTCGTCGGCCCCGCCACCTTATCCCCTACCACAAGGGTTAAGTTGTTGCCAATTTTGTAAGTAATTTTGGTTACTCCCCTAAGCATATATTTATCACCCCTCATATCCTCTATCCGGACGATTGACTCCTTCGCCTGGAGAGCACAAATTAGCGGCTGAGGCAGATGTTTTGCCTTTTTCCGCATCCCATAACCTAACAGGGGGAATTCTCATCCCTAAAGGAAGGTCAATATGAGAACAAGGTTTCTGGGTCCCAGCGTCCTTTTATTTGTCCTCATTTCTCTAGTCGCTCTCGGATCCCTGAACTCCGCGGGAGCCCAATCCTCGAGTGATCAACCTCAAAGGGCGCCGGCCAACAAGGCCTTTCTCGATTACCTTGAAAGCGTAAAGAGAGGAGCGCCCCGCTTTGTCTCGGACGACGGGCATCCGCTCGGCTATGTCCCTCCTCCCGTTGATCTCTCCCATGTCAGAGGGATAGTTGACAAAAACGTGAAATCGTACGGATACCCCGCTACCTATGATCTTCGGTCCCAGGGAAAGCTCAGCCCCGTCAGGAACCAAGGAGGATGCGGCTCCTGCTGGACTTTCGGAACATATTCTTCCCTGGAATCCAAGCTTTTACCCGCTCAAGCCTGTAACTTCTCTGAGCAGGATCTCAATGCCACGCACGGCTTTGATCCCGCCGAATGCGCGGGGGGAAATGCGTCCATGTCCCATGCCTATCTTGCCCGATGGAGCGGGCCTCTCAATGAATCCGACGTTCCCTATCCCTATGTGCTGGGTTACAGCCCTTTGAAGCATGTTCAACAGGTCATCTGGCTCCCGGCCAGGGCGAGCGCAACAGACAATGATACCGTCAAAGACTTTATCATGAATCATGGCGCCGTCTATTTTGCCTTTTACTGGAATAGCGCCAATTACAACGGAGCCAAGTATAGTTATTATTGTTCGACCTCCACCTCGGCCAACCACGCGGTCGCCTTTGTCGGCTGGGACGACAATTACGCGGCGAGTAACTTCAGCCCGGCGCCTCCCGAGGCCCGTCAGGAAAGGCGCAGCCTCCCGGCAGGCGCCGCGCTCCTCAACGCGGTTACTGCCGGGTCGCCAGCCGAAGAGGCCGGCCTCCAGGCCGGGGACTTCGTCCTCGGCCCGCCGGGGCAGCCC